>Ga0302285_10000008_pt1 | contig 172188 bp, 194 predicted proteins | sample III_Fen_E2_2_FD_200455 | JGI IMG/M metagenome (GOLD analysis project Ga0302285, IMG submission 200455) | Peat permafrost microbial communities from Stordalen Mire near Abisko, Sweden - III_Fen_E2_2 | ecosystem: Environmental > Terrestrial > Soil > Wetlands > Permafrost | place: Sweden... | reverse complement strand
CTTAGTGAGCAATCACTGAGTACTTTTAATTCTATAATTACAGATTATGGAATTCAGTTAAGTGAAATTTTAGAACCTGCTGTAACTATTAATAGAATTAATAAAAACAGACCAATTAATAATATTGATTGTTTATTTAACTCTCCAATAGTTTCTGATTTATTTCATACACTTCATATTGCTGAAAAATACTTTTTAGAAAGTTCAAATGCATTAATTATGAGGGCTACTAAACTTGGTGATAAAGATAGTTCAGAATTTATTAATGATCCAGTAAAATTAAATCAAAGTTTAAAGAATCTAAAGAATAGATTGTTTGAGAGAATTGTTAGATATTTATATACAGGAGGTAATTTAGAAAATGGGCATTTATATTTTCAAAAAGATAAATTTATTGGAAATATTTATAATAAAAAAGGTGTAATTAATTATACATTATATCAACCCGTTATTAGTAAGTTTCAAGATGTAATTGCTTCTGATGAAGATTTAGTAATATTACCTAGTGGTAAAGAGATTCCAAATTTACAAGGAAGTATTTCAAATGGAGCTTTAAGAACAAAATTAGATGCGTATAATGCAGCTATTATGTTAGTTAACTTTGACAATATATTATTTACAAGATACAGAAATCAGATTAAAGTTAATTTTTCTGAATTCAATACATTTGAAGATCCAATTCAGGGTATTAAATATACTGCAACTACTAAAGGATTTGAAACTGAGTATTGGGCAGAAGATGAACATATGTCTGAAGCAGCAGAAACTTTATCAGATGACTTAACAAAGAATACTATTGCTATTATACCACATTATGATCATTGAGGAAATCCTACTGGTCAATTTCTAGAAACAAAGCATTTATATAGTTTAGCTGCAACAATGCATGTATTTGAATTAGAAAATTCAATAGAACTTTTTAATGACCCAACGTGAAAACCTTTTAATGAGGATCCTATTAATATGTATGAATGATACATAAAAAAGGTAAGTCAAGCTAAAAAACAAGGATTTCTTGGACTTGATAATAAGAAATTTTTAATTTTCAGACCAAAATTTGATATTATTCAATCCTTAAGTATTTTTAAAAATGAAATAGCTAAAAAGGAGACCAAAACTCAACCTGTAACAGAATTATTAACACAAGTGTTAAATAACTGCTATGGGGCTTATTACAATACTTTCAATGGTAACTCCAGTCAAATGGATGTAAAAGAATTATACTCACATAATGCAGAGAAGATAGCATTACAAGTAAGTGTGTATACTCATCTAAAAAATCTCTTAAATTCTCCAGAAACATTTATTTTTGGAAAAGATAGAGCAAAATCTTTGGAAAGAATAAAAAAATTAACTAGTACATCTTCTGACTTGGTAAAATTTATTCAAAGAACTTTAGGAATTAGTATTAAATCATTTTCGGCTGAGGAATTAATAAAACAATGAACTACTAATAATTCTAGTGTTGAAGGTAAAATATTGGATTATTTAGATGCAATTAATAATAATGATTTATTAGGAAGAATTGCAGAGAATGAAAAAAGTGTTAATGATGATGATAGAGAAAATGTTCAGTCTGAGAGTAAGGTAATTACTGAATTAAACTCTAAAATACAGGATATTTTAGATGTATTCTTGGATAATTATGTTTTAACTCCAATCACAGTTATTTCAACATATACTGGAGAGAAAATTCCTTCATTCAAAACACCTACGTTATTTAACAATGATATTGTTACATTAAAAGAACGATTTGACTTTGAAAAGAAAGAAACAGGTAACATTACATATAAAAGTCTTTTAGCTAATAATTCTATTTTAAAAGGAACTGGTATAAAACTTGAATTAGTTAATAAAGGTCAAAGTAAGTCAGCATTTTCTTTTAGTGTATTAGAAAACTTTATATCGGATTTCTTTTATGGTTTTGTGAATCCATTTACTAGACCAGAAGCAGAATCAGAAGTATTTCCAGTAATTGTTGGTAATTATTCTGATAAGAATAGTATATTATCAAAATTATTTGGATTAAATGCTTCTTATGATAATAAAAGTATTATAGGAAATAGATCTGGTCAAAATGTATTATCAGAAGAAGCTTTACAAGATTTAGTAAGAACTCAATCATTAAATTTCTTCACGGACAATCTTCATGAAATAATTAAACAATATAAGTATTTGGGATTAGAATTAAATTTAACAAGTCCTATTGCTGAGAATTTAACTAAAATTAATGAATATCTAAAACAATTCGAGGGTAAATCTGATGCATTTTTAGAAGTAATAAGACAGGCAAGACTTAAAAATCCTGATGTAAATTTTCAACTTGAAAGACATTATACATTCTATGGTAAACGTATTGCAATAAATCAAAATATATGAGATTACTATAAAATATTTTCAAATAAAGGAAACTTTAATAAATTTATAAATAAACAATTTGAAAATGCAATAACTAAGTTACAAGATGAAGGTAAGAATGAACTATTTTCTGCTGAAGAACTTGATCAATTATCTAACTCTACAAAAAGAACAAAAAATTCTGATGCAGATCCAGAGGTAATTACTAATTTATTACAAAGTTTAGGAATAAATTCAGAAAATTATAATAAGAGCTTTGTTGTAGATAACGAAGAAGAAAATGTGCATGCTTTCTATGATAGTAAGGGAAATGTTAATCCAATACTTAAAAGATGGTTATTAGCAACTAACTTATTTAAACAAGAGTATCATTATTTAACCTTAAAAGGTGAGTATATGCATAAAACTAAAGGTATAGCATTACAAGAAGATTATGCATCTACAGATTATGATAAATTTAGTAAGAACTTTGAAAATGAGGCACATTGAAGAATTGCTAATATGGGTAAAAGAAACGTTGTTGCTACAGCGGTTATTGAACTACCAGTACATAATAAAGTAACTGGTGTTCCAAATAACATTAATCATGCAACAATCAGTGATTTACAGGATGAATTATATAATATGGCTAAAACAAGTCATAAACAAGATATTCATGATGGATCATCTGTAATTTCATATTTATATGCCAAAATGGTTGAAGAATCTTATCCAGGAAAAGGATATAAAGGTACAAAGAAACAATTTGGTACTTTCTTAACTCCTTATGGAATAATGATTAAAAAAGATGCAGAAACCGTATTAACTAATGATAAAATTAGAAATTCAAAATATTCATCAATTGCTTTTAAAAATCTTCAAGAAAAATCTTTAGGATTACCTATTAATATAAATTTATTTGTAAAAGATGGGCTAAATCAATATTACTGAAAAGATGGAAGTTATTTCAAAATTTCTAAACTTAAAATAGAAAATAATGTATTATCTCTAGAATTATTAAAATATAATAATATTTTACAAAAATTTGAGAGCATTGAATATAATCCTACCAAAATTAACACACTTTATGACTTATGAACTGTTTTTGGTGGAGAATATTCTACTGATAGTAAATTTAATCTAGATGAATCATCTAATGATTTATTATTTAACATTATTACTTCATATAATGAAGAAGGTAATTATGTTTTAAAAAATAGATTAATCCATATTATGTCAAATCTTTCAGCAATTAAAGCAGGAGCTACAAATATAAATCCATCTACTCATTGAATTGATAATACTCCATTAAACTATACAACTGTTTCTCATAAATATATGGGTCCACAGTTGGATGCAAATCACACAGCTGATGCTTCTAAAATCAAAGAAATTACACAGTTAATTTCTACATTAGCTCAGTCTCCAATGACTTCTCAGATTGCAAATGAAGTTTATCAAAATCTTGCTCAGATTATTAAAGAAGCAGCTTCTCCATATTTAAAAACATTAGATTCACTTGATGATAAAAATTTAAATGATTTTTATTTAAATTTATCAAAAGAATTTGCAAAAGATTTAAATAATAGTCAAACAAATGATTTATCTAAAATCATTAGTGAAAGTTTTGGAAGTGGAGATATGTTACCATTTAGTAATCAACATTTCTTTGGTAAATTTGTTCAACATATGATTGGAAGATTAAATTCTGAATTTATTACAAGGTATTATTCAGGATTAGGTGCTATTTTAAATCCATCACACAAAATCATTCAATTATTTGAAGATGCAGAAGGAAATATTTTAAAGCAAGAAGATATTATAAAAGAAGCAATGCAGGATTCAGTTGAAAGAGGAATTATAGGTAAAAATAGCGAGGAGATTGTAAAAGAATATTTGGATAAAAAATTAAAACCAATTAAAACAATAGTTGGCAAAATTAATCCTGGAGAAATAGTTGAAATTAAAGGAATAAGACATAATTTATCTTCCCCAAAACTTTATCAGGACTTTAAAGAGATGTATTCAAATAATGAACCTTGTGAAAAAATTATAAATATTCCAAGAGATTTAAAACCTTCAGAAATAACTTTTGATATTATAACTCCAATACAGGTTGTTGTAAATACAGAAACTACAATATCTACAGAACTTAGAAGTTATAATTTATTTGATACGGATTCTATTAAATTAAAATTCTTATTATCTAGATATAAAGCAGGAGAGAATATTTTACCAGATAATAAAGATTTTATTATCTTACAAAATTTCTTAAAGGCATTTAATTTAACAATAGTTCCTAACAATAAAGAAGCTGTTGATAACTTTAAAGAAGCTAATCATATACTTGATAAATGGACTGAACGAAACTTAGAATTTTTAAATAGTTCTAAACTTTTACCATTTGTTAGTGAGCATACTGATTTTAATGCATATTTTGGAACAGAAGCTGAAAATGGTGATGATTTAAAAAAGATCAATAATGATGTTTTAGATTTCTGATTACCAAAATTAGTTGATGTTCAAAATTATGTTTTTAAACCTAATGAACTAATATTGCCAAATATATACAAAACAGTATTTGATAATGATGGAGCATCAATTGTAGAGATAAACAAATTAGGATCAAAATATTTTAGAAATAAATTAGAGAAGGAATTTAATGTAGTAGATATACATAATAGTTTAACTACTAATAAAGGTGAGAATATCACTGTTGTTAATCCAACAAAAACCTTTGACCTGGTTTTAAATCTTAAAAGTGGACAAAATCCAGTATTTGTGAAATTTGTTAAAGAATTAACAGGTATTGTTGAGCCAGTTAACAGTTTTGATCTTGTACCAAAAGTAAAGGATGGAAAATCTTATATTGAAAAGACAAGATTATCTAATTCAGGAGAAAAATTATATAAGAAACCAGAAAATTCAGAAATTAAAATTGGACCAGATTATGATATTGTTTATATAAAAATAGGTGATCCAATTCGTATCAAAGAAACTGATACACACAGTACTGTTATATATAGAGATTTTAAAGAAACAGTTTCTGATTTTATTAACTCATTTCAAGGTGAGATTTCATCAATTATTCCTTTAATGAATAATAAGATTAATAATGTTGTTAAAAGTAATAGAGATCACACCCTTACAGAGTATGATTTAAATAGTCTATCATTTTCAATCTTTAAAAACTTTACTGGATATAGAGAATCTCCAAAAGTATTAGATAATACCTGATTTATTAATAACAAAGAGGGAGTATTAGATACTTTATCAGAAAGAGTTTATGCTTCATGGCAGAAATCACATCAGTTTATTGTTTCTAGAATTCCAGCACAATCTTTACAATCTGCAATGGAGATGAAGAATATTGGATATTTTAGTACAGAATCAAATGATGCCTATGTATCAATATGACAGATTTGAATTCAAGGATCTGACTTCGATATTGATAAAGCATATATCATGGGATATGGATTTAATAAAAGTGGTCAATATGATACTTGAACTAATTTATCAAATTATTCAACAGTTGAGGAGTTAAATGAATTAGAGAAATTTCCATTACCTTCATATAAAAAATACACATTTAATGATAATGGTATTAATCTAGATCAAGATATATTAGATTTTTCAAAAATAACTAATATTCCAAGTGATATTGAAGATCTTTCAGATATTAATTTATCTTTAGATGAAGCAAAAATTATTGGAAATATCTTAAGAAAACTTAATCAAGTAGATGTTATTGTTATTAAAAATAATATAAATCCATATGCAAACTTAGTTTTAAATTTAGTTAATAAACATAATTCATTTAAGAAATTTATTTATTCTAAAAATGCAGTAAAAAATTCTGTTATTGCAAGAATTAGACAAGTTATTTCTGCCCCAAGTAGTCAATTTCTTTCTTCTATACCAGTAGATGTAGAATCACTTCATGATGCTGCAAAAAATGCAGGAATGGATGCAAGTTATAGAAATTTATCAAATTGAGATATGTTAAGTTTCTATAAACAACAGAAAGAGGCAGCAGTTGGTAAGGCTGATGTAGGTATTGGTGCAAATGGATTAAAAGTATTTTTAGCATTAACTAATTATTACAATAATTGATATAAACATTTAGAAACTCAACCAGAAGATTTAAGATTAAGTAATAAAGCTTTCTTGAAAACCTTTAATATTAATGGTAAATCATATAATATCTCCTCAATTGCAGATATTAATATATCTAAAGAAATGACTAAGGAATTAGAAGATGCTTTTGGATTAACTAAATTAAATAAACAGCTGGATGTTCTTAACAATAGAGCTGCAGTAGTTGTTTCAAATATTATATCAGGTGCAACTGATAATGCAAAGGAGTTAGTTATGGCAAAAATTAATGGAATAACTGAATTATTAGGAACCCATTTATACCTAACTTCATTAGGAATTTCAATTGATGAAGTAGTAAAATATATGAATTCTCCAATTGTTCAATATCTAATTAAAGGATTAAATACAAATTATTTTAAAGATCCAAAGAAATTATATATTAATGAATTATTAGTATCTTATGAAACAATGCTAAATAATGATAAAACAAAATTAATTGAAGAACTTGAGAAAAAATATTCTCAAATAATTCCAAAAACTGAGAAAGAAACTATATTAATTTCAACACAATTTGATAATGAAAAGAAACAATTAGAGGCATCTATATTACAGCAATTTAAAGATCTAGAAACATTTCATGATATTTATGAAGGAGCACAAGAATTTAAGATTTTAGCAAGTATGTTAAAAGTTAATCAGAAAATTGCTGCTAATTCTATAGAATTAAATAGATTCTTAACTGGATTTGATCAAATTCTATGAAATAGAGAGGGTGCCATATTTGGACAGGATGCAATAAAATTAAGAGATAGTTCAACTTGGGATACATCTGAACAATTTAGAATTTCATTAATTAATAGAGTCATTAGACAAAATCCACTTCTGCATGAAGGAGAAAAGGATAGAGGTTATGTTAGAGATATATTTAATTTAGCAAATAATGTAGAGATATCTTTTATTAATTCAACTGGTGTTGAAGAAACTAAAAATGTAAGTTTATTGGGAGGGCAGTTTGACTTTAGATATTATATGCATCCAAAGAATGAAAATTATAGAAAAATAACCACAAGCTATTACAATCTTATAAAAAATACAATAAATATTTTTGATGTGATAGAAAATTCACCACATTTCAAAGCTATGATTGATGGTGTTGGTATTATTAATAATATACTTTTAATATCGTCAAAAAAGTATAATTTTATATTTTCGCAAATGCGTGATATTATCAGAACAAATTCTCTAAATATCCAACAATATAATAAAGGAGCAATTAAAACTTGAAGAGGTAATCCTGCATTTTCTATCAACATTGATGATGTTATGATTAGAAGAATAATTAATTTATATGATAAATTAGCTGTTGCCTCTTGATTAAAAAATGGAGAAAAAGCTGAAGCATTAGTATTTAAAGTTCAGGATTGATTAAGATTAGCAGGTATAAACTCAATAACTTTATACAGAGATGATTTAGCTAAGATTTCAACTTCAGGAGCTTTACTTGTAAATCCTACAGTATTTGACCAAGGAAAAGTTGTAACAGTAAAAGTTACTGATCCTGATTATATAATTGATTTAAAAACTGATACTGGTATTGCTAATTTTAAAAGAATGGTAGAAGTATTAGGATTACAAATTTTAAAAAATGAACAAAATACAGATTTAGGTAATATATTAAGATTATCTACTGTTAAAAATAGCTTTAATATTTCCACAACACAGGTTACTCCAACTTTTCCTATTAGCAGTTTAAATTCAACTATTAATTTGGAAAAATTTCAGATATTATTAAATCAATTTAATGAAATTGATCAAAAGTGTGTAAAAATACCAAATGTAAGAGGAGTTAATATGCAGTGAAAAGATTTACTTTATGTTTATAATTTAATTGTAAATAATGATTCTTATGGAGATAAGAGATTAACTCCAATGTTTGAGGATTATATAAAGAATAATAATAATATTGCAGGAGAATATATAAAATATTCAGTTGCAATTGATAGAGGAGAAGCAAAACTACTTGATTTATTACCAATTGAAAATCCAGCAATTAGAATAGAAATCTATAGAAGTAAATTAAATACTTTATTATTTTTAACTTTAAATGTTAGAAATAAATTAACAACTGGAGTTAATAATAATTTATCATTAGTAAATGGAGATTATGTTATTAATACTGAAATGGATATAGTAAATAACGCAAATTTAGAGTTAACTAGAAATGTAGATAAATTAAAAAACCTAATTAACTTAAAGGGATTAATAATTAATTATAATTGTATATAATGAAGTGCTATTTTTATGTAAAATTACCAAATGGGGGGGAACTAAGAATCCCCTCCACTGTAAACCAAATATCTTTACAGGATCAAAAATTTCTAGAATTACTCCCAACTTCTAAAGAAGAAGGTACTAGTAATTTGCTTGCCTATTTAAATTCATTACATACAGGTTTAACAGTAAATGAAATAAATAACATAATTAGAAACACTAAAGATTCCGAGGTTATTACTAAATTAAATGAACTTATTAGTAAGAAGGTAACTAATAATTCATTACAAAATGCAATATGAAAGAATCTTAATTATGATATTGCCTTTGATTATAAAAAAATTAATGGAACTAAATATCAGAAGATTAATTTTCAGGAATTATTAAATCTTGCTTCAGAAAATAAAATTGATACTTATTTTAATAATCTAAACATTACTGGAGTATTAAATACTACTGCTCCAATAGATGAATTAAATAAATTAGAGGATTATTTAAACAGTTTTAGTGATACAACTATAGAAGCACAAACAGATAATGCATTATTTATTATTTTAAATAACTTTTATAAAGGACCTTTAAAACATAAGAAAATATTTATTTCAGGACAATTTGATCAAAATCAAGCTACTGTAATAAATAATGGAACAGAAGATCCAACAATAGTTTATGATAAAAATAATTATCTCTCTATGTTCTATGGAATTTTTAAACATCAGGGATCTTTAATGTCTAAAGAAAATTTATCAAATGTTTTATTAAAATATGGCATAACTAAAGAATATACTCCAGAAGAATTTTTTATTGGAAAATTTATTGGAGAAAATGAAAATTTAGAATTTCAGAATCCAATTTTAGACAGTTTATCTCAAAATCCTAATAGAGATGCCATTTACGCTGATTTAGTAAATATAATAACTGGTTCAAAATTCCTTTTAAATACACAATTTGATTTACTTTTAAAACAAATTTTTAATTTAGGAGAAACAAATTGAGTAGATAAAAATAAAGAAGCATCAGAGGAATATGGTAAAATATCTGATGATTATTTAAAATCTACTTTAACTCAAAAGGGAATAAAGATTCAGAAGTATCTAGAAAAAAAGGATGATTATTATTCACCACAAGAAACTTCTAAAGATTTTACAGATTTAGAATCTATGGTTAATTTTATAAAATCCAATCTAAGTCTTGGTCAAGATTTAATATTAATTCCTAAAAAAGAGGATTATACAAGATATATTGTTCCTGTTGATGTGGATATAGAGGATGATAGAATAAAAATTAGAGGATTTTATAATAGTGAAGGAAAAATTAAAATTGCCACAGACAGAATATATTTAGGAGAAATAAAATTTAGAAAATTAGCTAAAGGAACTAAAATACTAAATACTACTGAAGCAAATGAAATAAATTCAAATGATTCAATTGTTATAAAAGCAAATAAGGGTGAATATTTACCTAAATCATTAGTTTTATCTAGCGCAGTAAGAGGTGGTAGAGTCCAAAGTGAAACTAGAAAAGAAAAAATAAAGAATGGGGCTAAACAAACTGAGGTAAAAACTTATTGAAATACTATTAAAGATGTTTCTCCTTCTAAATTATTGCTTAATAAAGTTTATACTGGTGAAAAACAAGATGTATTATTAGAAAATCCATATGTTAATTTAGATAGAATTACAACTCTAATAACACATAAAAATGCATTTGAAGATGAATTTACTGACCAAACATGGGAAGAAAAAGTTCAGACATTAAAAAATTATGATGCAATAGAATTAAGAAGAAATCCTCAAGTTCCTATTGATTCATCTGATTATATACTTCATATTGATGAAAAAGGTAAAAGAAGATATAATAAAGTTCTTGGAATAAGTGATGATGAAAAATCAATTTATATATTAGTAAAAAGAAATGATAAATATTATTCTGAAGCAATTAGTAGAGATTCTGTAGTAAATGTTTATAGAAAAAAACCACAGGTTACTAGAGAAGTATTTCAAGAAATGTCAGAATTTGCAAATAGAATTGCAAAAGATCAATCTCCAGCTAAATTTTCTTATTCAAGTTTTGATAATTTTGAATTAAGTTCAGAAGGAGACTTTGTTATAATACCAAAGCAAACTAATGAAGGAGTTGAATATAATCAAATTTATCAAATACTAAATAAAGATAAAAATTTATTAGCAATGATTAATTTTGATAAAAAAACTTTAATGCCAATAAATGAATATTTAGTAGATAATGATTTATCAAAACGAACTAATTTTATTACTACACGTGATATTAGTAGAAGTTCTGCTATTGAAAATATAGAATATAATAATTTATTTTTACAGACTTTATATGAAGGAGAAGATAAAACTTCAATGTTATGTTTTATCCCAAGTAATTTAGATTTTCAGACAGCTTTGTTAATGCCAAGTGGACAATTAAATATAGGAACACTTGTTGCAGAAGAAATATATAATAAAAATCCAAAAGACTATGAAGGATACACTAATGTTACTGAGGATTTAATTAATGCAATTAATTTTAAACGAAATATTAACGGAACTGGATTATATGTAAAAACTTTAGAAAGAGGTTATTATCAAAGATTTAATAAAGCATTGTATAATTCTAATTTTCAGGAAAAAACTGAACAAAAAAGAGAATTATTACAACCTGGAGCGTATATTGTATTAGCTAAGACAGTTGATGGAAATATGGTTTCTCAAAACAAATTATATCAAATTACTTCTGCTTCAGCTGATAACATTACTATAGAATTTAATACATTTTCACACAGGGGTAAAATTCTAACAGTAATTAAAACTATTCCTAAAAATTCTAATGATATAATGTGAATTTATGCAAAGAAAGGAAATCGTAAAATTGGATCAAAATTAGAAAAATTAGATCTTAAAATTGGTGAAAATAATAATTCTCCTGAGGATATTATTGCTAGAAATAGAATTATACTTTCAGATTTAACTAAAAGATTTTCAACAATTTTTAATATTGATGTAGATCATGTATATAATACTGATCTTCAATCTAAACAGGCTTGAATAGAATCTAATGAACAAGGACAAAGATTGGTTATAAATACTGCAAATCTTAATTCTGGTAAACAAAATATTATTCATGAGTATTTACATTTATTTTTTATTGCATTAAAATACAATGATTTAAGTAAAAATACATATGAAGAAGTATTACAAAATTATAAATTACTTTCTAATTCTAAAACAGAAGATTTATCTGAATTAGAAGAAGAATTAATTAATAAATTAACTAATAAAATTAATCTTGGAATTGAAAATATTATTGATTATAAATCATTTAGCAATGCAATAAATAGTGCTTTAATAAAATTAGAATTAGAACCAATAACAGAAGATTCAAATATATTTTCTATATTAAATACTACTATGGAATCAAGATTTCCCAGACTCTCTCATGAAATAGGAAATGAAAGTTTAATTTTATTTGAAACCAATTTCCGTGAATGAATGTCAGAACAAATTAAAAACAATAATTTAGAAATACAATGTCAATAAATTGTACTTACTTATTAAAGGATAATTTTAAACATCCTGTAACTTTAACAGGATTAACTGAATATTATTATAAAAATACATCAGAACTAAAAAATACAAAAATTTTTAGTTCTGATGAAATTGTAAATAGTATAGTAGATAAAATTAAAGATCAATTTCCAAGAGGAAAAACTATATCAATGGATCCAAGTAAAATGGATATTTCACAATTTATTACTACTAGACAGGAAGAGTTTTTAGGAACTTTAGGAATTTCTAAACAAAGATTAGCTCCTGAATATATTGAAGAAAATAGAATACTATCAGAAGTTAAAAGGAAATTAATTTCTGATGGAGTTAATCCACATATTGATTGAAGTTTAAAAGAACTAATTTCTCAATATGCTGATAATCCAGATATAAGTAATAAAATCATACAATATACAAAGGATATTCAAGATGTTATTGAAATAGAAAAAGGATTAAGAGATTTTGGAATTGGATTACATTCAATTTTAAGTAGTCTTAAATTTTCTCAAGGTGAATTTAATATTAGTGTTGAACAGAATATTGATGATTTAATTGAAAAGAATAAATGGCATTTAGGTGGAGAAAGTCAGGATTGAAAAGATAAAATTAAAGATGTATTATATAAAATTTATTCAACTCTAAATAGTAAAGGAACTATATTAACTAATGTTATATTAGATACTATAGATGGTGGAGCCATTGGTTTAAAAGGAAAATTAGATTTTGTTGTAGTTGATGAGGATGGAAATGTTCATATTTTTGAATTAAAATTATCAAAACGTGATTATCCAGACTGGGATTCAACAAAGAAATTAACAACAGATTGAGAATTAGCACTTCAAAGACAGTTATTAGCACAACATATTAATGCTAAAAATATTATTTCTATAAATGTTATTCCAATCAGTATTGGAGAACGTTCAACTTTAAATAAATTTAATCCAATTAATTTTAGCGCAGGAAAAATTGTATCATTATCTGCTGCAAATACTGGTTTACAATCTACTGGTACTATAACAAGAACTGCTCAGTTAATTATTCCTGAAAAGTTTAATATAGAATATGATACTAAAAAGAATGATAGATTTTTAGCAGATTTAGCTTTTTTATTCCCATTATATAAGATCAAAACATCTAAGGATGAAAATGATCCAGAAAAAATAATTGCAGATGCAATAAAAAATAATAAATTAGAATTTATTAGTAAAATTGATGATTTTGAACTTGGTTTAATTAAAGATGAAAATTTTAGATTTAGGGCACCAGGTTTATCAGATGCTGAAAAACTGGTAAAATTTAAAGAAAGAGTTTACGCATATACTAAGAAATTATCGGAAAATAACTATTACAGAGTTACGCAATTAAAGGATAAAATTTCTGAGGCAATTCTAAATAAATCGGATTTACCTCTTAAGATGGCTAATGACCACCAAACCCTTCATGTTAATGCCTTACTATCTCCGTATTTAAATGGTGATTATAAAGTTGTTGAAAATAATATGGCACTTGATTCTTTAGGATTTATCTTATTAAAAAGTAAAAGAAGTAATAAATTAGTTTTATTTAGTTTGACTGTATTAAATGGTGATGCAAAATATGATAAAAACACAACATTTGCTGAGGTTGAATATTTAAAAATGTTATTATTTTTTCATCATTATTATGATGAATTAGATTTAGATTTCAATAAAATTAAGAATTTAATACCATTAAATGTTGAGGGATCTCAGGCAAGATATTTTGATGTAAATAAAATACAAAAACAATATTTTGATTTATTAACTTCAAAAGGAATAACTCCAAAAATAAATTTATCTAATTTTCTTAATCTTACAGATAGAGCTGTTACAGAAATGCAAGAGGCAGTTCTTAATTTAGAGTCTACATCAGTTGAAAAAATTGTTTTAAAATATGGTGAAGATTATCAAGGAATGGAATTGTATAAATTGAAACAAATTCATAGAGAACTTGCTGATGCTTTTCCAGAATTAAAGAAAAAAACTTTTGGTTCTGAAATTGATTTTAAGAACAGACTTGAATATGTTTTTGCAATTCTATCTTCATTAATTGTTGCTAAATCAGGAGATGTCCCAGAGGGAGATTTTATGCAAATGAGAAATTTTGCTATTGGTTTCTCTGATTTTAAAAGTTTATTAGCAGCTTTTTATTCAGATGAACAAGCAGATTATGATAAAACTGGTAGAAGAATTTTAGGAATTATTGGTGGTTTGAAAACTAATACTCCTGATCGTATAGGTTCTGTAGATTTACAGAATATTAATAAAATGATTACAGGAGCAAATTCTAGTATTAGACATAAAATGTATAAACAATCTACTACAATAGCTGCATTTACATATGAATTTTTTAAAAAAATAAACTACTCAAATCTTTCACAAAATTGAATTGGTAATGTTAGATCTCTTAATAAAAATATGTGAGAACATGATGGCAGTGAAGTTTCTAATAGTTGGTCATTAAAAGATCCATATTCTGATAAGACTCTAACACAGGCTGAACAAGAATATTCTAAGCAAATGTTATTTGAAATTAAAAAATATAGACTACATATTCCAGAAAAATTATGAGGTAAAATTGATTTAACAAGTATAGAATCTATTACTAAAACTGATACTTCTGGTATAATTATAAAGAGTATTATTTCTGGAGATTATTTCAAAATGCCAATAATGCGTTCTCAACAAATTAATAGAAATGATAGAATTTTAAAAAGTGGATTAGCAGGATTATGACAAGATGTATCTAAATGACTTGATGAAACTAAGGACTATTTAGATCCAAGAGAATTTTCAGAAAATGATTTAAATAGAATTAAAGAAACACAATTAGGTTTCAATGAAATGTATGATATTTATTCTATGCAATCAGATGAAATGAAAGTTAGACTAATTAATGAAAATTCCCCAGGATATTATGAATTGGATTTAGATACAATAGCTCATAGAGTTGCTTTCAGTAGTATAAGAAAAGCAAATGTTGACGCAATTCTTCCAAATATTACATCATATGTTTGATGAATGAAATTACTTGCAGGAAAAAATAAAGAAAACATATCTAAACAATTAGAATACATTACTAATAGAATAAAATTAGGATTATTTGATGAACCTATTATTGATCCAGAGGCAAGTGATGCAATTAGATTAGTTCGATCAGGGAAAACCATTGCAACTGCTGCAATGTTAGGATTTCGTCCTGCTTTAATGGCAAAGGAATTAACATTTGGATTGTATAAAAATGTAGGATTGGCTGCCCTTAATATTTATGGTGGAAAAAAACCATTTAATATTAAAGATTTAGCAGAAGCAATGAAGATTATGTTAGCAGTTGATAATAAAATGTCTAAAAAATGAAATTTAATGGATGGAATAAATCTTTATTATGGATTTGCAAATATGGATGTTAATTCTTTACCGAGAAAAATGCAGACAAATAGAAGAGGTGCTATGTTAGGATTAAGTAAATGGATGTATGCTTGTAATACTATTCCTGATTATTATAATAGATTATCTCTATTCATTGCAAAAATGATTCATGATGGAAGTTTTTATGCACATACTTTAGACGATAAAGGTTATATACACTATGATCCAACTCAAGATAAGCGATTTGAATATTATTTCCAAAATAGAGAAAAATATAAAAATGCTGATGGACAATATATTCCTGCAAAGAATAATCTAAAATATAATGAACAAAGAAATCTTTATACAATAATTTTAGGTGAAAGAAATACAGAATTAGCTAAAGGAAACAATCCAATTCTTGATGAAGCAACTGATTTATTAGATCAAGCTTATTCTGAAAAAGAAAGAACTGGATTTAAATCTTTTACTGATACAGTTTATGGATATTATGATAAAGATAGTCAAGCCGAGTGACATAATACTTGGTATGGAATAATCTGATTACAATTACTTCAATTCTGGCCAGGTAAGATGAATATGTGATTTGGTAAACCAGTTTCTGCAGATAAAAGTATGATGGGAAGTCATCAACAAGTAACTGATGAGGAAACAGGTCAATTATTATGAAGAGAACCTGTTTATAGTCAAACAAATCCTGATGAAATTATTGGATTTAAAGCAACTACTGAAAATACTGGAGATCCAATGTTAGCATGAGTAGGACATCCACAAGAAGGGTTATTATACTCTGTAGGATATCTAATGCAAGATGTTATAAAAGGAAACTGAGGAGAAATTGCAAAAAATAAAGATCATAGAAATGAGAGAGTAGGTTTTGCAATGGTAGATTCATTATTAATGGTTTTACTGTTTGGTATGATGAAGGCTATTTATGATGGCTGAATTGCAGAAAATGGTACTGATGGAATTGATGGAAGAACAGTAGAGTTTATGGCATCCGTAAATAAAAAAGTATTAAGTGAAGGAAATTTATGAAATAATACTTTAGGAGCTTTAAAAACTGAGCCAGTTTTTTGAGCTTGAGGAACTAAAACTGCAACAGATGTACACAGTGTATTATGAGGAAATAAAACATTTGAACAATTAATGAATAAAGATCTTAAGATGTTTGAGTTTATGCATCCATCAGAATAAAAAAAAATACCCACAGTACGATTGTACTGTGGGTATTTCTGTTTTATTATGAATAAAGATTTAAATATTCTTCTATTTTTGTTCCAAAACCATCATGATAATCTTTTGCATCAGGTTTTTCTTCACTAAACCATTTCTGCACTTTTCCTGCACCTAATAAATGTGCTGCAGCTAAAATTCCATTTCTTGTGATATTTAATCCCCTAAATTTCTTACCTACAAATTCACTCATTACATTTTGTAAACGAGATTCATTTAACTTAGCTAATTTTAGTGCACCATTATTCTGTGTTGCACTATCTGTAAAAGATTGTCTAGTCTCACCAATATCTTTTAGAGCACTATCACCAAATTGATATAATCCATAGTACCCAAATTTATTCTTGACAGTTGGATTATAATTACTTTCTCTTCCTGCTAATTTTACTAGATATTCTTTATCTTCATCAGGTACATCCATTTTACTAATTTCATCAGTAATTTCATTTTTAACTGGAGAAACATAATTAGATTTAGTTCCTAATAATTTAGCAAAATATTCTTTATTTCCTATAATATCACTTGTGGAGTAATGTTTTTCATCTTTAGGAGTTGTTACAATCATAGTTTTAGGTTCAGGAGTTAGTTGTGCTAAATATCTATCTAAATACTCATTAGAAAAATGAGGATGCTGAGTATAATATTCTTTTAATTTTTCATCAGATGAAAGATCATCAATGTACGGTGTATATGAAGCAAAATTTGAATTTTCCATAAGAATTATAATATTAAATTAATCATCAAAAATATAAATATTTTTTCATAAAAAATATAAAAATCAAAAAAAAATAGGGAAAGACTGTAGTTAAACTACAATCCTTCCCTATTATTATTTATTCATATACCCAAGTTTTTTTAGGATTTGAAGCATTATCCAATAAAGATAATACTGTTAATCCCAAATCATATGCAGCTTGTTCAGCAGCAAATCTTAGATTTAAAAATCCTTGATGGATCATACTTTCAATTGCAGCTAATTCTTGTCCTGAGATGTTCTTATTTTTCTTTTCCAATATATAATCTGAAATAAAAATATGTAATTCATCTCGTGAAACAGAATTGGTTTCCAAAATTTTAATCACAATCTCTTTATTCATTATTATTATCTTTAAGATACTTTGTATACGCAAGCTCGATAGCTACTTTTCCAATTGGTTTTTCACGTTTTGAATCTCGTTCGATACATTCTTCAACTAGCACATCAAAGAAAATCCTTTCAATTGGAATGCCTCTAGAAACAGATAATTGAGAAAAATATTCCCAATATTTTGGATCAAAATTCATATCATCAAGAATTACAGATTTTCCAGAATTTAGAAATATTTTACAAATAATCTTCTGCAATTCAAACACATCATTATGAATTTCTTCTGTGTAAGGGATTCCATCAACTATTTTAGATATTTCTGCTCTAGAAACAATTACATAGTCTTTATTCAGTTCAATTACTTTCTTAGCCCATGTAGTTTTTCCGCTTCCTGGTAATCCTTGTAAAAATTTAATATATTGCATTATTTATATTTTAAAATTTCTTCACATTTATCACAAAATTGTGGTTTTAATAAAATCTCTCCTTTAAATGCTTTCCAATCCTCTTCTGAGAAATCTTTTGAATATTTCACTAATTCACTACATTTAGAGCAAATTAACTGAGGTTTATTATGCACTACTTTGAACTTTGCCTTCTTTTCCATTTTAAGTTAAAAGTTCATTATCTTTATGATAATTATAGAACATTGCATTACACATTATGTGTCCCATATGATTAATACCGGACTCTAAATCACAATCTTCTCCATCCATTAATTGAGCTATATGTCGTTGCATAGATTCTAAAATCTCTTTCAGATCCATTGGTTTCTTCCAATTATTTCTTCCAGAGGTTAATAAAATCCAATCCTTTGCTTCTTCTTGAGTTATCTCAGCACCTGTTACAGTTTTTGATCCATCTTGACTTATAAAAGTGCTGTATTTATGTGCCCCATATTCCAATACACGGATCATGGGAACTATTGATTTATAATGAACTAAAGACCATTTAGGTTTTCCACTATTAAATCTTAATGCCTTTTCTTCCATTTAATTAAAAAATAATATATCCATCAGCATCTAATCCACCTTTTCTTTTATATATAGCTGAACATTGTGCCCAGTTTAATCCAAAAGTCTTTTGTAAATGTGGTGTATCTTTTAAACTTTTCCAGTCTCCACCCCATTCATATCCTTTATTTTTAAAGATATTAATAACTTCCATCCAATCTGGAACATGATCACCATCAAAATCTTTTACTATATCCCATGAAGCAATTGCATTTTCTAACAATACAATATCAAAAGCTAATCCATAATTATGGATAGATTTTCCACCAGAAGCATTAGTTACGATACCTAATCGATTTCCACTTGCATCAAATAATTTGGTTCTACCTTGTGCATACAATAAATCTTGTTCAGCAAATGTTCTTAATGTGTATGCAAATCTACAAGTTGATTTACCTGTTAAAGCAGGAACAACTTCATTTACATATATATCATGTACTTCATTCCTAATTTTAGGATGAAGTAATTTTATTCTTTCTAAAGTTATATTATCAATCATTTTTATTTTCTATTAAATAACGATATTGTTCTAACTCTTCTTTTTCTATTCTTTTAAACATTCTATTATATATTGTTTTTCTTCGGGATTTTTCTGATAAAGTATCACAAATTGCTGCAGAAGATGTTCCTATATCATTTGCACAATCTATAATTCTTTCTCATACATTAATAATATTTCCACAAGAATCTATCTCAGCAATACATTTACCTTTTCTAACTGTACTTAATGAAAATCCAGGATTATCCTCTAAATATCTTCAAACAAAGCCATAAATTTTATTTCGTTTTAATTTACAACATTCAGATATCTTTGAGGATGCAGCCAAATTTAATTCTTTTTTAATATCTTCTAAACAATCCCAAATTTTTATTTGATTTCCATCTAAGTCATATTGTACTATAGCTATACGTCTTGTAGAGGCAACACCTAGTGTATTTCCTGCAACTTTTGCAACATTATATTCTGGTTTATAATTATCAAAATATCATTGTTCTCTTTCTAGAAGTTTTTCATTTTCACACTCTTCTAAAATAATAAATTCAAAACTATCTATTTCATATTTATCATATGCTCTTTGCAGAATAATTGAATGATGTTTTCCTCGTTTTAATTTAGAAAAATGTAAATTTTTTCTATCACCGAAATTAACTGTACTACCAATATAACATTTGTTATTGGATTTATTTAAAATTTTATAAATTCCTGACATATTCTTCATTTAAAGTTATATGCAAAGATAATAATTAAAATTTTAATAAATCCTTTAAAATTTAGAAATTTAGAATTCTTCTATAAGATATAAATCCTCTAAAATTATCAGCCCATCCTTTTTCAAAAACATAACCTTTAACTGGATCTAATATCATTTTACCTAATGTGTTATATTCTTCTTCAGTTAAACCTCGACTTACATGTTCAAATGGGCTTGCGTGTTTACTAGCTAACAGTGTATCATGGAGTTGAATATCTTTTTTATAATCTATTTCTCCATCAAATGTCATGTAAGATAATCTAGCACATCGTGCAACAGCTACTTTAAGAAATAACTTAGTCATATCTTTTCCTAACCAATATGCTTGATCTTCAATAGTTGAAAACCATTTTGTAACATCTCCAGATATTTTATCTCCAAAAGGAATATGCCATTCACCTTCTTTTAATTCTTTAGGAGTAGATTCATTTTTAGCATTCCACATAGCTTCCGCTAATGCTTGAATATGTATTTCAGCTCCTGATTGACTAGATTTAATCCAATCTAATTCAGATATATCTTGTTTACCATACTTATTTTCATAATCTTTTTTACTGTAAAAAGTGTTTACTTTGTTTATAGTATGTTGAATATATTTAGGACATCTTAATTCAAAGAAATTTGAAAATTCAGTTGATGTTACTATTACAGTGTGCCATAAAAACGGTTCTAAAAGACGATTACAAAGTTGTTTTGTAATTAAAATCTCATCCTCATCTTCAAAATCAGAAAATACTTCCTCAATTGTACCGGGATACTCAATTTCTCCATCCATTATTCTTATCATCTTAGCTGATTTAACAGCTTGTTCTGCTGCTACTTCCCATAAATTATTACAATGTTCTATTCCCTGTGGAGAAGTAATATATTGTGCTCCCTGCATACCTTTATGATCTTTTTGCCATGCAATAGGAATAAACGGATCTTCTCCAACAGATTTTATCATTTTCTCAAATGGTATGGCTCTGCTACTAGCCGAATTTCTTGAAAACACACGATGTGTCATCAGTTCTGCATGTATAAATCTTGGATAAGTCAACATATAAGTAATCAATCTATGGCCATGTATTGTACTGTCCGCAATTATTTCTGCACTAATTTTTCTCATCAATTTCTACTAAATATTTATATCCTTGATCATCATAATATGAAATGGTAATAGATTCATATGAACCATACCATCTATCAGAGTAAGTTGGGATGCTATATAAAAATCTATCCGATCTAAATTCTAACTCTTCAAATTCTTCAATATCATAATCATCTTCACAAAATCTATTCCACTGATAAACTGGATTATGTACTTCAACATATGCCATTTTATTATTTTTCCATGTATAATCCTGACCTAAACCATACCATCTTATACATTCTCTTGAAGATTCAAAACCACCTCTTCCTAGACGATCTATATCAATTGCTTCTAATATAGATTTAATAAATGAATGCACTTCATCTGCAAAATATAAATCTGCATACTCTGCTTCAGAAAACTCAAAAGTTAAAGTTTCATTACCATCTGCGTCCCCAAACATAAAATCAACTTCAATAACATAAACTTCCCTAAGTTGTGATTTTGATTTTTCTTTTATTATTAATTTCATTGTTTATGTAATTCATATAATTTATTCTCAATCTCCCAAATCTTTTCTTGAGATAAATCTGTTCCTGTTAATCTAAAGAAATTAAACCTTGGTTTAATCTCGTGGAATTGAAAACCTGGGATTTTAATCAATTCCTCAAATTCTCTGTCTAAATAATCAATAACAGACTTATTAATTAAACAACATCCAGGATGTCGCTTAACTATAAAGTCTGCATATTTCTTATTGAATTCGTTTGCAGTCATTCATTTTTATTCAACAATCGTAATTACTGAATTATCATCACTTGCATATTCAAATTCCTCATAAAACCAATCTTCTCCAAAGATTTCAATGTAATTCTCAATTGTTAAATTTTCCAAAGTTGTTAAAGGTTCTTTATCATCACATTCTAAAACTTCATTTACCATATCTAATAATTCTTCATTTAAGATATAAGTCTCAACTACTTTTCTAAATTTCATAATTTAATTTTTATTCGTAATCCCTGATTGCTAATAATCTTGTCTGTAATGGAATTCCATCCTTTGATAATTCAAAGTATCTAACAGTTCCCATTTTACCAATAATATTATCAATATTCTCTAAATATTCTGCTTTTAATTCTCTACTTCCTAATGGTTTAGCTTCAAAAACTTTACCTGATTTAGTTTGACATACGAATACAAAATCTTCAGGTCTTAACCCATCTTTATAATCAATAATTTCAAACTCATCATCTTTAGTCATTTTTAACTTAATCATTGTAGAATTTCTCTTTCCAAATTGATAAACCTTATCAGGTTTTCTTGCGACTAATCCTTCAAATCCCTCAGCCACCCATTTATCATGTAAAGTTTTAACTTTATCCCAACCCTCAGTAAGTACGTGCTCTAAAACTTTAACATATGTAGCAGATTTAAATATCTCCTGCATTTCTTTTAAAGTTTCTAATCTTTCTTCAAAAGTTTCAGTTTCAGAAGCTATATCATAAATCCAATATTGTAATCTATCACACCTAGATTCCCAAGTTTTTAATCTTGCAATACCAGAAATTCTTTGTAGAAACTCCCCATGAATATATAATTCACCATCCAGAACTATATCTGGATGATCAATAAAGAAATCTTCAAGTTCTTCCATAATTTTTATAGTAGAACAATCATAATCTTTACCACCTCTACTACTAGTACTACCCTGCCTAATAAGACAGCGAACTCCATTAAGTTTTCGAGAACAATACATTGGTTTTTCCAATACAGAATTCTGACAATCATCAAATGATTTAGCTAACATAGGTTTATTGTTTCCATTATCATCACTTTTAATGGTTGGAACTAATTCATTAAGTTCAGAATCTTCTATTTCTTCAAATTTAGTATCAGTTAAATTATGTAGTTTTTTATAACCTTTATCACAATATTTATTAATAATACTATTAAATTCTAACTCTGCTTGCTGAATTACAGACCTTTTTGCTTTACCTTTTTCAATAACTAACTCAGGTTGAACTGACATTTTTCCTTTATACTGACCAGTTTTTCTATTAATAATAAAAGAATTACCATTCTGACTTAATGATGTAATTGCAACCTGAACTTTATCACGTGCATTTCTACTTACTAGTACTATTTCCGATATTACTATCATTCTTTTTTGGCTTTAATTCAGTTCTACAATTAATACAAAGATTGGTTACCCATCCTTTAATTGCTATATCTTTTACTTCTTCAGTTCCACCACATCGTTCACAAGTATTCTCACAAAGTTTTTCAGCTTTTTCAATTATTTCATCAACAGAATTATCAAAATAACCATAAACTCTTAAAGTTGCATATTTATCTTTAATATCAGTAATAAAATTCCCTTTATTTAAATAATATGAAATTTTATACCAAAAATTATTTGAAACATTTACAACACTTCCTCTTCTTGCAAACCATGCAACCCAATTATATATAAACCTAGGAACTAACTTAGGTTTAATATATTCATCCATTTCTTTTAACATATTTAGGACTATTGGTTTCCAGTGTTCTGGAACTCCTGGATACCAATAACCTAAATATCTATATTTCTTAAACTCTTTTTCTTCCATTATACTAACTCACAAACTGTATATCTACCAGTTTCACCTAAAAATAAACAATCTTCTTTTTCTTCAAAATAATTTAAGTCTTTAGAAATATTATCTATTATATTATCACGCTTTAATTCTTCAAGAACATAATCACTATATGTTATATTTCTGGTAGTTCTTTGCATATCTGATATAACCTCACAATAAATTACATCAGCAATCTCATATAAATTATCTTCCATTTCATCATTTGTATATACTTTAAAAGTATATCCTTCTGAATAAAATGTAATATCATCTTGTGTTGAATAATATTTTAAAATAAGTTCATCTATTACTTCATTGTCAAAATCATTCTCTTTTAAAACCTCAATTAATCCTTCTAACCTTGTCATTACTTTAATTTTTTACCACAAATATTACAAAAATTGGATTCTTCAGTAGCGCTATTACAACATGTTTCTTTTAACTCAGTGATAATTAAATATGAATATTTTTCAACTAATTCATTTATATTTTCAATGAAAGTTTCTAAATCATCATTTTCTATGTCTTCATCCCCATTATCAAAATATTGATAATTAGCATCCCATATTAAATCCTCTAATCTGTATCTTAAATCATCTTCATCATGTATTTCTGAATCTTTTAAAAATTCTTCTATATTAAAATCAATTTCAGTAATAAACACCTTTGGCATAGTTACTGAATATTCATTTCTTAGTACTATTTTCATACTATTTAATACCAGTTGATCCAAATCCACTAGTTCCTCTATTAGTTTCATTTAATTGTGAAACAGATTCTAATACTGCGGATTCGTATTTATTGAACACTATCTGAGCAATTCTATCACCATTATTTATAAAGAATGTGCTTTTCCCGAAATTATGTAAAATAATTCCCAACTCACCAATATAATCACTATCTAAAGTGCCAGGAGTATTTAGAACTGTAATTTCATTTTTCAATGCAAGACCACTTCTAGGTCTAATTTGCATTTCATATCCTTCTGGTACTGCAAAAAACAATCCAGTTGGGATTAACTTTGTTTCATTAGGATAAAGAGTAATATAACCAACTTCATTTATTACATTTGCTCTTACATCCATTCCAGCAGATCCTTTTGTAGAATATTCTGGTAAATCATTATATGATTTATTTATTACCTGAACATTAAGCATCTTCTTGTCCCTTTTCTGTATTTTGTTTATAATACATCCATAATTCTAAATCATCCTGCCCACATTCACTTAAAACTTGTGGAACTAATGCAGGAGTTTCTTTCATAGAATTAATATAAGCTGTTTTCCTAAAATCTGACACCATAAATAAACCAAAAGAAAGTAAATCTCTTTCTTCAAAAAATACTACCATTATAATAATTTTTTATCACTTGTTACTTCCAAAATTCTTATTTCGACAATTGTATGAATTCCATATTCTCCTCTGGGAACAAATTGTCTAAATAAATCATAATTATCTATTTCTCCATAAAGTTTATCAGCAGAATCTCCAAATTCTCCCATTCCAAAATCTCCAAAATTATTAGCAACTTGTTGAATAATAGGAAGAATTGATACTAAATCTTCTTCATCTATTTCATTTAATTCACTAATGTAATCACCGTCATTAGTATCCGCTTGGATATAAATATATTTACTCATTTTTCTTTGTAATTATTGTACCACTTAATAAATTCTACTACATTATACCAGGTACTTTCTATTTTAGTATCAAATATAACATTTGAATCTGAACAATAAACATAGCCATATGGTCTTGTTATAGATTCATTATTATCCACTTCCATTTCTAAAGATTTCCATAAATTAGTGCCTTGTATTGAACAAGTATTACTTGAAATATGTACTCCAAAATGTCCATGATGCTTATCATAGATAGATTCAATCTTTCCAACTACTGGAATTAACCAATCCCAAGAATAATGAAATAGCATATTTTGTAATACTCCTTTATAATAGATCCAATCTAGTTTATGAGTTTGTTTTGGTATTTCATAACCCATAAATTCAGCAATTAGTTTATTACCTTCTAAAATTTGTTCATTAGTCATTTATCCACATTTGCTACTGCCACAGTCTCTACATTCTTTACATCCATTATTATAAATTACATTTGTACCACCACAATTTTCACAGATTTCACCATGAACTTTTGTTCCATCAGGAATAAATGTTTTCAATGCTCTTATAACACCAGCTTTCCAAGTATTCATACCTTTATTACTGAAAATAAGTCCTTCTACAACTTTTACAAGTTTTACAATTTCCATATTTTGTCTTAGCAATGCAGACAATAATCTACCGTAATTCCAATGTTCTTTATCGAATACTCTTGATAATCCTCCTAAGGTATTTGTATATCCATAAGAATCTACATACCTAAAATCATATCTTGAAGTTCCATCCTCTTGACGTACTTTTATAATTTTACCAGAAATAACACTACTAGGAATAGGAAATACATCTAAATCTTTTGGACCAGTAAATATCTCATATGGAAAATCATTAAGAAGTCCAACAAAAGCAATCCAATCCTTTTTTTCATTCTTAAAATGCTCAACTTTACATTCTATTTCAGTAGGTCTTTCTTCGATAATTGGTTTAGAAGCTTCACTTTTAAGTAAAATTCCAGTTCTACAATTGTCACGGTATACTGTAACTCCTTTAAGATTACTATTCCAAGCTTCTCTATACAAAAAATCAATTTGTTCTTTTGTGGTAGATTCAGCTAAGTTAATAGTAGAACTAATAGAATGAGTTGTGTACTGTTGTAAAATAGATTGAGTTTTAATTCTTACAGAAGGATCAATTTTTTCAGCTATTTGATTATACCAAGGAGATTGTTTTACAAGAATATTTAATTCACCAGTAGTCATATTATCAAGAGGAACTATAGGTCCTGCAATAATATGTGCCCATTCTTTAAATTTAGGATGGATTACATTATATTCCATAAACCCTATCCCATTTTGATCAGTAAAATCAGGAGTTTCTCCAGGATTGCATTTTCTTCTTCTTCTATAATAATAATCATATAAGGGTTCTCCACCACTTGTAACTCCAGCCATTAAACTAATAGTTCCAGTTGGAGCAATTGTTGAGATTGAAATGTTTCTACGACCATTTTGAATCATTCTTTTAAATTGATTAGGAAAATTCCATTGGAAATATTCATAAAATGGATTATTTCCCATAGTTGGCCCAATATCAGTTTCATCATAATTATCCCATTCATTACTTACAGAATATGCTGGAAATGGGTCATTAATAATTGCTAAGTCAATAGATGCATCAAATTCAGCCTCCATTTTAGTTCTCATTATAGTATGTAAAGTAGTTTCATCACCATAAGGAACATCAAGAGCCGCAAACATATCACCTAAACCAGTTAAACCAGTTCCGGTTCTACGACCTTTTTGTCCAATTTCTTTGATCTTAATCCAAAGTTCCTTTTCAGCACCTTCAGTTTTATCAATAATCCTTTGAACATATTCTATTTCCAAATCAACTAAGATATCAGCAATAATCTGAGCTTCATAAAATATTTCATATGCCTTTTCTAAATTAAGATAGGCTTCCGTAGTAAATGGTTTATATACTAAACTAAATAAATTAGTTGCAATTAATCTACAAGAATCATAAGGAGAAAGGGGTATTTCACCACAGGGATTGGTTGATACTGCTTTAAACTCAGGATATACACTTGCAGGATCATTATCAATAATGTTATCCCAAAATAGTATACCAGGTTCAGCAGTATTCCAAGCACATTCAATTATAGAATTCCATACTTCTAAAGCTTTAACTTTTTTAACATACAATCCTTCCCATAACATAATTAATTTATTATAAGGAATAAGTGTTAAATCATCGTCAGGATAAGTAGATAAATCTACATTTGTGGGCCATCTTAAAATATAATCCTTATTATTTTCAACAGCCTTTTTAAATTCATTATTTAACTTAACAGAGATATTAGCTCCTGTAATTTTAGTTAAATTCTGTTTACTTGTAATAAATTCAGGACTATCTGGATGATTAATATCAACAGAAAGCATTAACGCACCACGTCTACCTTCTTGTCCAATAGTATTAGTAGTTTGGCTATATAATTCCATAAATGGAACTATACCACTTGTTGTATTTGCAGCATTGTTTACTCCTGCGCCACGTGGTCTTAATGAAGATAAATCTACTCCTACACCACCTCTTCTTTTATAAATCTGGGCCATTGCTTTAGCAGTATCAAAAATCGGTTCAATAGAATCATCTGTTTCTAATACAAAACAATTTGATAAAGAAACAGGTTTAGTACCACCGATTCCAGCTAATACAGATCCACCAGGAATAATATATTTAAAATCTTTAAATAAGCCTAAAAACAATTCGTATTTATCCTCCTTAATTCTAGATTGACCATAAGGAGATAATTTTTTAAATTTATCTTCATCAAGTTTTAAACATTGAGGAAAGTTATCTAATCTATCAAATTCTCTAGCAATTCTAATAAAAAATTCCTCTAATGTCTCATTATTTAATTGATACTTGCTTCTCCAAGCATCATATGCTAGTTCATCATTTTTAAAGTATTCTTCCATATTAATCAATTATATTTTCTTCTTCAATTATCCATCCTTTATCTATATTATACATAAAATTATCAAACATTTCTTCTAATATAGAATCACCTGACACACTGTCATCTACTGTAATATTAAAGGATTCTTCTCTTTGAGAACCTATATAACCTGTATTAATATAAAAATAACCTTTAAGAGTTTTCATCATTAAGTATTTTATTAATTTCTTCTTCCCAATTTGGATTTCTTTCACTCCAAATAGCGTTATATTCTACTAAATTCTCATCTTCAAAAACTATTAATGGTAAATTCTTAGTTCCAAAACGAGTTAAAATTCCTCTTGCAGTTTTTTGTTCAGCCTTACTCTCATAATTATAAGTCTCAATAAAGATTCTTTTATTAGGTAAATTATTTATTATATCTAAAATAAACTTACAATTACTGTCATATATGACTTTAATTATCTTCATTATTGATATATAAATACGTTATTTTTAGCTCTAGATACAGATACATATTGTAGCTGTCTTAATTCATCTGGATCTCTACAAATTGAAACATTCTTCATATCTATGAATACGTCATTCATCGTCTGGCCTTGTGCCTTATGGATTGTGCAAGCATAACCATAATCAAATGATTTCTTTCTAATCAACCTATTATCAAAATATAAATCCATTGGTGAAGCAAAACTATTTATGATTTCATAATATTGCCTCCATCTTTTTGAAGCATCTCTTGATCTTCTTCGTTTTAATTCAATTGCATCTAATCTAGTAGATTCAATTACAAAACATAAAGAATCAAGATACTCTTTTGAAATATACTTACTTAAAATACAGACATATCCAGTTACATCATTTGCCGCATCATATAAATTTAATCTATAACCTGGCAATGACATAAAATATGGAATTTCAATACTAATCTTAACTGGATCACTAACAACAATATATGTCATTGAGTTCCAAAAATTCATATTATTAAATTCCAGATTTTCATAACAAGTTAAAAATTCAGATTTACTGTACTCATTCTCTAAACCAAATATAATCTCTTTTACTTTTCTATTAAATACACCGACTCTATCATTTGTATAAGCTAATACTTTTGTCTCTAAAATATCCTTATTTTCAATTGCAATTCTAAATGCTGGTATAATTTTAGAAAAAAAGTCTCTCATATCTGTATGACAAGTAAGAGAACCTTTTGTTCCAATAGAATCATAAAATCTATCTATAATTCTTTCCCTTAAAACTGGAAGTATTGGAACTAAGCCACTTTCAGAAGATTGTCGATAGATTTTATTCAGTGTTATTTTATTAGGTAAATTAAATACTTTTGAATGAGTTAACGCAGTTACTGGTCTAAGCTGTTTTTCATCACCCACGAATATTATCTTTGCAAAATATTCGTGGGCTTTCATAATCAGTAGATCAAATAATTCATCATTAACCATTGATGATTCATCACAAATAACAACACCTTTTGCAGGAAATAAACTTATTTTATTATTTGTTAAGAATTTGAGATCCTTAAAGTCTAAGTTAAGGATCTCAATATCAGGGGTTAATGCGAGTAATTTATGTAATGTAATCCCTTCCTCTTCAGTAAATTGCTCTAAGACTAACTTAGCAATATGAGTAGGTGCACATAATACATAAGAAATATATTCATCGTTTAAATAATTCACTATTTCTTTGGTTATAGTACTTTTACCAGTACCAGCAAAACCAGAAATAGATATAGCAATATCGGAAGATTTTAAGAATTTTTTAACAGTTTCAATTGCAAGAAGTTGATCCCCTCCAAGTTGAAAACTATTAGACATATTCAATAATTAATTTTTCTTGAGGAAATACTTCAAAGAAAACCCATCCTTCTTCTTCAAATTCAGGACCATCATAAAATCTTGCATAAGTAAATTCAAAGAATTTATTATCGTAAACTCTTCTGTAAATAACTCTTTGTTTACTATAACTATCTTCTAAATCAAAATCTAATATAGTCATTTCAATGAACTCAAATAACAGATTTCCATCCTGATCTTCTATATTTTCATATGCATAAAAATTATCTAAAAAATAATCCTCTTGATCTTTTTGTATAAATAAATCAAGAATACTAAAATTTTCTCTTTCTTCCATTATATTCCTAATAGCCTATTAATAATTATTGTCTTTTCAAATTTATTCATCAGATCTTTGCGATCATCATTGATAATTTGAGTAAAACTGTTATATATATCAAATAAACTTGGATCAATTCCCATTGGTACATAATACTCACTTTCTTGATTTATAAATAATTCTTTATACGCATCAATCGGAGTACTTACCGCCAACTTAACTTTACCAAATCCATAATCTTGTGATTCTCTAAGAGCATAATCCACCCATTCCCCAAGATACCTACGTCTATCATCTCTGTTGATATAAGTATCTTTTAATGATTTTAGTCTTAATGCAAAATCACTCTGCATTTCTAATAATTCACTAATTGGATTAAAATTAATCGGATCTCCAGGAATTAATTCCTGAACATTAATCCATGATGGATTGAATACACATAAATTTGTGCAAGCCCTATTTAAATGTCCTTTGTAAATCTTAACCACTGGTTTCTTTACATCAATACCATACAGAAATCCTATCACCTCATCATGATTATCAATCATATGAGATTCAGGTAAAACAGCTTGTATTAATACTCTATTATATGTTATATCTGTATGTTCTTTATTACCAGTCATTTGATCAGGTAACTTTACATCAAAACGAAAGTCTTGTGTAAATTTGGACATTCTATCAATAAAAGGTTCAACATAATTACGAGTAGGAAAAAATTCCTTATTCTTAATCATTGTAGATTTACCTTTTAATAACTCCTTAAGAGTTATTCCGTTTTCACTCATTTAAATATTCTTCAACCATTTCATTCCACAATTGTCTATCTAAATAAATTTCTTCAAGTATATTACCTTCACATTTATACATAATTAATGTTCGATCATAATCGGCAATAAAATCTTCTACTTCTTCAAAACATTCTTCTCTACTAAGGTATTCTACTTCAAATCTATTTATAGCAGCCTCATCATCTACATCAATATCTCCATAATCAACATCTTCTAAAAAGGAAATTAATATATAATGTATTAATTCACTAATTAGTCCAGGTCTAAATAAATTTATCTCTGATACTAATTCTCCTCCTTTGTAATCATATGTCCTAAAAGCATGATATGTTATCGCCATCAGTCTTCAATTAATCCATTTATAATATTACCATCTTTATCTAGGATTGCATAATCACATCCCCAAGCAGTAAACCCAAAATTTGCATGAATCCAATGAGAACTTCCAAATAATGAAGCACAGGAATGATAAGTGAATTTCTTACCTTTAGTAATTGCAGATTGATGTAAATCACCCTTAATTACAGATATCTTTCCTCTAATATCACTTCTATCAATAAACTCATTTAGATATGCTTCAGCTTTTTGGTCTAAGGTTAATGGCAAATTTTTAAATTGATTAAGATTATCTTTACCATGGGTATAAATAAAAGTTCTATTATTTACATTGAAATATTCAATTGGTTTTCTTGCAAAATGACATTTAACTCCCATCATATCCAGAACACAAATTAAGCCATTTACCCAAGCAGCTTCAAAATCACCACCATGATTTGATTCACATACAGAATAAAACTGTATTTCATTACAGTTAATATTCTTAATAATATTATGAAAGAAATTTGTAACAACTCTAACAAAGGTTTCTCCTTGTTGTCTATTAGTCATATTTTGTGGCAATACATGATTAGAACTTGGTCTAGTTGTACTTGCATTATAACCATCAATTGCATCACCTAGATTAACAATAATTACTTTATCTACGTTTTTATATTGTGAAATTTTATAAAATACTTTTTGTAATCTTCTAGTTACTTCTTCCTCAGAATAAGGATTATCATAAACACCTTCACCAGAGTTATGTGCACCAATATGCATATCTGATAAATAAACTAAAAGAGTATTTTCTGATGCATTTTGACAAGAAACAAATTCAATAGGTTCAAAATTTAAACCTGGAAAACTTTCTGCTTCTCTAATAACTTCTTTTAATTCAAAATTTTCTTTAAGTAATTGTTGAACACGAATTTGATCTAATTTATTATTATCCTGCTCAATCTTTTTAAAGTATTGATTCTCTTTAGTTTGTCTACCAATTGCAACTAATTCATCTATCGTATACATCTCTGAAATATGAGGAGCAAAAGGAGGACATTTCTTTGTAATTTGAAATGCAGGCAAAATTCGAATAAAATCATTAAAAATAATTAAATCAAATTCTCTTGATACAGTTCTTCTATCTAAATTTGCCCCTGAAAATGAATATAATTTATAAATTAAATTCATCTCATCGAGTGTAAATGAACCTTCTAATGCAGGCGCATCATGGTTTAAAATCTTATAATCATATCTAATAATTTTTCCATTTGTGTCCCTTACTGCAGTTCCTAGACTACGTTCATTCATTCTATCATCTAGAAGGGTATCATGTGTTGTTGTACTATCCATTCAATTTTTATTAGTTGTTACACCTTTACTTGTTGTTATTAAAATACAAAAAAAATAAGCCAACAGTTAAAATAACTGTTGGCTTAAATTCAGATATTATATCTAATTAGTCAACTACAAAGAAATTAAATTTCCCCAATTTAGCTGATTTTGATGGAGTATACAGACCATAGCCAGCATATTTCTGTCCATCAGTGATTTCTTTAACGATCTCAACAACATAATTTTTGTTGTTAGCCTCAATCAATTCTTTCATTAATTTGAAAGCGGAATCTTTTTTTCCTGCTCTTCCTTCTACTGCTCCAGTATTAACTACTGTAACAACAGGAACTTCTTTTTCTTCACCTTCTTCATTAACAGTTTTTACGTGTTTAACTTTCAATTCAGCTTCCTTAATTTGGTAAGTTGTTGTAGCTTTACGTTTACCAGTAGTAACTTCATTAATTACAGAATAAGGACGAAGTCTAGTATCATCAGATGCTGGTTCGATAACCAAATAAGCTCCGGCAACTTTATTTTTCTTCATGTAATTTGCCATAAACAAATTAAGTGCCTTTGTTCCCATTGGAGAACCGTCTTTTTTCCATGCCTGAGTCGCATTTTTCATACGCTCTAATTCAATTTCTAAACCTGATGCTTCTAAAGCTTTTTCTTTGCTGTAACCTTGTGATTCTACATTTTTCATAATCATTTTATTTTTTAAAATATATATTTTTATTATCTATAAGTTTAATTATCTATGTATTTCTTCATCTAATTATAGTGCAAATTTACACAATATTTTTTATAAAATTGCTTAAAATGTAATTAATTAGAGTTTGTAATAAAATTAATATTTAAAACTCATTATATTAATAAAAACTCAATAAGAATTTATTAATATAAAAATTAGAGTTACTATAAACCAATATTTCCAGAATTCAATGGACTTTGTAAATAATTAATCTTTTCCCTTGGTTTTGAGATTTTTTTAACTGCATCTTTAGTAGGGTAATCTAATAAATATATACAAATATATAACTCCTTTAAATCTGCTAAAGAAAATCCATCAGATTCTTTAACCAAGTGTTTAATATCTGCTTCTGGAACATTTTTGAATCTAAAAAATTCTTCTCTAATAATTTTATTAGGAAGTTCTATCTCAATTCTAAGATCTATTCGACTAGGTCTTAGAAAAGTATCTGGAATAGCTTCTGAATTATTAGTAGTTGCTAAAACAATATGATGATTAATATGTGTTTGTCCATCAAGAAAATCAAGTAATTCAGACTCAACTTCTTCATAAAAATCAAGATCCTCAATAATAGTAATTACAGGAGTATCTGGCTCAATTTTTCTAAAACCAGATTTCATAAATAATAAATAATCATTTAAGCTCTTATCATTACTAATTTTAAAGACAATACCACCATTTTTAATGACCTTATTACATATAATTGTAATTATAGAAGTTTTACCGGTTCCTGGAAATCCCTCTAATAAAATTCCCCGCTTGTGTATTAAATTATTTTTTTTATATAATTCTTTTTTACTCCAAAATAAATCAATTTCTGCTAATAGATTGGTTATCAAAGAATCTGAAAATATAAATAGTTCATCCGTTGTATTTGGTACTTTACGACAATATATACCTATATTTCGATCATATTCTGCAGTATAAACTCCTGGTTCTATTTTCTTTAATAATGTTATATCTGTTGTAGGTCTAATGAAATCTCTATCTTTAACCCACATAGATATAACTTCTGTATCCTCAGTCTGGGATAAATCTTCTTCTATTTCATCATCATGTACAAAATAAATATTTCCTTCTTCTAAAAGGGTAGCCATGTACTTAAAATTTCTTTTATTTTATTAATAATCTCTTGTGATGTCTTAAATCCACAAGGATCGATTTTATCACTCCCATAACATAAATCATCTACTAAGATAGATAAAGATTCTAAAAATTGATAAAATGCAGTATTATCTTCTTTTTGTTGTGTAATACTCATTAAAACTTTTAATGGAGTAATATTTTTATCTTTTTTTCTCATTTGTTGTGTAACTAAAGCAACTAGAGAAATTAGAATAAGTTTATCATTAAGTTCATGAGAAAATAAAGCTCCCAATGAAAATACTTTATTATGTAAAGCACTTTTCTGTTCATAATTTAATTTATCCAAGTCAAGTTGTTCCATCCACTACAAGTGTTAATAATTGTTTAAGTTCTTTTAATCCTTCTTTAATGAAGTTACCATTCACAACAAATATTTTACCATTAAAATATGGGATTGTCTCAACCACAAGCATATTTACTTTTAATTGATAATTAATATTGTAAAACTGCTTTAATGCAGATTGTAGCAACCATCCATATAAAGCAACCTGCCTATAATAATGGTATTTTTGAAAAGATCCATCATACCAAACTTCTTCACCTTCCTGATTAACCAAATTACCCATAAAGAATCCAAGTGGTTTTCCAGTAGTTTTTAAATCATTTAAAGTAACTACACATTCTTCTCTATCAAGAGTAAAATTATCAATCTTTCCTTTTAATTTTATTCTTTTTATTGTATCATCATCTTTAACAAAATCTGCTTCACAAAAGATAGCATATTCATTAAATACAGTTGGTTTTTCCAAAAGTCCTTCTGGATTAAGAGTATAATGAATTTTTTGATTTTCTTTTACTCTAACAATACATTCTGCATATTTTAAAGCAACTGGTTCAGAAATAAATAATGTTTTAATACCAGATATTTCCTCTACTTTCATTCTTCCAAGATAAAATGACAAAGATTTCTTGATTGCAACTTTTAATTTATTATCATTTAAAGTTCCAGCATAATAATTTGCATTAAATGATGCTTGTTTAAAAGACTCTATTAAAGTTAATCCTTGAGACCTTAACTTAAAAACTTCTTCGGCCCAAATACCTAATTTTGCATTAGGTTTTCTTATATCTGAAATTATAAATGAATCAGGTTGTAAAACCATTGCATGCAATGCAGAACCTAACTCAAAAGAATCAGAATATTCTTGTTTATAAGGTGCTAAATATTTCTCAAGTGATCCACCTTCGTCTGGATTAATTTTACTTAAACTTGAATTAGAAATATAGCCTCTATATTTCTCACTAAAATATTCCTCATCAGACATTTTAATTAATTCCAATGTCTCAGGAATTATTTTTATTTCAGCCATTAATATGCATTTTTTTCATGAATAATATAATGATGACCTAAATCATCAATCCAAGTTTGCATTTGTTCAACAGTCATATTATCCCAATTTCCTTTATTATCAAATATGCGTTCATCTAAAAAATCTCCTAAAGATTCTATAGTTAAACAAACTACACAAACACAATCCCAACCACTTTCAGGATTAGTAACTACATAAACCGTCATACTTATTTATCATTGTTTTAATTTTCTCCATAAATAAAGAATATTATCAAGTTCTAAATTATGAATACGATATTTAGTTTTAATATGCCGATTATGACAAGCATCCATTAATAAACAGAAAATTCCATTCTCATTACATTCTTTTACAGTTTGCCATTTATCATCAATAAAAATATCACAACCTAGTCTTCTTAATGTGCCTATTTTACTTTGTCCCCATCCTACATGAGTTACTTTACTCCTGCCTGGAATATTATGCCTTTTTAAAGCCTCAATAGTCCAGGATACTGGTAAAGATCTTGCAGAAACAAAATGTGATGGAATAAAATCTGGAATATGTTTCGCTTCCAAATGTATCCAAAATGATTTATCCTTTTTTAATTCTGCTAGTCTATTTATCATTCTTTGTGAATTACTCCACCTTTTTGGCATACTGCAATTATATCTTTTTGCATATCCACCATAAAAATTCAAAACTACATCATCAACATCTAAAATAATATTCATAATTAATCCTATATACTATTATCTTTTAAAGCTTGTTCATATCCTCGATCAAACCCTTCATCTATTCCACTATTTTCTCCTTGTGTAAAACCTTCATCAAATCCTTCGGCTTTTCCATCAAAAACTCCATCAGCATAACCTTCATTATAGACATTTTGATGTCCATTATATTGAGCATCTAATAAGAATTCATTTAAATCATTTCTTAATAATTTAAGAAGATTTTTAGCAACGAATCTATCATTACAATTAAATTGATCTTCTAAAAAGTTTTCAATAATATTTGTAATAATCTTTTCTTCATCAATTTTCATTTAAAATACCTTAAAATACCTTAAAATGCTTAGTATTTTTTACTGCATCATTCTTCATAATGCTATTTAACTCCTCTATAATCGTCCAAAATACAGTCCTGCTCACCTTTTTACATAGGTCAGAAATATCTTTTGAATATTTTCTTCTAATAAAAACGCATTGCACACCATATTTTTTCTTATATTTATGTGCAGCTTTTACACCTGGTAAATCATTATCCATAAATACTTTTACATTTTTAAATCTAATTCTCAGTTTTTCCATCTGAGTATCAGTTATAAAAGTGTTTTCACTATTAGGGGCTATTGCTGGAATACCTGATTCATGTAAAACCATAACATCCTTAAGAGCTTTAGTTAATATAATATATTCTCCTGACTTTGATAATTGTTTTGCCCCTTGGATCATTATACTATCCCAATTACTAAGAAATCTATAATTTCTTTTCATTGGCATATAAATTCTCCATAGTTCATCTCCATCAGAATTCTCTCCTCCATAATATCCAAAAAATGGAGATTTTTCAGAGGAACTGTTAAAATAATTTCCATTTAAGAAAACTGATTTAATAGAAAATACATTATATTTCTTTAAAGTTGTTTTAGATATTCCAAAGTTCTCCCACCATTCTAATTCCTTAGGACTAAATTCCTTTGATTCAACCTGAATTCTAGCTTTATTAGTCTCTTTTAAAACTATACCAGTAAAAGGAATTCTTGGTGGATTAATTTTTAATTTACTTATAGATTTAAATCCAAAATCATTTGCTATTACCTGCAATGCATTATAGTAATTACAACTAAATATATACATTACACATCCAATAAAATTAAATGATGGACCAGCAAAATCTTTAAACAATAAATCTCCTTTAGAATTTTTATAAAATGAACAAGTTGGATTTGTATCATTCCTAATTATAGAAGGACTACAAAATAACCCTTTCTTAACAGGCACACCAAGATAATATTCAAAATAATCTTCTTGAGTATGCCTGCTAAGTAAAAGTTCTTTAGTAATTCTTGGAGTAATATCTAATTCATACATAAATAAATTGTTTTACTCCAAAATATTTTTTACAATCCTGTTACTTCAAAATTCATATCTAAAGCTTCACCATTAGGAGTATCAATAGTAAAATCAGATGTAGAATTTCCTGCAAAATTATTAGTTTTGGTTACAATAGCATTTGCTTCATTTTTAATTCTATCAACTTCATAAGCACTAAATGCTACTTTATCACCAATAAAATTATTTCTGACATAAGCTTTACCTTCTTTAGTTAATCCTGCAAAGAATCCAGGAAAAACTGCTTCTCCATTTTTATTTTTCAATAATTTAATGGTAGTTTTAGTTCCTTTTCCAGGAGTTAAAATAGAAATAACCAATGTTCTTAATACATCCCAAGAAGGTGCAGAAAGATTCTTTTCTTCTCTATCAATTTGTCCTGCAACTGTAGGATTAACAACGTCAATAACATGCTTAAATAAAAGCATCATAGATTCTACATTTGAAGGTTGAGGAATCTTTTGTTTATTACCATTCTTATCTGTTATCTCATTTTCTTTTCTTGCAAAATCTTCAGCTTTTGGTTCAAAAACTGTGTGTTCAAAAGCTCCATCATCATTAGAGAATCTAAGCTTTAAAACTTTATATGTAATTGTGGGATCTTTAACCCCAACGATATCATCTGAAACACATTCGTCAAATTTAACAACGTGTAAACTATTTCCAACTAATTTTGGTTTAGCTGTGCTCTGTGATGCGCCAGCTGTTGCTCCGAATGAAAAACCACTCATATTATTATATATTAAAGATTAAATGCAAATTCATCTATTTGTACTGTTTCATCTGCATCTATAATAACTATAGGTTCTTCTTTTTCAACAATCTCAATTTTTTCTTGTAGAGTTTTCTCTACACCATTTTTAGAAATTAACTTCCAAATTCCTTCTTTAAAAGGTTCTAGGGTAAATTCAGTTCCAAACTCAGCCAGCACAGCATTTTGTTTTCCTTTATACCCAATTGAATTTGTTTTAGTAAGCTTATTTCCAGATCCCGGTTGGTCGAAAGAAGTATCTTTACCAATTGTGGGAATCAATATCTTATTCTTTTTTGGACCTTCTGGTTCAAATATAATAACAATCCTATCCTCGTAAACCAGTTCCATTTCAGCAACTGCTTTATTATTAAAGCATAGTTTATTTTCTTCTAAAGTAATTATACTTTCCGAAGCCATTTCTTCGACTACATGAGATTTCTTTGTTGTAGCTCTTGTTTTCTTAACCATTCCATCAACAGAACATTTTACATCAGTAACAACTGATGTTTCTGTTTCAAAGTTAAAAGTTACTGTAACACCTTTAATCATTTCTATTCTCCACTATTATATTGATCAATCTGATCAAAAACATATTGTAAATCATTATCTATGTATAATTCAGAAAAACATCCCATTGGTGTTTTTGCAGTATTTGTACCATCTGAATTAGTGATAAATTTATATTCCAATATACCTTCATCTGTCATTCTTTTACAGGTAAATAATACATAGGTAAATAATCCCTCTACTGTAATCATATTATCAATCATCTTACCAAGAGTTTTAATCTTATAAGAAGGATTTAAAACATCACCTATATTTTCAGAATGTGCTAAAATGAAAACCTTAAGATCTTCACGAGCATTCATTGCTTCTTTAAGTATAGAATAAAAATGTTGAGCCATTTGAGTAAATTTTTCATCAATTTTGTTATTATGTACATAATGTACAATTCTTTATATTTCTATAAAGTTCAGACTATATCTTAATTCTTACTTCTTTTTATTCCTTTTGGAATAGTTAAAGCTTCAAGAGGAGCCCATTTATGTTTAGATACCCTATTGTTAACTAACTCAAACTCCATATTATAAAATTCACACCATTGTTTAAGAGTTTTAGACTCTTCTCCAATAGTTATTAATTTCTTAAATGGATCTTTTTGTATAGCTTGTTCAAAAGATAAACCACTTCTGTAAATTCTCTGATATAAGGTCGTGTACTTAATATCAAATTCTTTAGCCCAATCTTTTAATACCATAGTTTTCCCATTATAGGTAACTATATCATTAAAATCTTCTCTATTTTTACTTTGTGTAGTTCTATTTGCCCAAATGCAATTCTCTTTAGAATAATCCTTGAGATTATCAAGTCTTTCTAAAGTAAATCCTTCTGGACAATTACCTAAATCTAAATAAAAAGTCTCAAAAGAATTCATCCATTCAGGACAAACCTGAATATTATTCTCTTTATACTTTCCTTTTGTTGCCGACGGTGAATAACACCTGGATTTCATAGATTTCCATTGTGTATATTCTGGCATTTTACTTTTTCCTTTAATTTTTTCCATATGCTATTTTAATAAATTATAATTTACAAAGATAGCGAATAATTTTTATAAAAATCCCAACCGTTTCCAAAAAGATTATAAATAATCTTAATGTACTCTCCTTCACGGAGATAGTCGTTGAACCTTTTTCCAAATTTAATTTGGAAACTTGGATGCGAATTGACCAATTCTTTTTGATTTTACCATACCTTTCATCATTACTGAAAGCCACAATATGTATTACTACTATTGTTTGGTTAAAAAGACTCTAAGGTTATCCCCGCAGTTAGATTGGTTTGGGCATGTTTATTCACCCCTTCTCAGTAGCTCTATCCATTGCTTCAAATGCCATTAAATATTGACTATCATCAATAATAATTTGTTTAATTTGAGGCATCTTTGCACTGACCAACTTTATTACTTGGATAATTTTATCAACATTGCTAGTATTATATAAATTTCCAACAAATTCTTTAGATCCAGGATCTTGAACCAATGCTTTGAAATTCTTTTTAAAACCTTTAATAGGAAGATTCTTTCCTGCAACATTAATAATAAATGTTCTTGTGGGGTCTAAATTTCTTAAACTAGTTGATTTACCAGATCCAGCTTCACCAACTATTGCGCCTAATTCCGCCATATTTTATAACTTAAATATATTGTTTTCTTCTTTATCATCTTCTCTTATTATTTCTTTTGATTTAACTATATCTGTTGTCATTAAATTTAGATATGGTTCATAATCTGCAATTTCAGAGGGTTTTGGAAGCTCAATAAACATACCAATCTCTCCATGAAATACACTGCCGATATTTAAATCTGATCTACCAAATCTATTCTTATTAATTTGAATAATTCTTCCTTTGTGTTTTAACACATTTTTTATAGGAAAACCTTCACATGAAGATACTTTTTCTCTGTAAGGGTAATAAAGCATAATAATTACTTCTGCGGATTGTGCTGGTCCCGAAGAATCAGCTAAATCATCTAATTGAAGTAGTTCATATCCTCCCTGACGTCTTTCTACACTTTTAGAATTTCTATTAATCTGCTGTATTAAAACACCAGTCATATTACACTTATTTCTAAAATATACAAAATAATCACATACTAAATCTATTTTAGTTTTTACTGCATCATTGCCAGAAATTAGTCTTATATGATCTATTAAAGCTATTTTATAGGAAGTTGGATCATGTTCAATATAATTTTCTTTATGGTCTCCAACTTGTTCAAATGTGCCAAAATTACTTAGCCATCCTTTACAAGTAGCATATATAGCTGGTGGAGATAAAGGCTTATCATATATGGTAAAACATTTTTGAAGTTCCAACAACCAATCTTTAGATTTTTCTATATAAATGAAATTTTCATCAGATATTGGAAAAGTCAAAGAGAGAATCTCTTCATAGGTGATAACTTTATTAAATGTATCATAAATATATCTAGATAAAAGTTTTGCATATAATACATCACCAGCCATTTCAAAAGAATAATAAAGGATATTTATAGCATGGTTTTCTTTATTTTTAAATAAATTATAAACAAATACATCCAGAGCAAAGGAAGTCTTACCTCCACCTTGATCGGCTGCAATTACATATAAGTATTTACGTTGTATTCCATATATAATAGAATCTAATTTAGGTAAACCAGTACTAATACCAATATTATTTCCTCGCCTACCTTTTTGAATATTTTCAAATAATTGTGTTACCGACATTAATTTATAAATATTTTATTTAATTCTTTAATTATTTCTTCATTATTTTGTTTATAATTGAATCTAACTAAAGTTATTTTATCTTTATGCAATTCACAAAATTCATTTAAAATTTTATCCCTTCTCTGTTCTTTTTCAAAATCAATAATTCCTCCTTTATGAAAAATAGGGACATATTGAAAATGCTGAATCCCATCAAACTCTATAAAATACTGTTTATTATTAAATTTAACAAAGAAATCAATCTTCATCAAATTAGTATTTCTAGCAATTTCAGTTGTAATTAATTCAAATTGAGTTCTAAAAGGAATATTATTTTCTTTCAATCAGTTGTGAATCAATAGTTCTCCTTTAGAAGATCTACAAATAGGGCAACCTTGTCCCTGTAGGTGATTCGTGATTGATTGTAAAAATACACCATGATTTTTACAGATAATTTCAATCTTAGATCTACTATTTTTATATTCTTGATTAGGATAACTATATAAACCTTTATGAATTTCCTTACACTGTTCTTTAACAAACTCCCAAGAGAAAGCCCTATCTTCAGATAAAATTTCTCAGCTACATAAAGGACAACCATGTCCTGCTAAATGACTACTGGCTTCTTGTATAAACTCTCCATGAATAGGGCAGACAATTTTAATTTTATCTTTTCTAGTCTTATAGTTTACTAAAGTGTAATCATACTTATAATTATGAATTATGTGGCAATCATCAATAAAAGAATCTTTTGATTTAATTCTTGCTAGATCACATTTTAATCTACCACATACAGGACAACCTTTTCCCTTTAAATGATTATTAGTAGTTTGTCAGAAATCTCCATGTTCTAAACAAATTATACATACTTTTTCCTTACTTCCTAAATAAATCACTTTTGAGTAGTCATATTTGTTTTTATGTATAATGTTACTTTTTTCTATGAAAGATTCTTTTGATGTGCATCGATTTCCTCAACATTTAGGACATCCTGAACCTCCTAAATGTATTACAGGATTTTGTAAAAATTCTCCATGTTTCTGACAAATTATATTAACTGCAGTTTTAGTATTTTGATATACAACTTTTGAATAATCATAAGTACTACTATGTATTTTAATTGCTTTATCTATAAATTCTTCTGTTGTTAATTTTTTCATATTTATAATAACTCCATGTTGTTATAGCCATTAATATTGTCAGAATTTTTTATGTGTTCTAATTCTATCCATTTCTGAGAGGCAATAAATTCTAAAATAGTATAATGGATTAAATTATTTTCCCTTCCAAAGGTAACTGCAGCCATTATACGTTCATGAGTTACGCCACAATTTTTAATTTGTGCAGAATAATGAATACAAAACTGTTCTAATGATTGAAAATTTCCTTTTGTAAAATTTCTTAAACTACACATTTTCCCATTAATTGATACAAACATGGGATAATTATCGAAAAATTCTTTACCTAATTCATTGGATTCCCTAATGTATGTTTTAAGAGTTACCTTATTAAAAGGAATATTCTTAAAATTTAAAGCTTCACCTTCTTTAGGAATGTTAAAGGTGGAGTTTATGACTTTTTTTACTTTTAATGATTCTAAAACTTGTCTTAAGATTTTCTTACCATCAGAGATATTTGATATATAATTAATTAAATATCGTTGATCTCCATCAGCCGCCAAAAATAGCAACCTTAGAATAAAAAGTTCAGTAGGAGTCATACCACTGTTAATGTAAACATTAATCTCTTCATTTAGAGATAGTTCAAAATGTTGCATTTATGCTGTATTTTGAACCACTTACTTACTTTGGGTAATTAATCCGTTATGGGATATTTAACTAAATTGGGTAATTCATATTGTTAATAAAAATTATCTATAAGTAAACTTGATCTAATATTCCATATTTAAATCAACATGGCCATCTAAAACATCAATATTTTCAATAACCATATTCTCACCATCTGAACAATTATATACTAAAACTTCCATAGTTTTATCATCTACTAATTGCAATTCATCAATTAATTCTTGTACTGTCATAATTATAACCTAAATAATACATCACTTTTTTCTGCAGTTCTTTCCAAGTTTTCCAACTCACCTCCTGCTAGAATTATATCTAATTCTTCTTCAGTAATCTCTATATAATTCTTTCCATTTGTGGAAGTATTATACCATGCTTCTTCTACTGTACCTTTTATTACTAAGGTAAATATTTCAGCTTCTTTATTTTCTTCAAATCTAATCACTCGACCTCGTACCACTATAATTTTCATCACCAATCATCAGACTTGTAGGACTTGACATGCATATCTCACCTCCCATGGAATTCTTACTGATTTATTGTTTGTGGTCTGGACTATATCTTCATCCTATTTCTAGGAGTTCCTGCATTTAAGTCTCTACGGCTGAATCTACACTTTAGTGTAGCCTATGCCTCGGTATTACCATCGTCATTACACGTTAAGGATTCACCGATATTCAGGAATATTTTTTCTAGAAAATTACTCTTCTAGTGGGCAGTATTGCCATTTATAATTTTTATATTTTAAATCAAAATCTTCACAACATTCAACTATTTTTTTTCTGCCATTAATTGTACCTAATACTTCTATTGAAGCATCTGAAATAGAATTAAAAGTTTTTAAAAAATTATTGTTTATATCATATTGATTTACTTTTTTACCAGACTTACCTATAAGACTTTTTTTAATTGATGGATCATTATTTATTAAAAGAAATGATTCATCTAAATATTCAAAATTAGGTTCTAGTTTCCATTGAAATCCTTTACAATGTTTTTGTATTCCTTTACATGCAGAAACAATATTCCCTCCTTTAGAATGATCTCCAACAATAAGAGATGCAGCTAAATAAGAATCATAATCTGCAATATAATTACCTTCTAAATCAAATTGAACCAATCTATTAAACGATAAAGAAAAGACATCAATATTAGATATATCACCTAATTCATCTCCTTTATATCTTCATATATAACCATGACTATGAGGTCTTAATTTCTTACAGCACATTGTTATTTTAGAAGCAGATGATAAATTTAAAAATCTAGCAGCATCTTCAGTAATTTCAAATTCCCTAAGTAATTCTCCAAAAATATTATATTGACAAATAGCTCTTGTTGTAGATTTTTTAAGTATAGATTCTCGAGAATGAGATCTTTCTCCTAAATGGTCTCCCCCAATAGTACAATTTGTTAATTTATATTCTTGTTTATATTTAGCAATATAATCCATTTCTGCTTGTTTTGCTAAATCTAAAGAATCATATTCTAAAACTAATTCAATAATAGGTTTTAATCCCTTTTTTAAAATAGATTTTATCCAATTTATTTTATGGTAATTAAGTTCAGGTCTGCATTTTGCATCGCAAATATGTCCTGATAATCTTTTTTGTAAAGTTCTGATTGTTATCCCGACATAACGAATTTCTAATGTTTCCGGGTCTTTTAATACATAAAGTTTTGATGTATTCATAATAAATATTAGTTAAATTAATAACTATAAATTTACACAAAATAATTCAAAGACTTTGTATATTATATGTTTTTATAAAAATATAAAAATTATAATGGGATAAATTTAAAATTTTACCCTTTGAGTTTTTTCCTGAGTAGATGAGTTATTACATAAGATAATTGCAAGATTTATACCATCAATATCAGTACCTTCATTCAATCCTTTAACTCCATGTAATACACCAGTTTTTAACTTAGAAAATTCTTCAATTGTTATTGCATTCTTTTTCTTTGTTTTACCAGAATGAACTACATATCCTCTTTTGATTTCATCTGCCTGTTTCTTTGTTGGAGAAAATGTAATTGCTTTACTATTAGGTCTATAATCAAGAATTTTTCTTGTTATCTCCACCTTTTTCGGATGATCCATAACAAAATATTTTCTTGCTTTTAACATTCTTCCCCAAGTGAAAGTAACTGCGTCAATCTCTCCTGGTGGAAGTCCCATTGTTTTGGCAAAAGTTCTTCTATAAACAATATCAGTCAAGCATTTCATTGCAGTATCAAAATCAAAATTGAAGAAGCTGAAAGAATTGATAAATTTTTGATTATATTCTCTATACAATTCAATATCTGGTGCTTCTATTAAAACTTTATACTCCTTATATGGAGATACCCATTTATTTGCAATTGCTTCAGGTAAAGTAATTACATCGCAAACTGGACAATATTGTTCCAATAAAATTTGTGCACCATCTAATCTTTCAAAAGTAGCAGATAATCCCAGAATTAATTTCGGAGTTCTTTGAGTAAAGATTGAATAAAAATGGTTTCCGGCATATTTGTGACACTCATCGAGTATTATAAAATCAATCTTATCTGTTTTTTTAACAGCAGAATTAATAATCTCTATAGATACATCAAAGAATAACTCAAACTTAACAAGTTCTTTAATCCATTGAAGTTTTAAAACTTCAGTTGGAACTATAACTACTATAGTCTTTCCTTTATTTTTTGTAAGAAAAGATTTAATTGCCATTATAGCTCCACGAGTTTTTCCAACTCCAGTAGCCCATACAAACGTGCCTCTTCCACCAAATTCCATCCATTTCTTTACTCCAAGTTTTTGACGCCCAGTCCTACTTAAACCCATTCTTTATAATTTCATTTTTACATACATTTTCTAAACGGTATAAGAGTATAAAAGTACTAAAAAAATTTTTATAAAATTGCAGAATTTTTATCTTCCTCAGAATCTTTTAACAATTCAGCTTTATAAGTAGAATATGTTGTTATCATAAATTCTCCATCAAAACTAACAACATCACTGGTTGATAAATATTCGCCAGTAAGTGGGTGAACAATATGACAACGTTTTCCAACTGTAATATCATCCTGAAGTTCTCCAATTCTTGTATAACCTTCATAAATACCATTTGGATGATTTCCGTTGAAAAAATCATCACTTACTTTGGTAAGTTTTATTAAATCACCTTTTTTCATAATTTTATTTTATTATTAATGAACCCAATATAATCCTGATTCTGCAGAAGCTTTCAATGATACAATCTCACAAAATGGCTTACCTGCATCTTCCATACATTTTAATAATATAGGCTTTACTTCCTCTAACATTTCCTCAGGACATTCTACTAAAATTTCATCATGAATGAGATTAACAATTTTAACCTTCATCCACCATTTGTTTGCTAAAATGACTTTAAAGAATAGAATACATGCATATTTTGTTATATCAGAAGCTGAACCCTGAATTGGAAAGTTCTGAGCAATACGACTCATCTCATTTTGAGCAGAGCTATATTTTCTAAAAATCTCTCGAGCATTTGGTTCATGTTGCCAAAAATAAGGATCTTCAACTTGATCTCTTAATTGAAAATAATGATTTTCTGCAATATTAAAGAAATATTTTCTACCAGTTATATTATTAAACTGAATATATCCAAAATGACATGCTTTTCTTAACACCAAATCAAAATATTCGCGTAGCTTTGGAAAAGAATCAAAGTATGATTTGTATACAAATTCTCCTTCTTTCTTAGATATATTACAATTTTGAGCAATTGTAGATCCATTTCCCCCATAATTTATCGAAAACCCTGCCTTCTTAGCTAAAAATCTTTTATCAGCATACTCTTTCTTAATATATTCTAATTTATCAGGAGTCAATTCTTCTAATGAATATTTCCTAATATTAGGAAACATTAAAAATGCAATATAGCTATGCATATCATGAAATCCCTTAGCATAGAAGTTAATTAAATTCTCCTCTTTACTAAAGTTAGCTAATATAATTTGCTCTTGACTTGAATAATCGGCATCTATCATAATATTTCCCTTTTCAGAAATAAAACAACTTCTTGTTTCATATCCTGAGGGCAGGTTCTGCAAATTTGGGGTACCATCATCCTTGTTTCCACAAGATAGGCGGCCCGTATCCATCAACTGCTTAAAGGTAGTATGTATTCTTCCAGTTATAGGGTTAATTTTATTCTTCCAAGATGTTCCATAAGTAGAGATATCCTTCTGCTTAGCTTTATAATCAAGATAAAATGGAAGAATTGAGAATTTATCTCGCTGAGGATCTAACACCTTAGCATCAATAGATTTCTTCTCAATTCCTTTTTCTCTTACAGTTACTTTTACTCCATAACTTTCAAGAACTTTAAGAACTTGTTTTGGAGAATCCCAATTAACAATACAATCCTGTTTGCCAGACCAAAGATCAGACATGCCAGAAAAACATTGAGATTTGTCATCTTTTAATAATTGTTCTTCTAACCTAAGTTTTAATTCATAAGCTTCCTCAACATTTTTAGCAGTTCTTTTTACCCATTTATCATAATCAAGTTTGATACCACAATATTCTACATATGCAAGTACAATAACAAAAGAATTATCTAAAGCTATTGCATTTAGAAGATTTAAATCCTTTGCTATTGCAAGCTGCATTCTTTTTATTTGTGGAAGAAATTCAACATCTTCCGCAGCGTAAACTAAAACACGATCACTTAATCCTCTTTTAATAATTTCACCTCTTACAGATTTATCTAACTGCTTTTGACAATATTTTAATGCAAGGGATTCTAAATCTCGCCCTGCATACTGTAAACCATTAGTAATGATAACCTCTGCTAAGAAGGTGTCATATACTTTTGTAAGGATTACTCCTTGATGAAATAAAAACTTTAAATCAAATTTCGCATTTTGTAGAAGTAATAGAGTATTAGTTGTATTTAAATAATCTTTCAAAGGTTTGGGAATTACTCCATCATAACTTGAAATATCAAATAATACTTGAAATTTTGCATTTCCGATTTGTACTAATAATAATTGTTTAGTATAGCAATCTAACCCGGTAGTTTCTGTGTCAATTCCTAACTCATCATATCCCTGAAGTAAATTAATTCCTTCTTCTAAGCTTATAATTTTAAACCATTCTGGATTAAAAAAAGAAACTTGATTAGTTACTAAAAAAATCATTATTATAAATCCTCCTCTTCTTCCTCTTCTTCTACATCATCTTCCCACATATTATCTTCATCTTCAAGGCATTCCTCGACATTATATTCAAGCCAACCTTCTCTTTCTTCTTCAAAGATTTCTATTGCAACTTTTTCAAGTTCTTCTTCAGTTGCTTCAGCATACTCAGGATCAGTTTTAAGATCATCCTCAATAATTTGAGCAACAGATCTTATACTATCATCTGTTCCAATATAACCTTCATATATCTCACAAGCTGCTTCCCAAGCTGCTTCCCATGCATCTGATTCACAAGCAAAATCTACTTCACTTTCAACTTCTTCTAAGTTGCTACCAAAACCACCACCTAATCCTGCATAAATATTATATAGCATTTTCCTCTTTCTTTTCTCTTCCGTCGTAAATTAACTCATACCATTTCCATTCTTCTTCATCACGATCTTCATCCCAAGGCTCAATAGTATAAGAGTAATAACTACCCTCATTATTTTCTGCTTCAGTAATTTGTTCGTCAGTTAATTCATCTCTATCTGATGTTCCATACATTTCTTCCAACATTGCTTCAAAACCACCAAAGCTATCAAAATTATCATATGAATGTACATCTAGATTAGCATGAGCTTCTAGCTCAAATTCATCCTCAGCCCACGCAGAATAATCTTGATCTTCTCCGCACCAATTAGTAGATAAATTTATTAAAAATCGTTTCATTAATTTACAACTTAAACCCTTTATACTCAGCCACTAATTCAATTTCAAACATTCTTTGTTCCCAAGATTGAATATGGCTTTTAACTGTTTCTTCCAAACTGAATAATATCCTATTTCTAAGAGTCTCTAATTGAGATGTTGTCAAATCTTTATATTTCTTATTAGGTTTGATATTCAACATAGCTCTCATTTGAGTGAAATTCAATCCTTTAGAATTGATATATAATCTCTCAATTTCTTTTATTCCAAGTCTATCACGAATAACTTCAATACGATCTACTAAATTACCTTCTTGATCATACTCCACTAAATCCTTAGATTCAGCAGGAGTTAACCAAATACCCTGTTTTAAAATAAAAGTTCTTGTTATGTGTTTCTTATTAAACACACCTAAACGATCTAAACAACCATCCATCACTAAGCTTAAAGGAATTTTTTCAAACTCATTGGGGACCCCATTAAAGATAGTACTCATGTTAACTTTATTTCCTTTTAACGCTTCTTTGTTTGCAGCAAGGAAATCATTAATAGCTCCAATTAAATTGAATCTACTAAGTTTGTTATTTGTTTCAAGAAAACGAAGAAATAATTCTGCACCACAATGATCTTTTTGTTCAGTAATTAATTCTAATACGAGATACCTTCCCGGATTTTGAATACTTTTGTTGAACAACATTGTTTTACAATGATTATAACATTCATTAATCTCAAATTCAGTCATTGCAGTTAATTTCTTCTCTGACTGTTTATATTTTCCAGCACTATCTAATGTTTTGTTACCCTTCCAAATGAAAGAGTTTATATCTGTTCTCTTCTGCTCAATAGCTTCTGATAATTTATTTTCAAGTAATGTAGTATTCATATCTTATAATATTATTTCGTTATTTGTTTGTAAAACCTCTGTTTTTAATATAAAATTTATAAAATAAACATTAGAATAATTATATTTAGTAGTTGTTTCAAGTTTCGGATCAAAATATACATCTCCAGCTTTTACAATATGATATTGTAAAAATCCTACATCAAGCATTTTTATATCTGGAACTTGCCAATTAGGTAATCTAGTACACATTATAAATTCTGATGAATTTATTTTTTTAAAAACATACATTGTGTAATTAGATTCCCTACATGCTACTAATTGTACTTCTTCTATTCGTTCTACCATGGGAGGGCATCAGCACTTCCATATTCATCTGTTAACATATTCTCATCTATAAAATCCTCTTCATCAAATTCCTCAACTGTCCATCCGGGATGGGATTTTTCAAAAGCAGTTACTTCTTCTAAAGTAAAAGGAACAACGTCATCAAGTTCTCCTTCTGGAGTTTTAATTAAATACATTAGTTTTCTAATAAATCAAGTACTTGTTCTGCTTTTATAAATATATCTCCTGGCTCCTCCATAATAGTTCTTGCCATACGGGAAACATTTTCTTCCTCAATCTGTTCTTTGATTAATTTATCGTATAACCAACTAGCAGTCATAAAATCTTTTTCAGATACAGCTTGTTCATAAATTGCATAAATCAATTGAGTTGTTTGAATTTCTCTATCAACTGTCGCAGTAAAAGGAGCAGTGTAACTTGAATCAAATGTCTCAGTATTTATTTCCACAGCTGGGTAAACAAATTTTACATCAGCATCAGAAAGATAGTCCATAATCCATTTATGATGATTCCATTCTTCATGCGCTCTTTTCTCATAATATGTCTGCAGATCTGAAATAGCCTCAACACTAAAGAAGTTTGCTATACTTAAATATAGATTATGATTCTTTAATTCATGTGCTATTTGTTTAACTAACAAATCCTTTAACTCAGTACTAAGTAATGATAGTTTTCGATTCGTCATTATTCTTTTTTGTTATTCGTTTCTTCTCAGGTTTAATATAAACAGTAAACCCGTTATCTAATAACCAATTTAATGGTGCTGCATATAATTCACAACAAATTTCAGTATGTGGATTTTTCCAAAATGATTCCACAATAAATGGGATCTCATGTTTACAGGAAAAATATGTTGTATTAACTACTGAAAAATAATTAGGAAAATATGCACATATGGTTACTTCATAGATAAATGTATCTTCAATAAATACAGTCCTTTTGTTTTTAATATAAACAATAGGATTATCCGTTATCTTTTTCGACATAGGATGCAATCTTTGTTAAAAGTCCACATTCCAAAGCTTCCTTTGCATTAAACCATTTATCAAATTTCAAAACCTCATCAATATTAGTTATTGTAGTATGCTCTTTTACAATGTCAAAAATATCCTTCTGAAGAGATAATTGTAATTCAAAATCAATTTTAACTGAAGCAGTTTTACCTATAATATATCCAGAAGCTTCATGTAACATTAATCTACAATGAGGTAATCCAATCCTCTCCTGTCCCATCAACATTAAAATAGCTCCCATACTTTCTGCACCACCTATACAGGTAGTTCTTATAGGAGATTTAATAATCTTTGAAACATCATAAATTGCTAATCCATCTAATATTGTTCCACCTGGACTATTAATATAAATATTAATAAATTTTTTAGAATCAACTGAATCTAGATATAACATCTGAGCAATTACTCCATTAGCTAATTCTTCAGTAATTACATCATCAATAAAGATGATTCTCTCTTGTGCCAATTTGGAAAATACATCCATAATGACCATATTCTTGGAACTATTCTCTACTACTGTTCTTTGTATCATATTTCATTATTTGATTCTTCGTATTGAATCCTATCAATTTCTGCAGCAATAAATGCTCCAGCTATTTTCAATCTTTCAATTCGGTTTGGTTTATTGATAATCTTATCTCTATAATGTTCTAACCAATAATAAGGCCATTCAAATACATCTGGATTAATGGCAAATAATGCACCTTTAATCAATTCACCTTCCAAATATTTTTCTAATGGCCATCCATGTTTATAGATTTGTTCATGCCTTTCTTGTGCAATTAATTCTATTCCCGTCATACTTTATAATGTCCCAATTCTATTAATATTTGTTTTGTAGCTAAATAGTCTAAACTACGCCTCTTAACATTACAAGGTAACTCAATTACTGGTCGCCCAATACTTTGAGCGTAATTAACTTCAAAAGCTACACCGCTTAAGATTTCTCCATTAGGCATACCTCTAAACGCAATCAAATCACAATAATCTATGATTTCTTTAAAAAAATCCATGCAGTTTTCTTTACCACGTTCTAAAATATATGTTTGAACGCCAGCTTCAATTTCTTGGCTATTTGGATTAACAACCTCAAACCCTAAAAATTCTAACAATGCAACATCTTGTGCTTCAATAGTTGAACCATAAGACAACATTGTATGTGCATAATAACATCTTAATTTATTCATCAAATTCTTTTTTTAATAATAAATCCGCTGCTTTAAAAGAAAGTATAGCAAAGGCATTAAAAAGTTCATCTAATTCTTCTTCAGTATCACATACAGTATTTGGATTAGACAGTATTCCTTGCATTGCCATTCCTGCTAATTGTAATCGAATAGACATACCATAATAAGTGTCATCAATTTCTCCTAATTCTGTTTGACCACCTTTATAAATCCTAGTTTGTATAGGATATGCAGGCCCTTGTCCTAATTTACCCATTTTCATCAATTTCTAAATGACTTCCTTGATTTGCAAGTGCATCACATAATTCATTATAAACGTTTCCTGCATGACCTTTAACATGTTCAAAGTTAATTTTTAATTTCTTACTTATCTGGTCCATTAAAATCCAAAGATCATGATTCTTATTCTTTTTCCATCCTTTAGTCATTGTCCCTATCAAGTACATAGAATCAGAATAGATTGTAATTTCAGAATAGGATTGTTGAATTGCCCAGCTACAGGCCTCAATACAACTTTGTATCTCCATTCTATTATTAGTTGTATTATTTTTGAAATAAAATTTAGAATAAATCTTAATCCCATTTTCTAAAACAACAAATGCCCATCCTCCCTTATCACGTAAGGAAGAATAGGCACCATCGCAGTATATAGAAATATCTTTACTCATTTTTAAATTTACAAAACTCAATAATATCATTAGATTCCCAACCAAATGGAAATACTATATCACGATGTCCTAAATTATTTTTTAAAACTTTTATTCTTTTTTTACCAACAAATAAGACAACTTCTGCTTCTTTAATAAGAGATGTACAATTATAACGAATATGATTTAGTTCTACATCACAATCAGGAGTATTTTTATAGCCCATTCTTAAATCATGATTGGTTAATACTAATAAGTTCATCATTTGATCTTTTATAAGTTTCACGTTTATTCATTTCTTCTAAAATCTCATCAAGAGAAAATGGACCTCCACAATCAATGCCAACATCCTTTCTTCTATATTTCAGATTAGTTTCACAGTTATTTAATTTACCGTGCAAATGACCATGTAACATAATAGATCCTTTTTCCGCATCTCTCCAATGATCTATTGGATGATGAAATAGAATTATTAGTTGTTTATCAACAACTAATTCTAATAAAGATTGAACAGATGTAAATATCTCTTGAGCATTTAAATTAAAATTGTCAAAGAAAGAATCTTCACCTGGAAAACAATCATCAAATTTACAATTAGGAAGTTGTCTATCATTTCTAATATGATCGTCATGATTTCCTAAAATTTCATAAACTGTTCTACAAATAATTCTGTTCCTAAAATTCCAAATATTTTCAATACCTCCAAAAGACCAATCACCTAAACAATAAAGTTCATCATCTTGTTTAACAACAGAATTAATTCTATTAACAATCCAATCATTCATTGTTTCAAGTGACTTAAATTTCCTACATCTATCCTGGTCTTGCCATACTGATGTAGCAGAACACAAATTTACATGCCCGTAATGTGGATCACTCACAAACCATTTCATTAGACATTAATTTATTATAACATTTTTTAATCACTTGTGCATCCCATAAAGCATTATGTTTTAATATTTCTGAATTCATATCAGCATATTCTTCTCTATTTATATCAGGATCAATACCTTTAATTTTAAATAAAGTACAAATATCAAATGGAATGTAGTAAATATTTTTAGGAATATTAAAAGCATGCCCAAATAATCCACAAAATAATACCCAATCATATGCTAAACAATCACTCCAAATTTCTACTTTATCAAACTGAGAAAACCATTTTTCTAATTGCTCTTTAATAGATAGAGAATTAGCCTTCATTCTAAATACAGCGGGATCATTTGATATAATAATTCCAGATTTTGGATAATCATTAAAAACTAATTTTTTAATAATATTTTCAAAAATCCAATCATCACATTTTACAAAATTATAATCAGTAAACTCTGCATAGAATGTTTTTCCACACTCAGATACCAAACCTATAGAAATAAGATCAGCATCTTGTTTTAACCCTGTAAATTCTGTATCAAAAAATATTTTAGTCATCATTTTTAATATAAGCTTTAACTTTGTTAATATTATAAGACTCATTTAAACTTCCACAAAAGATATAATTCTTTAAATTAAAATCATATCCATTGTAATAACCAAGTAAAGAATCCCAGATAACATAGTCATAAACTAAGCCAGTAGATTCTTGCATTTGATCTCTAATTTCTTTAACATCCTGTAAAGTTACAGAATGTTTTTTACATTTAACTATAAGAATTCCATCCTTTATTCCTATATTAAATATTCCGTATTCCATTTAACACCTTTTTTGCTAATAAAGTAATAGGTAAATTCATTACCGATAAATATCTATTAAACTCATTAGTAATTAATTTATACTTCTGAATCTGGATTTTTAACTCAGTTTTTGACTCAGAAAAAGGATATTTTTTCCCATTTCTAAAATCATTTGCACCACTAAAAGCATGATCTATAAAACTATAATACCCACCAATTTTAAACTTATCTTCTTTCTCTTCTTTATCTTCTAAATCTTTCAACTCAGGAGATTCTTGGGATTCTTTTAATTCTTTTTTAGATTTTAATAAATGAAGAACAAAACAATATCCATTATGTGTAATTTTAAAATCTTTCTCAATTATCTCCATCATTTTCCTCCTTTACAGTTGCTTTCTGAATAGAAGTAATTTTCATATTTGATGCAAATTTCTTAACCTCTTCAGCATATCTTTGAACATATTCTGAAACAGTAAAAACTTCTTCTAATTGTGAGAGACGATGAATAACCATAGTCTTCATACAATGTTCAAAAGTCATTCCATATCCAACTAATTTCATTTCATATCTTTCATTTTCCTTCCCCTCATTTACTGGAGACAATATGCTTAAATCAAAAAATGGAGCAGATTTTACCTGCTCCATTTCAAAATCATGATCCTTAATCAGTATCATCATTAAAGTATAATTGAGATCTTTCATCCATTTTTGCAAACAGTTTATCTAAAGATCTCGGTATTTTTGCATAAAACTTATTACGAACTTCATGGTTCATATTTTCTGCAAGAAAAGCACGACTTAATGCTAAGTCAATTGCTTTTTCTTTTGAAAATACATCATCATTATTACATAATGACCAACCAATAACACCTGGAGCAATTGCAATAACAACTCCAATTGGTTTACCTTTAATCACTATGGAATTTCTTTCATAAACATCATCTTCAATTTGTATCAAAACAGGAACATGTTTTTCTTTTTCCCGATAATACTCCACAAGGACTTTTGATCCCACATCTTCTAATTTTAACAATTCTTTCATTTTATTATTGTATTAAAGTAAAAACTTCTTTCCATTTTTCTTTATTTTGAAAATTAAATAACATTTCTATTATATTTTCCGGAATAAGAAACTGACTATCTTCATATCCAACGGAGGCATCCCATCGCAGTCCAGTTTCAATATTAATAAGACATAATTCAAATCTATTGGGTTTACATAAAATATAAACTTCTTCTTTTACATCCTTATCAATAATTTTAAATTTATTACCTATTTTATAAGTCATAACTTAAAAATTTTACCACATCTTTGACATTTATATTCATTAAAATGATCAGGAATTCCTTTTATATCATCCATTGATTTATGAATATCAAAAAACTGTTTACTCCACCAACACCGAAGTTGATTGATCCACTGTATCATTTAAATTATTAATTAATTTTGAAACTTGAGTTTCGTATTTATTCTTAAATTGTAACTCTCTAGATTTAAGAACTCTATTAACATGACGTAGTATTTCCTGTTTTACAGAAATTGAGATAGGTACATCAATTGGAACTTTACCGACAGCAATTAATCTGTTATCTTCTAGAGTAAATTCTATATCATCTATAAGATTACGAAATAAACATTTGTCGGCATGTTTATCAAACATTATTGAAGAACTTACATTTAGATTAGTTTTTACAAATCTAACTGTATCCTTAACATGTTGTGTGCGAGAATTTAATTCTCTTTTCTTATTACTAAAAACTAATACCTTGTATTTAGTTATTAGTTTATTTGGTTTAATTTTCACGGATCTTCTTACCATTAAAGTAAACAACCTTGATCTCTTCTTTCATATGTGAAAAGAACAGATCTAAATAACTACCAATTTCATCCTGATATATAGTATCAGAATAAGTAGTTTTGAAATCTGGTTGCTGTTTCAAATTTTTCAAGTGAACAGTAATCCGATGAGGAGTAATCCTTCTAAAAGTAGGAGGAGCTGAGGGCCTTAAACCCTTAATCTTTTTCATCCTTCCTAAGGCAATTCTTTCTGGGCCAGTCTGTCTATGCCATTCCGGATCCTGGATAAATAATGGAGGACGTAATCCTTCACTAACCATTTGGGAATCATTTGCTGTATCCACTGGGGGATAACGTTTTTCCTTTGCTTTGTCTTTCGATGTAACTTTTTCTGCGCTCATTTTGTAAGTGACTTTAAGATTAATAATAATTATTGCTTTACTGTGCAATTAACAGTGTAATAAGGTTGATCCCACCAAGGGTAAACAGGTTGTTGTGGAATAACTGGTTGGGGAAACTGAGGAAAAGTAGGATATATTGGATAAAGAGGAGCAATATTAAAATCAGTTTTTCCTTTTATTATCCACTCTTCTGATAGATCTAATCCTCCCAATTCTTCAAACAAATCCTTTAAAAGTGTTGGTTCTAAAAGAGTTATCTCTTTTTTTGTTTTGTCTATTTCATATCTCATAAGTATTTAATTTACAATTTGTTAAAAATAAAATAAGGACACCTTTCGATGTCCTTATAAATTAAGTAACTAAATAACCCCAAGGTCTTTTCTCTGGCCGCATCGTGGATCATCATTTTTAATCTTCAAAAGACTTTATTAAAAATTACTTATCATTTAGAATTTTAGTTTACTTATATTTTACTAGGCAGCCTTATCCTAGTACGTCACCTAAAGTTTTTTTCCTTTTAGAAAGGAACTGGTGGTGCTTATACCTTTAACCCGAAAGGCTTTTGCTATAACTACGTTACATTCTTTAGAAGAGGCTTTACGTAGTATCACGTCGGGATGGCAGGATTCGAACCTGCGAGTTCTCTTGCTCCCAAAGCAAGCGGGGTACCGGACTCCCCAACATCTCGATTTATATCTATTAATATAATTTAGTTCTTCCTTTACTCCAAGGATAATAAGTTGCTTTATACTTCTCTGAACTTTTCTTACTAGCTACTCTGCTAACTTTTTTATAAACTTCGTCATTATAAAACTTATAACATTCACTGTCAACTAACCAAAGAAGGTATCCTGGGTCTATTTCTATAATAGTATCTATTCTTTTGTTTCTATATTTACCAAATCCAAGAACATGGTGTAAACCAAGTAATGTTGGATTATTTTTATCAGAGTTCGAATTTATAAATGTTAATTCTCCCATTATTTATTATATTTATTATATTTATCAAATAATCTTTGTATTGCCATTAGTAATAATACAATTGGTAAATAAGTCTTCCAATTATCATTATGTGTCCACCATAAACTACTAGAAATTAAACCAATACCTAAAGGTATTAATGATTCTAAAAGTTTTTCAATTTTTTGTTTCATATTTTTAATTTAGTACCCCCAGAGGGATTCCAACCCCCAGTCAATTCATTAGAAGTGAGTTATGTTATGCAGTTACACCATGAGAGCATTTTATTATCTTTTTGCAGTCCCAAAGGGATTCGAACCCTCCTGATTGAATAGCGTGACAAGCTATCGCCCACCCTAGCAGGCCCTGAGACTATATTAAACTTACCAGTGTATACGCTGATAAGTTTTTAATTAATATTATTGTTTTATTAGACGATGGCGGAATAAGTTACTCACAATTATCCTCTGTTGCTAAACAGAGTCGCAGGATATCCGTAATCCATCTACTGCAATGTCTTCACCCATCAGTTGCATACATATAGGTATAATATTAATGTTTTAAAGAACTTTCTTGAAAATTAATACATAAGTTTTACTAAACATTGAGGAATCAGTTACTACATTATTAACTAATTCCCAGCCAAGTTTTCCATTTATATTTAATATTTCAATTAATTGATAAATAGACATGTCTTCAATAATAACTTTATATCCCCATTTCATTATAATGTTTTTAAAATTGCTGAAACTCTTTTTCCATCAAAATCAGAACCTAAAAAAGTCTTTGCAGCCTTCATTGCATTAGGTATATCAGTTTTAGAAATACATTGTTCAGATAACATAATTGTTAAGTTCATCTTCATCTCAACATCTGACATTTCGGCTGGAAGATAAACCTCTATTAAAGGAATTTCTTCTTCTGTATGACAAGCTCTAGAATCTTCAATCTGTTTCTTGATAATTTTAATAACTTGTTCATCAGTAACATCTCTTCCAATTTTATTCATATCAGAGTAAATAACTCTTAAAATATCTTTTTTAGCATCATTTCTATTTAAAATAGAATTATGCAAATCCTTTTCAATTCTGTTTTGTAATTGTCCCATTAATTTTTTTATATAATTGCTCTAATTCTTCTAATTCAATATTTTCTTTATAAACATAATCAAACCAATCTGATTCATAAAGCTCCAATTCAGTGATACATTCTCTCAAATATTGAATATGCCAACTTATTCTTTCCCTGGTCTTAAAATAGTTTAATAAAATCTTATATTGATTATCCCATTGTCCAGTTAATAATATTAAACTTGCTTTAAAATCTGACTGTTTCTGTTTCTCTTTTTCAACTGCATCTTTTGAAGCTTTTAAAAGAAAATTATTATTACTTAATTTTAAAGAAGTATCAGATAATTGTTTTTCTATTCTTAAAATTTCTTTTATAATACTTTTCATTTTTTTAAATTTGTAGCGAGGGAACGAATCGAACGCCCGACAATCGCTCTACCACTGAGCTACCTCGCAATCTTAAATATCCATTGCACAATTGTGTGTGCAATCAGAACAGCATCTACAATTTTTTTCATAATTGCCATTCATATCCTCATCATAAGGACAAGAGTGCCAATCTGTTTTGTGGTTAATACCACATTTGCACATCCCATTATTCCTTAATTGTCTCTTAGCCTTCCGAACTGTTTTTCTCATAATTCGCTCAGCTTTATATTTTTTTTCAAATTCTTTATCCTTTGCCATAATTAATTATAATCTCTGTCTTCTCCTCCCAAAGATTCACAATAATCAAGGAGTTTTTCTCCATTTATTATACTTCTCTCTGAAATCCATTTCATTATTAACAATCTTCTACATTCTAATCCTTCTAATGGAAAATCAAACCATATACCATAAGAACTATCATCTACTGAATGTATCATAACTTTCATAGAAAAAGGATTTTCTTTTTTATAAGAATTAATAATAAAGATAGAAACTGGATTAAACCTTCTTCCATATAAATGAAACATAGATTCTTTATCAACTTCTTTTAAGGTACAATAATTATTAGGAGAATATTTTTTTCCTTTATATAAACAATCTTCTTCTTGAAACCAAACATTTAACCATTTTCCTCTATCTTGTTTAGATAAATAATAAACAAAATAATGCCAGTCAGGAAATTTTCTAATTTTACAAATATTTATCATTTATTTAAAATTTAGGGTAAAAGACGGGACTCGAACCCGCATTAGCTTTCGCATTACAGAACCACAATCTGTTCGGAGACCATTACCGGCTACAATTACCATTTAAAAACAAGTACTTTGCTTGTAGCCTTGACAGATTAGTTTCTGTTCTAATTTATGTCGTGTACACGAGATCTGTCTTATAGAACTTACTTGTTTAGAGTCAGGGGTGGGATTCGAACCCACGGTGGAGTAAAACTCACTAGGTTAACAGCCTAGACCTTTCGACCAACTAAGGCAACCGAGACGTGGTGGCACCATTATTTTTGAATAGAATTCAGATGCCTTAAAACTATTTATATTCATACCTAATCGTTTAACCGGCCGAAGAGGTGAAGAGTTCAAATTTGACTCAACCATGCGGTATCCATGTGATGAATATTTATTTCAATTTACCATCCCACATATAAGTGTGATGGTTTTCATTTGCTTTATCAATATCCCAAGTATTATCTTGTAAACAACGTTTGGCACTTAATAATCCCATACCTGTTTTTCTTTTTAATTCCATACATAAGTCAAATGCATTCGTAGGAACTTCTTCTTTCCAAGATGAAGGTACCATAGGCCCATCATCTTCAATTGAATCTTCTAACCAATGACTAAATGGTCCTATTTCTTCTCCTTCAGTGCCCTCTGACCAAGAGCTTCCAAACATTGCCATATTAAAAACTCTTCCAATGCCAAGAATGATATCCACATTTAGGACAATATAGAGAACGTTTTTCTCCTTGTTTACTAGCACCTGAATATATATCTCTTTCGGTTGATTCTACAATTTCTACTTCAAATTCATGTTTACAAAATACCTGTCTGAAATAATTAAATAATGTTCTCATAATTTTTTTTATTTTTAGTGAAGATAGCAGGATTCTAACCTGCAACTTCTAAATTCGTAATTTAGAACTCTATACAATTGAGCTATATCTCCTAATTATGACACCAACAATTACAAGTCTCTGGATGACATCTGTTTCCTAAACATCTTTCACAAGTATATTCACTGCCCATAGCATCTTTTAACCTTTGGATATCAAGTCTCATTGTTTTAAAATTTATTTTCATAATTTAATTTTTCTTTTCTTTCGTTTAATTATTTCCTTTGTAAAAATAAGTCGCATAGTTTGGAGCTTTTCAATCTGAACTGTATAATTATAAATTCTTTCTATAAGTTCTTGACTCGTTAATTCTTTAGCAATTTTTTTAGTCTTCATGATTTCTTTTTATTTTGTTCAAACCATTCTTCAAATGTTTCTGTATGATTTACTTCTACATTTCCACATTGATCTGTACTTGCAGATGCTTGTTTTTGTGCTGTATTAAAAGCATCTCTTAAATCTTCTTCAGTATACATTCCTTGTTGTTCTAATTTATGTATATGAAATTCAACTCCACACTTAGCACATTTACCAATTGTATCAATATCATCAGAGAAGATAATATTCTTAAGTTTTTTTTCTTGTTGCCAATATTCTTTAGCTTCAGGAGATTTAGCGCCATTAATAAAAGCATCTTTTACACACTTAGGCATTATTTGCTCACTATAATAGTCTTTTATATACTTTTTAGCAGCTTCTTCAACTTTCTTTTCTAATTCTTCCATAATAATTTTCATTTAAACAATAATCCAACATTAATTGACATCTGCCAAAAAGAATATAGAAATAGAAATTAAGTTCTTTCTTCATCCCCAACCTGTTCCATCATCATATGAGTCAGTATTGATCAATATAATAAATTTATTAAATAATTTAATAATCCATTTTTTCATAATAATTTTTCCATTAATATAAATCAAATATTAATTATATCTATTGTGCATAATCTAAACAAACCATTCTATTATTATAATATCCAAAGTTTTCAGATTTTTGTTCTCCATTTCTAATATTATCAAAATATTTAAGTTCTTCATCTGTTAAATCTCTATCAATAGGATTACACCAATATTGAATTTGAATTAAACCAAACCATGAACAAAATAGAGAAGGTGCCATCTTATCTTTATATTCAGCTATTTTATTAGTACATTTATACCAGTTTCTTTCTGAACAATTTGCCCAACATCCAAGTAGAAAATGTTCGTGATTAAATGAATGATTAGGAATTTTTATTGCAAATTTTCCTATTTTAAAAACTATTCGTGATACTCCTTTTTTCATTAAATAAGTTTTAATGCTTCTTCAATAGCCTTTATTAAAGCTTCATAATAAGTAGGATAGAACATTTTAATGAATATGGAATTACATTCTAAATCAGAATCTTCAACCCCATTATCAATATAGACGCACCAACCATCGAAGGTTCTTGGCTTATCTCCTACATAGCAATACATTCTTGATATATGAATATGTATATTATGTTCCTCTCTAAACCAATCTGTTACTTGTTGATAAAGAGGAGCAATAATATCTTCACTTTTTATATCATCTTCAAAATCTTCAGTAGTATAAATTTGAAGATCATTTGGTTGACCAATCATAAGTAATTTATGTCTCACATATACAGCAAAACAAGGTTCATTAAATCCTTTCTCTTTTAGCTTTAAAGCTAATTCATATGGTACAAATAAATTTTTCATTCTATTTGATTTATTGTGTTAAGAATAGAATCTCTGTCAATATTATGATCTATTACAACTCCCATACATACTTCAGTTTTTATTGAGGCATTTTCAGTAGCTAATTGAAGAATATCTGATGCAAATTCAAGCATCATTTCTTTAGCATAAGAAGGCAAATGTCCATTAGGAAACTTCTTTGTCCAATAATCTTCTAATTTTATTTCATCCATTATTTCTTTTTATATAATTCTGGGTATTTTGCTTTGTCCTGCGTAATCCATGCTTCATATTCTGGATTATCACTGCACTCTTTAACTTTTCCTATTATATAGAGTAATCCACATAATAGAACTATTGCAATCATTACTTTTTCCATGTGATTTATTATTAGTTTGTGGAGAAGAAGGGACTCAAACCCTTGACATTCACATTGCAAGTGTGATACTCTAATCAACTGAGCTACGACCCCATTTTAAAACTAATTTACAATATCTTAGATAATTATGATTATCTTTATTATTTTTATCCTTGCACTCAGGAAGGTGTTTCACCTACATAATAATTCAGATTTATACTATTTGTAAATTAGTTAATTTTTTATTCTTTATTAATAATTGTTACATCAATAATTTCTTCAGAGTTCCCAACCATTGATCCATCTCTAAAAGCATGGCTATATCCTTCTAATGTTAAATGATGTCTTTGGAACCAGTCCTTAATAAGTTCATCTGGAGTCATTGAAGTGTATCCTTTTGGTATAACAAAAGAAACTTTAACTATTACATCTAATCCAAAAGATACATCATCTGAATAACAATTTTTTGAATTTTTTGAAGTCTTTCCATTTTATTAATTATTTTAAAAATTAGTGGGCCCTCACAGACTTGAACTGTGGCTCTCATCCTTATGAGGGATTTGCTTTAACCAAACTAAGCTAAGGACCCTTAAAACTATATTTCTATAATTGATTCAGTGATAATCTTTTTTTGAATAATATAACCTAAAGATTTTAATAGTTTTATAGCTCTATCTTCATCTGCAGTTCTTTCTCCTTGTATAATCTTTTCTTCATATACAGATGGATTTATATTTTTAGACTTATGCTGATAAACTTGAATTGCTTCTTCAAATAAATCTTTTATGACAGAATAATTAATTCTTTCAACTACAAATCTGGAAAGTTTAGTTACACCATCCATTTTTATGACTCCCGCTTTTTTCAAAATTGGTGGTATGACTAAAGCATAAGGACATCCAACAGCTTTTAATGAATCCTGCAATTCAGGAACTTGAAATTCATCTCCATATAAAGTAGAAATAACTTCATTAATTTTACTTTCAACAGTTTCAAATTTTTGATAACTCATAACATAATTTTTTAATAAATAATTGCACATAAGGTAAGATTCAAACTCACGGTTTTACGGTTTTGGAGACCGTCCTCTTGGATCACTCGAGCACTTATGCATTAAATAAATCCCACGCATAGTACCCGAAGGTTCTAACTTGGACAATTGCCAGCTATACACGTCCTGCCATCATGAGATTTAATATTTATAATCACGTATCTTTTCTGCATCTTCTTGACTTAATCCATATCCAATACATTCCATTGGGTCAAGATCAAGTGGTGTTAAATAACTTGGTAATTTTTCTGGTAAATTTTCACAATTCCAAAACCACCAACATTCTCCCATTGTTTGAGGTGTTCGATGTTGATAAGTGATACCAAGTTCTTTCATTACTACTATTGCATGTCGAAGTTCATTAACTCCAGAACATGCTTCCATTAAATCATAAATTAAATGTTTACTCATTTTAAATTTTATTAATATTTGGGAGATAAAGAGGAGTTGAACCTCAAACAACTAGTAAAACCCTATCAGGGCGTGCCACCAGGCTATCTCCATGTATATCCTCATTATAGTTTTACTAAGGCCTATAATAGGATATGTGGATAATTTTTTTCCAGTACGTGCTGGTGAATATTATCAAAACGTTCACGAAGCCTCAACTAGGTTGCTTATTAGAATCTATTATTTTATACGTGCCCGAGGTAGGGCAACACGAGTGTAGGAAAGATGGGACTTGAACCCATATGTAACCAAATTATCCTTTCTACTGCTTATCAGGCAGAGGGAATACATTCCTATTAATTTAAACTATTAATAACTCTCCCGTACATAATCCCCATTAAAGTCTTATGTTCTGTACTTTCTTCTTTCATATTAGATTTCTAATCCTTATATGTTATAGATTTCCTCCGAGTTAAACTTCTGTTAATTGTCGACATCAGTGTTTACTTACGGTAGGGACATTTTCGCAATGGCACTCGAATCCATTTTAAGTTATTAATAGTTTTCAATCTTCATCGTTATCTTCATAAACTGATTCTGCGACGTTAAGTTTTTGATTAATCATATTCATTTCACCTTGATCAAATAAAATATTTAAAGATTTATCAATTTCTTCATACAATAATTTTCTTGCATCTTCTTTTGAAATCTCAGATACTTCACCGCAAATATTACCACCAAAACAAGAATATTCATGTAATTGAAAATCTTTATTTATATCTGCTATACTTAAAGCAAAACCATAAATCTCTATATGTGAGATTTCATTATTTTCCCTATTTGGTAAATATTGGCCTATTAAAACACTTTTACCATTCCATTCACAGCCAATAGCATTATCCCATTCAAATTTTAAAATTTTCATTTTCAATCTTCCATAGGAATAGATACAATTGATCCACAAAATGGACACACTATAAATAAGTGTATCATTCTACAACTTGCACATTTTTTCTCTTCCATAATTAGTCCCATTCTTCAATAGTTAATTCTCTGTTTTCTATTCCACATTTTAAAGCGACAAATATATCACAATGATACATAATTACTCCTCCTTCATCTATCATACAGGTATTACCCATCATGGCTTCATTAAATTTATCCATATTAATATCAGGATAATCTTTTAAAAGAGTTTCTAATTCATCATTATGAAAACCATATTTACTTTTAGTAGGATATTTATAAACTTTATCTTCTAATTTCTTATATAAATGGTTACTTGTACATCTATCACAGAATTGTGGAGGTAATTTAATTTCTCCTTTCGCTGCTAACCATTGTTTATCTGTAAAATATCTTCCTGTTGTAATGATAACATGACATTGAGAACAGAGTAATGCACCTTGTCCTCCGTTTAGCTTAAAAATTGCTTTCTTCATAGTTTAAATATTTGTTCTCCTACAAGGTAACGATCCTTGCCCCACGCCTTAAAAGGGCGTTGCCTACACCTGTTTGCCATAGGAGAATTTGTAAGAGGTACTTATTGTACCTCTTTTTTATTCATTAAAATAATTTTTACTTTGTAATAAGTTATTAATAAATCATTAGGATTTAATAGAATATCAATCCTATTTTTCCATTTTGAATCCATTAAATCTCTTATATAATAAACACCACTATGTTTTCCAATACCTTGAATCAACACTGAATCACCATAATTAAAGAGTTTCTTTAAATCATGACTAACAGCAATAACTCTATCCAGTTTTGGATTTGTTTTAGTTATTTTAAAACCACTTTTCGTATAAAAATCAATAGTACTACGGTTTTTTATAGTATAAGTAGTTGCAGTTACAACCAGAGATTTTTTTAATTTCTCTTTTATAGGAAGTTTAATAACTTTTACTTCTGCCATTGTTATTGTACAGAATAAAAGTAAAATACAAAATAAAATTTTCATAATAAAATCTTAAAATTCAGAAAGAAGTAACATCTCTTTATCCCATGCACCGAGAATATACCAATAGAAACCAAATGGACTTTGAGCTAAAAGAATTGGATCTCTTTTTCCATATGCTTTCTTAAAGTTATCATCTTCTGCAATAACATAAAAAATAGGTTTTTTACCACAAACTTCCATCACTTTATCAGTATAAGTTTGCATTGTTTTTATAGCTTCAACAGGGAAATCAGGAATGAAAATTTCAACAGCTTTGCGGACTAATAAATGTTTATCCAAAACTTCTCCAATTTTTTCATCAGTAGTGACTTGAAATCCCTCAAAATATTCTTTAAATTCAGTATATTTTTTTCTATTTTCAAGACATTCTAATAATCCATTAACTTCTCTTTTAGAATATTGATTATTAATCAATTCTTTTTTTGAAAGAACAAGTTGAATTTTTTCCTCAATACAAGCTAAATCAAAAAATGTTGGAGCAGTTTCCAATTGATTTACAACATCTATTGGTTTAACTGTAATCTTCATTTTAAGAGCTTCTAGTTGAGGAGAACCTGGTGCAAAAATAGTTTCTGAATATCGGTTATAATTACCATAACTAGCTTCCCATCCTAGAAAATCATAAAGATAATCTTTACTTAATTCTCCATTAGGATCCATTACAATCATCTCAGGATTTTTATTTTCAACTGATCTTTTTTCTTTCCACTCTTGAAACTCTTGCATTTCCTTTGAAGTTTTACTCCAAGGCCAAATAATTTTAAACATAATTAAATTTTTAAATTAATAATCTCTGAGATAAGTAAGAGAATCTAACTCTTTTTACTTTGTTTTGCAGACAAAAAGTGATACAACCACCCCACTTATCATTTATATCTAACAAATTGAATAGGTAAAAAACAAACATCCATAATGTAATACCTGATCAAATCCTATAACTCTAAATGCACCATATTGTTTATTTTCAAATTTCTTATGCACAATTTTACTTGTAAAATAATCAATTATAGTATGAAGAATTAGGTTTAAACTTATAAATAAAAACAGTGCAGAAATATTTTTAAATTGTAATACAGGAACTATAAAAACTAGTAATCCTAATACCACACTATAAATAACTGTATGATCTGTCAGTTTATCAAAACTATTCCATTTACTAGTAGCCAATTTCTTATTTTGACAAACAAAATCTGCAATCCAATGAATGCAAATTAATAAAAATGCCTCTATCATTTAATTTTATTTATTATATACAATAATTCATTTTCTAATTTGTTAATATTTAATACATCAAATGAACAATGAATTGAAGAACAGTCTAAATTATCCCCAATATAAATACTTAATTCAATCATCCATAAATAATAACGTAAGTCCTCATTAGAAGAATATAAATAAGGATTATTATATAATAATTTAGATTTAAATTTTATATTTCCATTCTTATCAGTTGCTAGTCTAATTAATAACTCTTTTTCTTTTGAAATTTTATTAGAAAACATGACCTAATATAAATGAAATAAATGCAATAATAATAATACCTATAAATTTTAAGATAGATATAAATATCCAAGTTTGGTGAGTTGGGGGAGTGCTTGTATCTTTTACAAATGATAAAAATAATCCCAAAGAACAAAGTAACAAAATTTCACATAAAATAATTGAAAATCCCATAATTAAATTAATTTTAAAGCTGTTTGTAATCCTATTTCTAAACCTTCTTCATAATCTTCAATACCATTAATATAATAGTGTTTATAAACTGGAGGATAATGAATATACACACTCCATCTAGGATTAGTTATTTTATCATCATACCATAAAAGATAAACTTTAATATTATGCACATCTCTCAACCATTTTTATAATCTTGCCTGAGTATCTTGTAAATATGTATCAGCATTTTTAAAATAATATCCATTAATAGTACATCCTGCAAATATCTGTGGATATCCTTTTTCTTTTGCTAACATAGCGGTTTCAATAGTAAATGAATCTTTCATTTTATAAGTTTAATAAATAATTGAGGAAGTAGTAGGGGTTCAACCCACGCACCATTCCTGGCACCTCTGATTTCAAGTCAGGTACATTAGCACTCTGTCATACTTCCATTGTGGGAAAGGGAGGATTCGAACCTCCACAAATATTGCCACGTAATATACGTCTACCATTGCATCACTTTCCCATGCGTTCTCCCAGGTTCAATTTCCTTCGATTGGGAGAACTTTTGTATAATCATATTCAGGGATCTTTAGTTTAAAGCTATTTATATAATTGTCTTAACCACTTGACGACGGGGCCATTTTTATATTAATTGAGGCCCCGACGGGATTCGAACCCGCGATGTTATAGTTTTTTTCCTCCTGATGATATATACGTATAAAAATCAAGCTAAGTTTGTTTGGACAACACTAAAGTTAATATTCGTGGCGAATAATTAAGCTAATGTTAAAACTCAGGCTTGACCAAATATTGTGCGCTTGGAGGGATTCGAACCCCCATACGAAACTTTCTCTCATATCGTACTAACCCAAGGGTTTTCCTTTTAAATGTTAAGTACAATATCCTTTCGGGTAACTTCCTCTTCATTAAGTAATATGCATTATGGTATTTGTTTCTCCGTCGGTTAATCCCGACTTCTTGTGTGCCCATTTACTAGGTGCGTCTACTCAATTCCGCCACAAGCGCATATAATAATTAACCTTTAAAGATAAATCCGTAGATTTTCTCGGCTGTTAATTCAGATTCAACTGCAACGCAATCATTACAATCTTTTAATGCTCCAGTAACTGCAACAATAAGATCACTTCTTCTCTTCAAAGCTCCAGCTCTTTCTCTTTGTGACCATTGTCCAGAGAATGTTTGCAATGTATAATCCCCAAGATCCTGAGGAATAGTTCTGAAAGCTTTCTGAGGAGTGTAATTTGTCACACCATGACGGAGATTTGGATCTTCCAGAATATACTCTTCTTTTACAGTTGTTTTTGAAACACCTGATACAAGAGGAGATTGAAAAATTCTTCTTCCATTATGTTCTTCCAATGTAGATGGATCCCAAATTGCAGCATCAGATTTTACCGGTATGTTTGCAAGAAGACTTTCTAGATTACCCATATCATTACCCTCAAGTAATGTCTTTAACCTTAAAAGTTCAAGGGAAGTAAACTCTCCCCAATCTTCTCCATTCACAACCAAATGAGCTTTCGCTAATCCAGAAGCATTAGTCTTCTCTTGAGAAAACAGTGCATCAACGAAATCTTTTGATTCCTGTAAGAACCAATCAATTTTCTCATCTACTGTAGTGATGACTTTGGTATACTTTCTTTTTGAAGGTTCATCAATTGTACCTTCTTTAGGAATATAAGTATTCCTTTCACCTAAAAATGCTCCCTGTGAATTAGTAAAGAATTTCGTAAAATCCTCAACCATTCTTTTGTACTTAGCTTTTAAAGCATCAGTAACGGCCAATAACGTGTTTAACTTTTTCATTTTCTACTTTTCATTTTTAATATTAACATAAACATAACATCGAGGAGAGATCCATATCCGACATGGATCCATTTGCATGAACGATCTGCTTAGCAGGCAGTCTCAGTATCCTCACTGATTATACTCTCCATATTTATTACTTTTTCTAAAATAAATTCTTCTCAATTGTGGGCAATTGCTCCATTTGTATTCTTTTTAAAAGGATAATTAAAACTTATATAAGTATCATTTAAAATGGAATCAATGGAAACTAATAATAACAAATTTGCTTCTATATTATATAACGCAAAATAATCTACATCATCTTTGGTATATTTATATCTAGTTGCTTTACCACCCACTCCAGTTGTAGTAGTGGAGATACTTCAAATTAATTTATTATCTTTTATTATTTGAGAAGTTTTACATTGAACTCTATTTAATTTACCATTAAAATCTGCAATTAAATCACAATGCTCATTTTCCCCGAAAGAAACATATATTGGAATTTGTCTTTTTACAAATTCTGCAATAGTCACTGCCTCTCCCACATTTCCAATCCTTTTTGTATTCATTTTTACTTATTAATAATCCTCTTAACCACTTGAGTATTCTTCCAGTTACCTTTTATTTTCATTTCGAAAAAGGTTAAAACGCGGTGACTTTTAATAGTTTCCCCTCTATAGAGCAGAATATCGGACTCAAACCGCTTCCTCTGGTTGGAGGCCAGATGCTTTATCAATTAAGCTATATCCTGCAAATTCGCCAAAGTGTACTGTTTTGACTAGATTTTTCGGTTTCTTCTCTATAGAACCTGCGGTAATCTTACCCCATTTTAAGATAAAACCCTAAGATAGTGTAGGATTGACACTATAATTTTAAATATCCGTTATAGATAATGTCATTTCTAAATGTTCTCCGGGATAATCATCTAACATTTCACTAACAATTTCCTCTACAAGAGTTTCTGCATCTTCTTTAAATTCTGCGTTATAAAGATCATCAGACACGATAAAAACAACTTCAATCTTTTTCATAATTTTAAATTTAATAATTAAACTTGAGCCCCATGCCGGACTCGAACCGACGACCTTTTGAGTACAAAACAAACGCTCTAACCAGCTGAGCTATAGGGGCAAATAAGTGGTGAGAAGCCACTAAATGTTGTAAGGAGTCGCTGCAACATAATTGTAGCCAATTAAGTAACAAACCCTCTACTTCTGAACATAAACTTTCCTTTCTCAAGGGACAACATTTTAATATTTTATAATAAATTGATAGATAAAGATTGTGCACATCTCTTATCCATCAATTTAAAAGATTATTTCCCTGACAAAGGGTATCTACGTCAGGTTATCAACCTGACAGATAGATTTTTTCTTGAAAATCTATGAAAAACAATTTTCAGTCACGAAAATATTTTAAAATTCTTTTTATTTATTATCTAAATATTTTAAATATAATACTAATTTATATTTATCAACGAGCAATTCTTGTAAATCATCCAACAATATAATTAGTTCATTAGTAATACCATTAAGAATATCATCTTTCCATTCCTCACCAATTATAGTATTAGGAGTAGCACCAACTAACATTGCCAATTTCATCTTTATATTACTAATTTCTATATCTTCTTCATTTATTTTATCTTTTACAAGACTTTCATTCTTATTGTAATCCTGTCTACTTAAAAAAATATTTGCTGTAAAATCAATTCCCCAACTCATTGTTTTTCTCTATAAAATTTGTATTTGTTGCAACTAAATCTAAAGCTGTAGCAATTATTTCAATTGCTTCTTGTTTAGCTCGATACTGAACAATTTTAGCAATAAAAACACTTAAATTATTTGGCTTATAATCTTTGTATTCCCAACCACAACTACATGGTGTATCCCAACATTTTAAACAATCTGATAACATATTTATAAATTAGAAATTTGTAGCGAGTACGGGAGTCGAACCCGTCTTTGCAGGTTGAAAACCTGACGTCCTACCGATAGACGAACCCGCCATTTAAACCTTACTTTATTAGTAAGATAATTTATAACTAAGAAGGGACAGTGTCCTAGGACTATTCCCCTCTTAGTTAGGTGCAAGTGTTTGATGACGAATCTTTGAGACATATCACTTGCATTGCCTCTAACAAACCTTCCGTTGTTTGTTAAGTTACAGTAGTTTCTCTGATGTGAAAACTACAAGTCCAATCTCTCTTACAACGAAGATGGCGTGTTCATTAGAACAATTTTTGAGGAATGTCAACCCCTCGTACCCCAAGTGGGTATCGAACCCACACGCCCTTCGGCAACAGTTTCTAAGGCTGCCCTGTCTACCATTCCAACATCAGGGTATTTTACTATTATATTTCTGCAGCTTCTCTAATAAGATCTGCATGATCAAATGCAATATCATACATATGTAAATCTTCCACATGTACTAATTTTACTTCAGCAACTTCTAAAGGATCTAACTTAAAATTAAAATCATTTAAATTAAGATTATCAATCCAAAATATAGAAGAAAATTCTATGTTTTGTTTTCTTATTGGTACATCATTAATTTTAAAATTTAATTCAGTGTAGAAATTATCTATTAATTCATTTAAATCCAAACCAATTTCTTCTTTTACTTCTCTAATAGTTGCTTCATAAATAGTTTCATCCCAATCAAGATATCCAGATGGAATACACCATTTTCCTGGAGAATCCATCATAAATTGTGATCTCCTTGTTAATACAACATAAGTATTAAAACCAGTACAACTTTTTATAAAATTCAGAATAATAGCATTAACTGTTATAGATCTTGAAGCAAATATTGGACCATCCTCTGTTTCATATCGTTTATTAGGTCTTCCCATAACTAATTCTTTAAATCTTTTAAAGAAGTACTCTTAAGAATATTCTCTTGATCTTCTTGTATTAATAAATCTCCAATAAGCAAAATAATATAAGGAGGAAATTCTAATTCAGTTAATCCATCAAAAATATCATAATCACTGTAGATTCTACTTCTCATAGATTCATAAGCGATTCCAAACGAAGGAACCTTAAAAGCTTTTTCTTTTAATTGTTCAAATTTAAGTTTAGTTTCTAAATTCATATAGTTTTAATTAAAATTTACCACCAAAATATTCCACCCCATATTGCTAAAAACAATAGAAGTATTAGACACCAAAATACATTTACAAGAATGCTTATATCACCATAGCTACTGCCTCCATCAGAATGATCTTTAAAGGTGAAGTTTAATAAAATAAGTATTATTATTAATGCAAAACCATTATACCAATGTATCATCAAAACTTTATAACATTAATGATAAATAACCTAAATATCCATATACTACCATAACCACAAATAGTATAATAATATATAATACAAACCTCTTATCTTTTTCATTTTCCATCCTTTTCTTCTAAATTAAATTTAACTTTTTCATAAAGATCTATACCCATTATAATATAATCAACAATGCAATCCATTAGATATTCTTCTCTTTCTTCTATAGAACTTGTATTAAAAAGCTCTTCCACATTTCTTTCTTTAAGAAGTTCATCTGTAACTTCAAACTCAATCTTAACTTTTGCTAAAACTTTACTCATCTTTTAAAATTAAATATTTTACTTCAGAAGTTAGACATTCAAGAATTTCTCCTTGGTTGACCAACTCTGTTACTTCTTTCTCTTGACCATGTTGTCCCATGTAATCAAGAGTTATTTCAAGCATTATTGTTTTCATGCTATAATTTATTAGTTGAAAGACACAAATTTTGTTTGCTTAACAGGCAAGTGTTCTGATAGAACTCTTAATTAATTGTATGTGTCTTGTCGCGGGGGAACTGGGAATCGAACCCAATTTTTAATGTATTATAAGTATCTAATCTTAGATACTAGATCACTAACCGAAGTGTTCCCCCCCATTTTGTTTTTGAATAAAAAATTACTTTATGACGTATTTTGTCGGAGTTGAACCGACGACCTAAAAATTAACAGTTTTTCGCTCAACCAACTGAGCTAAAAATACAAATTTGGAAGGATTGTAAGTAACTTGTTTAATTTTATCTTGACCTTTCTTTTCTTAAAGGTAATTGTTTTGCTTTTTCATACATTATCAAAATTGTTTCTTTTAATAATCCATATCCATGTTTAGGCAATGTTTTGTAATAATATGATTCTAAGAATTCATCCAATGGTTGATTTCCTCTAGTCTTATTACATTTTCTACAAGCTGATAATAAATTACCAGGAACAGAATCTCCTAAGTTTTCCCAAAGAACTAAATGATCTACTGTCATTGGAGTATGATTATTACCACAATATGCACAGGTAAAATCATCTCTTCTAAAGACTTGCCAAGAAATATCTTGATCAATTTGTCTTTGAGATTTACGAAGAACAACCTTAGCATTATTAGTAATTGCTAAAGTATCCATTTGATTGAATATTTTTAACAATTCTTCTTGAGTTGGATAAAGGGTGGAAACTACTGGGGAATAAAGTACTTCACTTGGAAACATAATTATTTCAGTCTCTTTAGCATTACCAACTAAAACTCCAGTAATTGTTAATTCATTACCATATTGTTCTATATTTCGCATAATATTTTTTTAAGGTTAAAAAGAAGGATACTTTCGGCTTACATTATTGGAATTGAACCAATTACACTCTGCTTTTAAGGCGGATGCTCTACCAACTGAGCTAAACGTAATTTGTATTTTGTAAGTATCCTATCTTTTTTATTTATTCTACTTTTGCAGGTTCTGCTTCAATATCCCCACCCATACCTTGGATCTGTTTTTCAAGAGCTGCAATACGATCAGCAGGAGTAAGAGTAGATTCTTTAAGCTGTTTCAATTGAGCTTTCAACTCTGAAATTTCAGCTTTTTCTTGATAAAGTTGAGCCTGGTGACGTTTATAACCAATGGTAAGATTTACCAATTCAGCAACGGTTTTTAATTCCTCTGCTTTTCTTTGTTGATATTCAGTCATTGACCACTCATCCAAAGACTGGATTTTATCCAATTCTTTTTTTAGATTACCATAAAGCGTTGTTAACGTCTGTATAGTAGTTTCATTGATCAATTGATACACATTAATCTCTGTGCCAATTAATCCTTTTACCTTAGTACCTCCGAAGAGCATACCTAAAGCAAGGGTTTGCAACCTTACTTGATGTTCTGTTGTAAAATTAATTCTCATTTTTAATTATTTATAAATTATAAAACATTTGCTCTTACCAATTCATAACGGTTAGAACGATGAATTGATTGTAATGGTGTATAAACATCCATAACATCAATATCTTTAAAATTCGTTAAGAATTGTTCAATTTGTGCAGGATTTGGTGGAAGGAACATAAAGTTCTCCACTCCTGAGAAGTTTTCTGCCATCTGTGAACTGCTCTCAGATACATCAATTGCAACAATATAAGGTCTAAATCCGAAGTATTTTTCACACTTCTTCATGAAATCCCCAATAGATGCAGTAGCATTACCCATTTGATTAAAATTACCATCAGTAATAATAGTCCAAACAGGGAAATTTTGTAGTTGCTCAATTAAAGCACTATCTCCTTTTGTCCAAGCATGAATTGCTTCAGGGATAGAAGCGATGTTAGTACTATTACCAGTTTGATGGGCTTTTAAGAAACCTCTCATATTCTCCAGATTTTGTTTAAAATCTAGTTGAGGACTATAGAATGGTGCAGCAATATTCCTTACACTTCCCTTCATGAAAGAATTTGGTGAAATTCTTACAGAATCAATACCAGTAAACATTCGTGTACCTATTGAGAATAGTCCCATCAAGCTTCTACCAGTGTCATCAGGGTTCTTCATAATACAAATAGTAGCAATGAATGCTGCCATATCAAATGGAGTATATCCATGAGAAGAACTCCAACCCCAATTACTTTGCATAGAACCAGAATCATCTGCAAATATCAAAGTATTGTATGGAAGATTTACTTTATCCAAGAACGGCTGAATTTTTAACAAATCGGCTGTATTGGTAAGGATTTCTTTAAAGAGTTGAGTAAAATTAACTGCACCAACAGTAACCTTAGCTTCTTTCTTAACCTGCTCAAGTTTAACTACTTCCTTTTCAGTAGCAGTTCCCTGACGGACTTTTTCCTCGATAACACGTTGTTCTGTTTGTTTACCTTCCTTGAATTTTTCCCATTCAAGAAACCAGGTACCAATCGGTCCCCATTTGTCTTTAACAGTATTGTCAGCTTTTAACACACGACATCTTACCCTGAAGCGAGCAGAAGAAGGAAGTTTATCCAACCAAGCAAGGAAACCTTGTTGATCAAACTCTTTAATCTTCCCTGAGGAAAACAAAACACTTTCTAATTCTCCATTGTACTCCTTTTTCCAGTTATAGAAATCAGTAAAGTGAATATAACCATTTCTTTTCTCATAAGCAAAACCTAAGATATCACAAATCTTTTTAATGAACTCCTCTTTGGCTTTCATTATTGTCTTTGTTTCTGGCAGTAATACTTTATGTTTAGATCTTTTAGAAAGACGTGGACGTGATAAAAACTTAGCCACTAAGAATTTATCAAAAGGATTTCCATGTTGAATAATATATGCAATATATTTTGCAATATCATCATTACCAGCAACTTGGTCAATAATACCAATTATTTTCTTTGATTTAGCTACGGTTTTTATTCTCATAGCTAATAGATTATCAAACGAGGTAAACTCATTAAACAATCTTGCATTCATGAACTTAGTAAATTGTTTTGATGAAGTTTTCTTCATCCAATTCATTATAGTTCTGAAGTTCTCTCTTGCAGCATTACCGCCAGAATCTGGTTTAGCAGCACCAAAGATATTATGTTTTCTCGCTGTTATATCTCCAATGGAGAATAACATTGAGAAGAACATCTCTTTGCCCTCTTTGCTGTTCTTAACCTCATTCCAACATGCATCAAGTAGTACAGTGGAAATTGTTCCTTTCCCTGCATTCTGAAATAAATTTAGACAATTTCTCATTCCATAGAATGGATTGTCATTCTTTTTTGTTTTTACTTGCAACATAAGTTCTAAAGTATTAATAATAAACACATAATAAAAAGACATATTTAATGTCTTGTGTGGGAAGTTACTTGATTTTAATTTACCAAAAATTTAAAGTATATTTATTGTAAGTAACTTAATAAGTTGAAGACACTGAAATTTAATTACATAATTGAAGTGATTTATTTATAAATTATTGTAAGTGTCTTGTTGTGGGGGAACGTGGAGTCGAACCACATTTTAAAGGTATTGTAAGTAACTTTCGAAGTTACTAATTTTTTGTCAAAATTTCAAGATTTGATGCCTACCGTCGGCTTGTCCCCCATGTTTTTTCGAATTTTTTGTAGTCGTGACTGGATTCAAACCAGTGACCTTTTGTGTGTAAAACAAATGCTCTAAATCAACTGAGCTAAACGACTATTTTGTGGGGAAGGTAAGATTCGAACTTACATTTTTGTAGGTATTGTAAGTAACTTAGAAAATTACTTATTTTTTTGATTGATCCTAATTCAATTGCCTATCCATTTGGCTACTTCCCCATTTGTTTTTTTATTCTGTTAATAATTGTCTTATTAACTTCTTATCTAATGTTCTTCTTTTACGTGATGTAAATTTTTTACCCCAATACCTCACGTGTCTTGCCCATTCACCATTAAGGAATGAGTTTAATTTGTTTCCAGTTCTCATGTATTTTTCTATTGATTACCTAGATCTTTTTGATTTTTAACTATTACCATTACAACGATTCTTCGAGGACGTCGCCCAGGTTTACACTGGGACTGAAAGCTGATCGGGCTATTCCTGGCTATTCTCTCTAGTTAAAATATACATCATACATAATAAGTTTATGTGAACTTTTAAATTATTAATATTGTGCTGCCGGACAGATTTGAACTGCCATAGCCGAAGCGAGGGTTTTACAGACCCATGATTTAACCCATTTACCATCGTCAGCATTTGTTACCCCACCTAGGTTCGAACTAAAAACTTATCCTCCAAAGGGATACGTATTACCATTATACTATAGGGCAATTACTAAAGATATTTAATATACCTTTTCAAGATTAGATTCTTCAGAACAGTTTATCCATACATTGGAAACTTCAAGTATTTCACCAATAAATGAAGCAAATTCTAATTTATCAGTAAAATTAGAAATATTTCCTCGATGAGTTACTCTAAAATCATTTTCCATTTGATCTAAACAAGTTACTACGAGATTATCCCTATGTTTGTTAATATAAGGATCTTTTGCGATAGAATATTTCAATAAATCTAAGTCCAACAAAGATACACGAAATTCTCCTTGAAATTTGTTGAAAACATTAGTTTCTACATTTTTAATATTCAGAGTAGGAAGAAGTCCAACATTGGTCATCGGACCTTTACCATGTCTTGTTTGATAACCCCTGGTCACAAGAAAAACTTCCATATCATCAGCCATGGATAAAATATTAGTAGTTCCAACATTAGAACGAGTTACATGTGGGAAAAATCCATAATCTTTATCTAACAATAAACCCTGGGAACTTTCAAATATTTTATTTTTATATCTTTTATATGCATCATCATAAATCATAATGTTAGATAACGTAATAAGCTTTTCTACACAATATCTAAAAACATCACTAACTTTATCATTATAATATTCTTCAATCATTTTAATCTTTATATCAAAAATTTTTGGATGATATAAATCTTCCATTAATAATGAATAAAATTTTGATTCCCTCTCCCAAGTTAATCCAACACCAACACCACAAGTACCATGATCTCGGTAGCAGGATTCATTTCTTTTCTTTTCTAAAGAAGTAGTAATAGGACATTTAGAATGATACATAATATTAGGAGTAAATCCTTTTTTCTGTAATAATTCTAATTCATTAATAATTCCAACTGGATCTACAGTACAGAACTCTGACCAATAAGTTGGATTACCATTTAAAGTTCCTGAACCAAAATTGGAAAAAACATGGTGAACTCCATCTTTTACTACTGTATGCCCTGCTTGCTGTCCTCCAGAATACCGAATAACTACACCAGAAGGATCCTTCATAGCCAACCAATTAGTTACTACTCCCTTACCTCCATCACCAAATACTAAATCAATTACTGCTTTGTTCATTGTCAAATATTTTTAATTCCAATTCTTTAATTTTTTCTCTTAGTTGTATACCTTTTTGTATATTTTCTTCAGTACAATCATAATGATGTATACTTGCAATATTCATTGCTTCATTATATTGTTTTTCTAAAAATTCTTTATACTCATTTAAGACACGAACTAAATTAATAAGTTTTATTTGATATTCTAAATCCCTAATATGATTTTCCCGAGCACGTCTAGCTTCTTTTGTATTAATAACTATTGAAATGATTACGTATACAATCATCAAAATTATTAAATAAATATAACTATTCATATCCTAAATTATTAAGAATTTCTGAATCAGCACTAACATTAACATTTGGTGAATTAATTTCACATTGGTAACAAAAATGAAACTTTTTGGCTAAAAGTTTAAAATTAAAAAATTCTTGAATAGTTAAAACTACTGTTCTCATAATCTATAGATTTAGTAAATAAAAATTTGTGGGTTAGGTAACGCAAGTTACCATAATTATTTTGTAATTATCCTAATACTAGGTAACCCTAGGCAGAAATTAGAATATTTCTGTCACTTCTTCGGCAACTTCAGCAACTTCCTCAGTTACCTCAGCAGTTTCCTCAACTGTTTGTGTTGCTACTTCAGTACCTTCTACTGGCATTGATGCTGGTTTTTCTTCTGGAATAAATACTCCCATAATAATTGATTTTTAAAGCAGAGTCACAGAATCCTTTATAGGTTCTGTTGAATCCACCGGTTTACTACTTGAACTTATATTAGTGTTAATAGTTTCACGAATTTGATTATCGTAGTTAGCCATAATCAATTTCGCAATAGTCTTTGGAATATCATTTTGATCATTAAGAACAATGTAATTTTGTCCTAACAATTGTTTCCAATTTTTGGTAATTCTTCCAGAATAATCAGAATTACTTGAAGCAAGATGGATATGATAAACATAATATGATTCTTTAGCTTTTTCAACTAATTCTTCTGCTGTATAATCATGATGTTCACCTTTTTCCATAAGGTTCTTTATTGCCCTTGCAGGATAACTTAACAAATTAGGTTCATCACCAATTGTAAATAGAAAACCTTTCTGATCACGTTTTTCAAAGCAATCAATAGAGGTGTGATATCCAGCAAAATAATGAGCTAATGAATAACTCTCCCCGGCATTACCTCCTCCACCTCCTTCGAGATAGACTTTTGTTAACCAAAAATCCATAAGATCATCACTGGTTTCAAATTGCCCTACTTGTAAAGGAGCATCATCATATTCATGATCTCCAATACCTAAGAATAACACTTGTGGATGTTCCACTCCTGCATTCATAATTGTTTCAACAATAGTTGGTAAACCATCTTTACATAATTCATGAGGTATATGGCCCATTGAACCAGTTACATCAAGAGCAATAATAATTGCTAAACTATTCGGATGATTTTCAGAATCTCTAGACTCACGCAATGTTGCTTGAGCTGGATCCATTTTGGGATGAAGTTTTTTTTCTTTAAAGACTTGCTGAGTACTTTTAGTAAAATATCCTTCATCTACTGCACGTGCTGAACGTGAAAAAACTGAATAAGATGCACCACTTCCCATTAGATTTCCCCTTCTATTTCATAGGTTTGGCCAAATAGGTAATTGTACCGTTGTTTACAAATATTCATACGAATAGTTGTTTCACGAATTTTGACACTTAATTCACCATCATTTGCAACAAATTTATCGGCATCAAAATTGCTTGCAAGTTCCAAACTTTGAGCAGTAGTTGGAGATAAATCCAACATATTGTCACGTTCAGTTTTCATTGAGATCAGTAATTCCTCCAGATCTTCAATTTTTCTTTTGTATTTCAACTTGGAACTACGAGATATTGCTTCTGCTCTATCATCACGGATTTGCTTGTTGTTCCTTTTCAATGATGCACCAAATGCTCCTTGAGCCGTTGCACCCTGTACTGAATCTTCTAATTCTGTCATAAAAAATCTAATTATTTAATAAATAAAAACCTAATCACCAAATATATTATGTTATTTTAATAATAAAAGTAAACGAACTTCATATGATTTAGGAGTATCTCCACAAGGTATTCTTTCAGTAGTCATTGTAGAACAAATGTTAGAATCTGCTATAGTAACAGTACTTAAATTAGTACTTGAACTAGTATGCCATGATTTATTACAAGAATTATCTGTTACAGTATTTTCCTTTTTATATATAGCAAGATCTCTATTTGAAGAATTAGCTATACCAGAGAAAACTCCATTGGTTATTTCTACTGGATAAATATGAATTCCATCTTTAGCTTTATAGGCTAAAAATATATCAGATCCAGATTCCCTTGCTATAGTTAATTCCTTCATAGAACCTTTGGGAATTTTGTTTAAAGGAATTTGAAATTCATTATTTGGTGTAATTAACACAAATCCTACACATTCCTTAATTTTTCTTTCTTCCCAATCACTATATAATGTTGTCCTCTCCCAACAATATGCACGAATATCTAACTCCTCTTCAATGAGATTATAAACATCATCAAGAAAATCTTCGTTTACACTTGTTGGACAGCTAATATAAACACTGGCCATTACTTCAATTCTACAAAATCCCCCTCACCATCAAGACTAAAATACTTATTAAATGAAGCTTGTTTTGCTTTCAACTCTAAATCAATTAAAGTTAAATCATATTCTGCTTCAATAATTTTCTTAAACCTTGACTTACAATCTTCATTAGTCATTCTAGATAAACCAGAATTTAAATTAGTGTCTAACGTAAAGTTAGTTAATTCAAATAACTCTGATTCAATCTTTTCTTTCTTAATGATCAATAAATCTAATATCTCTCTCTGTAACTCTCTTTTAATGAAAGTTAAATAATTCTCAGCTCTTTCCTTAACTGATTTGTTTGCTTTTAATAGGCTTAATGCCTTTACTTCTTCCATTCTAAAAACTATTTAATTCATGGAAATAACCATGTTCAATTTCAAACTGTATATAATCTCTACATTCTTGTTTAGTTGCTACACGTATGAAGTTTACACTCATATCCTCAATTGTCCTTTCTTCTAATAGATCTCCTCGATCTATTGTATAAGTTACAACTTGGTCTCCATCTAAGCATTTAAACCTAAACATATAAATATTAAATTCATCATAATCCCAAACATAAATCCTGCTATAGACCATCTTATTCATAAGGAAGTGAAGTTTCTAATTTTGACCAAACTCCATCTGCACTATAGATCACACGTTGACTTTCATCTGATAAACCTAAATCTTGAGGACTAATTTCACCGTCAACCATTACTGGATAATGATATTTTTGATTACTTATAAACTTACCATCTTTATATCCTTTAGCTTGTGCTAAATTAAGTAAATAAGAATAATAATTATCAGCTTTATCAACCATATTAATATAATCCCAAAATGAAAATAATGTATAATTCCCATCTTTTTTGAAGAATTCTATATTACTTTTCAAAACAATTGCTCCTGTTAAACCAATGGCATTTAATATTCCCTCAGTGCCAGGATCCTTAAAATTCTCTCCAGAAGGAGAATCAGTATTAGTCATATAAGACCAAAGAAAATCAAATTGTTCTTTAGTTTCACATTCAATTGCTGTGCATTTTGTTTTTAATACTTCTTTTTCATCTGTTGTTATCTCTTCTTGTTTTACTACTTTTTTTTCATCAAAAATAACACAAGCAATATTATCTAATGAAGGATGAATCTTACCAAAAAGAATACTATTCATAGTCTCTTCCAATGATAAAATAGCTTCTACTCCAGGAATCTGTTTAATTTGTTCCTTAATACCCATTCTTAATAATTAAGATGTTAATAATAATCCTAATAAAATACATGCAAATGCACTAATTTCTATCCACCAAGTTTTATTTTTCACATTAAAGATAACTAATAAACCAGTAATTATTGCAAATAATCCGGCCGAAATAATAGAATTTCTTTCAAATATTAAGCCAAACAATGCAAAAATAATACAACTAGCTGCACCTATAAGATGAACTCTTCGTTCAGTAGTTTTTTCTAATCGGAACGCTCTTGCAGCTCCTGTAAAACATAATCCTGCCCCTGAAAAAAAGAAAAAGGGAGTAGAACCATTCATCTGAAAGAACATAAGAAATCCGATGCTCCAACAAAATAATGTAAATAAATTGTTGATAGGATCGGATAGTTCATACCATGAATCAGAGATTGATGGTAATGGTTTCTTAAATCTAACTAATAAAAACGATACGTAAAGGACAAATATTAGTCCTTGAATAATTGTTATAAACATATGAACATAAAAATTTGTGGACTCAGTTGGTTTTGATCCAACCTCTCAGCCTCTTCAGGGCCACGCTTTCACCAGATTAGCTTCAAGTCCATGTAGCCCCTATAACGTGGGGCAAGTACGGCTTAAGCTGCCAGTCTAACTGGTTGAGCTCCAAAAGCTTTGAATTGTTTGTTGCCATTTACATAGCTTGATGTTCTCCATTAGTCTATTATATGCGAATCAATAACCTGTCAGCCCCGAATGTACCATTTATTCAATTACCCTTTTATATCATGATATACCTGTTGAACTTATCCGAGTTTCTCCATTTAATTAACATGGATGCAAGGGTACAGGCATTCTAGGTTTAGACGCAGACGATTACATATAACTATATAACCTAAGCAGGAATCTACGCCCCTAACTTTTCAATTACTTGGAAAATTTTAAAATTCTAAAGCTGCACCCAAACCTGTGTTATTTCACACTTAAGGCACTGGCATAAATCGGTGCAATTCCATTCCGATCACTTTAGAATTTAGTGGAGCTGCCGGCATTGAAGCCGGGTCTTCTTCATTTTTATTAAAAATATCAACGAACATCGTGGGATACAGAGTTTCGAACTCTTAATGTTTCACAAACATATCCCGAAAAAAATAAACACTTGTATGATTAGCCTGCTAAGGCAATATGGAGATCACCATACAATACTATCCATATCTAAAATAGGTTTATTTAAATAAAGTTAAGATAATCACTGAATGTCTACGTATCTATTCAGTACATTAATGAATTATTACTTGCAGTTCATCATTCGAGCCCAAGGTAGTACTATTGTCGCTAGCATGACTCAACTAACCATTTGATTATCTTAAGATCTTACATATTTTCTAATTAAATTCATTATCTCATGAATATCAGTGAATTTCAGTGAATTTCATCTCCTGTCCTTTCCTTATAGGAATAAATGCAATTGTGAAACCATGATTTCCTTCAAACTTTTCTTTAACTTTTTTACCATTAATAGAATCAATATAAACCCAAGGATAATTCCCTGCAAGTTTTACATCAATACCAAGTTTGGTCATTCTATCAACAAAAGTAGTTAATATATCTTTCATATTCATAATTTTGTAGCGAGTATTGGACTCGAACCAATGATCCCTTATGGAGATTCCAGCTTATGAGACTGGTGAGATACCAACTTCTCTAACTCGCATGTATTAGTAGCGTAGACGGGAATTGAACCCGTGACTTTAGGCTTATGAGGCATAATTTCTACCACTGAATTACCACGCAATATAATTTGCTGTCTTTCCAAGCTGTCACGATTTTACCTGTATTGATTTATTGTTTAAACCTTATACGCTCACAGGCTTTGCCATAGTTATACCTGAATACTCCTATGATTCCACGATTTGCAGGGAACTATGTAGCTAGAACAGGAATTGAACCTGCACGACCCTTACGGATCAATAGATTTTCTTACTACTATAACTTTCGTTACCATTTCTGTTTGTAGTCTGGACTATGTCTTCATCTTTTCAGATGTATCTGCATCTAGTCTCTACGGCTGGAACATTACTTCCTATGCCTCGGTGTTACCATCATCATTACATGTTAAGGATTCGCCGATATTCAGATATTCTACATCAGGAATCTCTTCCTGAGCACTCAAACCTATATTTTTTCCTCTATAATTATCTGTAAAGGAATGACAATTGGGACATAGAATTTGTAAATTCTCAATCCTTAAATCATCTTTTATTCCATTAATATGATGTAATTCCAAAGATATTGGTTTTGACAATCATTCAGAATTATTACATATTTCACATTTACACTCTTTTACGTGTTCTTTTAGTAATCTTTCTCTTAAGTGGTTTGTACTCACAAAAGTTGAATTCACTACTAAAATTTCATCTAAAGATTGAGCTGGTTTAACAGGTTTATACCTATCTCCTTGATTTCAGGCAGCTCCTGTAAAATGTGTTACATCTAAATTAAATTCTTTTATCTTTCTTCTTACTGTTTCATAATTAGAACCTCCAACATAAAGTCCAAGGGTTCTCATCATTTCAGCCATAGATAAACTACTTTTAGCAGCTTCTATGAATTGTTCATCGGTGTATTTTCTACTTTTCATATTAAATATATTAATACACAAAGATACAAAAAATATTTATGACAAACAGTTAAAAGTTAAAAAAATTTAAATTATAGATTTAAAAGTATTTTGCGGCATTTCTAAGTCTATCATGGCTGCCATTTCATCACCTAGCCATATATTATTTACTTATAATAAATATAAAGTAAAATACCCACAGCAACAATCAATAAAATGATTATTACTGGTAAAAGAAATGTAATTACTGAAAAAATAACCTTAAGCAAGGTAAGACCTAGTGCTAAAATAATTAATACAGCAAAGCTAAATAAGATTGGATTCTTCTTAAATAAATTTATCATAATCCTTTTAATTTTTAAAGATAAAACAATGGAAATTAGATTTTATAAAACTTTTGTAAAATTACTACAAAAATATTTGTAAAATCCAATTTTCCATATTTTTCAACAAATTCAGTTATAAACTTATTCCTAAGAATTAATTATATCCTCAGAAATTTGTTTTACTAATTCTAAATGTTGAGGAGAAAATTCTCTCCAAGCTAAGTCTAAGACTTTTAAATCATATTCAGAAACAATTGTCCCAGTACGAATTAATTTACCATCTGCATCTTTTGGATACCCAATAACATAAATTTGATCTGCAATGCTAATCGCTAAATTTAAATCATGAGTAGAAAAGATGATAGTATTTAACTCATCCTGTGAACATGTTTTCTCAATAATTTCTTTGAGATTTTTCACTCCTCTGACACTAAGACCAGAGAAAGGTTCATCCATAATGATGAAATGTTTTGAACAAAGTAGCTGTTGAATAGCTGCCGCACGTTGTCTTTGTCCACCTGAGCATTCATTTGGATAATTATCCTTAGCTTCCTCAAGTTTCCAATCAACAATATATCTCATCACTAAATCATGTCGCTCAGATGAAGGAGTTTTTCCTTTACTAGCAGCAAATATTAATGATTGATATAAGGTCTGGTGTCGAAATAATGTATATTTCTGATCAACCAAACCAACATCACCTTCTTTAACATCTCTACCTAAACCATTCTCACCAGGAATCCAGACATGTCCTGTTGTAGGTTTTACTAATCCAGATAATACCTTAAACAGTGTTGATTTTCCCCTTCCAGAGTCCCCAACAATTGCAATCATTTGTCCCTGAGTTAACCCAGGTCGAACAACATCTTTTTCTTCAAAATTGATATTTTGAATTAAACATTTCATGCCATTTCCATTTATATCTGGAACTGATAATGAAACATTCTCTACTTTTAATAAAGTATTTGTTAATGTATATTCCATGATTATAATTCTTTTACTGTTTTAGAATATCTAAACATATTGGATCTTAATAATGATAATAAATAATCAGTTAAAACTCCTAATAAAAATATAAGAATTTGAATCGCAAATATTCTTTCCTGATTACCAGTTTTTTCCGAGTTTTTCATAAGAATTCCAACACCACCAGTAGAGATAACTAATACCTCAACTGATACAAACATCATCCAAGTAATTGCTAAATTTTGTTTTAATATTTCAATCACAAAATCCATTCTTCCTTTAATAACAACTATCCATAACATTTCCCATCGGGAACATCCCATTGTTCTTGCAAGATCATACTCCTCTGGAGGAATATCACCAATCATAGACATAATAGAAGTTATAAAATAAACAGTCATAAACAAGGAAAGAATTGTTACTTGCAATGGTCTACCAGTAAGCTGAAGTTCAGTAAGGTAATAAGTGATCCCAATCATAGGAACATATCTTAACTTACTGATACTTTGAGCCAGAGGCTTCATTATTGGTAATGGGGACAAATACGCCACTGTAAGTGATACCAACAATGCGTAAAGCGTAGATAAACCACACAATCCCAAACTTGCACCAAATTGTCTTACAAGTCCTTCAGAAAATAAATTCTTAGTTGCTCCTAAAACCATTAAAGGAGATGGTATAATTTTAACATCTGAATAAACAGATACTTTAATCCAACCTGCAATTAATATAATTAGCCACAAGACATACCATAATGAAGTCTGACTATCAGTTAATTTCTCAAAAGGACGAAATGATCGAACTAATGCGGAATCACTTTTTACCATATAAGACAATCTATTTCAATAGACTGATTTCAACCCTACGATTGGCCGATCTTTCTGTTTCATTGGAATTTGTATTCCCAGAAATAGGAGAAGTATCTCCCATGCCATCGACAGTATCGAATCTATTTTTAGAAGCACCTAATGAAATTAAGGCTCTTAAAACCGACTGTGCTCTCCGTTTAGATAGATCCAAATTAGATTGAGGATTTCCAATGTTATCAGTATGTCCAATTACAGAGACTTTCATATCTTCCGAAAAAGATAATGCTCCATAAATAGATTTGATAACTTGTAAACCATCAGGTTCAATAACATCTGATCCAGTTTTAAACGTAATATGATAATTAGCTTTTGCAACAACTTGTCCTGTGTTTGAGGAATAGTTTGCTTGGTAAGCAGAACCAGTATTTAGAGTTGATTTAATAGATTGCAATGATGTAAAATTCACAGCTTCACTATATGGAATTGTTCTTTCAACATTTTCCTTGTAACCCATTGGATTTAAATCATCTAAATAACTTGCAACTTTAGTATAAATTAATTCATACCTCGACGGCCCATTTAATCCAAAATATTGCTCATTATCTGCATAATTAAATGCTCTTGTACCTCCTACATTGCGTGGAAGATCACCAGTACTACCAGTTACATCAGTCCAGACATATCCTTTAAATGCTTTATACCAATAATTGGCATCCTGAAATTTAAATGTTTTTGCATTACATGCACATCCATATTTTAACCAATCATCATAAAGTTTAATTTGATTACCAGCTGTACACATTGCTTTCAACATATTTTGATATAATGTTGAATTTTGTTGTGACCATTCAGTAATCGTGACTAATACACAAGCCATTTGGTTATTATACTCTTTTGTAGAAATAATATCAACATATCCTGGTAATTCATCATAAACCATTTTGTCACCAGGAAACCAAGTTGTGGTACAATCAATTTTCTTATTAACTACAGTATTAGTTCTTTTACCATTTTGCATTAATTTTAAAGGAACTGTCCACCCAGTTTTTTGTGATTTAATAAGCATTTGTGCTGCTTTAATATAATCACTTTCTTCTGCTTGAACAAAGTTACATGCATTAGGATCATAAGTTGTTGGATCAGGATTTACTGGAATTCCAAGTTGGCCACAATAGTTGACTGCAATAACCCAATCTCCATCACCAATAACAGCTGACATTACAGCTCCTTTTAATAATTGAGGATTTAATTTCATTGCAGCAGAACCAATTACTTTATCTTCACCACATGATAAACCAGATGCACAATTTACTTGCACATGATATTTACCTTTACCATAGATTTTATCAATCATTGGTTGTGTTGTAGAAACAAAGTATGCCCCACCATCACCCATAAACCATGCACCAGAATAACCAGTCGTTGGAAAATTCTGTCCTGCATTAAATTCTTTTAAACCTAATAATATTCCATCTCTAATCTTATCAAAATTATCCTGTCGAACTAATTCCAGATTAACACCAGCACCTTCCATTAATGATCCTTTTGTAGTTAAAGGTCCACCATTAGAAGCATTCCAGGCAGTTGCACCATTCCACATATATCCAAGAAATCTAACCTTAGGAGTAGGATTTGCTGTAAGTTTTTCAGATGGGAAGGGAATTTTCGCAGAAGTCATTGTATTATTTACAAGATCCTTATCCACAGAAATTGAGGACACTGATTTTGAAAGATAAGTCTTGACTTCTGGGCTAAAAACTGCAAATAATCCAGAGATAATTAAAATCCCTATGATTATAATAAACATTTTACCTTTTTTGCTCAACTTTTTAGGAGCAGAATTTGTTGTAGTTTCCATAAATCTTTTTGAAAAAGTTATCTAAAATATTTAATTTTTAAAGAATACTGAATCCTGCATCTACTTTTTCAGCAGTTGTCAGGTCATGTTCTGTGTCTACAATCTCAGAAACATTCAGTTTCTTAATTTGTCCTTGTTCCATTTGCTGGATAAATAAATCAAGTTCTGCTTTGTTTGCAGATGTAGATCCACCATTTAAGGCTTTGTTTTGATTTAACAATTGTATATTATTACGAATTGATGCAACATTATTACTAATCGTAGCTTTTGCACTATTCATAGCAGTAACGAAAACATAACTATCATTCATATTGAATGCGGCAGCTAATCCTTCAGTTGCATTTCTCATACGACTGGTTGCAGATAACTGACGTTCCAACATGTTGATACTGGTTTTAGTAGCACTCATTTGAATTCTTAATGCACTACGATTATCCTTAAGGATTTCAATAACCTTACCAAACTGATTAGAATATTGTGCAAACATTGCTGCAGTATCTTTCTTACCAATTGCTTCTGTCTTTGCTAAATATGCTGTATTTGTAGTTTCTTTAGCATCACGAATAGTTTGATTAGCTTTTTCAGTTAATCCCTTTTGCTGTAAATCAGGTACACTTTCAGATAATTTCTTCGCATCCTTCGCAAGATTCAAAGCTATTTGTAATTGCTTTTCAGCACTTAAATCTAGGTCCTGCGCATCACGAGTAAATCCTTCCCTAGTCCCACTAACTTCATTGATCTTTTTATCAACTTCTTTTAATACAGTGTCTTGCTCCTGCATTAACATCTCCAAACTTTCAATAGGATTATCCTCAATTTGTTTCTTTCTCCATTTAAAAATCTGAATATCTCCAGCTTTATGAAGAAGATTGATTATCCCAGGTCCTAACACAGCCATGAGAACTAATCCACCAGCAACAAGACCAAGTATAGCCAATTTAACACTAAAATCAATCAATCCACTGACTGTTTCAGTAATTGTTTTTAGGTTAGCAATAAAAAGAGCAGCAATGGCAACAAAAGAACCATATACTATTATTTTAGATATAGTTTTCTTTGCTTCAGGTGTTTGGGTAGATGCAGGTAATGAATCACCAATAAATTGCATTATGGGTAAATTCTGCATTTCTGCTGGTACTTCCAATTTTTGAATCGTTTTTGTTTCGTACATTTAAATATTAGTTTGAATTAATTGGATAAAATTATTAATATCAGCAGTTACAATACCTAATGCAGTATTACCTGTAGAGATTGTAAGATCAGCTTCCTGCATTTGAGGAGAGTATTTATTATCAATCTGTAATAAAGAAGCTTTTGCATCAGATAGGTCAATAGTTAATTTAGCTATCTGTGCTTCCAAGTTTTGTGCTTGGTTAACCAGGTTAGATTTCTCTTGCTCCAATTGTTTCTGTAAATTCTGCTTAATTGTAATTTTAGCAGTTGTTTCTTTATTAATTACAGCTGTTAATTCATTAACATATGCATTACCAGTAGATATTAATATCTCTTTCGTGATAGTATTCCCTGTCATCATCTGCATCATTTTAAATGCAGTTTTGATATTGTTAGGAGTAGCACCACCATCAGTTCCTAATACAGCATTCCAAAACTCCAAAAAGTCAATGCCAGGTTTGTTAATAGAATCCAAATATTTATGGATCTTTTGAACCATATTTTGAATATCTTCACTTGATGGCACGGAACTAGAAGGAGTAGAAGCAAAAATCTGCACAGGACGTCCAGGTACTTGTTGTACAAATACTTGAGTATTCATTACAGGAGCACCTTGTTGAATAGGTTGTTGAGGAACAGTACCAGAGATAGGTTTTTCATCCTCTGGATTTTCAAGCATCCATTTAGGTATTAAACTCATAAATAATTATTTAAGAATTTTATAATCACCGTCTACTAGATCTGGATGAACTAGAAGATCGAGATGAACTACCTGAACTACTGGAACGTGAACTTCGATTGTATGAAGAAGAACTACCTGAGGACTGACGACGATTTGTTGTCGGAGTAAAATTACTTTTACTTTTGGTATAAGAATTAGATCTTGCATTTCTTGAAGAGTTTAGATTTCGTCTTTCAATTTGTTGAGCTCGATGTGATTGAAGTTGAGAAGTTCTTGCTCTATAATTAGTCAAACTTCGATTATGTATAATTGTGTGATTCACAGTTACACGATGGCCTCCATAAGAATTGTTATAATAACCATAATGACTCCGATAGATGTAGTTATAATGGTAATAAGGTCTACCATAATAATCCAATGACATTATAGGGAAAATCATAAAAGGAGAATAACCTCCTTGTTGATACCCTATTCCATCATCAATGTAGTAATTTGGTTGTTGGTCATAATCTGCCATTGTTCTATAATGCCTACGTGAAGTAGAACAATAAAATAGAACAAAAACAAAAAATAAAAGACCAACACCTCCGATTATATATCCAAGATATCTTCTCATTTTTGCACAGATATAAATAATGAATAATCTTTAGGATGCCACATAATGGAATCTTTGTCAGTTGGCTCACCATTCTTATCAACTAAAGCTAAAGTATCTTTAACCAAGCTCAAAGATGAAATAGTATCAATACTAGTAATAGTTTTTACAACTACACCTTGTTCATTGTGTACAATTTTTTCAATTGATAACACATCAACACCATTTACATGGTTAAGTTTAATCTGTACATAGACAGATGCCTCAGGTTCCATTTGCATGGGAGCCTTAGAAGTACTTGTATCTTCACAAGACACAAATAATAACATTGCAAACACTAAAAACAATAAATGTTTCATTTAACTAAATTTTTATATTAACACTAAAAACTATTCTTCGCCGAGTCTATAACGAGTTTTTGAATCTCTTTCATCCATATTTTCAGGATTTTTCTTCAAGTAAATGTATACACAATATGCACTAACTAACAATAAAATAAATGTTCCCATTTTTAATCTAATTATTTGTTTTTTATAGAATAATGTCCACATTTAGGACATAAAATATTTGAATCATAATATATTGCCCCACAATTAGTGCAAATCTTCCACATCTACCAATGTTGTTGTGAACCTGGTTGTTGTCTACCTTGTCCTGATTCTGGACTTTTAGGAAAAGCATTGTAATGGCTAATTCCTCTGTTTAATCTATTTGCTGCCCTACGTTGAGGTCTAGATAAAGCTAATGAAATTCCGTTCTTATCTTTCTTTCCAGCTCTTTCTGCTTTTCTGTCTTGTCTTTTACTCATTTTTAAGTTCTAAAATAAATTGTAATTTCTGGGAGAATCTCCCAAACTATAGAATCTGTAACAGGTTGCCAATCTTTTGTAAAGAAACCAACAACAGTAATACTTTTTCCTGAGGAAATTACAGTGCCACTAGTTTCATTAGAAAATAGTACAACCATACCCTCATCATTTGATTTTCCTAATGCAGGAAATCTTGGTTTTGTTGCAGGAATAATAATTGTTTCCATAATATATAAATAATTAATAATTTCATTTTAAAAATCAAGATGGAAGATTTGCAAATCTTTTATCCATCTTGATTAACACAATTTTTTAACTGCCTAAGTCCTTCCATAAAAATTGTTAAAACATATTTCATTTTTAACGCTCCAAAAATAAACAAAAACGGTTGTTTACACTGCCTGATATAGGCTAGAGGGATCAACTTCCTATTCCACAGGCTATGGAATTTTTTAAATATTATCGACCATTGATCTTACTCAATGGTCTTTAGTTACAATCAGTACTCCTACTGATACATCTGTCTGTGTAACGTCAGACAAACCATGTTTCTAAAACAAAACATAATAAAAAGTTGCAATATTTATTACGACAAATTGCTGTCGGACAATTGAGATCTGCCAACTTTTCCCCAAGTTAGGGAAAGTAGCGAGGTTGAGAATTGAACTCAAAAACATAACCTTATGAGGGTCAGTGGGCACCCGCCTCCTCGCGATCTTATAATACTAATAATCCATTATCATATTCTCAATGATGGTTAGGACATAACCCCACCAAATTATTAATATCATTTATCTCTTCCACTGTTGCAAAATCACCAAAATCAGCAACAGCTTTGATATGGGCAACTTCAATATGTTTATCATAACCACAGATAAAACATTTCTGTTCTTTATGTTTAAAATAAGTTCTATTAGCATCTTTAGTAATACCACTTCTAGCACTCTGTCAATTACTTCTAGAATCGAACAATTCTTTCTTACCTCTAGTTTTTAAAGGTGTAGTATTAGTTGTTCTAGTATTTAAAACTAATCCTAATAACTCACATCTTGTTTTAATCTTTTCTTTTAAATTTGAAGAAATGTTATTTTTATACCCAAATTTAGGTTCCATCTCTCTTCAAGTTGCAGAACTGTTTATAACCTCTGCAAATTGTTCATCGCTTAACTCATCAATAATACTCTTCATTCTTTTTGTTTTTAATCTATTAAGCTACCTACTGCTCTACCTTGCATATAATACTAAGATATAGGTTTCTTTAACTCATCTGACGTCAGATCAATAAACATATAAATAATTAAAAAAGGAGAATAATGATTGCATAAATATTAAGATTAACCCCATAGAGATATTCTCCAATCATTCCAATCATTACACCTGATAAATATCTTATAATATTTCTCATTTTATGATTCAATGGTTATAAAAGGCTCTTTTGAAATACTTTTAATTTCATAAATAAAATCAAAAAGTTCTTCATTTGATTCAAATGTAAAATTCTCATTTTTTTTATTATCATTAAGTGATATATAAACTGAAGGTTTACATGTTACAGTTTTATCTACATCATTAATCTTATAAAAAGGTAAAGTTCTTAAATAGGATTCCTTATAATAATTATTATCTTCAGGACCATATTCACTCCATCTGTCTGGTTTTCCTTCTGTGTAACCAATAAAAATTGGTTTAAAGAAATAAGTATATTTTAACCAATTATACTTAAATTTAGGAATCCCTAATTCTGCTGAATAAAATTTAAGATCAGAAAGCCTTTCAATATGCGCACAAATCTTATATATTGATGAGGTCAATAACAGTGTAATTTTTTCTTTCATTGTTTATTTTTTATTAATACATCCTTCTTGCTCTACTTCTTGATTATTTCGTAAATATCTGTTATGAAATCCCTTTATTCTAACTAAAGCACAATGACAACACTTTGCTTCATTTAAATTTCCAGTTGGAATCCAACTATGTTTTGTTCTTGCATTAGCAATTTTTTGTTTTTCAGTTATAACCATATTAAACATGTTTTGAAAAAGAAACCCGACAGACGGGGAGTCTGCCGAGTTTCAACCTAAACCTAACCTTAAACAATGGGAACCACCCCATTTTTTCTTTACTTACTTGGATTTGGAGAACAAGCATCAGGTGTTTTACCTGTTACTTCTTGAGGATTGAGCCCATCTTTAACAAAGAATATACAATCTTCATCAAAATATAGTGGATCAATTGGTTTTCCATCTTTTAATTCTGTTGGTTATATACAATACCTATTACAACCAGTAAGAAATTCTACTCTAGAAGTTACCATTCCTTCAAATCCAGTAATTTTGTCTTTTGCAATGATACCTAATTTGTGTTTAAACATTTTGTTGAGTTTTAAATATTTATATTGAGTTTAAGAATATACAATTGTGGTTGTAACCTTACCAAGGTAGCTCATTTATAAGAAGTGTCTTACAACTTTTATAAATCATTACTGCAAAGTTTGAATTTTCACTTTATTATTCCAACATTGTGCCTAGTTGGTAAAGGATTTGCTTAACTGTGGAAATCTACACGGCAATCTTTATTTTGCTCCCTGTTCCTTTAATATGATTGCATAGAATTAAAGGATGTTCGGACAGACGAAAAAAGAGAACTTATTAAAAACTTTTTTTCGCCGGATGTTTGCTTTACAGCAACACATGTCTTTGTTTCCCGCCAGGAGAGAATGTAATTCTCTCCCTTTGGAAACTAAACAAAGATTTAGCATATAATACCAAATCAATATGAATTCAGCAAGGTTGTACCTTGTAACCATCAGTAACTATCCAAGCAATGGAACTGAATTTATGTGAAATAAGGATCTAAATCGAATAGAATGCGAAAACTATTTGAGCCGGTTAAATCCTTAAGTATAAGAACGAGAAGGTTCCTCTGTATACCTACAACTATAAGTTTTTGGTGAGCCATTGATTAATCTCCTTGTACTGTACTGTATCAACATAAAGACCAAAGTCTCTTCCAAATTGTTTGATTAATATAATACACTCCTTTCTAGTCCAAGAGTTTTTAATACTTTTAATAGTAATAGTATTATCTTTTGAATTTACTTTTAAATCATAAACCCTATCCTTTTCAGTAGCAAATTCATCTGGAAATGGTTGGTGTTTAAACCTTTTATTATTCCAAAATAAATCATATTCAACATCAACTTCTTTAATTTCTTCACCTTTATTACATTTTTCAATGTACTTATTAATAAAACCTTCAGAGGGCTGAGATAAGTCTAGTGATGTTTTTGTTGAGGCAATGACTTTATAATAATTCTCTTTATCCCACAGGTTTTCAAACCAAGAATGAGGAAGATTGTTCTCTCTAATTTCACTATCTTTAGGAAGGTCAAATTCAGGAGGATTAAGATATACCCAATAATCCCCAGGATATATATCTTCTATTAATAAGAAATAAAGATGATAAAATGAATACTTACTTTGATCATTTGTATTAGCTCTACCTGAATTAACTAAATGAATATTATTTAAATAAGTTTCATTATTACTATACTCAAGTAATCTTTTAGTTCCTTTACCAAATACATCTCTGGTTTGGATAAATATTGTGCTTTTTTCTTCAGTAGGAAGCATAAGTACTCTAGCTCTTTTAAACGCCATGGGCTTTGTTTTTAAGAATTAATAATTGTAATCAAAGCAGGAGTCGAACCTGCGCAAATTTAAAGATATAATCTCCTACTCCTCATGTCTGAAGTATGTTCACCGGTTTTCCCCATTCTACATTCTTTTAGGTACACACCAGCACGTTTGGCCACTCCGTCATTTGATTATTGAACTAAGGACAGGATTCGAACCTGTGAAAGTGTTAGCGTTATTCGTTGTCTTGGCTTGTTTCCTCACCACTTCACCTTTATTACGTGGGAACCTTAGTATTTTTTATTAGTACCCTCTTTCTTAATCTCATACCACAACATTAGTAGTACCAAAATAAGAGTAGGGTCGTGACAATCAATGCTTTATTTATGCTCGGACTTATTTAAGCTATCCCATTAAAGAAGCAGGGAATTTTAGATCATCTTTGCTGAGTACATATCGCGTTGTACAGAAGTTAGTGGATTCTGTCTCTCATTCTATTCTCTTTCTCAAGGAAAACAACACGTATAGGATTACTCCATTTTAGTATTATAAGAGTCATAGGGCGGCCCCTCGTCAGTATAACCTATAAATATCCTGTTAAATCAGGATTATCATCTTTATATTCATACACTACACCTATGCCCATCGAGTAGTATTGCGGGTATCAAGTATGAATAACAGTTCAATGTTTAGCTGTTTTATTTTTAATACAAATCTTCAGAATGTAATCTATCACCTCGAACATCAGCTTTATCACGGACCTGATCGTTTTCTAAAGCAATTGTTAATGCTTCTTCTCTTCCAACAAATCTATTCTCACTTGTAACAAATCCTTGAATGTTCTCTGTCTTACTAATTTGCTGGCGATTTAGTGTCCAAGATAATTCTCCATTCATGGCATCAACACAATGCGGATGTCTATGACCATAATAAATTTTACCTGTCTTGACTATCTGAATTGCAGCACAAATTATTCTTTCTTTCATTGTTTTATTTTTAAAAATTAAAAACTATCTATCCACAATGCTAAAGTGGAATATTAACTATTGATATTACTGGTAACAGCCTTAATCAATATTCAGACTCTCCATCTTATTAATATCTTACCCCAAACAACATCCTCTTAGCTAAGGATTATAATTGCAATCCTCGTTAGGATACTATTAATTACTGTTTGTCTTTCAGCAGATAGTTTAATTTTAAAGTCCGTTTTTGTAATATCCCTTGAACGGACAAACAATGCTAACCAACGATTTAGGGAGCAGTTTCAATCTATATATCTCCATCTTCGATCCATATCTGTGCACAGGCAGAGGGCTTTAATTTTCAAACTCCACATCTTAGTTCGATTCGATTCGTTTCAACAACAATTCACTAAGATGAGGAGTTAATAAATTAGAGTTGTAATAGCTGATACATATTTCATTATCAATTCAAATGCGAAGGAATTTCCAACCTCACTTTCCTCACATACTATTACGGCCGATTGGACCTGAACCTTTACTCTAAAATCTTTAATAAGTTAAAATCATGCAAGGTTGCACCTTGTATCTATTGCTCGCGATCCCGCGCAACGGTACGAATACCGTCGATAGACATGATTTATAGATTTAACACCATTATTATAGTTAACCGGTATAACAATGGTGTCCACAACGACTGACGCTAGCGAGCAGGAATGTGTTCAGTTCTGATCCCTTGAAAGCAAAAAGCTATACCCGATTGTTGTGTTTATTTTTAATAAACTTGGCTGTCATTACAACAGCCCTTACAGTTTCCGATATTACAAGTCTGAGTATTCGATCGGTTACCATCTCAGAGTTTCTTGTTACTGTAATTGAAGTACCTGCAAGATTTGAACTTGCGACCTCTATCCCTCAGGATAGCACTCTACCACCGAGCCAAGGTACCTATATAACTCAACTATCGTAATTATTAAGCATACGCGTTTTAACGAACTTTGTGCACTCCATATGATGTAAGTGTAATTGAATTATATGATGGCTGTTCTTTTCAGTTAGCATTAATATATGACTCAAAAACCTGTGTGTTAACTACTCACATTGTTACGCCATTTATCACCATCACTATTTTAATTGTGATACTTGTAGGAGTTGAACCTACGACCTCTACCCACACAGAGTAGCACTCTGTCCACCTGAGCCAAAGTACTGATACTTAAAAATGTCTCATATGCAACATGATTAAGTAAAAGAAGCTGGACTTACATGATTAGTCTAGACATCATATAAGTTGCTTCAATATTCTAATACAGATTCTCACTAATAAGTATTGAATCTTCTTCATTCTCGGATGCTTTCAAACCAAATTGAATTTGATTATTAGCTTTGGCAATTTGCCAACCTTCCTTACGATTAACATATCTATTAGTTGAGGTCATAAATCCTTGATAATCTCTAACTTCTTCCTCAGACATTGAATTAATCAAAGTCCCAATTCTTTCACTAGGAGTTTGGCCAGTTAGTGATTTAATTGTTTGATAACAATCACTATGTCTTCTACCACATATGATGAAACCTGTTTTAATGTTATCAGGCTGCATATCATATATTAAACCATCATTAATCCAGATAGCTGCACATAAAACAAATTCTTTTTTCATAATGTAATAGATTAAATATTTTAGCAGACTAGTTATATCTACTGTGTCCTTTCAGATTAGAAAAACTTGCTCACCACTAATATCCATACCTAACTTGCAGAAATTCCTTTATAAGTGTACTAACCAAGCCTTCAATAACAGCTTGTATGGCATTGATGATATTAGTATTTTTCTTGTAGTACATTCATTGCCTAGGGTTGCACCCTATCTATTTCAATGGTTGACAACTATGGGATTTGCAAAACCCTATGCTGACGACGACAGGCAATGTTTTATTGTCTATGTCCAGGAGGAAAATACTCACAAGGTATACCAGAATCCTTAGGATGTTGTATGTACCACATCTTAACGCAATCATAACACATTATTTCAATGGTACCTGTACATCCAGGAGTACTTACATCAACCTTTCTATTAAAGAAAGAAAGATTTATTGGAGTAATATTATTAGTTCTAAAAAACTCATTTAACTCCACTTTATTCTTAAATTCCTTGTATTCAATAGTATCCATATTTACAATGGTTTAATTACTGCCTTGCTACCATTACAGTAAATAAATTGTTTATATGGTCAACTTCTTCTATTGAAGAAATTATTTCCAATACTTCCATAGCTTTTTTCATTGCTATTGTTCGCATCTTAACACATAATTCATCCATTACTTCTGGGAATTTTTCATCAATTACATTTACAATTGTCATTACAACTACGGAATCCACTTGATTCATAAGAAATGTTGCAATTAAAAATGCGAAATTGTTAATTGTTAGATACTTATGTTCATATAAGAGAATTATTGCTTTTTCAATTTCCCCGAGTTCATAAACTTTTTCAGCCAATTCATTAGTTTGTTCAGATATTTCACACATAATGTTTTTGATTTAAATTTATTAATAGTAAGGTATCGCACCTCTTTTCACTTTAGACTTATATTCATGTTAACAAAATACTAGGAAGTGTACCTGTTTATACCAAAACTAGGTTAAAAGTTTTTGAAAACCAACTGTTTATCCATTGAGGACGGATAATCTTCGTAAAACCCACTCATTCTCAAGAATTATGCAGTTATACTTATATATCACATTATATAACAAGGTTAGCTATACCATGTCAGTTGGCTAATTTATGGAGGTCAATAGTGGAAATAAATTTAACACATCTACTGATCTTATTTCATTATGAGAAGAATCAATAGTAACTAATCTATCTCGACAAAAGCCAAGAGTTACACCATTATATTCTTTTATTATTGTTGCTGTCAATGTTAACCCATTTCTTGTTTGAAATTCTATTGTTTCATTCATCAGTAAAATATTCTGGATCTTCAGTATTAATAATTCTGAATAACCTAGTTTGTGCAATCTGCTGTCTCACATTATTAAGATTTTCCAGAGCCCTTCTAATATCTATGGACCCACATTTTTTAGAGGACAAACTCTCTAAAGTTTTTTGTGCTTTAGAGAGTTTATCATTAAGATCAAGGTTATCCATAAGAAATTACTTAATTGAATATTATTGATCCTTCATTATAAAGATCAAAGTAACTACCTAAATGACGTACAACACTAGCTGCATTGCAATGTCTTGTCCAGTTAAAAGCTTTTACTACTTCTGAAAGTAATTCAGCTGCATGTAGCCCCATCTTTAAAACCAGTAAACTCACGAGTCATTTCAGTCTTTAATGTATAATTCTGAAATTTCAAAATGTATTTCTTTTCAGGTAATACCAATTCAGTCTGAATTACATTACATTCCTCAGATAATAAAGAAAGTAGAAACTTAAATACTTCCAAAGTCTTTAGATTTTGCTCAACAGACATCATTATCTTCAGTGCATCTCTAAAATCTTCAACTGTATTTCTTCTCATTAAATAGAGATATTGGCTATCAGTTAGATTATCTCTTAACTGAAGTATTTTTTCTCTGAGATTTTTCATGAGTTAATCAATTCACGCATTTCTCTTGGTAAATTGTGATGCCCTCTTGAATTACCTTTTTTTCTCCAACCAAATGGATAAAAGAATGTTGAAAAAGTAATAATGGAACAAATGATCAACAAACGATGAACTTCCCAAGTCCAAGTAAAAGGATTAGTTATTTCTAACCAAAGAGGGGAACTGATTACTTTTAATGCATCTGCATTAAGTAATACCATTATACAAATACCTACAATGTAATTTATAAGTATTGTATACAATAAGTCTACAATAAATTTTTTCATGATAATTTTGTTTTTGTTTGAGTTTGAGCATCGTATAGACCTAAACGTATTAACACATATTCTGTTTCCTTCAACAGGTTGACTAGTAGAACTAGTATACAGATACCAAAGACAGCAATATATGTTAATACATCTAACAGCATTACCTGTTATGCACTCTAGATTTTTAATTATTTATAATTGTACTGTTTTTACATATATCAACTACAATTTCAGGTAAAAACAATTTTGTTTCAGCTCTAGTATAAGCCTGAGAACTATATAGACGATTTACTTGCTTTGGTAATTTTGCACCAGTAACATCACATTTTTGAATATCCAAATGTCTTACATATTCAGGAAAAATCATACCATTAATATCAGCTCCTTCAACATCCACAAAATCTATTCCCTTAGGTAATATGACATTTGATGAAAAAGTGCTACCTATAGCTTTTAGTGTTCCCATTTTCTTTGGAAAAGTAACATTTCTAAGATTACAATGTCTAACTATTAATTGATCTACTTCTTCCGGAAAAATCACATCTGTAAGATCTTGATCCTCAAATCTTAATGCATTCATAATTCTGGGAAGAGTAACCTTCTTAAAGTCTTTCATATCATTTAGGAGTATATTACCATAAAATACCTCAGGAAGTTTTATTCCTTCTATAGGAAAAGATGCATCATCAAGATCATAATAACCCGAAGCAATAATTTTAGAAAAATCATAAGAATCAGCCCAAATATTTGCCTCTTCATTATCTCTTAATTTTTCTCCTATATTGCTAAAAGCATTCATCGTATCAATTACAAAGACTCTCTTCCAAGGATTGTATTCATACTTATTAACCAGATCATCATCCAAATTGTGATATGCTGCAATAAAGCTATGGGAATCAAAATCAGAACTTTCATGCTTAAGTTTTATACGAGCATCTGTATCAATGAAGAGGGGTATTCCATCTCCTTTAGTAATAAATGAAAAGAATTTACACATATGATTAATATTATTTAGGAATTAATTCAGGTTTAATTGTAAAGAATCTTGATTTCTTAATATAGTTAAAATGAACAGTATCTCCTGGGCAATGATTGTATAACCATTTAGTATTAATTAATATAGACCGAAAATCTATATCACAATTATTATATTCAAAATATAACTTAGGATCAGTTGTTAGTGTCTCAAATAATACAATATTACATAACTGAGGCTTATGGAATTTATTCTGAGACAAAATGGATTGTGAATTGATTAATACAATTCTAAGATCCATATCTATATAAGATATCTCTGGATCTGGCTTACTTCTACATGATATAGCTAGTAAGATTAATAATATAACAAATAATTTATTCATTTTTAGATGTTTGAGTTTGAGCTTTAAATGTATTTCAACATATATACTAGCATTCCTATTCTTCTTTTTATACTCGGAACTTTTACGAGTATAAGAAATAATCCTGATATTACAAGATTATTTCTTTTTTTGTTTTTGCCAAATGTCTTTGGATGTTTCTTCTTTTTTAACCTTTATAGGTTTAACTTGATAATCTTTTCTTTCTTTAGTTAGAAACCAAACCCTTGTGGAGAAATAGAGAATCAACTCACATTCCCCTACTGACAAAAAGTCAGTGTATATTTTTAAATAAACTCTCCCTCAACATTCGGTAACTAAACTAGTAGTTCGACGTCTGAGATCTTGGGAGAGTTTACAGTTGACATTTAACCTATAAGGTATGAAGTTCGTCAAACAACATTTTGAGCCGCGAAGAGCCATTTAAGGCAACCAGTATTTCAGGTAGCGGCAGACTGTCCATTGCTTATACAAGCACTAGGACTGAGTTTGGGGTGGCCGATGATACAACACCAGACCTAATTTGTAATTACATAAATTCCCTCCAAAAGACTTTCCATACACTTGGGAACTAGACTGGCATACCTCAATCCACAGGAATATCCTGAGGAATATAGCTGGCCAAATCTTTTAGTGTTATACCAGGTTTCATAGTTTGCTAATAATGGAGATATCATTACTTCGCTTATTTACTTAACAAATATCTCTTGTTGAAGCCATCAAATATCCTCATTGTTACGCATGCATTCGTAAACAATAATCGTATCTGACTATACCGTCGCGATTCGGTATCATCCTGTTCTTCTAGGGATGAATATTTTAAAGCAGAGTGATGCATTACTCTGATAGCCAGTTCTACTGTACTATTTCATGCACCTGTCTTTATCTCTGCTAATATTTTAATACAACAATTTACCAGTAGAATCACGAATGAGCACTGATGGTGCTGCTATAATAATAGGCACATCATACTCATTAGTAATACAAGCAGTTGATTTGCCATTAACTATGGCTCTTGTTAATTTACCACGTGTTGTAAACTCAACCATTTTGTCGAGTTTATAATCAATCATTTCAATTTGAAAATACTCAATCATTGGTTTAGGTTTTTATGTAAATAATTAGATTTAGCACTAAAAAGCAGTTTGTCTTCATGCCCAGGAATACGACAAATATCATGTCTTTTCTATTGTATTGTAGATGATTTACAAAAGAGTTTATTATTTCTTCTGTTATCGTTTTGCAGTCTCACTCTAGCTCGGTCCGAATTTCCGGATTGCTGGATCAAGTACGAGATGTTTTGCAAATCATCCTAATATTTTAGTGGACTATTATATCCACTGTGTCCACTTATGGGATTAGAACATATTACCGTTTACTAATAATAATATATTCAAACATGCCTCAAGTACAGCTGCTACGACAGTATTTTAAACCATCCTCAACGATTTTACGTCCGTGCTGTCGCCAATACCTCTTGACTTTTTCTTGAGTTGCAGGACATGTTAATTTTTAAATGGAGTTTTCTGCAGTATAGCCTGAGTAAACACGGGCCATATCCCAATTACGTAAGCACTGCAATAATAGTACATGGCTATTACCCTCCATTAATATTTTTTTATCAGTTATCTGAACTCTGACAAACGCCAGCAATTTACTGGATAGATCCTCTGTTATTAGAAGAGAACCAATACGACCGTGGTATTTTTTAAAACGCTGAGTCCTGACGTTTTCTATTGCCATTTATACTCCTTTCGGATTACAACACACCTATACTTCTATAGGTAGACAACATACAGACGGATTTTTAAGTTCCCGCAACTCCTCTGACATACTATATATCCTACTCCTTTCATCCTTAGCTTCTTGGAAGAACACGATACATCCCTGCATCTACTAATTGATTACTCATTTCAAATAATGCTTTCCCTTCCGAGGTCCACATCCCATCATTTCACAAATGGATAACTGTATTTTCATACATCAGACGCAATACTTTTTGGATTTTACTTTTATTAATTTTTGAATTTCGTTTCTAACGAATTTTAAATTTTTTAAAAGGACTTCTTTGGTAGACGTGATTGCGTTTGTCATCATGCCATCTTTTGAATGGTTTAGATACAACGCCTCCCTGTTTTCTGCTGTCAAACATACTCACTTCATCAACTGTACACTGCCCTACTATTTCTACTTCTCCTCCCCAGGAGCTTCATCATTTGGGAATGATAAAATAGGGCATACAATCTAACAATAAACATCTCCCTCATCACGACAATGATTTTGAGAAACGAATCAATTTAATTCTTATTGTGTTACCACTCAACTCAAGTTAGTCAAACCCAAGTCTATAATACTATCGCTTCACTCTTCCGAGTTCCCACTACACCATACTATAGATATTAAATTGGTTTTCATACAGAATGACTTTCATCATCGCAATAGTTTCGCTTTTAACTACACCATCACTTTCATCGCTTATGAATTCACGATTTATCCTAAAGACAAGAAACCTGCCTCGTTACATCAGTTACGTAATTAAATCACGCGTTACGGATGAGCCATGGATTATCTCAAATCCTGAGGGCTGTAACATTCATCCTTGAGGAGAACTCACTCTCCCCAAATCAATCTTTCAGACTGATTTTATTTTCAACATTGGTTCTATAGAATTTATATAAATAAACTTTCGATTATCCCTTATAAACTCCCGATACTTCAACTTTACTTTCGTATCATTTGTTATCGTATCACCCAATAAAAACAGCACATTGATTGCCCCTCTACTGATCAACACTTGATCAACATCTGGCAAACTCGGGAAAGCCTCCAGAAACGCATTACCATTTTCTGTTATCCCCATAATCTTAAAATCTCTCTTCCTAACTAACATCTATTAAATTGAATACCCCAAAAACCCTTCAATCTTTCCCTGGGCCATTCGTCTATCCTCACTCGATCCAATTGTTTTCAACAACCTCTTGAGATTCTTAATAGACAACGGAACAATCTCTTCCTTATATGGTCTCTGAGAAGTTATCCTCAGGCTACTACCGGTTACAATCTCTAAGCTATCACCTGATACAACAGCTTTTACCGTATAATTTTCATCGGAACATTTTACTGGTCCAACAACTATTTTATCCATACATCTTAGATTTTTAGTTTTTTCATAAAATACCTACTCTCCCCAATTCCGAAACTTACGGAAAGAGTAGGATTTACTGGCCAAAAACGAGACTTCAATAACCCTCTGTCTCAAACACTTATCTTTACTTCATGTGGTCATCCACGTGATGGAGCATATTCATGCTTAAACGCCCTAACCCGAGACTTCCATCCTTTACCTCGCAGGCTTTCATCCTCAATATTATCCACAATACAATCCATTCCAAAAACTACACCATTTTATTCAATACTATATACTATTAGATTTTTTAGTATTTAGATGCTTGTCTAACAGGTAATTTTTGGATAGTGTGGAGAAGGCAGTTCATCCCGTTACATGTCTGCCTTCGATAAATTTTTTAAAAATGCACTTCTAAGGTGCTTCCTATTACTAATGAATAGAAATGCGTTATACCTCCTGTGCAGTTGCTATCTAATATGATCTAATTTATTCCAAACATGCTTTGGAAACTCATCAACCACGATAGCTTGGAAGATTACCATATCATCACCAATCCATGGTGCGATATTAAACCAACCTTTACGTCCATTAATCTGATCATACATTATACCGTATGTAGTTATGGACATAATTTTATTCGTTTCAAAATCAAGTAATTCATTGTTTTCAAATTTTCCACGAATAGTTTTAATCTTAGACTCATCCCAATTTTGGTTTTTTTCAGGGATGCCAATAATTGCATATTCCATAATGAAATTTAGTGATTATACTTAATAATAGAAACTTTTTAAAAAACAAAGGAGATTGCTCTCCCTTATTTTTTAATTTACAAATTTGGATTACCTTAATAGATAATTTCAACTTTGTAGAAATTTTTGGATACGATGGCTTCTTTGGCCTTCGCTTCGGTATCGTAACCAACAGGTTTCAGGTCTGCACCTAACTTTGTGCGGAGAACATAACCCGGAGTTGCAACTGCTTTGAAATCACGTCCAAGTAAATTGGAAACGACTTTTGCAATTTTTCCCCCAAGTTGTGGGTTAATGTTAGTCACACTTTTCATCGCAAATTTGCCATTCAGAGTTGAGCCAGCCTTCTCAATTTTGCCTAATGTGATACTCTCTTTGTCGCCAAAGTGAGCAACACCACGCAAACCATTAAGACTAATTGAACCGCCGTTAGTTGTGAGCATACGGACGTGAACAGTCGGTTGATTCGCGTTGACAATTTCGTAGGATTCAAACGTACCACTTTCTGGTAAATAATTTGCTTGAATGTCTGCGGAAATTTTGGCTTCATCCATACCGGCAGTTTTTAATTCTGCTTCAAATTGTTCAATGTTTAACTTTTCCATTGTGATTTTTTTAATTGTTTTTAAAATATGTGTGTGTATTGTTTTTTGTTAGGGTTTCTCGCCCTTTAAGGCTGGGGGTAAGTTGGGAGACAGGCCCTGGGCTTCTGAAATATAAATAAAAAAATTTTTTTAAGATTCTTGTTCATAATATATGAAAATAATGGAATTAGAATGGTCTCTTGTCTTTAATTTAACATGGGATAGTATTATAGAATTTTAATAAAATTTATTTTGTAAATTTGTATCAGATAAAATAGATAAAATATAGTAAAAATTTAAAAATTAGAAATTATGGTTAGTGTAAAGGAGTTTAGAATTGGATTAATTTATGTATATATTTCCCCAAGTGGAAAGAGGTATGTTGGACAGACGATTAATGAGAGTAGTAGAAAAAGTCATCATAAAAATGAGGATATAAAAAGTCAGACGTATTTTGGAAATGCTATTAGAAAATATGGATTTGAGAATTTTAGATATGAGGTTATAATTAAATTTAAACCAACACCAGATAAAGAAAAACTTAAGAGGGTGTTGAATAAGTTAGAAAAAAGATATATAAAATTATATAAGACAGATATGTCTGAATTTGGGTATAATCTAAATAAGGGAGGAGAAGGTAATATTGGATATAAACATACAGAAGAGATGAAGGAACATTTAAAAACTATTCCTAAAACTCAAGAACAATTAGATAATTTATCTCTCGGAAGGACTGGATATGTTAAATCAGAAGAAACTAAAAAGAAGTTGTCAGAATCACAGAATGATAAAAAGAAGAAGGTTCAGAAATATGATTTGGAGGATAATTTAATTGAGGAGTTTAATTCAATTGCAGATGCTGCAAGATCTATTGAAGGATTAGTTCAAAAAACTAAGTCTAATAAAATTGGAGAATGTTGTGGTAGTAGTAGAAAAACTATCTATGGATTTATTTGGAAATTTAAAGAATAAGATAAATTAGAATTTCATATTTTCTTAAAATTCTCAATTCGCGAATCACGAATCTTTAAAATTTTTAGAAAAAAATTTTTTGGGGAAAAGTGGGAAAGGAAATCCCCTTTAAGTTTAGTTTTTTCAGTATGTAGTATATATAGTTAGAGGGTACTTTTTGAAATCCTATGGGGTACATTTTGAAAAAGTGTCGGGTACTTTTTGAAATGGAATAGTAAAATTTTTGGAGATGAGGAAATATGATAATGTTGAGATTGGGAAATTCTATAAATTGACTATTGATAATGTGGGAAAATGGAATGTGGGGAAGTTGTGGGAAGTGATTTAAAACTTTTTATAAAATAGGTAAAATATGAAAAAATTTCTTTACCTTTGTATATTAAATTAATTAAAAATATGGAAGAAGAAAATCAGAAAAAAGAATCGTTACAGCATGTTCAGTTGCCAAATGATATGACAAGAGGTACGGATTTATCACCTAAGGATTTGTTGATATATGTATGTATAAAGAAACATCAGAATAAGGTGACGAAGACGTGTTTTCCATCAATAGAAACAATAATGGAGTTATCGAGTAGTTCTAAACCTACGGTGTTGAAATCAATTAAGACTTTAAAGGAATTGGGATATATTGAGGTTACAAAGGATGGGAGAAAAAATGTTTATCATTTTAATCCTTATAAGAATTTTGAACCGTTCTCGTTGGAGTTTTTAGAAATGAAGAATCTAACTGCTAATGAAAAGGCGTATATAGTTGCGACTCAACAATATATGTTTAAGGATTTAGAGGGGTTTGGAAAGCTTACGTATACAGATACGAAGTTAGCGGAGATTATTAATTTGTCTTATAATACAGTTGTGAAGCATAATAAGAGTTTAGCAGAGAAGGGATATTTGGATATAATTAGGACAGGTGTTAAAGATAAAGATACTGGATTAATGATAAATGAGAAGATATTTCATTTAAATGAGTTAGAACAAGCGATTGTATTTAAGTTACAGAATCATGAAGATAGATTAGATAAGACAGATTTAAAAATTGATACGATGGCATTGCAGTTAGATATTGTTTTAAAAGAAAATAAGCAGATTAAAGAAGAATTGGATAGATTGAAGCATCCAAATAAATATGTAGAGGTTGTATTATAATGAATAATGGAGTATGGATTAGTAAAGTAGAGATGGAATTGTTTGAAGATTTTGTTAGAACAACTACTGATGCTATATTGTATGGTAAACCAACAATGGAAAATGACGAAGAAGATGTATGCTCAACTTCTTCTTAGAGAAGAATGGTTGAAGAAGAGAGAAGAGATATTAGAGAGGGATGGATATAGATGTGTAAAATGTGGAGCCACTAAGTTATTACAAGTACATCATAAGAAGTATGGTGATGGAATGCCGTGGGAAGTACCGAATTCTTGGTTAGTGACATTATGTAAAGGTTGTCATAGTTTAGAACATGGGATATTTAAAAGTGGAAAGACTAAGAAAAGGAAGATTAAAAGGAAAAAGAGTAGAGTAAAAGTTAAACATGATATGAATGTATCTGGATTATAAAAAAGAAATCCCATTATCAATGAAGATAATGGGATTTTTGTTTAACCTATTTCTTAGGTTTAACTGGAGCTTTGGGTTTTGTCTTACAAGCCATGTGTTTAATTATTAAAATTATTAATTAATTATCTATTTAGTTTTTAGGAATTAAAAATAATTTATTTCCTTTTTGATATTTTATTAAAACTCCTGTTCCTTGTTTATAACCATTTCTTGCCAATCAAGTTCCTTGTATTTTTGGTAATTGTATTCCAGTATTAGTATCCCTTGCATAATCTTCAGCTCTATTTCCTAAGTCAGTTAGTTTACCATTAATTAATTGTAATCTTGGAAACATATATCCTTCATTATTATCAGACATTAGATGTGTTGACATCATTCCTTTTTCTGAGGATATATCTTTAGGAGTTGGAATAGATATAGGATGATTTTCAAATAATCTTTTTACTCAATCCAAATGTTTATTTGCATTTAATACACTATCAACATATGCTGTTTTATTAGTATTAAATAATCCTCCTGCTTGAAATTTTATTTTCTTAAGAAAGGAAGCATTAGGATTAGACTTTGACTCTTTATATTTTTGTTCAAATGTAGGATCTTTTCCAAACATTTTATTTACATAATTACGACTTTCTTCTGGTATATCATTTAATCAGCCAAGACTATTATAAATATCTTCTCCTCTAGCTTTAGCATCATTAAGTGCATTTACTATTGGACCCGGACCTGCATTATATGTAGCATAAGTTTTAGCTGCTTTTACTAATGGAGTTCCAGGTTTATCTTTTAAAAAATCAAGATTATTAAGTTTATCCATATATCAATTTCGTTCTTTAAAAGCCTGATCAAAATTAGATAAATGACCAAAGGATGATCTATCTCCAGTTTCTTTTACATAATCATTATGAGTACCAGGTAACATCTGAAATCATCCATAAGCTCCTTTGGGTGAAGTAGCAAGTGAATCTAAATTACTTTCTATTACCATTTGACGTTTTGCACGTTCTATTTTAGATGGAAGTTTATATCCTTTCTGTAACCAGTTTATTTTTTTACCAGTTTGTTTATTTTCAATTCAATTTATTTCAGTTACCATGTTGTTTAATGATTATTGATTTTACAAAATTAAAGATTATATTTTACATAAAAAATAAAATTGATGAATTTTTTTATTGATAAGATTTATAAATGAATTGAATTAATTTTTAAGGATTAACTTTTATAAATCTTGAAATATTAAGTTTAAAAATATATAGAAGTAAAATTTTTTATATTTTTTATATTTTAAGATTTTTTATAAAAAAATTTGTTACCTTTGTGTATGTAAAATATAAAGGAATGATGGATGAAGTATTGACAAAGCACGGTTTTAGATTCAATGCGAATGACCAGGAATGGTGTAAAAAGAATTGGACAGTAAGAATTGAGGGAGATGATATAGAAGTATTTGATACTACAATAACAGATAGGGGTTGGTTATATTATTATGGCGATAAAAGTAAACTAGAAGACATTCTAGAAGGTATAAATATAATTACCCGAAGAAGATTTTAAAATATATAAAGAAATGTCTTCGTAGTTTAACGGCTAAAACAATAATCTTCAAAATTATTAGATCTTCGTTCGAATCGAAGTGAAGGCGCAATGTAAGTGTAAGTGTAAGTGTAAATGTAAAATGATAAATGACAACAAAAGAGGAATTAGAACAATTATTAATAGTAGATAAGTTACCTTATACTACATTAGGAAAAATGTTTGGGGTTTCGGATAAAACAATTAAACAATGGGCATTAAAATTAGGTATTGATGTACCTAATAGAAAAAACAAAATTCTTAACGAAATATGCCCAAATTGTGGCAAAGAATTTAAACCAGCAAAAGATGGTAGAGGAGGTAGAACAGAGTGTTGTTCTATAAGTTGTAGAGGAGAATATCAAAGTAAAAAACATTATCAAGAATATCAGTTAGATAATTCTATTGCATATGGTCAAAAAAATATGCAGCATTATAAAAAACATTTTTTAGAAGAACAGAATCATAAATGTTCTATATGTAAGATGGAGGATATGTGGAATGGTGAAAATTTAGTTTTTATTTTAGATCATATTGATGGAAATGCAGACAATAATGAGAGAACTAATTTAAGATTAATCTGCCCAAACTGTGATTCTCAATTAGATACATTTAAATCTAAGAATAAGGACTCTGCAAGAGCTAAGTATAGAAAGTAATGGAAAAATTTAATGAAATATATAAAATGAGTGCACGGTTTCCACTTGTAAGAGTAATTGATATGCCAGCATTTTATGTTCAAGTAAATGAGTATTTAAAATTAAGAATTGATAATCAAGAAATAATTGATAAATTAAAAGAGTTTAAATTTCCAGATGGATCTTTTTATAAATGGGATATTGTGGAATCTGGATGTATTCCAACAAGATTTTAATTATGAATGAACAAGAAGAAAGAATAATAGAATTAAGAAAAGAGGGATTAACATATCACGCTATACAATTAGCTTTAGGTAATCCATCTAAAAAATATATAAAAGAGGTGTTAAAAAACTATGCTCCAGAATTAATTGGTGATGTAGTTCCAAATTATGGAAAATTAAAACCTAAATGGTAAGAAGTTATAAGGTATGTGACAAATAGGAAAATTTATAATAATTTCGGAAAATTAATCTCACATCAACTAATATAACTCAACCCATTGTAATAACAATGGGTTTTTTATTAACTAAAAATTAAATATGGGAAGAGGAAAAAGAGACGAGCTACCCGAGAAACAGCCGAATTTAGTACAGAATTTTATACCAAGAACTATTAAACAAGGTGAAATGGTAAACCTAATTAAACGAAAAGAAGTAGTTATAGCAATTGGATCATCTGGAACAGGAAAAACTTATTGCGCATTAGCTACTGCTTTAAATTTATTAGGAGAAAGGTATAAAAAAATAGTATTGATTAAATCAATCACTACTATTCCACAGGAAGAACTAGGATTTTTACCTGGTTCTGCAGAAGATAAAATGGAACCATTTATGATGTCTTATACATGGAATATTGATAAACTATGTGGTAAGGATACTTGCAAAAAATTAATGAAAGAAGGTGTAGTAGAAGTATTACCAATTGCATTTATTAGGGGACTAAGTATTGACAACTCTATAGTTATTGTAGATGAATCACAGAATATTACAGATCATACATTTAAAACTATTATGACTCGTATAGGAGAAAATTCTAAATATATTTTCCTTGGAGATATAGAACAAATAGATAAGAAAAATCCTAAAGATTCATGTCTAACAACTATGTTTGAAATTTTTAAAGAAACAAATCTTATTGGAACAGTAGAATTTGCTGATGAAGATTGTGTGAGAAACCCTCTTATACCACAAATACTTACATTACTTCGGGATAATGGAATTTAGATCATAGGAGGCAAGATAATTGTCTCCTATTTTTATTGATATGATAATGTTAATGTTTAAAGTATATTTAGTTTAAAATTATAAATTTTTAAAAGATTTATAATTTTATCTGATAATTATTCATAACTTTGCATAAAATAATTTAGAGTAGTTAATTTTAAAAATCCAAAAATAAATGGAGGCATTAGTTAAATTTTTAATGTATTTATTACAACAAGAAGGAATTTGGGCAGTTATATTGTTTTTACTTGCAGCTGCATTACCCTTAGCTTTAATAGGGTTTATAATTTTTTCTTGAAGTTCATCAGGCCAAGCTATAGATGAAAAGATTGCTAGAAGAGTACAAATAGAAAAAGAAACTCATAAAGTGGGTAATAGATTGAGAAAACAATTTTCTGAAGAAGTAATTGTATTATTACAAGACGTAGCAATAAATGCTTGTGCAGATAGAGCTTTAGTATTTGAATATTCTAATGGTACTTCTAACTTAGCAGGATTGCCTTTTTTGTTTGCTTCTGCAGCAGCAGAGGTTACTTCAACAGGTACTTCACCAGTGGCTTTACAGTATCAAAGAATAAATTTATCATTAATTGCTAAATTTTTAACTCAATTAGAAAAAGACGGATATATATTTATTGAAGATTTAAAGGAAGTTAAAGAAGAATATCCAGTATTATATGCATTTATGGAACCTAATAATGTTAAGTCTGCCATATTTTATGCAATACATGGTGTAGATGAAGTAGTTGGATTTATAGTTGCAACTACAATACATGAAAAAATATTATGTAAAAAAGATTCTTTACATGAGGTTGCCAAGGCTGCACAAATTATAAGTTCTATGTGGAACTTTGATAATTTAGATAACAAATTACATGAAAAGAAATGGTTAAAATGACCATTTTAGAATAATAGGAATAAATGAAAATGATATATGAATAAAAATAATTTAATTGATTATACAAAATTAATTGTTGATAAAGAAGATCAAGCAGTTAAGTATAATGATGATTTACATAAATATTGGACAAAAGATAGTAATCAGGATTGTATTTCAGTTACTACACTTATACATAAATTTGCTACATTTGATGAAGAATTTTGGTCTGCGTATAAAACATTAGAAGGATTAGTTGGAGAAACTAGATTTAAAGAAGTTAAGAATGCTTTATTAGATACGAAGAAATTCAATGATACTTATTTAACTTTTTTCAATGTTCCAAAAGATCAGTTTGATTTTGCAAAAACAGAATTATTAACTGAATGGGCTAGAAAAAGAGATGAATCTTGCGTTAGAGGAACAGCAATACATAAAGCAAGAGAGTTGGAATTATTAGGTGGAAAAACGGAATCATTTCAACATTTAAAATTAGGTGGAAAGTTTAATCCTGATACATCTAATAAATTAAAAATAGGAGAAAAAGGAATTTATCCTGAGATTTTATTATCAAGAATATCTGACGATGGAAAGCTTAGATTAGCTGGGCAAGCAGACTTAGTTATTGTTGATGATAAGGATGTATATATTCTTGATTTTAAGACTAATAAAAAAATTGAGACCAAGTCTTATTTTGATAGAAAGATGAAAAAGAGTTCAACCTTAATGTATCCATTAAATAATATTCAGGATTGTAATTTCTGGCATTATACTTTACAATTAAGTACATATGCTTGGATGATTCAAAAAATTAATCCTGAATTTAATATTAAATTATTAATGCTTATTCATTATGATCACGACGATAATTGTGAGACTTATGAATGTGAATATATTAAAAACGATGTTGAAAGAATGTTAGCATATTATAAAAAACAATTAGAGCACGATGATTTTAAGCGATCAAGAGAAAAAATTATATTCTAAAGTAGGAATAATCTTAGCAAGTATTTTAATAGTTGCATTTTTATGGCTAGGAATATCTACTATATCTATTTACTACACAAAGAAAAGTGAAGCAAAAATAGATGCAATAATAGAAAAATATGAATTAAAAGTAGATTCATTAAATAAAGAGAATACTTATTTTATGAATAATATAAAAAGATTAGAAATACAAGTAGATTCAATGGAACATGTGAAGGAAAAAATAATAAATCATTATGATAAGAAAATTAACACTATCTATAATGCTGGTGCTATTGACCACGCTATGTGGATGGACTCAGTCCTCACAAAAGTGAGTAATATATCAAGATAGTATTACTAACGATACAATAGTTTCTTATCAATTTAAGAAACAAGAAATTAGAAATTTAAGAACTTATATTACAACATTAGAAGAATATGAGAACTTATATAACTTAGATGAAAAGATAATTAAATCTTTAAAGAAAACAACAGAAGATTATAATATTGTTAATAATAATAAAGATATTATAATTAATACAAAAGATAAAGAAACTAAATTATTATCTGATGTAAATATTCAATTAAATAAAGATATAATTAAATATAAAAATAAAATAAGAAAGTGGCCCTATTTTATAGGTACTGGATTTATAGGAGGAATTATATTATGTCATTTAGTCAAATAATTGAGGGATCTGTAAATAATGCTTTGAATTTACAAGAGACATTATTTAAAACAAGAATTGCAGTTTGTAGAAATGGCTGTCCATTATTAAAAATACATAGTATTTTTGGAGAACTTTGTAATGAAAGTCTATATCTAAATCCTATTACTGGAGAAACTTCAGAAGTAGGTAAAATAGGATTTTATAGAGGATGTGGATGTGTATTAGGTTCAAAAACAAGAGTACCAGAAGCTCACTGCCCAGCTAAAAAATGGTAGAAGATAAATGTAAATGTTAATAAGAAAATTAGAAAATGAGTTTAAAAGAAGAACAAGAATCAAAATTTTACTTTTCAGGTAAAAACAAATTAATTATTCCAGAAAGTCCATTAAAAAAACAAGTGGAAGAAATTAAAGCTGAAAAAGATTTAGAAGAAGCAGGTAAACTATATCGTGAACTTGCTTTACAAAAACAAGAAGAATTAGATAAGAAATTAGAAAAACTTGAATTAATTCCTTTAGGTAATAAAGTAATATTATTACCTTATCCTGAAAATCCTTATAGGAAACTTGCGAGTAAAGGAGGAATTATTGTTGAGTATAATGGATCTTTTAATAATCCAGATTCTGGAGAGAAAGATACGTTAAAAACTTTTGTAGGTTGCGCTAAAGTAATTGAGATTGGGCCAGAATGTCATTATTTAAAAACTAATGATGATGTGTTTTATGATACAAGAACTGTATATCCAGTACCTTTTCTATCATTAGGTTGGATTCAAACAAGTGAACCACAAATATTGTGTGCATTAAATGAAGGATTAACAGAAAGATTTAATAAAATTAAAAATGGATAATGAAAAAATATATTTTCTACCTGGCGATTTGGTTACTTTACGTCAAAAGTTACCTAACAAACCAATCATGATTGTTGTTAAAAAAGTAACAAAGACAATTAGAACTGGAAATATTAATGGTGATTTCTTTCAAGGAATCTTATGTAGATGGTTTACAACCACAGGAGAATTACAAGACGCAATTTATAATACTAAGGATTTGCAAAAATTATAGTTACTAAAAAGATTATTTAATAAAATTATAAAAACATGAATCAAGAAGAATTGGTGAGTAATTTCGCTATAAATTATTTAAAGAAAAGGGGTTATACAGAAGAAGATATCCTAGACGAAAATGGAGATATGAAACCAGAACTTCAGGATCATATTAAAAAATTGATTCTAAAAAAGGATCCACAACAATTATTTTCTGATTACGAAGAAGATCCAGATGGAACTGTTGATAAGGTAATTAATGAGGAAGATAACGAAGTAGTCTCTGCTAAAAAGGGAGGGTATTTATTAAAGTTAAAAAAAGGAAAAGCAACACCTAAAAAATGTGGTTGTGGTTGCAATATGATAGAAGTTAAAGCTGAAGGGGGAACAATGATTTCCAAATGTGCTTGTAATTGTAAGGGTGGAAAAGTTGATAAAAAAGAATCTGGTGGATTAATTCAAAAATTAGCAGGTGGACAAGCTGTAATGAATCCCAAGGTTGTTGAATGGTTAGATAAACCTATATATCATGGAAGACCTGGTGCAGTTATAAATTCTAATCTTAATCTACTTACCCCGATAGTAGAAGCTTTTAATAATAGAGTAAATGATACTAGAGTTTCTACTCAAGGTGCAAATATAGTTAATACAAAAATAGATATAGGATTACAGACTGACCCACTAGCACAATTTAGATCAAATGAAATTTTAAATAAATTAAAAGAAAATGAATCAGGTACACAAGTTATTTCTTATGGAACAGATCCATCTATTTTAAATAATATATTTAAAAATACAAATGGATCAATTAATGTTCCTGAAGGTATAGTTAGTAAACCTGGTGTAAAACCAATTATAACAGATACAACAGCCACAACAGGTATAGCAAATCCTAATGCATCAATAGTTGATTATTTAAAATCTATTGGATTAAATAATGGAATGGTAGATAGAAAACTTTTAGCAAAAACTTTAGGAATAGAGAATTATAAAGGAACTGCTGAACAGAATTTAGATTTTATTGCAAGAATGAAAAATATTGCATCAAGAAAACAAGAAACTCCTTTAAAAGAAATAGCAGGTATTACTCAAACAAGACCTATTGAGTTTGTTGGAAAAACAATGGTACCCAATTTTGGAAAAACAACAAATCCACATCTTATGAAGAAAGGTGGAAACTTTATTAAACAAGTACAAGTAAAACCTAAAGTAAAGCCAAGTTTTGTTCCTAATTTTGAAACAAAGAAACCTGATATTTCAAATAAACAAGTTATAGAAAAAGTAAAGAAAGCAAAACCTAATTTTAAAGTAAAACCTAAAAAATAGTGTATGAAATTTTTTCAATATGATAAGGATAATGAATGTGTAGCACTCAATGATATTGGTATTTTAGCAATAAAAGAGTTTGCTATATTAATGGAATTAACAAGAAACAAAACAAAATCTGATAAAATAGGTAAAAATAAAGAAAGAGCATTTAAAGAGTTTCAATATATTTATTTATTCTTTGATTGGGAAAGTCCATATTTTAGTATACCTGAACAAGATAGACATGAAGGTGCATTACAAGATTCTGGATTAACAAATGAACAATTCAATGATCCAGAATTTAGAAGTGCTTGCAGAAAATATGATGAGTTGCAGAATTCTAGTATTCCTTTAAGATTATTAAAGAGTGCAATGAATGCTGTAGAGTCTCAGATATATTATTTAAATCATATAGATTTAAATGAAAGAGATCCATTAACTGGAAAACCAATTTTTAAATCTAAAGATTTAATTGCGGAAATAAAAGGGTGTAAAGATTTAATTGTAACACTTAATGAGTTAGAACAACAAGTTAAGAAAGAGATTGAGCCTTCTAATGGATTAAGAGGAAATATGGAGGCAGGAACATATGATTAAGGAATTTACAGTTAAGTGAGATATACCAATAGATCAGAAAATTGAGTATTTTGATCCAGAATTATCATATGAAATAACTGGTTATCGACCTATTAATGATACTAAAGGATTAGATTTTAATCCTGATTGATTTAGACCTGATGCTATTACAAAAATTAAAACTGGAAGATATAGTAAAACTATAGTTGGAACTAAAAGTTATCGTGATTTTTGGGATGAAAAATTTAAAAGATGTAAAGAAGGTTATGAAATTAATGGATATAGAATCACTGGTGATAATTATTTTTGATTAAATTTTTACCACTTAAAAGATTCTGATAAAGATGCAAAAGCTGGTTCAGGTAGAACAATGGCTTTTCCTAGATTTTTAGTATTTCAGTATGAGTTTTTTCATTATGTTGAAATGTGTGAAATATTAAGAAAGGATGTGGGACTTCTTAAAGCACGTGCGTTAGGTTATTCCGAAATGGGTGCTTGTTTATGTGTTAGACCTTTTATTACAACACCAAATTATAGAGTTGTTGCATCTGCATTCTCTGAGAAATTATTAAAACCATTATTAGCTAAAGCCTGGTTCCAATTAGATTGGTTATCATCTGAAACTGAAGGAGCATTTAAACGTGTAAGAATGGTTCAGAATTCTGCCATGCATAAACGTGCTTCTAAGAAATTAAGAGATGGTGGAGAAACTGGGCATATGTCTGAAATAGAAGGATTAGTTGTAGACTCAGCTGAGAAAATCAGAGGAGATAGAACTGAAAGAATTTTATTTGAAGAAGCCGGAGCTGATAAAATATTACTTGAAAAATTCTTACAAGCAGAAGCGTTAGTAACTGTACTTGGAGGAGATAGAATTGGAATACGAATTGCTTGGGGTACAGGTGGAGATAAAGGAGCTGCTGTAGCTGGAATGAGAGATTTAATTCTTAAACCAGATGTTTATAATATTTTAAAGGTTAGACATAATTATACTCCTGATAGAAAATATATTTTAACTGGAATGTTTATTCCTGCAACTAGAATGGTTGCAAGTTTAGTAGACAAAAGAGGATGATGTAATAGAGATGCAGCAGAAGAATATTGAAATGAGATTAGAAAAACAAAGGTTGCAAACCCTAAAAGTTTATTAATCTTTAAAGCAGAGTTCTGTTTTACAATTGAGGAAGCATTAATCCAACAAGGTGATAATATGTTTCCAAGAGAAGAACTTGCAGAGCAAATGGCAAGGATTGATATTTATAAAGATGTTCCAAAACCACATTTTGGATCTTTAGTTTGGCAGAGAGATGATAAAGATAATCCCACTGGAGTAAAATGAAGAGAAGGAAGAGAAGAAGGTGATGGAAAGATTTTAATAATTGAACATCCGTTATTATCTGAAGCAGGACTAGACTATAAGAATTTATATGTTGGAGGAATTGACTCTATTGATATAGGAACTGATGATACATCTAATCAAGATGATAAAACTGTTTCTGATTTCTGTATAGTAATTAAGAAAAGAGTATTTGGAATATCTGAACCAATGTATGTTGCAATATATAAAGATAGACCCAGAGATCCTAGAGAAGCTTATGATAATGCAGCAAAATTATTAACTTATTATGGTTGCCAAGCAGTTTTAGAATCAACTAGAACAGCTATCTCTACTTATTTTAGAGATAAAAAAATGATAGAATTATTAATGAAACGTCCACGTGCGACTATGCCAGATGTATCTAAAGGTAATTCACAAATGAGAGGAACTCCTGCAACTTTAAAAGTAATTACACACTATAGAGAATTGATATATGATTTTTGTTTAGATTATTCTCATACAATTGCATTTAGAGAAATGGTTGAACAATTATTAAACTATTCTGATGAGAAAAAGAAAGACTTTGATATTGTGGCAGCTATGGGAATGGCTGAATTAGGAGATGAGGAATTATCTTTTAAAAAACCAGAAGAAAGAGAACCAAAGGGTAAAACATTTAGTGATATAGGATGATTTACTGATAGAAATGGTTATAAACATTGAGGTAAAATACCTAAAACTGAAGAAGAAAGAAATGGACGAAGTAGAATTAAGGCAAGTGATTCTTGATTATATAAAGAATTGTTATAAAGCAGAGTATATTGGATTATTGCAAGTAAAGAAACTTAATCCAGGTTATGTTTTTATTATAGGTATTCCTAGTTATATGTTTCCTACAACAATTACATGTGATTATGATAATGATGAAAGTTTTTTAAATTTTATTTATGCAGAAATAAGAACAAGAAATTACATGAGAGCTGATATGTATAAAGTAATTAGAACAAATGACTCAAAAGAAAAAGAATAAACAAGAACAAGAACAAGAAATTCTTGATAATATTAACAGAGCAATTAATGAGTTAGTTTATGAAAAAACTCAATTAATTAAAGCCTATAATTATTATCATGGAAAAAGAGATCCTGAGCAATTTAGGCATCTAGAAGAAAATTATGGTATAGGTACACCTACATCAGTAGAGTTTATTCCTTTGGTGAGAAAACATGTAGATGTTTTAATTGGGGAATATTTATCAACACCATTACTTCCAAGAATTTCATGCAAAGATGAAGATACTTTATCTAATATTCATAGAGATAAACAATTAAAAATAAATTCTGAAATTGTAAATGTATTGAAACAACATTTACAAAATCAAATTTATTCTGCTTTACAAGGAAAACCAGGAACTCCTGATTCACAAATACAGGAAGAACTTGATAAAGTATTAGAGGCAACTGAAAGAAATTTCATATCTGATTACGAAATTGCAGGACAAAATATTATAGATTGAGCAATGCAATCAAGAAACATTGATTTTACTAATAAAAGAAAAACAATATTAACTGATATGTTAGTATCAGGTACATGTTATTATAGAGTACTTGCATCTGATTCTAAGGAAAATGTTCAATTAAAAGTACTAAATCCAATCAATACTTTTATTGATAGAAATTCTGAATCACCATATTTAAAAGATTCAATGAGAGCAGTATCTCGTGAATATCTTACAAAAGATCAAATCTTTGCAAGATATGGAGATATACTTACTCCAGATGATTTAGAGAAATTAGAAGATATGGAAGATTTCAGTATTGATGGTTCTACTACAACTTATCTAAGAAGTTATGATTCAACTACTGGAAATACTATCTCTGATGGAATTTTAGGAGGATTTGAAGTTACACCTCTATTACCTTATGAAAGAAATACTTCTAAGTATTTTAGAGTATATCCTGTATATGAAGTAGAATGATTAAAATCTGAAAAGGATAAAAATAATGAATATATTATGAATAGATATGAAGGAACTCGTATTGGAACTAATATATTTATTCCAACAGGTTTATCAAAAAATATAATTAGAAGTGCTGATAATCCAAAACATTGTTCACTAACTATTAATGGAATGTTTTATGCAGATAGAAATGGAGATCCTTGGTCTTTAATTTTAAGCACAGCTAATTTACAGGATAAATTTGATATATTACATTTTTATAGAGATAATATTATTGCAGAATCAGGTTCTACTGGTGATTGATTAGATATAGCATATTTACCAAAAGTTTTAGGATCAGATTTAACTGAAAGATTAATGAAATGGAAAGCATATGGAAAAACTGGTATAAAAATTATAGATTCTTCTCAAGAAGGATTACCTCCTATGAATACAACTTTTGGTGGATATGATGATACAGTTAAATTAAATGCAATACAGGCAATTGAATTAGCTATACAAAGAGTAGAAGAAACTTGTTCAACTATTACTGGAGTTTTTAAAGAAAAACTTGGAGGAATAGAACAAAAAGATGCAGTAACAAATGTTAAAGTTGGAGTACAACAATCATTTTTTATTACAAAACAATATTATCAAGTCATGGATTTAATGACAAGAGAAATATTACTTGATATTCTTAACCTTGCTAAAATTATTTATAAGAAAGGAATTTCTGGAACATTAATTCTAGGTGATAGATTAAATAAAGTATTTACTGCATTACCAGAACATTATACAATAACTGATTATGATATACATGTATCAGATACTACAGAAATAATGAAAGAACAAGAAACAATAAAACAATTATCTTCTGAATTTATAAAAGCAGGAAATGTTGATCCAGAAATTATTCTGGAAGTAATTACTTCTTCAGGATTAACAAGAATGAAAGAAGATGTTTTATTAGCATTAAATAAGAAAAGAAAAGAAAATAATCAACTTGGACAATTATCTCAGCAAGTTGAACAATTGGATAAACAATTGAAAGAAACAACATCTGAAGCTCAAAAGTTACAACAAGAAGTTCAAAAACTATCTGCAGACAAGTTACAACTTGAAAGAGATAGATTGGAATTTGAAAAACAATTGAAATGGTATCAAGCTAAAACCTTAAATAGTTTTAACGAAGAGAAATTAGAGTTAGAAAAGAAAGGTGTACAACTTGAAGGGCTACAATTATTAGATGAAAATCATAGAAATGATGAGGTTAAAAACAGTACTTGAAAATATTAAAAATGGTAATAATTAAAAATGATTTTTGCTCTTTAAATAATTGTAGTCTTCAAACTAATAATACAACAGAATTTAAGAGTTCAGATAATCCTAGTGGATTTCTAAAACCAGGAGTAGATACTCCTACAGCTTTAAAAGATTATTATATTGATGATGTATACTTTTTTACATATATAATTAAGAATAATCATAACGGAACTTTTACAAATGTAACTTCTACAAGTAATACTGGAAGATTGGTTCCATATGTTCCAGGAGAAGATTTTGCTACTTTGGTATTTAATGCAGGGATTAATCAAATAACTTCATTAACTGAAGATGGATATTTTTCAATATATTCAATTGGTATTCCAAAAGAATCTATTAAAAATATAACTAGAGCAATTTCTTCAAATCATAATTATTATGTAAAATCAGATCTAAAAGTATATACTGTAAATAATGGAATAGAAACAGTTGTTGATATCTATACATTATTAACTACTACTTTTAATCTAACAAATAGTAATGTATTAATAACTAAAATAGATGTTATTAGTCAATGTTATTTATTAAAATGTTTAGATTTTATATTGGCAGAATTTGCAACAAAATATACTGATCCAACTTGTATTAAGAATAACAATGAATTTACAGAATTATGTAGAAAAAGAGATATGATTTTTTCTATAACTAATACAGTAACATATTATGTTGAATTACTTCAATATTATAAGGCATCAAAATTAATATATGATGCATCATTTTGTTCAGTATGTAAAGAATATGTCACTACAACAACTAATAACTGTAATTGCCATGCTTAATGAACTTAAATTAGATGTAATACATGAAGTAGAAAACTTAGTAGAGTTATCTAAATTTGGAAGATTTGTTAAATGAGAATCTATTGTACAAAAAATTTGATTCATTAAATATATAGAAAGTATTTATCCACATGAGTAATATTTGTCCACCAGTACTGGATTTTAAAAGATATTGTGTAAAATTTACTGATTTTAGTTGTGAACAAATAGAAGAATTAGTTTCTTATTATTCTCAATTTAATGAGTATTTATGTCAGATTATTGTTGATACAACTACTACACATGTTTCAAAATTATCTTATGATTCTTTATGAGTAAATTCTGTTTGTCAAGCATTAAATATAATAATTCCTACAACAACTACTATTCCAATAATATCATACACGTCAAGATTTAATAAATATATTTGTCAACATATTTTATACATATTTTATAATACAAATATTAATGAATTTGTGTGTCAATATAAAGTTCCACATAATTCTTTTATATCTATATTTAGAACCTGAATATGTCAATATTTAGAAATACCTACAACAGAAGAGACTACTATTGAAGAGACTACTATTGAAGAAACAACAACTGAAGTTACAACAGAATCTACTATAACTACAACAGAACCTACTAGTACTGAAACCACAATAGGAACTACTTTATCAACAACTATAGATGAATATGATAATATATATTTATATAATGGCTATACTATATTAGATGAAAGAAATATTTCCAATTCAAATGCACATGTGCCAACAAATAATGAGATTAATACCTTAATAACATTTTTAGGAGATATTGGAATTGCAGGGGGAAAATTAAAAGAAATAGGTACTGAAAACTGAATTACTGATTCAGGAAGTACAAATGATTTTGGATTTACTGCAAAACCAGGAGGATATAGAGATAATTCAGGTGAGTGTTATTATAAGGGTTATACAACATGATTTTGAATATCAACTTTATATTATGGAATTCCAACATACATTTTCCTAAATGACTATTCAAATTCTTTAAATAAAGGACATAATTATTCAATAAATAGTGGTTTTTCAATCCGATTAATTGTAGATACTCCTATTGAAATTTTAGATAATCATGCAATTTATGTAGGAAATGATTCACGTAGATATAATTGTGTATTAATAGATTCACAATGGTGAATGGCTGAAGATTTAAAAGAAACACAATATAGAGATCATTCCATTATTCCTATAATTGAAGATAATACAGTATGACATGATTTAACAAGTGGGGCAAGAAGTAGATATATAGATACTATAACTACTATAGAAGAAACTACTACAACTACTACAATTATAACAACAACTGTTGAAGAACAATCATTAAAACTTACACTTATTAATATTACTTATGCAGATTTATTAATTTCTGGTAGTTCGTCTAATGTTAGTGATTGAAATACATTTTTTGATTTACCTACTAATGGAACTCCATTTACTTCTGTTAATGTTATTGATAATGTAGTTAATCTTTATGGAGGATCTAATATTATATTAAAAGATAATTTATTTGATGATGTAGGTGGTTATGGTATTAACATAAGAGGATTTGAGGATAATGCTGGATGTATTATTATTGCTGGAAATAATTGTTTTGGTTCACGCAATTATAGTGGATGCATTTATCTTAATACTGTAACTTTACCTAATTTAACTATTACTGGAGAATGATGTTTTTATAATTGTGGAAGTTTAATAAGTTTAGATTTTCCTAATTTAACTACAATTGGAAATAATTGTTTTTATGATTGTGCAAATCTTATACTAATTAATATTCCATTATGTACAAATTTGGGTATAACAGTTGAATTTAATGGTGTATTTAATGGTATAGTAGAAAATACAATTACTTTAACAGTTCCCTCAGCATTAATGACCTGTAATGAGGGACAACCAGATGGTGATATTCAATACTTACAAGCAAATAATACTGTTACAATAATAGAAATTTAAATATAAATATTAATGGCGAATACTGGAAAAAAATTAGGTTATTTATTAGAAGTTAATAAATATATAGATGATGCATTAGTTGCAGTATCTACATGAAATCTTCTAAATGCTTTTACAATACAAGGACGATCATATCCTTTAATTACAACAGATGAATTAAAATTATATACCAATTTAGATTATACTACAAGATATAATGATTTTATTTTATTTATAGATCAATCTAATCCTGGTTATAAACTTTCTAATATTCCACAAGGAATAGTAGATGGAGCAGAATGTCATCCAACAACACTTGGACCAACAACTACATTAATTCCTACAACTTTAATTCCTACTACTATTACACCTACTACAACATTAGGACCTCCTGTTGTGTTAACATTAAGTCCTACTATTACTGGAGCAAGTACTGCAGAATGTGGTGGAAATGTTATAAGTAGTGGAAATAGAACTGTTACAAGTAGAGGAGTATGTTGAAGTACTTCTCAAAATCCAACAATTACTAATAGTAAAACTAATAATGGATCTGGAACTGGAATATATTCAAGTATTATAACTGGATTAACTCCAGGTATAACTTATTATATTAGAGCTTATGCTATTAACGCTTCAGGAACATCTTATGGACAACAATTTAGCATAAATAGTTCAGCGGTATTACCTACTATTAGTACTAATTCAATTACTGGTATTAGTGATTCTTATGCATTTTCTGGAGGAAATATAACTAATAATGGTGGAGCATCAATTTCTGTAAGAGGAATATGTTGAAGTACAAGTCAAAATCCAACAACTAGTAATCCAAAAACAATTGATGGATCTGGTTCTGGAAGTTTTAGTAGTTATCTCTCTGGATTATATTCTGAGACATTATATTATGTAAGGGCTTATGCAATAAATAGTGCTGGTACAGCTTATGGAAATCAATTAAGTTTTTATACATTAGCAACTACTACAGATGAACCTACTACTGAAGAACAAACCACTATTATACCAACAACAACTATTCCACCTACAACTCCAATACCTCCTACAGCTCCAACAACATTACCTGGAAGTACAGTTTTAGGAAGTTATTATACTTTTTATGTAAAATGTCCTAATGATGGATATTATTATAAACATATTGAAGATACATCCTTGGAATTAAGTTCTCTTGATAGAGTTTATATTGATGGAGATTATTACATATTTGCAAATGAAATATATTCAGTAACAGATGCATGAACTAGTATAGATTATCAATGGGTTAATGGAACAGTAATTTCAACAGGTCAAAAATATTGTCCCGGAGAAACTACAACAGAAACAACTCAACCTATTACTACTCAATCAACAACTCAATCAACAACTCAACCAACAACATTACCTATTACAACGGAAATAACGACAGAAAACACAACTACACCATCTACACCTTATGGTTATTATAGTGTAGTAAGTGCCTGCCCATTTAATGAAGGTGATCAACTTTATGGGTATTGTGCTGCTACTGAGAATGAAATCAATCATAGTGGTATAAATTATCCAATAATGACTGATGGCTCTGCCATATATATTGTATTTAATAGTGCAAGTACTCCTTCTTATGAACAATGAGGTTATCCATTAATTACTGGGTTAACACAAATTGAGGGAGATGGTTGTCCACAAGAAACAACTCAAGGTACAACTACTGAGAATACTACTGAAGTAACAACTACTGAGGACACAACAGGTAACACAACTACTGAAGATACAACTACTGAAACTACTACAGAAGGAACTACTACATTAGGAACATGTTCATTATATTCTGCTACATGTGTAACTCCAGGACAGATAGCTTATTTTGAATGTGAACCATGTTGAGGAGGAACATCTAGTTTTAATATTTCATATGGAGATCCAGCTGTAGATATATGTGCACAATCAGGAACTGTAGTTAATACACCTGATAATTATGGTAGTATAAGTTTTGTAACTGATTGTAGTAATCCTTAATATATGTTAAAGATATTAAAGGCAAAATATGGAGGTAAGGATGTTAAAGACATTCTTACCCAACATATTTATACAGATAGTATAAATATAAAAATTGGAAATTATCTATTTGGAGATCCATTGCCAAATCAAATTAAATATCTTGAATTAGAATACTCTTTTGGAAATGGAATAAAAAAATTAGAACTTACTGAAAATGATAATTTATCATTATTTAAAGAATTAGATAATACTTTACCATTAATTTCATGTAAATGTATTACTTATGGTAGAGTAGAATCTTTAGAAGAATCTATTCAATCTTTTTTACAACAAGAATACATTGGGCCAAAAGAATTAATAATTGTAAATGATTATCCACAACAAAAATTATTCTTTAAACATCCACAGATTAAAATTTTTAATATGAATAAAACTTTTGATACTATTGGGGATAAAGAGAATTTTGCAGTAAAACAGTGTTCTGGAGAAATAATTGTAGTATGAGATGATGATGATATAGCTTTACCTAATCATTTAGATAATATTTATAAATATTTCATAGAAGGAACTGATCTAATGTATTGAAATAATGGAATCTTTATGATGAAACATCAAATTGAGAAATTATGTTCGTTAGGTAATTCTGGAATAGTTTATAGTAAAAATATTTGAGAAAAAGTTGGAAAACATGCCAAAGAAAATTTTGGATATGATATGACTTTTACTTCTAAAATATTAAAAGAATCCAAAAATATAGTAAGAGCTAATCCTATTAATGAAGAAGTTAGTTGAATTTATAATTGAGGGGATGGTAATTATCATATGTCTAGTCAATCAAAGTTAAATGTATTAATAGAACATCAAAAGTTTATTGAACAACAGAGATTAAATAAAGAGATTATTGTTGGAGATATTCAATTAGAACCCCAATGAAAAAGAGATTATAAAAAAATGTTAATTGAGTTTTTAGACTTAAATAAATAAGAAAATGGAATTATCAGAGAAATTTAAAAATATTTTTGAAAGTAATGAATGGGGTGGAAGTGAAAGTAGAAGTGGAACTGGAAGTAGTTTAGATGCAACAAAAAAATTAAGAATGGAATTACCATTTTTATTCTTAAAATATGATATAAAATCTATATTAGACATTCCTTGTGGAGATTTTAATTGGATGAAGAATTTAGATTTAGATACTATAAGTTATGCTGGGGCAGATATTGTAGAAGATATTGTACTACAAAATAGATGGAAATACCCAAATAAAAAATTTTTAACTTTAGACATTATAAATGATCAATTACCTATTGCAGATTTAGTTTTTGTAAGAGATTGTTTAGGTCATTTAAGTGAACAAAATGTTATTAAAGCCATAAAAAATATTCAACAAAGTGGAAGTAAATATTTGTTAGCAACAAGTTTTCCCTCTAAACAGATTAATTATCCAATCTTAGATGGACAATGACATCCCATTAATTTAACAGTACTTCCATTTAAGCTAAAACCAATATATCTTATAAATGAAGATTGCAGAGAAGCATATCCATATTATAATGATAAATCTATGTTATTATTTGACTTGTCTAATTTATATAGTTCATAAATGAAATTTATCTTAACAATTCCTGATACAAAATATTACTTATGACAGACACTTGTTCAAATTAATAATTTTCGCAAAATGGGAATTGAACAAGACGTAGTTTATTTATTTGGATATACTAATAAAGTGTCTCCAGAGTTAAATAAAATTATTAGAAGTAAAGATTTAAAATCTGAATTTTATGTATTTAAAGATGAAAGAGAAAAAAGAGGTTATGCTGTTTCTTTAAGTCCACATTTATTTGAAAAATTTTGTAGGATTAGTAATATTATGGAAACTGAAACAATTTTTCATACTGATCCTGATGTTATTTTCACAAAGAAGATGGATTTAGAAAAATATGATAGAGATGCAATTTGATATTTAAGTAATACACAATCCTATCTTCATTCTCCTTATATAAAAAGTAAAAGTCCTGAATTATTTAAAAGAATGTGTGAGATTGTTAAAATTGATCCTACTTTAGTGGAAAAGAATGATAAAAATACTGGTGGAGCACAATATATTCTTAAAAAAACAAATGAAGAATACTGACATAAGTGTTATAATGATTCAGAGGATCTTTATAAATTAATGAATGAAACTTCAAATATATATAATCCTAAACATCCTATACAAAAATGAACTGCAAGTATGTGAGCATTTTTATGAAATGCATGATATTTTGGTCATGAAACTAAAGTAGTAAAAGAATTAGATTTTTCATGGGCAACGAGTGAGATTTCCTCATGAGACAAATTAAATATTTTTCATAATGCAGGAATTACAAAAGTTGATGATATTCATTTTTATAAAGCACAGTTTAATGTAAAAAGTCCATTTGGTCAAGAGATTAAAGTATCTGATACTAATTGTGGATACAATTTTGTAAAAGAAATTAGAGAAACTGAAAAGAATTTTAAGGAATTAATATTTTAATTATGTATAAATATACAGGTAAAAAAAGGTCACTTACTTTTAATATAATAAGTGATGCAATAAAAATAACATATGATGGTAAGGATTCTTTTACAGTTAATGGAGTTTATTATCCTACAATATCGAGTAATGTATTATCTACAATGGTTCAAATTAATTATGAAACCAGATTTGAAGCATTTAAACATTATATTGAATTACAAATAGATGGAATTGATTTTAGATATATATGTTATTTAAATGAGGCGGAGTATGTAGATGAATCTGGTTGTTTTTCAGAATCTTTAACTACTGAAGAAACTACTGAAGAAACTACACTTTTACCAACTACTTTAGCACCAACTACTAATATAACTACCCAAGCTACAACGCAAGTTACTATTTCAACTACATTATCTACTACATTATCTACTACTGTTTCTACAACCCAATCTACAACAGTTTCAACTACTCAATTTACAACTACTGAGTATGTACCACATATTGTTGATGAATATGGATATCAATATAATGGATTAACTATTAATAATATTGCAAATTCTGGATGACATATACCTACTCGAACTGATGTGGATATATTATTAGCTAATGTTGGTGGTGCACTAATTGCTGGGGGACATTTAAAAGAAGTTGGTACTACTCATTGACTTACTCCAAATACGGCTGCAACAAATGATTTTGAATTTAATCTCTTACCTTCTCCAAGTAGAGGAAGTAATGGTTCTCAATTTGCATACGGATCCCAAGTTCAAATTTGGACTAGTACTGAACTTAATATAGGTGATCCAACTATATTATATGTATCACAACTAGGTTATTATTCAAATGCAAGTGCTTATACAGACAGTGCTTTAAATGTACATTATGGTATATCAATTCGATTAATAAAAGATAATGGAATAAATACTGGCACATATATTGGTAATGATGGAAAGGAATATCCTACAGTAAAAATAGGAGATCAAGTATGATTGGCAAAACATTTAGCAGAAACCAAAGATAATAATAATAATCTCATTCCATTAGTACAAGATGAATCAGAATGATCAGGATTAACAACTGGTGCTAGATGTTATTATGTAGTTTAAATAAATTTATGCATATTTTAAGATTAAAAATAATAAAGTCTAATTAAGATATACTTATTTATTAATAATTTTTTAAAATATTGAATTTTATTTTAAAGAATTTACTTATTTTTGTTAATAAAAATATTAAAAATATTCTTATTTATAACTATTAAAAATATATAGATATACCATTTAAAAAATTTAAAAATAAAAAAATTATGATTATAGAATTTTTAACAGATATTGATAACCATTTAATAGGAAGTATGTTAGCTTGTACTGAGGCTGTTGGTAATGCCTATGTTAATAGACATGTCGCTAAAGTCGTAGAAGGTGAAATTATTGCACTAGGAAGTACTACTGATGATAAAAATGGATCAACAGATACTACTCCTGCAACTGAGATTGGTATTCTTAAATATTTGTCATATTTATGACAAAGTGTGTGAAGTAATGCTAATACAGCAAGAACCACTGGAACTAAAGTTATTACAGTACAACAAGTAGATCCTAATGGTGTTACTCCTTCATATAATACAAATGGAACCCAAAATGTAATGGTAAATGCACACAGTTACTTACCTGCAACACATTGGAGTCCTACAGATTTTTCTGTTGTATATACAACTGCATCAACTCTTACAGCATCAGGATTTACAGTAGGTGGAACATCTATAACTCTTGGTAGTAATGTATCTATTAGATCTTTAGGAGTAACAAATGCTTCTAATGTAATGACATTATACGAAAATGGAGTTGGAGGAATTTCAATTTCTGCTGCCGCCAATGTGATTACTGTTTTAAAAAATGGAATTGCTTTAGCAGTTTTTTTAGGAACAGATCTTAGTTATAAGATTGGTTTATGTTATCAACAGAAAGGTTTTGATATTCCAACAGATAGTATAAAAGCTTCTGCATTTTCTGTACTTACATCAGGAGTAGATGCAACCAATACAGGCGCAGGTACAGTATATTATCCAGGATCAACAGGTTTATCAATGAATGGTTTTGTTGATATGTCAATTTCTGGTAAATTAATTGATGCATCATCTGCAACAATTACTGTAGAAATAACACAAGATGAAGATCTTGCTGGAGCTGATTGAGTACAAGCTTATGGATATGATGTAAAAAACAATGTAATGGTTACAAGTTTTGTTACAACAAATGGAACATTTGCTTGGGATTTCGATAATATGAACTGTAACGCATTTAGAATTAAAGTTGTATATGGTTCAAGTACAAATACAGGTATTGTTAAAATAAGACGTAAATCTATTTAATATGAGACCTAAAGTACTTTTAGCAACTATAGTTGCATATGCAAATGATACATGGCAAACTGCTTTAGATTATACAGGAAATATTGCCAATTTATTTAAATTATCAAAAGATAATGTTACAACATTTGGACAACCAGTTGGCATTAATGCATTATTTCATGTTAGAAATGCTGGCGTTAATAGGTTTATTGATATTCCAGTAGATGCATTATCACCTGCTGGAACTGAGCATGGTGTTATAATAACTGTAGGTGGTGTTGACTTATTTAAAGTAACAGCATTATCTGATGGTGCAGGTAGTGTTAATAACCCATTAGTTTCTGTAACTAATCTTTTAGAGGGTTATACTACTCAAGCAACAGCTAGTGGTACAACTACGTTAACTTCATCTTCAGCATATCAACAATTTTTTACTGGCACACTTATTCAAACATTAGTTTTACCAGTTGTAACTACCTTAAGAAATGGTGCATCTTTTTGGATTACAAATAGTTCAACTGGTGCTATAACTGTTAACACTTCTGGTGGTAATCAGTTAATAATTATGGCTGCTGGATCAACAGCTACATTTACGTGTATAAATGTAGCTGGAGGTACTGGTATAGCTTCATGGAATTACTGGTATGAAGGAGTAATTGTAGCAACTGGAAAAAAATTGAATGTTTCTAATAGCTTAACATTTGCTGGTGTAGATGCTTCAACATTAACCTTTCCAGCTACTGATACTATTGCAGGATTAACGGTTGTACAAACACTTACTAATAAAAGAATAACTCAACGTGCTCCAGCAGTAACTCAGTCAGCTACTCCTACTATTAACACTGATGTTACTGATCAAGTACATATTACTGGATTAGCTCAGGCTATTACATCAATGACTACTAATTTAACTGGTACTCCATTACAAGGAGATCAATTATGGTTTGATATAACTGATAATGGTACAGCAAGAGCAATTACGTGGGGTGCAAAATTTGAAGCGTCAGGTACGATAACATTGCCTACTACTACAGTTCTAGGAGTCAGATTAGATGTAGGATTCGCATGGAATAGTGTTACTTCAGCTTGGAGAATCATATCAAAATCATAACATGAGACAATTAGCAGAATTAGAAAAAAATCTTATTTTCTACGCACCATTGGACGAATGGAGTGGAACTCGTGATCTTGTTAGTGGAGCGATAGGTACACCTACTACTATTTATCCAACAATAGATAATAAAGGTAATGGGAGGAGGTGGCTGGATTATAGCAATACTATTTATAGTTATACCTCATTTCCAAGCATTACGTTTTCAGCCACAGACGCATTTAGTATTATATTGAAAATTAATCCAAGTAAATTAGGCTGGAGTTTTCTCGTAGGAAGTTCAGTCCATAATGATGGTATTAATATTAATTATGTAGGAAATGTCTGGTCATTTAGAAATCAGAGTCTCGTTTATGGATATTTTTCTGATGTTCCAATTATTAACACATGGGTTACTATTGCTTATGTTGCAGATGGAAAAGGAAATATTTCATTATATATAGATGGTATATTTCACCAAACAATCACAATGGGTAGTGGCGGTACAGCAATTACTTTTAATAGAATTAATTCTGGTGATGCTACTAATAATAGATTTGCAGGATCAATATCTATGTTAAGGATTTTCAATTATGCACTAACTCCAACTCAAATAGTTAATTACATTAAACCTGAATATGCTATTGAATATGCTGATAGGATTATAGGTACTATAGGAACAGAATTAATTACTAATTCAGCAGATAGAGATTTCTCTTCTGACACTGGTTTTTGGTCAAAGCTTGGTAATGTAACAATTTCTGGAGGTATTTGTAATATAAACACATCTGGAGCAATTGCAGAGATATATAAAGATGCTATTTGGTTAATTAATAAAAAATATAGGTTAACAATACAACTATTGGCCAACAGATTAGGTCAATTAGCTATTGATGGTGGAATTAGTACTATACCTATATTAGCAATTCCAGGAACCTATTCATACATAATTACTGCTTCTTCAACACTTGCAATAAAAAGATCTGGAAGTGCTACTGATGCAGATTTTAGTAATTTATCGTTAATTCAAGTTGGGTGTGTATTAGATTTAAATTCAGAAGGTATGGGAACATCTACTTGGGTAGATAAGACTAATTCATTAACTGCTACTAATTCTGGATGTCAATATATTTTACCAAGTTCTAGCAATTTAGGTACTACATATTTTAATGGAAGTACTGGAAAAATTGTATATAATGGAATGAATGGATTAGTTGGAGATATTACAATAGCAGTTATAATTAATCCAATATCTATACTTACAACTGGGTATATATTTTCTAATACTCAATGTTGGATAAATATACTAACTACTATGAGATTAGGATTTAGTAGAGCTGGCTCAACTACCATTGCTTCAATAAATAATAGTATTAATTTAAATACCATAAATATTATTCTAATAACTTCTAAGTCTGATGGTGTAACAAATTTTTATATTAATGGAGTTCTAAGTGGAACTGCAAATCAAGCTGCTGGTACTCCAGTAGATGGTGGATCAACTTTAAATATAGCACAACAAGCTGGAAATGGATTTTACAATGGAAGAATGAATAAACTTGCCATTTGGAATACAATCTTATCTTCAGATCAAATTGCATTAATAAATCAAACCTTCTAATATGAGACAAATATCAGATTTACAACGAGGACTTATATTTCACTCACCATTTGATGAATGGATGGGTGCTCGTGATTTAGTAGGAGGTTCTACTGGTATTATTACTGCTGCATATCCAACTATTAATAATGAAGGAAATGGAAGAAGATGGTTAAGTGGAGATGGTGCATCTTCATATGTATCACTACCATCTATGCCAGCTTTTGGTACAAATGATTTTTCTGTATCAGTTAAGATAAAAACAAATACTATTGGGTCGTTAAGAAATATAATTGGTGGTGCAAGTAACGCTTTTCAAATTTACATTCTATCTACAGGCTTTATTCAGTCAAGCAAGATTGGTGTGGGACAAGTTACTCAGTCTATAGTAGCATTAGTAGCAAATACAGAATACGCTATATCTTATGTAAGAAATAATGGAATTGGAACATATTATATAAACAATGTTGCATGTGGTTCATTTTCTGATGTTTTTGACTATTCAGTAGCATCAACAAGATTATTTGGAACTGGTGGATATTTTGATGGTACTATCTCAATGTGTAGAATTTTTAATTATGCTTTATCATATCAACAAATTCTTAACTATTCAAAACCAGAGTATGCAATAGAATATGCTGATAGAGTAGTATTAACTGAAACAATTTCTGGTGGAGATTTTGAAAGTGGAATTATTGGAACATTATTATCTGATGGTGGTGAAACATCGTCTTGGACACTTAACACAAATTCTCCAATCTCAGATCTTAAAGATGGATTATTAGTGGTTTCATCACAAGGAACTGGTGCCACAAGACCAAGAATTACATTTAATAAAACAGTTGGTGATACTGGAAAAATATGTAAACTATCATTTAAATATAAAGTTAACTCAGGAACTTGCTTATTTAATGGATTTTGGACAGGATTATCATATATAGGAGCACAAACATTATCTGGAACTGGTATTGTTAGAATATATTCTAAAGGATTTTCTGATTTATCTACTTGTTTTTGTGCATTTGATGGAAGAAATAATTTTAATATTCAAATTGATAATATTTCATGTGTTCAAGTTGGTTCAATTCTTGATCTCACTTCTGAAGGATTAACTTCTGGAACATGGATTGATAAGACCAACACATTGACTGCTACTAATAGTGCCACATTATTTCAGATGCCTACTACAAGTAATTTAGGAGCCTTTAATTTTAATGGTTTGGCAAATATTGCTTATACTGGAATGAATGGATTAACTGGGGACATTACATTTGCTATGAAAATTATTCCAATTCTAAATTTATCTAGTGGATATGTTTTGGCTTTACCTAATGGATTTTGTATAAGTATATACGCGGGATTAACTGCAATACAAGTTAAGAGAGATGCTACTACATGGGTTACTTTTTCAACAATACAACCCAATACCACATATATATTAATCATTACTTCAACATCTGCTGGAATAACTAACGTTTATATTAATGGTGTATCAGTAGGAACTCCTAACTCAAATTGTGGTACTCCATTAAGTGTTACATCATGGTATTTTGGAGGATCACAATATAATACAATAAATTATATTGGAAAACAATCTAAACCAACTATTTGGAATAGAATACTTTCAACAGATGAAATACAATTAGCAACAACAATACTTAATCAATAATGAGACAAATAGCAGAACTACAAAAAGGAATGATTTTTCACACACCCCTAGATGAATGGAGTGGTGGTAGAGATTTAGTTAGTGGAACAATTCCCACTAATACTGCTGTTTATCCAGTTCTTGATAATAAAGGTAATGGAAGGAGAGCATTAGATTGTAATGGAGTAAACTCAAAATCAATTATATCTTCATTACCACCATTTGGTGTTAATGATTTTTCTATTATAATAAATTTTAATGTTTCAGATAAAACAGCATTATCTTATCAAGGTTTATTTGGCCAAACTACTGGAAGTGATGGAATTGGTTTATGGATTTATAATAAACAGTTAACATTTGAGTTAGGTACACCAACTACATATATTAATCTTTATTTTCCTAATGCAAGTTCTGCAATAATTTCTGGAGTAAATCATTCACTTTCAATCATAGTTACAAGATCCTCATATGTTGACTGTTATTTGGATGGTATACTAAGAGATCATGTATTAATTTCATTAAGTACAAGTGTAAATATTACAGCTACTGATTATAATATTGGAAGATTTTGGGCTGGTTACTTTAAAGGTTCTATTTATATGTTCAGAGTATTTAATTATGCTTTAACATCTCAGCAAGTTATAAACTACTCTAAGCCAGAGTATCCCATTGAGTGGATAGACAGAATCATAGGAACAACTGGGGCTAATCTAGTAGTTAATGGAGATTTCGCAACAGATACAATATGGTCTAAAGGGGTTGGTTGGACAATATCTGGTGGGACAGCTAATACAACTGCTGGAAACACATTACAACAAGCTGGATTGATGACTATTGATAAAAGATATATTAATAAATTTGATTGTATAAATTACGTAAGTGGTACAGTAGGAGTTAATACTTCATTGGGTTATACACAGCATACTGGAAATGGAACTTTTATAGATTTATTTATAGCTGTTGGGACTTCGCTATCATATGCAGTTTGGTCTGGAGTCTCTAATTTATCAATTGATAATGCATCATTAATTCAAGCTGGATGTGTATTGAATTTAAACGCAGAAGGTCTCACATCTGCCACATGGGTAGATAAGACCAATAGCCTAACAGCAACCAACTCTGCTACTACATTTATTCTCTCCCCAGAGAGTAATCTTGGTGCTATGTATTTTAATGGAGCAGCTAGACTTATATATAATCCAATTGATAATTTATCTGGAGATTTAACAATTGCTTTTAAATTTAGAATGCATTCAAATGGAGTTATATTTGATAATGGGAGTTTATATATATATTTTAGTGGTATACTAAGTGTTACAAGAGATAATAACATAACGAGTGCAATCGGAGGAAATTTAAATTATAATACCACATATACTGTTCTAATAACGTCAACATCACTGGGTATTACTAACATATACATTAATAATATTTTATATGGAAATATAAATCAATCAGCAGGTACACCAATATCTGGAACAAAAAATTGGTATATTGGTTCCAGATATTCATTATCATATACAATATCTGGATTATTATCAAAATTTACAATCTGGAATAGAATTCTTTTACCAGACGAAATACAATTAATAAATCAAATTCTTTAAAATTTAAAATCATGAGTAAAATAGACGAGTACAAAGAAAAACAAGCAGAATTAGAAGCTATTAAAGCTATTGCTAAATTAACAATAACCCAAGTAGTATATACTGAAGGTGGTGCTGTTAATCAATTTATTGTTGAAGATGCTTCACCATTGGCTGTATCAGCAATGTTAAGATTTATCTACAAAAATGGAGTAGAATTCATTGGTAGAATGATTCAAGAAGCAGAAGCTGAAGTTAAAGAATGGGAAGGTTATGCTATTGATGAAGCCAATCAATTTATTGATGGTTTAAAATGATAAAAATTCCAAATAAGTTAATACCTTTTGGTAATTATAAATATATTACCATATGGCCCTGTTTATTCTATAAAGAGCCACTTGTACCTATAGTAATTAATCATGAGAATATCCATGGTAGACAATATATTGAATTTTTATCAATTGGGTTAATATTGTTATTAATAAAAATATTGATATTTGGTTCTGGATTAATAAATACATGATTAATCTTAGCTCTTGCCTTAAGTGCATTTTATTGAGTAGATCTTATAGATTGTGCTTTTAATAAAACAGATAGAGGAGCACTTGAAAGAGAATGTTACGAGAATGAAAATAATCTTAACTACCTTAAAACAAGAAAATTATTTCAAATGTGAAGAAAATAAATATGAAAGAATTAATTGAACGCTGAAAAACAAAAAGTCCAATCTTTTGAGTAAAAATTAAAAATTTAGCTTTTGCATTTGGGGGAAGTGCTTTAAGTGTTTGAACATTAAACACTACTTTAAGTCTTCAATTGCCTCAAATAATTTTAGATATTTGCAAATACGTATTAGTTGCTGCTGCTGCTGTAGGTTTCTCTGCAAAATTAACAAAAGAATAGTAAAAAAACTATTAATAATGAATTATACTTATAAAATATAAATTTTTAAATATTTATATATTTTATAAGTATTTTCGTGTTACTTTTGTGACTATAAATTAATTTTAATTATTTCATAAAAAATAAAAATAAATTAATATAGATAAAAAAATATATAATGAATTAATGTTTAATGACAATGGAAGAATTTGATGACCTTTTTGATGAAAATTCTGGGACTGAGGGAGTAAATGATGAACCTATTATAGGTGAAAATTTAAATGATGATAACTTTTTATTAGAAGAAGAAGGTTCTTCTTCTAAAGAGCCCACATTATTAGATGAACTCTTAAAATCAAGAGGAATAAGTAATGCAAAAATTAAAATATTAGATGAAAAAGATCAAGAACAAGAAGTTGACTTTTACGGATTAACTAAAGAAGAACAACTAGAGATTTTAAATGCAAGAAATGAAGATGAAGTAACTACTCCTGATTTAGCTGAAGAAGAAATATTATTACTAAACCATTTAAGATCAAATAATTTAACAGTTGAAACTTTCTTACAACAATTTAAAGATTCAATTTATACAGAATTAGGAAAACAAACTGAGGCAACATATGATATAGACGCATATGATGATCAAGAGTTATTTCTTTTAGATTTAAAAAATAAATTTGAATTAACAGATGAGGAATTAGTTGCTGAACTTGAAAAAGAATTACAAAATCCAGAGATTTTTAATAAAAAAGTTACAAAATTAAGAGGAGAATATAAAATTCTTGAAGATCAATATAAACTTACTCAGGCTCAAGAAGCTGAGCAACTTAGAGAACAGGAATACAATCAATTTGCGGATCAAATGGTTGATATTGCTACTAAAATAAATGAGTTTCATGGAATTGATCTTGAAGATGAAGATAAGAATGAGACTTTATCTTATTTGTTAGAATTAGATGATAAAGGATTAAGTAATTTTTATAAAGATTTAAATAACCCAGTAAAACTTTACGAAGCTGCTTGGTATTTGCGTTATGGCAAGGAAGCCTTTGATGCGATAAAAAATGCTTACGAAGCAGAGATAGCAAAATTAAAAAAACCAGTTAAGCCTAATGTCGTTGTGCAAAACGCATCAAAAAGAAAAGAAAATATACACGACTTATTTTAAGATTTAAAAAATGATTGTAGCAAGTTACGTTAACGTAAAGCCAGAAATGGCACACAGTAGAACTTATGAAGATTTCTACAAATTTTTAGGAACTAGACCAAAGATGATGGGAGTTATGGCAAGAATGAATACTCAAAATACTGCCACATTCCTTACTGAAGGTTTAATGAATATTTATTATAATTCAAAAACTGCTAATAAATTTCAGCCAATAAATTCTCTCATGATAGAATGGGAAATTGATGTTGAGTTTGTTAAACGTGTTGAATTTGCAGCTGCTCCAAGTGGAACAGGTGCTATTGGTGCAGATATTACCATGTATTTTAAAGAAAGATACTATGAGAAATATGATACCTTTAAAATTGACGGCTCTCGTCAACAATGTATTGTAAAAGCAACTCCAGAAAGACAAGCTGATAACTTTTGGGTTTATACAGTACAATTAATTGATGCTGATTATTCAGCAATATTAGATGCATCAGCTTGTCAATTAGGAATGACTACTCGTTTCTTAGCAAATATTCAACCTGAATATCATGAGGAAGGATTTACTAAATACCAAAGTAATATTGAAAAACATCGTCAATGGATAACTGAGCATAGAAATGATATTTCTTACTCTGCACGTTATGCACAGATGGAAGATCAGTTTATTAAAATTGCCCAAGGTGATGGTACTGGTGAAATGAAAGAAAAATTGTTCAAATTGAACAAAATGGAAAAAGACTTATTGGATAACTTCAATACAGTGAAAAACAACGCTTTATTGTGGCAAAAAACCACAATGGATGTTAATGGAAAATCTACTGTTTTAACAGAAGATGGTCGTCCATTAATTGCTGGTGATGGTCTTGTTCCACAAATTGAAAGATTTGCCTCTAAATTCAAATTTGCAAAATTAAATATTAATGTTATTAATACTATAATGGAGCAAATGAATCAAAAAGCTGTTAATCCAACAGGTAATAACTATACATTTGTTATTAATGATAGATTCTGGGGACAAATCAATACAACTCTTGGTGATTGGTTAAAATTATGGGGATCTACTCCTACTATGTTATATTCTAGAGATTCAAATGCTATGATGAAAGTGGATAATCCTATTAAAGTAGGTGGAACTTTTACTACATATCAAATTGCAGGTAATCAAGTTACATTCATGGTAGACCGTGCTTTATCAAAAGAATACCCAACAAAAGCTTATGGAATTTGTTTAGACATGACTCCTGATATGAGTACAAATCAACCTGCAATCGCTGGATTTACTTTAGCTGGTGCAGAATTTGTTACTTCTAAATATCCTGGAGTAGGTGGAATTGATGGTATCACAAGTGGTATTGTTAGTTCTCCAGTTGCTGGATCTAAATTAATCGTTGCTGGTTATGCAGGATTGGCTGCTTTTGCACCTTACAAATCCTTCATTGCTGAAGAAGTTTAGAAAAATAGATAATAAAGGAGGAAGCAATTCCTCCTTTATTTAGATAAATATTAATTAGATTATATACGTAAATATAAAAAATAAAAGTGAATATGAGTAATGAAATACTTCTAAGAAGTGTGTATGGTAAAGTAAATCAAATATATTATATACAACCATGTCCTAATCCTAGAACAGGAAGACTTCCTGATTGTGTTAAACCAGTAAAAGGTCCTGTTGATAATACTGAGATGATTTTATCAGAAGATGATATTGATCAAATGAGTAAAGGTAAAAAACATTTTGTTCCAGCAGATAAAGTTTTTCAAATTGTTGATGGAACAAGATTTGATTTAGATGATATTGTAGATAAAGCCCACTGAGAAGCCATTGAAAATTGTAACTGGATTGCAAAAGATAGATATCAACGTGATGATCAAGGAAATTTAATTATAGATGGTGGAGCTAAAAGATATGGTGTAGCTGATTTATATGTTGAAAGACCAGGAGAAGTCACAAAAGCTAAGGTTAATAAAAAACAAGTTATTTTCACAGCTGAAAGATATATCTATGAAGATTCAGAACAAGAAAGAGTGAAAAAAGCTAGAGTATTGGGAAGAAATTTACAAAACGCAGTACCTGCAGATGTATTAGATTATTTATTAGAAATTGCTGCTAAGACACCTAAAAAAATTATTGAACTTTATGAAGGTGAGGATTGGAAAATGCATTTATTTATTTTAGATTCTGTTGAAAGAGGGGTCATTAGACGTTCTGATGGTATTTATAAATATGATGATAAAATGCTTGGCGGATCAATAGAAGCAACAATTACATTTTTAAGAGATATTCGATATAAGAAATTAACAGATTCGATTAAAAGAGAGACTTATCCTGAGTTAATGACTAAAAAAGAAATTGCTGAGGAAGGTGCCGGACTCGAAGATGATATATCTAATTTAGTAGAAGGTGTGCCTTTAAAACCTAAAGGGGGCCCTGTTAATAAAAAATAACCATAAATTAATTTTATAAATTAATTTTCTAATAATTTACTACCATCACAGCAAAACAAATGTTCGAAGCTGCTTTAATTGAATTGAATAAAAGAGAAGCCCCGAGTCTTTTGCTTGAGGATTATAATTATTTTGCAAATAAAGCTGTGAACCAGTTCATCAATAAAGCTTACAACGCTTATGATGTAAATCAACAAAAAACAGATGATTTAAGAGTTTTAAAAGGATCAGTGGTTTTAGTACCAGTTCCTGCAACAGAATGGGCAGCATCAGATTTATTTGATAAAACCTATGACGTTGATTTACCAGATGATTATTTACATATTTTGAATTGTATAGTAGAATATACTGTTCAAAAACAATATAAATGTTATAATGCAGGAATGCAATGGCAGCAAGGAGCAAAACGTGCTACTGCTGATATGTTATCCCAATTATTACATAATTATTATATGAGGCCTTCATATAAAAATCCATATTATTATATTAATAATGTAAATACAGACATACTTAATCCTATTTCTACTAAACCTACAGATGTTAACTATACTCAAGGTACTCCTGGAGATCTGGTTCAAAAAACTGCAGAATATAGATATGGTAATAGATCTAAAGTTAGAATGGAGATTCGTTATGGAAAAGATGATGCAATATTTAAACTTTCAAAAGTTTATGTGGATTATTTAAGAGCACCACAATTTATTCGTCTTACACAAGAAGAAGTAGATGCAGTAGAAGATACCTCACAATTATTAGAATTTCCAGATTATGTTGCCCAGGAAATTGTTAATGAACTTATTCATTTATTAATGGAAAATGCAAGTGATCCTAGATTACAAAGTCATATTCCAATTAATCAATCAATAGCTTCTCCTCAACAAGAACAACCTCAAGCACACAAGAAATAGATAACTCTTTAAATAAAAAAATAAATATTTTATAACATGTATCAATTTACGACAACTAATGTTATTAATTCGCAATATGCGGTAGATTATGATGGTAATGCTTTGCTTGACAGCAATGGTGCCGCTGTAGATAAATATGTTGGTTCTGCTACTCAACTTTTCGTTGCAAAAGTAGGTACCTTCAAAAAAGCAAATATTGTTGCTTTACATAAAAGACCTTACCAAGCTGGTGTTAAAGAGGTTGCAAAGATTACAATTACTCAAGTTGCTGCTGGACTTATTTTAAGATTAAATATTGATCTTAAACTTTCTCAATCAACACTATCAGAATATGTAAACTATTCTTTAGATTTCAAAAAACCAGTTACAGTTGAAATTTTAGCAACAAATAATGCAGCTAATGATGCTGCTTCTTTAGTTTCTGCTTTAAATACCTTAAAAAATAGATTTGGACATAGTTATATAATTGCTTCAGCAAATTCAGCTGAAATTACATTAACAGCTAAAGACACATCTCAAAGATTTGCAGCAATTACTGCTTCAATTGAAGTTGCTTCTCCAAATAGTATTATTCAACCAGAGTTTACTACAATAGCTACTGGTGCTGTTACTACTAATGGAATTATTGCTTTTGGTGATGATGCATGGATGATGAGACAAGTTGTTCTTCCAACTGCTGAAAATGTTCGTGCTTTTGGTATTAGTAAAGAAGAACGTCCAATTCTTGGAGGTAATTATACAGAATATACACTTCGTTATTCTAAAACTAAAGATGGACAAGATGGAATTGTTTCTGGTGCAACATCAATTACAACTCATGTATTTTGGGTAAAAGCGGATCTTGTCTCTGATTTTGAAACTGAATTAGATAAATTATCTTTAACAACACCTTATAAATTAACCGCAGTTGTTACTACAACAGCTACATTAGATACTTCAGATAATACTGCAGATCAAATGGTTGTTACTGGTGCAATTGGAGCAATTACATTTGTATCTGATCAACCTACAAGAGCAACTGTTAATGCTACTGGATTAGTTACTACTGATGGAGTTACAGGAACAGGTGCAGCAATTGTTACTGTTACTGATGCAGTTGGTAATACTGCAAGCATTACTTATACAGTTCAAGCTTAGTTTTAAATAAATATGGTCTAATTAAGGCGGCGGATATACCGTCGCCTTTTTTAGTTTAAGAAATTATATATGATAAGAAAATTAGCTTCCGCAATATACAATGATATAGTAGGTGGATTAAGTGGACTTACAGGAACACCTAGTATCTCACTTGATCAATTAATGGATGATATAGTAGATGAAAGATTACAGGTTATAAAAGAATATTCTTTAAAAAATCTTGTCCCAAGAAATGATTTATTAATGTCAATTAATTGTATTGATGTGAATTGTGAATCTTTGGATAAATGTCCCTGTAGTACAGATTCATTTACTACTCCACAATTACACTTTGAAATGCCTCAGACGATTAATGATCTTCAAAGTGAGGCAATTGAGTTTATTGGATCAATAGATAGAGAAATACAATTAAAGATATATACTAATACTGCCTTTCAGTATCATAAATATCTAAGAAGAGGATTTGATAAACCATATGTTTATGTAGAACCTACCCCAAATGATCATAATATGTATGATGCATGAATTTATAATGCACCTATGTTAAAAAAAGTTTCGGTTATTGCAATTTTTAAAGATCCAAGACAGTTAGCAGAATATAAATGTTGTACTTCAGAAGAAGTAGATAATTTATCTTTTATTTCTGCCGAGGTTAAAAAGAGATTAACTGAAAAGAAAATTAGATATTATAGAAGTTTAGTAGCACAACCTCACCCCAATGATCAAACACCACGTTAATAATGACAAGTTATAATTTTAATACAGCTTACACACAAGCTAGGGAGTTATATGGATTAGAACTTAATCCAGATGAATTTGAATCAATTGGTTTAATTGGATGAGATAGAATAGGAAATAAACAAACAAGATTATATAAATATATAACAGAACCTATTAAAGATTTATCTGGAAATTATTATGTAGATCTTCCATGTAATGTAGATATAATTGAGGCAGTTACAGCAGATTATGAAGATTATCAAAAAACTTCTAATCAATTATTACCAGGAAATTCACAAAGTGGATGAATTGAGAGTTATATTGAATCTAGAAAATATAATACTGGAACATTATATTCTTCTGGTAAATATATTAAATATAGACAAGAAGGACAAAAAATATTTTTATCTGATAACTTTCGTAGTGTACATATTTTATATAAAGGAGTAATTGCAGATGAAGAAGGTTTACCTTATTTAAATGTAAAAGAATTAGATGCAATATCAGCTTTTCTTGCATATACAAATACTTTTAAAAATGCATTAGTTTCAAGAGATAGAAATTTAATGCAATTAGCTCAAATATTAGAACAAAAATGAAAAAGTTTGTGTTCTCAAGCAAGAATTCCAGAATATATTAATCAAAACGAAATGGATGAGATACTTAATGTATCCAGTTCTTGGGATAGAAAACGATTTGGAAAGAGTTATAAGCCTGTTCGTTAATGAGAATATTTTTTAATCATGGACTAACTTGTGAAGAGTTATATACAAATCCAACAAATAAAGTAACTGATAAAAAATGAGCATGATTTATTAAATTATATGGATCTACCAATAGTTATGCTGATGCAGTAGCTGATCCATTTAAATACTGTTTTGGATTAATTATTAATAAAATGATTGATGAAAAAGTAAGATTTTTGATCCCATATTCTGTTGAGGGTTATCTTGATTTTGAAATTGTTCTAGAAGATCAGTTTGTGAAACAAAGACAATGTGGTCGTTTTTCTGAAATTGATTTTGTAGAATCTGATTTTACGGGTTATTTTATCAAGTACTATTACAAGGCTAAGGCATATCAAAAATCTTATCCTGTGTATCTCGGAGGTGCCTTAAAACAGAAATTTTTGGATAAAATAAATTCAGGAGAAAAATTTTATACAATAAAAGATTTGACCATAAATGATATTTTACCAGAAGTCCATGAAAAATTCACAGAATTAACATTAAAAGAATTAAAAAAGATTTTAATGCATGGATTTAGAAGAATGTATTCTTCAATAAAATATGGATGTGCTATTTCTATTAATACCAAAAAATATATTGATTGTGTTGCATATATTGGGGCTTTATCTTTAAATATACCTTATCAAATAAAACAATATAGTATTAGAAGAGATAAGAAGCTAAGAAAAATTGCACAATGAGAAAGAAAGGATTTTGATGGATATTATTATATTGGTTTAAATGATAGACTTTTTCAGGAATGATGTGAAACAAATAAAGTTGCAAGAAAAATTACTCATTTTGTAAATATCATACCAAGAAAAATTCAGGAAGAATTAAGATATAAATCAAATCATTTATATATATTTAGATTTAAAAGAGATACTTTTAAAGGTTGGGCTTTTTGGGCACCAAAATTAAAATTAAGAAATTTAGAATATTTAGGAGAAGTAAGAGATTTAAAATTTATTCCTTCAAATAAAACATGACAAGAATTAATAAAAGAATATGAAAAAGGAATCAGTTAATACTTTTGATAAAGGGCTTGTATTTGACTTAAATCCCCTTACAACTCCTAATAATGTCCTAACAGATGCAGTAAATGCAACTTTTATCACTTTTAATGGTGATGAATTAAGTCTACAAAATGATGCAGGTAATGCTCCAATACAAACAGTAGATGGAGTCGTTCACTTAACTGAAGGATTTCAACCATTAGGAATGAAAGAATTTGGTGGAGTTTTATATATAGCTTCACGAAAATTACCAGATATAAATATTAATAATATACTAGAATGAAATCAAAGTGTTTCATATATAAAAGATGATTTAGTATATTCAAAGCCAGTATGATCCGATATTAAAATTTTTTATCAGAGAAAAGATTATTTTAATAATACTTTACCTAAATTACCAGAAGAATCTAATAAGTATTGAGATATCATTGGTACGGAAGAGGATTATAATAATAGGTTTGGAATAATAGAATTTGGAAGTTATCCTTCACCAGAAGCTTCTGATAGTAAAAGTTATTATGGAACCATTGTAACTCCAGATCTATATAAATATAGTGTTATTAATACAACTGATTTTAAAACAGGAAGATATATTATTTTTAATAATAGTTTAACTATACATACTGAAAATATTTCACAAGGTATTGTAGATTATTCAGAAATTACTTTTGTTCCTAAATTTTATAGAGTAAAATTATATCATCAATTAAATAATGGATATTTAGATTTAACTCAAGATATTTGATTAAAGTATAACCATTATAAAAATTTTCAGATTAATGTTGGAGAATATTGATTTAATGATAATAATTTTAGATATTACTGTCCTTCTCAATATAAAGGAAAATTAGCTTTATCATTAGAAATAGAAGATTTAAAGATATTTAAAGTTATTGATGTTCCAACAATTAATCTTTCAGAATTTGTTGGAGATCCTCATATCCCAATATTACTAACTACTGTATTACCAACTACTACTGATGTATTATCTACAACTGATCCAACCACTACTGAGGAATTAACGACTGATGAATTTACTACTGAAACATTAGTTCCACAAAATTATTATTCATTTAGTTTAACTTTACAAGGAATTGCTCAAAAATCTATTAATTTAGTAACTGGAGATGTTAAAATAACTAAAGCCAAAGTTAAAATATATTTAGATAAATCTACAGAAATATATGATGAATGAAATGTGGAGTTTACAGATAATTTAGCATCTTACATTATTTATAATATTAGTGGAACAAATTATAATAACAAACTATTAGAATATGTTATAACACCTATTCTTTCATTAGAAGGCTTTAGTGATGAATATACAGAAGATGATTTACCTAAAGAATTTTTAGATAAATATACAATTCATGGATCTATTCTAATAAATACAAGTTATGATAATATAAAATTTATTCCACAGAATGATATTTGTATTAATGGAAATATGTTATATCAAGAATATTGACTACAAAATAATAATGGAGAATTCTTAGATTATGAATTAAAAGTTACAGATATAAGTAATGCATATATATTTTTACTTAATGGTTTAAATAATTCATACGCAGAAGCTTTTGGAACACCAACAATTATTAATTATTTTACAATTGGGGAAAATAATAAAGCTTTAATAGTTGAACCATTAAATACTAATATTGATGAATATATTCTTCAATTATTTCAACAGCAAATAGTTTTAGCTCCTTCTCAATATTGTCAAGAAATACCAACAACTACTGATCCTAATAGTGGATTGGGAATATGCTGAACTATACTAATACCTTTAGATATACTTTATTCAAATAATTATCCATTATGTATTTCATATTTACCTCCAAATGAAATTCATGAAATTACAGCTCCTTTTAATCAATTTGATAATATAAGTAATCAAGATGGAAAATTAATGCTTGGAATTTGTTCTTTATCTGAACCAACTTTTTCATATAATGGATTATATATGTTATTACCGATTGACACTTATGCAAGTGGACAAAATTGTTTTGAAAATACAGCCTGCAGCAATTACTAAATTATAAATAATGAGTTTACCATTAATATCAATACAAATAAATAATACGATACATGCTTTTCCTGAAGATGGAAAATTACTATATCAATATAAACCTTTACAAAATTTAAAGGTTTTAACAACTGATGGAACCATAGACTTAGTAAGTTTATCTTTAAATGCATTCTCTGCAGGTATTGATATTAACTCACCTTTAATTATAGATACAGAACCTTCATATGATGATTCAGTAAATTTAATAATTAATGATAAAAAGAATCCATTAAAGATAATAAATTCTAGATTTTATTTAGTAGATTCAAATACTTATAAAATTGGGGATAGAAAAGGAAATTTAGATACCAATATATATACTGAAGAAAATTTCAAAATTGAAGCAGGATTAGTTAAAACTGTTAGATCAATAATAACATTAGATTTTAAAGGTATTGAAAGTGGAGGTAATTTACCAGTGGGGAGTTATAATTTTTATTTTAAATTAGCTGACAGTGATGGAAATGAATCAGATTTTATATCTGAATCAGGTAAAGTTGTTTGTCATATTGGGGCAGTAAATCATCCATCTTCTATAAGAGGAGGACAAATGGATGAAGTTAGTGATAAAGTTATTAAATTCCAAATTAATAATCTTGATTTAGCCTATGATTATATTAATATTTATTATACTAAACATTCAGGAAATAATTTAATAGATCAATTAAAAAGTTATAAAATTACTGATAAATTTAAAATCAGAGGAATTTCTACAGAATTGACTATTACAGGTTTTGAAAATCATGTTGAAATAGATAATTCTGAAATAAATATTCAATATGCTAATTTTGATTCAGCAGAGACTAATACAAATTGTCAAAATTTAACTTTTGTTGGAAATATTACTAAAAGTTATGAACTATTTAAAATTTTAGAAAAATATAGTTTGTTTATTACTCCAGAATTGTCATATGATGAAACTATTGGAAACTTAAGTGCTTCTTATACAGAAAATAATCCTGATATTGGTTATGAATATTATAATACAAAAAATATTTATTATAAATTAGGTTATTGAGATGAAGATATATATCGTTTTGGAATTATTTATATTTTACCAGATTATACATTATCTCCAGTATTCAATATAAGAGGTATTAAAGAACTTACAAGTATAACTGTATTTGATAACTATGAGAGAGGGGATGAATTAAATTTTGGTGAGGATTTTATTTTAGAAAAATCTAATTCAAGAATTGATGGAAATTTAGAAAATATTAAAGGAGTTTTTAAAATTAATTCAGATCAAAGTGTTTTTAATGGAGCAGACAGTATTAAACCAATAGGACTTAAATTTAAATTTCAGGATGATATAGTAAATCAAAATAAAATTACTGGGGCTTATGGATTAAGGGATTTAACTAAAGGATTTTTCTTTGTTAGGCAAAAAAGAATTCCTACGTTATTGACACAAGCAGTTGGAATTGCAACAACTAAGAAATCATATACTCCTATTATTTTTGGACAATATAATAATAATGGAACTAATCAAAGAAAATTTTTCTCAGAATCATTTTTAAAGAAAGATTTACATAATTATCCAATTTTAGGAAGGAGTTTATTTGAGGTACAACCTGTAGATATACAGAATAATGCCTTATTATGTCCAGAGGCTTGTGTAAGAACTGATATATTTAATAATTATTTTAATTCCTCAGAATTTATTTTAAAGAAGTTTAAATATAGTTCTGGTGGAAAGATTTTTAATGATGGAGCAAATACTCAAACATTATTTAACTTAGGAGATTTAATTAAGGATAATGTCATTTCATCTGATACTATTACAACAAATTTATTATTAGTTGAACCAGAAATTGAATTGATTAATAATGGTGATAATAGTAAATTTTGTTCTAAAGCTGGTGATCCAACAATTGCTTGAAAATTTGAAGATCCAATTTTAGGTAATATTAATTCATTAGATAAAACAACTGCATCAGAAAATACATGATCAGATAGTACAACAAAAATAAGAGGAGGATTTAATACTTTTCTTGGAAGTAGTGCAAATAATCTTATCTTTGGACAACATTATAATATATTTCAAAAAGATTATGATTTCAGTAATTGAAAAAATTATTTTAGAATTAGATATAATGATTCTTCTCCATTCATGGCAATTGGTGACAGACTAACATGAGATAAAATTGGGCAATGAGGATCTCCAACTCATTATAGAGGGGATTGTTTTATAAGCACATATACACATAGAGTCTTATGAAATTTTATAGATCCAGAATTACCAACAAATAATCAAATAGTTGATCCTTATACTTGATATAAGAACTTTAAAGTTAGAACTTCTAAACATATATCAATAAATAATGGGGGAGCTTTGCAGGGATTAATTAGGGCAAATAATGGAGATAGTACTGGTGAAATAAGTACTTTACCAGGAGGAACTGAATTTGAATATAAAAAATTATTATCTTTATTTACATATGGTGGACTTGATGAGAAAACTGATGGTTCGGTTGCATTAAGCTGATTATGTTTACCAGATGGTAAAAAATTCAAAAAATATTCAGAAGCTAATGGAACATTTGGTTCTGAAAAGATTAATAGACCAGATGTAAATGCAGTAGGTTTAGGACATTGAGTAACATTTAAAATTTGTAGCAATATAAATCTTGCAATGAGAGATATTGATTTTTCTAGACCACAAGAAGAGGCAATACATAAAATGAAACGCAGTTTTCATCCATTACAAGAAGCAAAAATTACTAATAAATTACCAGAGTCTACTGTTATGAACAATGGAATAAATCATTCATTATCAGATAGATATTACTTTGAAATTCCAGATGTTCCATTTATTAAAACTAATTTTACAAATAGAATTTACTATTCAGAATTACTTAGAGAAGGTGCATTTAAAAATGGCAATAGAGTATTTAAGGCTCAGAATTTTCAAGACTATACAATGGAGTATGGTGCCCTAGTTTCTTTAGTAGAATGGTATGGAACATTGATAGCAGTTATGGAACATGGGGTTTTAATGATTCCAGTTAATGAACGTGCTATGATGATGAATGCTCAGGGTGAAAATGTTTATATTAATACTGAAACTGTATTACCAAAAAATCCAAAGGTATTATCTAATACTTTTGGAACAACTTGAGCTAATTCAATAGTTTTTACACCTAAATATATTTATGGTTTAGATACTATTGGTAAAAGAATTTGAAGAACCAATGGAAATAAGTTTGAAACTATTTCAGATATGAAAATTCAGAAATTTTTAAATGATAATATAAATTTAAGAGTTACAGATGTTTTAAATAAACCTGAAAATTATAGTATTAAATCTCATTATAATGCCTTTAAGCAAGATGTATTATTTGTTTTTAGTTATAATAAACAACAATGACATTTATGTTGAAATGAGCTTTTAAACCATTGAGTAACTAGAAATACATGATTTCCGGAATTTTCGGAAAATATTAATAATATTTTTTATACTTTTGCAAATACTAAAATTCATTCAAAGGGAGAGAATAAATTATATAAACATGGATTTGCAGGAACTGCCGATGAGGTTGCAAATATAAAACATACAGTATGATATGAAGAACAACATCCATTCGAATTTGAATTTGTTGTGGCTGCAGTTCCTGGAGTTCAGAAAATATTTGATAATTTAAAAATTATTTCAAATAAATCAAAACCAGATTCTTTTAATTTTGAAATTGTAGGAGAAGGATATGATTGACATTCTTATAAAGAAGTTATTAGTTGATTAAATGATGAACCTCTTTATAATTATAGTATTACAAGTATTGATGGAATTTATACACCAGTATTAAAAGATGATTTTATTTATACATTAGAATCAAATGGTTCATATAAGATTAATACTGTATTATATCAATCATCTTTAGATAAAGTTTTAAATGGGTATAGATATTTATTATCTAACTTTATTTCACAAATTTTAATAGATCATCCAGAATTTCCAGTCCCAACTTGAATTAATCCATCCGATTATTCAACATTTAAATTTTTAAAATTACCGTTTGTTCTTAAAGATAAAACAGTAAGTCTATTAGACACAATTGCTTGAGAAGATTTTACTTCTGATACTGTATTAGTAAATGATACATGAAATGGAGAAGATAGAGTTTTATCAAATCAAGATGGAAAGGATTTTGTAAATTATGGTAGAACTAAGGGTAATATGCATTATGTAGAAGATTCCTGAGATATACAAATTCAGCCAATTAAAATAAGATATGCTTATTTAAAAGATGGTGAAATAAGATTTTCAAAAATCAGTGAAATGAGAATAAGAGACAAATATATAAAAATAAGAGTAAAATATGATGGAAAGAAACATTCTATTATTAATGCCTTAAGAACTTTATTTACAATTAGTTATGCATAAAATTAACTACGATGCCAATTAACCAATATACAGGAAAATGAGAGGAATTTCCTTCTGATTCAGTTCTTAATTTTAATACTCCAGGTAATTCTAAAATAAATAGAATTCCTGGAATATTTCAAAATTTCTCTAAAGAAAATTCATTTAACCAAATGATACAAAAATTTATACCAACACCTGCAATAGGTTCTACCCAATGAGAAAAAAATCAATATGGGGAAACTAATACTGAAAAGAGTCTTGGGAGTACTTTACAAAGTTCTTGAAAAGGAATAGGTAAAGAACAAAAAGGAGCATTGGTAGGACAAGGAATCAATTTATTATCCTCATTGATTCCAGATAAAACTCAAGATGATCCATTAACAGGTGGAATTGATGCAGGATGAGATATGGCAGCAAATGCTGCATCAGCAATTCCAGGTTATGGAACTATTATTGGTGGAACAATGAAAGCTGCAGGATTATTAAACAAAGGTATTAATGCTATAGGTGGTGGAATTAATAATGCAAGTAATACCGGTGATAAAATTATGAATTCAACTTTAGGAAGTACTGCATTATTGCCTTTAAAAATTTTAAATGCAGTAGCAAAAACTAAAGTAGAAGGTTCTGATACAGATTTAGCTGCTAAAGTTACAAAAGGATATAGTGCAGAGAGAACTATTGCTTCAACAGAAATTGGGGGAGTAACTAATTTTATAAGTAAATTATTTGGAAATAAAAAAGGATTATTAGCAAATAAAAGAGCTGCTATAGAAAAAATAAATACAACTAATGCTTTAAAATCTAATGCAATTGATTTAGATAAAAATAATACCTTAGCAGGTATGAATTCTATGCAAGATATCAATTCAAAAAATAGACAGGCATTAACTTCTGGATTAAACAATTCATATAAAAATCAAATTGTCTCAGGAAAATTAGGAACAAAGATTAATCCTGCAAAATTAAGAAATCTTAAGAATAAGGTTAAGAAAAAAATATTTAAAGCTCAAGAAGGACAAGCAATGGATGGTGAGGTTATTAAATATGCTATTGGTGGAAAAATGAATGTAATTCCCGAAGGTGCATTACATAAAAATTTAAATCATTATGATGGAGATTTAGGAAGTGCAGTTACAAATAAGGGAATTCCAGTGATTACAGTGGAAGATGGTAAAATAGAGCAACATGCTGAAATTGAAAAGAATGAGATTATATTTCACAAAGAAGCAACCGATAAAATGGAAGAATTTTTTACACAGTTTAATGATACAGAAGATCCAAAAGAAAAAGATCAAATTTGTATTGAATGTGGTAAATTTGTTACAGAAGAACTATTAGAGAATACTCAGGATAATACAAATCTTATTAATACTATATAATATGAAATATATAATAAAAGCTAAAGAAGGAACAAGTATACATATTAATCCTGCAAATAAGGGAAAATTTACTGCCTTAAAGGAAAGAACAGGTAAATCTACAGAAACTCTTACACACAGTAGTAATTCTCTTACAAGAAAAAGAGCAATTTTTGCACAAAATGCAAAAAAATGAAAACATAAAGAAGGCGGGGTATTAGTACAGAACTATAAAGAAGTTATTTCAAATATTTTATCAGAATGGAAAAAGTAAATATTTTAATTGGGGGAAAATATTATAAAGTAGAACTTGCTCAAACTGATGAAGATAAAGAGCAAGGATTACAAGAAAAAACTGAATTGGCTCCTGATGAAGGAATGTTATTTCTTTTTTCAGAAGATGATATGATGGAAGGAAATGGAATATGAATGAAAGATACTAAAATTCCATTAGATATTGTTTTTATAAGTGATGAATTAAATGTACTCTCTGTTCAACATGGAGTACCATTATCAGAAGAACTCCTTACAGAACAAGATGCATATTATGTACTAGAAGTTAATGAAAATTCTGGTATTAAAGTGGGAGATGAATTAGAGTTTCAACCAAAACATAAACAACTTAAACCAGATAAAATGTTAGTGTTAAATTCAGGTGGAGAAATTCAAATGGAATTAGAAGGTGAAGAGAGAATTTTTTCTCGGGCTAATACAAAGATATTAATTAAGTTTGCAAAGAAAGCTGCAACGACGAATAATGAGAATGATTATAAGAATCTAGGAAAGAGAGTATTTAAATTTTTAAAAGTTCAGGAAACTAATAACCCTGAGTATGTACAATCAAAAAATCAGTAATTAAAATGAAAGTAAGAAAATTTCAAGTAGGTGGAGAAGCACCTGCAGCTTCAGAACAAGGAGCACAAGGTGGACAAGGTGGACAAGGTAATCCACAAGAACAATTAGCTCAAATGGCTACACAAATTGTTCAACAGTTAGGACCAGAGGCTGCTGCAGCTTTGGCACAGATGATTATGCAACTATTACAAGGAGCTGCTCAACAAGGTCAACAAGGTCAAGAAGCCCAGGGACAGCCAACCTATCAACGTCAAGGAGGTAAGTTAGTATTAATAGGCAGACGATAGCCTACCTTAAAAGGGAAGCAGGGAGATCTGTCTCCCTTTTATTGTTTAATTTAAAAATCGTAAAAACATGGCACTAGTCAAAAAATTAAAAGCGGGTGGATGAACTGAAGGAATATCTTCACAAGGACAAAGTTTTGCAGATTATCTGACAAAACGATTAGATAGTACAAATTTTACTAGTAAAGGTGAAAGAGAAGCTAGAGACACCGCTGCTCAGTTCTTAAAATTATCACAACTAAGTAATTTTAATGATATATATGCTTATGATCCTGTTAAACACGAATATAGTATTGATAGTTCCAAAATAACTGATCCAGAATTACAAAAAGCAGAATGAGGTGGAAGTAGAGATGCAATTAATAAAAATTTATTTGGATCCTATACTGGCAATCCTGATAGAAGTAATTATGGTGAAGAAAATTCTACAAGAAAGAAATATAATTCTTTAGTTGCATCAATATATAATGATTGAAAAACATCATCACAAAATGTAAATCCTCAGGTAACTATTCCAAGATATGCATTAGATAAATCTTTTAGATCTTTAGAGGATTATATGACAGGGACTGTTTTTGGTGGTAATGATGCATCTCGTGATACAGCATTAAAATCATGAACAACTGATGATGTAATCAAACAAAAAGTTGCTAAATATTCTAAAGAAAATGCTGAGGATTATTTAAAAGATTATGAAACAAATAAAGGAATTGATAAATTTACAGGAACTGAACATGCTCAAGCTATAAAAGCTATAACTGATAAAATTGATTTTACTAAACCAATTGATGATAATACATGAAATAGTTTAGTTGATGTATTAAATAGAACAGGTTCTAATCCTAATGGATTTTTATTATCTGACGAAAGAAAAAAACAAATTCAAGGAGAGTATGATTTAGCACATCCAATAGCAACAGTACTTCCAGTAGTAGGAGAGAATGTAGTACCATCTCAGGAAAATCCTGAAAATACTTTAGCAGAAATACTTAAAGGAGAACCATCTTCAGTTGTAAATAAAACAGATGCAAGAACATTTGCAGGACAAGATACTACAAGTACCGCTTATGATGTTGCAGGTATTGCAGGATTAGGTGCATCATTTGTTCCAGGACCAACAGGTTCTATTGGAGCAGGAGTTGTCATGGGAGCAGATATTGGTAAGATTTTACATGAAGAAGGAGCAAATGGTTTATTAAATCATAAATTAGATTTAGGTCTAGATGCTGCTTTTGTGGCATTATCATTCTTCGGATTAGGTGGAGTTAAATCCTTAATAAAAGCTGGACAAGTAGGAATGGATGCAACTAAGATTGCTAAACTTACAAAAACAGCTGAAGCAATTAGTAAAGGTATAGAAGGAACTAAAGAATTAGAGGCCGTTGGTACTTTAACAAAAGCAGGTTTTAATACCTTAGAAGAAGCTAAAGGAGCATCTGCATTATTAAAAACCGAAAAACCTACTGCTGAAGCAATTGAATTAGCTACTAAATTAGTTGGTGAAGGAAAACCAATTGAAGAAACTATGAAATTAGCTTCACAAGCACTTGATTCTCATATTGCAGCAGCTGAGACATTAAAAGGAGCAACTACTAAAATCATAGGCAGTCAAACTTTAGGAAACTTAGCTAAAAAAGCTACAACAACTAATTTTGCAAAAGTTGCAACAGCCGGAAAATATGGATTAGGTGCATTTGCTGGACAACAGGCAATTTCTGGAGGAGTTAACATTTATAAAGATTGAAAAGAGGATGGTGTTAAAAATACTAATCCTGAGGATTGGAAAAAAGTAGTAATGGGTATATCTTTTGCAAATGTTTTAAAAGCAAATGCTGGAAGAATGAAAGCTATTACTAACCAAGCTGAAAGAGCAAGTGTTACAAATGATAAAACTGCCTTTAATCTTTTGGATTCTGAAGGAAAACTTATTGATACAGGACAAGTAAAAGGAATTATTAAACCTGATGCTGAACCATCTAAATCTTTAATTGAAAGAGGAAAATCATTAATAGGTAAAGGTACTGAGCCAACTAAAGAACAAGCTGAAGCAAGTTTAAATAATTTAAAAAATAAAATAAGTTCTGCTTATAAAGAAACTCATGGAAGGGATTTAACTCCAGAAGAGTTAACACAAATTGATACAAAGAATTTAACTCATAGTTATGGACAATCTACTGGAAAATGAACTCTTGGAACTGAACCAAAATTAGTTACTGGAGATAGAGGCACAGATTTTAATGATTATAAATTAGCTAGAAAACACTTAGGTGAAGGAGTTGTGACAGATGAAAAATCTGCTGTGGAAAAACTACAAAGTTTAAAAGAAAAGCTTCCAGTAAAAACTCCTGAAATAGAAAAAACTAAAGTAGTTGTAAATCCAACTGAAGAAAAAGAAGTTGTTAAAACAACTACTAAACCAAAAACTTCTAAAGAAAAAGTGGAAAAAGTTAATAAAGTTACTTCTAAAAAGAAAGTAGAGAAAAAATCTGAAGGAGGAATATTAAAAATGCAAAATGCAGGAAAAATTCCATTCAGAACTATGGAACAATTTGGAAATGATTTTAGGTTTGATTCAAAAACTCAGGAATATAATAAACCTTGGTTAGATTATCAAAAATCTATTGATGATAATTGATTTAATAAATATGGATCAGATTTAAATAAACAAATTTTAGCTAATAAGGGAACTTATCAAGTAAAAAATGCTTCTGATGTTCAACGTTTATTGGTTGATAAAAAAATTGGAACAGTACATAATTTTGTTTCAAATTTAATAGGGAAACCTACTGTTTCATCTGGATTAATTTCAAGTCCTATGACTCCTAAAGTTGCTAATATTAACACATCTGCACCAACAACACCAGCACCTAATACTACAACATTAGATACAGATGGACTTAATCCTCCTGCAGAAATTCCATATACATCAAAACCATACATTGATCCAACACGATTTGTGAATTTAGCACAATTTGTAAATACAATGGTTGGTAATAAAAACATTTTAAAGAATCAATTAACTGCTGCATCTAAATTTCCAATATTACAAACAAGTCCATTAGTTTATATGCGTACTAGTACACCAAATACTATTATAGCAGAACAACAAAATAGAATTAATAATAATATTGGTAAAAACATTGCAGAAAATACTAATGATTGAGGAAAAGGAATTAGTGCAAGATTACAAGCTAATGCTAAAAATGCAGATATAACATCAAGAGCACAACAAGCAGATATTCAAAGAAATGATGCTATAAAAGGACAGGAATTATCTATGAATACTCAAATTGGACAGAGAAATCTTCAAATTATAAATGCTAATAAATCTGCATCATCTAATGCTGAAAAAAATATGTCTTTAGTCATGGCAAATAAAACTATGGCTGACACAACTGCAAGAAATACTTTACTTAAATCAGAAGCAATGACTTGACCAATGTGGCAACAGAAAAAAGCTACATTTGATTTACGACAGAAAATTAATGATCCAAATCTTATTAGTATGCAGAAATATTTAGCAAAATTATCTTCTCCTGAGATTGAACAATTATATCGTGATAAATTTACAGAAGATATGAAAAGTTCAAAAAATGTTGATCCTAATATGACTTTTGAAAAATCTGCTTATGCTAAAGCTTTATTAGACAAAATAAAATATGGAAATACATTAATGGAACAATATACTTCACCTATTTTAAAACAACAGGCTGTGGTACAATCTTATTCTCCTTATTATAAAAAAGGAGGAAGTATGTCACAAGATAATAGAATAGAATTGGCAAAAATAAGAAATGAACATGAAAAAAGTCAAAAAGAATTGGAAATGTTTTATAAATCTATTTTTTTAGATAATGAACTTTTACAAAAATCACTAATAAAAGTATTTAAATAATGAAATTTATACCAAAACTGCAACAAGGAGGTGGATTTGTAGCTTTTACTCCTTATATACCTTCAAGTCCAACTCCTCAAATGCCAACAACTTCTAAAAAAGATGATTCAGATAATTCTGGATCATCTATTTTAGATGATGCTCTTTATAAAGAAATGATAAAAAAAGATGTTGGTTTAACGAATGAAGTAAATCAATTTACATCTGAACTTGCAAAGTTAGAAGGTTCTGAAACAAATCCTTATTTACAACCTAAAAATAGATTAAGTTCTATAAAATTAATTGGAACTTTAAATGCATTAAGAGAAAATAAAGATGCATGAACACAATCAGTAAATGAAGCCTCAAAACAAGGTACATTAAGTGAAGTTGCAGTTGGTAGTAGAGGAGAATTATTTGTTAAGGATAAAGTGGGGACAGTTAAAGGAGTTACCTTAGCTGATTATCAAAAAAATAAAAATACACAACAATTATTAACAGTTCAGGATTTATTAAACGAAAGAAGATTAAATCCAAATTTAGTTGGAAGAAATGATATTTTTAATGTTGCAAATGATGCAGTTAGTTTAAAAACAATTAAGGATGATGTTCTTAAATTAGTAAAGGATTTTGGAACTGATACAGAAATATCTGATAAAGTTTATAGTAAAGCACAATGGAATGAGATTCAACATCAGATGAATGCTTCTAGAATAAACATTAAAGGTCCAACTCCAACAAAAGAAGAATTTGAACAATTACAAAAATTAAATTCACTTACAGATGTAAATAGTGATTATGTATCCGTTGAACAGAATAACAGTTCACAAAGAGGAAGAGTTGAAAAGGGATTAAAATATATTTGGGAAGCTATGGGTGAAAAGGCACAAAATAAACTATCCGTAATAGCTGCTTTAAGTGGTGATACACCAGGATCTATGTTAATGAATATGATTAGTAATAGTGCTAATGATTCACATTCTGAAAAAGTTAAACCTGTAAAAATTGGTGATGGTTCTTCAGGTCAAAGTGATAAGCCAATGAATAATTTCCAGATGTCTCATAATGATAAATTAATGAGTAAGAATTTAACATTTGCTTTTAATGATGCAAAACTTGGAGTTTTACTTAAAGGAGCAATTGGTGGAGTATTTCCATTAATGACACCCAATGATGAAACAATTCCTATGACATCAGTTCAAAATATAGCAAATATTGGTTATAATCAATTTTTAGATTTTGATAATGCTTCTTTTGGAAATAAATCATTAGAATCATATGATTTTAAAAATGTGGTTTATGATGGAAAAGATGCAGCAAAGGTTTATATGCCAGTTGATGATAATGGAAGACCTGATTATAATGCATTTAAAATCTTTAAAGAGATTTATGCTACATATGAATCAAATAAGGATAAATGATCTACTAGTGAAGCAACTAGATTTTTTAAAGATCATAATTTTGATATCAAAATTGGTGAAGAAACTAAAAATGGAATAAATACTAAAGTAATTATGGATAATAGTCATATTAAACCATTTTTAGTATTTTATGGTTATACAAATGATGGAACTGCTTTAGGAAAAGATAATCCTTGAGTAACTAAGTTAACTTCAGATGAAGAGAAAGCAATTATGCCAGATCTAGATAAAACTTGATCAGAAAAGATTGGAACTAAAATTAAATCTACAAAACCAAATGAAGGTTGATTTGGTAATTATTATAAAGGGATGATTGCAATTCCTTATAGACCTGCCTCTAATGTTATTGTAGATAGTTTTAATGGAAGAGGTCCAACAGTTAAAGCTACTAAAAATAGTGATGTTCAATACAATTTAAATACAACACCTGCAGTACAATCAGTAAATGGTAATGCACAAGTACTTAATTAATTTTAAATTATGGAAATTAGAAAACCTAATGATATATTAGTTGCTACATTAAGTAGTCCAACTGCCACAACTCAGGATATGTTATCAGTAAATATCAATCCTGATAACACATCCTTGTTAACTCAAGATGAATATAAACAAAGTCCGTTTATTCAGAATCAGTTTAAAACTGCAGATGGAAAATTTGATGATATAAAATTTAATGATTTTTATAATTTAGCAAAGAGTCATTATTATCAAATGACTGATGATGAGTATTTAAAAGATATAAATACTGTATATTACAGTCCATTTGATGTTTCTAGACCAAAAAATGCAAACACTTTTAAAATTGATGTTGAATTTGAGAAGGATTTTAATCCATCTAAACAATTATTTAGTAGAACTGGAATAAACAGTATTACTGAAAACGATTTTACACAAAAACAACTTGCACAACAGAATAAATTATATGATCCTAAAACTGATTCATGGTCAACAGAAAGTGTAAATGATTTAGGTGTTCTTCAGAAATTATTTGGGGATACTTTAGTATATGCAACTTATAATGAAGATGGAACTCATTTTGATCCATTAAGCCAAAAAGCTATAAAACACCAAAAAGGTGAATGAAAAGTAGACAAAGATGGAAATTATTTTATTGAAAAACTTGGTGATGGTGAGATTTATGGTAAAATAGTTGTTAATCCAAATGATATATTAACTACTGATGGAACATTAGCTGATAAGTATAATGTTTTTGATGCAGATGAAAAAGATAAATCACTTGCAGGAATAGGTGTAAAAGTTGCAGCAGAAATTGCCCCATTTTTAATACCTGGAGTAGGAACAGTTTATGGAGGAATTAGAGCAGCTGTTACAATGGCCTCTATTTTACCTACTTTCTACAAATCCTTAGAAGGAATGTTATTAGGAGAAAAAGCTGATGCTATGGGTGGATTAGCTACCTCTGCAGAAAATTATATGGCAAAATTTGTCCAACAGTCAGTATCTGAGGAAGGAAGTAAATCTGCTTTATCAGTGGAGCAAATGGGTACAATGGTTAGTTCTATATTTTCCCAATTATATGAGCAAAGAGCTGCAGCTAGTTTATCAAAGATTTTTATGAGATCTAAAGAATTAGCACTACTTGAAAAACAAAGTGAATTAGCAACAAAAATTGGGCAAGAAGTAGATTTTGCAAAAATAACTGGAACTATTACAGCAGAACAATCTGAAGTAATGGCTAAGGCAGCTATGGAAAAACTTCCTCAACTTAAATCATTTGAAAAAGCACAAAGTGCTTTATCTATGGGATTATCTTTAGGATATATGGCAATGTCTACAACTAGTGATATTTATGGTCAGGCAATTACTGGTGGTTATGATAAAAGAAGTGCAGGTTTTGCTACTTTATTAGCTGCAGCTGGACAGTATGGAATCATGATGAATAATAGAATGGGTCATTGGTTTTTGGATAAAAGTACAGGATATACTGAAGAAACTAATAAAGCTATGTTACGTAAAGCAGTTCTACCATATATGGAGGAAATACAAACTGGTTTTAAAGCAACTGAAACTAATATGGCAAAAGGTAAATTTCAACTCGCAGGAGTAGTTTCAAAATTTAAAAACACAATCGAGGATATTTTTACAACTCCATCTATTATTGGAGAGAATATGTGAAAAAATGCAGTAATTGAAGGTGTTGAAGAAGTAACCGAACAAGCTGTTCAGGATATGTCTACTGGAGTTGTGGATTTAATGTCTTATTTAGGATGAACTGAGAAAAAAGGTTCTATGAATACTTGGGATGACACATTTAGTGCTCAGGGATTTCAAAAATATTTATCTAATTTAGTTGGTGGTGTAATTGGTGGTGCAATGTTTGAGTATCAACGCTCAGTTATTGAACCATTGTTAGATCCAAAGAATAGTGTTGCATTAACACAGGATACTAAGAAAGATTTATATCAATTAATTGCAGATGGTCATACAGAGGAAATCATAGCAGCAGTTAATAAACAAAGGAAGAAATTAGGGAATAAATACATTACTCCAGAAGGAGCTGATGTAGAAAATAATGTAATAACAAATATTGGGGATAATGTTGGAGATAGTACAATGTCTAATTTGAATAAAAATTATTCACAAGCAGATGTAGTAGCTGATGAAACAATTAGAATAATTCAAAGACTTGATGGAATTTTTAATTCAACAGGACTTGGAGAATCTGATGATGAGGTTATTAGAAAAACAATGTTAGATTCTTTAATTCTTGATTCTCTTAAAAAATCTAAAGAAGAAGGAAAAACTATAGGAATTGAAGGAATTATTTTATCTGATTATACAGAAAAAATTAATAAAATTCATGATATTGTATTAGAAATTGAGAAATTAAAACAATCTGAAACCGATACATTAAAAAATACTAAGCAAATTCAAAAATTGAAAGAAGAAAGTTCAATTTATGAAAAACAAGTAAAAGAAATGTTAGATGGCAACACTGCTGAAAAATATTTCGATCAAATGTCTATGTATTTAAATAAACAAATAAGTGATAAATGAGTTGTAATTGATAAAGATACTTTTACTAAAATTACTTATGGAAAGAATTATCATGACTTAGAACCAGAAGGATTTGGTGTAACTCAAAAAAGAATTGATGATGAATTTAAAAAATATAAAGAAAATACTGATTTTAAGAAATATTTAGGAGTTGCAACTGAAGCATATAAACAATTAGAACTAGACTTTAATCCAAAACTAGTTGAATATATGACTAATGGATATAGTTATGAAAGGGACAAAACTTTTAAAGGATTATTAGATATTTCTCGTCAATTAGAATTGTGGAATATGGATCCTGAACATCGTGAAGCTAATCTGGAGCAATTCAGAGCGACTGTAAATAACATTGAACAAAAAATTGGTAAAAAGATTGTTAGTTGAGATGTTATAAAAACTAATGTTGCTAAAAAAGTAATAGACCATGATGTTCTGATTAATTATGAAACTGGGAAGAAATTAACAGAAGCAGAATTAAATCAAGTTGTTAATGCAGAAAGTGGAACAACTAAGAAGGAATTTATTGACAATTTTATCAGTACAATTGCCTCATATTTACCATCAGAAGCTATTGATTATGATGTATTATTAAATACTTTTAATGCAAAGGTAGTAGAATATGATCAACAAATAGATCAACAAATTAATCAATTAATTACTCAATTAGATTCTGCAGATTCAATTCAGAAAGTTGACATAGAAAAACAGATGAAAGAATTGGATGATAAGAAATTAAAAGTAAATTTGATGCCTTATGAACAAACAGAAACTGCACAAAATCAAATTATAACAAATAATTTAAATTTAAAAACAGAACAAGCTGATTTACAGTTAACTGATGCAGATATTGATTTTCTAACAAATACACCAAATATCTCAACAAATGTTTCCTCTATTAAAGATTTATATGCTAACAAGGCAAAAGTTTTAGGTAAGTCAGTAAATGATTTATCAAATACAGAGAAATATGAAGCCCTTCTTTCAGTTATTACATTATTTAATAATTATTATAAAAATAATGATATAAAAGAGTTAATTAATAATGATGATATATTTAATCTAACAAGTATATTAGAATCATTTCTTGATTATTTTAATTCAATTAAAAATAAACTAAATAAATATCAGACTCTTAAAAATAAATTAGAATTCGCTGTAAAAACTCCACAATTCTTTCAAATCAATGACTATGGATTAGAAGAAATTGTTAAAGAGATTAAACAATCTAAAAATTTAGATAGAGAATTAGTAATACTAATAGAACAAAGATTAGATACTAAATTATCTTATATAAAAGCAAATTATTTTAAAGAACTTCAATTAACTAATGTTGAATTATTAGATTTAATTGAAAATTCTGATAAAATTCTGGGAGATTTAGAAAAAATACAAAATGAATTAAGTTCTGATACAGAGGATTTGGAAACTGTTTTACAGAAATATAATTTACCTAAATATATTTCATTAGATCATATAGAACTATTAGATTCTGTTGGAGATTTATTAGGAATTTTACATGATTTCAAAAATTTTAAAAATACTAATAAAGATTATTTTAATACATTAACAGAATTAAAAGAAATCACTGATAATAAAAATCAGTTCATTTCAAACTCTATCTATGATTTTCTTTCAGAAAAAATTGTACCTTTGCTAACCTCATCAGGTATTAAAAAATTGTCAATTTTTGATATCTTAAAAAATGAAGAACTTTCATTATTTCAAACATCTAATATCTCAAATTATCTGATAGAAGGTATAAGAACAACACAAATAAGTAATGCGATTGATATGATTTCATTATTAGAAAGTGTTGTAGAAGGAACAAGTTTAACAGAAGTTGATTTTGAACATCCATCTGGATTTATTGTTACAAGACAGAAATTTTTAGAAAGAAATAAAATCACTTCACCAACAACAAGTTTAAAAACAGTTCCATCTGATATTGCAGCATTAATGCTTAAAGATTTGGCCAGAATTAAAGTTAAATTGGAGACATTAAAAGAATTATCTAAATCAAACTCAGGAAAAATATATAATGAATCTGAACTTACAAGAACAGCTACATCTAATTTGGTTATAAAAGAATTAAAAGAAATTCTTCGTAAACCAGTTATTTTTAAAGAAAAACCTACACTTCCAGATCTTACAGATTTGTTAACAAATCTAGATGATAAAGAAGGACAGTTATTAAACATAAGATCAGCAATTTATCAGTACGTAAAAGATTTAAATTTAAATAATACAGAATTAATTCAATTATTTACGCAGATTTTAACGGATAATGATTTATTATTTAAAAATAATATTGATTCAATTTATAATATTGATGGTACTGACGAAATTACTAAAGATGTAAAAGAACTAAGTAGAACAGATTTTGTTTGAATTCTGGCTTCTACAATGGTGTTAAATCCAAAGGATGTTAATAATAAGTTTCTTGCACAAGCAAAGATGGAAGGATTTAACAAAGTCCCATTCTATTCTCAAGAATTAGCAGCTGAAATCTTATATGCTTCAACAGTAAATCCTGAATTATTCTCAGCAATTGTAAAATTAACTACTGATCCAGATTTAGTTACAACGGATTTTATTTCATATGTATTAGGAAATGCAGGAACAGGAAAAACAAGTGTTATTTTTAAATCACTTATTACATTCCTGATGAATAATAATCCTAATTTAACTATTTGGTTGGCTGGACCAAAATTAGATCAAGCTGATTTATTAGAAACAAATGTTTTAGAAGGTATAGATACAAAACAATTTACAATAAATAAGTATAATAAAAGTACATTATTTGATAAACTAGGAATTAGTGAAATAATTAATGATATAAATAGTAATAAAGACAAATCTCAATATGTAACTGTTCAAAGTGGTAATTCCATCATATTAAATGCAGATAAAATTACTATTAAAGAATCTGTTACAAATCTTCCAGATTTATTATTTATTGATGAAGTAACACATTTCACTGCTTTAGAATTAGGAGTAATTAATGAAATTGCTAAGAAAGCCTGAGCTGAGGGAAAATTAATTAAAATTGTAGGAGCTGGAGATCAATCACAAAATGGTGCAAAATTCTTTGGAGCAAGTTTTAATGTTGACAGGGTTTCTGGAATTTTTACACCCTTTATAAATTTAGTTGTTAGAGCCGAAAATTCACAGAAAAGAGAAGATAATGATTATGTTTCTTCCTTGGTTCGTAAAAGTATTAAACACTTTAATGATTATAGAGTAGATTCTAGTAAGATTATGGGATTTATTGATAAAGGAATTTTATTGAAATATTATCTAGATGATAAAACTTTATGTGGTGATTTAATTACAACTGATAAAATAATTCCAACTAAAGTGTTAACTGCATTAGTTAACATTATTAAGGAAAATCCAAAATCAGTTATAGGAATTTTAACTGATTCTGGAACATTAAATCCAAATATACAAGAACAATTAACTAAAGCAAATATTTCCATGGATAATGTGAAATTATTTACTCAAGATAATATTCAGGGATCAGAAGTTAATTATTTTATCTTTAAAACTTCACAAATAAAAAGTAATCATATTTTAGGTGCATTAAGAAATCTTTACACATATATGTCAAGATCAAAATCTGCATCTATTATAATAAATGATGAGTCAATTAATAATACATTGGATTCTACTACATTGAATTTAATTTCAACAGCAGAAGATTTTCCTAATTTTATTACACCAATAAATGAGGATTTAGTTAAAGAAACTAAATTAAAAAGAATTGAGAAACTAACAAAATTATTAGATCCAAATTTTTCATTAGTTGATGATAATTTTAAATTCAAAAAGGATGCTGTAATTGAAGAAGCTGATGAAATATCGCCTGAAGTTTCTATATCTGGTAAGCCAGATGATGAAGTAAATCATGTTGTGCCCCAACCACAAGTTGTTTTAAATAATAAATTAAAAACAAAACCAGATGATAATAAGTTTATGCTTCATACATTTTATAATGATATTAATGTTAAGTTTACTATTGTAGATGGTGATAAAGTATTATTAGAAAAGAATGATAGAACTAATTTAAATTCTGGATTATCTTTTATATTTGGCTTAGGTGAAAATCAGAAAGTAATATCAAAAGATGAGTTTGATAAATTAACTTCTTCTTTGGTAAGTTTAAAATATAGTTTCTGAAATTTGCAAGGTAAATTACCTGCTAATAATGAAATTATGAGATTAGTTACAAATACTGAAGCATATATCCCGAATCATTATTCTACTAAGTTAGTATTAATCAATACAAAATACGATGAATTAGCTAATGCTCCTTTTGCAAAAGGTATGGTTGATAATTCTAGTAAACATCTGAAGAATGATGATAACCATGTAAATTTATATTTAAAGGTTAATATTTCTCCAAATAATGATTATTACATACATTTAGCTACTTTTGGTGCATTAGATACTGTTGCTGCAGTTTTTGGAAAAGATTCTAATTCAATTAAAACTTATGAAAAGTTATTAACCTCTGCAAAATCTGAGGTTGAAGTTAAATTTGAAGATATATCTATTATCAGTCCAACAAGAATAACTACTCAAGGTGCTGATATAAATTATAATAAATTAAAAAGATTAACTTTAACAGAAATTTCGAAAATTCCTGGAATTAGTTTTTATAACAGAGGAGTATTTACTAATGAAATTCATTATGAATTATTTTCTACTAATAAAGCTAAATTTATTGAAGAAATAGAAAAATTCAATTTTGGAGAGCCAAGAAAGGATGAAGATGTTGATGATCCATATAATCCAGGCAAGAAAATTTTAGGATTAGAATCATTATATAAAAAGTTTAGAGGAAAACCATATGCTGCAGTTACTTTCATAGAGGATCCAAAACAAGTACAATTAATACTGTTAAAAAGTAGAAGAAGATATATAAAAGAGATTAAACAAATTGTAATTGATGAAGTATTAATTGATAAATTAACTAATTCTAATACACAAAAACAAGCAGAAACTCTTAGAGATAGTTTGTTTTCTGGTAGTCAAGTATTAGATAAATTAATAGAAATTGCAACAGAAAATTCTGAACTATATATAAAACTTTTTAAACAAGGCAAGGTTAGTGAAGATGAATCAACTGAGTTTATAAAAGCTTACACAGACAGCTTTAAAGATGTTATGAAAAAGGATATTATTTCTCTTATTACTAATGAAAAAGATAGTAAATTAAGATTAGTAATTGAAACACTTCTAAAAACAGTTGAAGATTTTCAAAGTAAACATATGCCATTAGACAGAAAATTATTAAGAGATGAACTGTTAAAATTGGTTAGAAGTACTAATACACAATGGTATAGAAACTTCTGAAATATATTTGAGTTATATAGAAAATCTGCAATAATTGCTTCTAATGAAAAGTATTTACCTGAAATTAGAGGTCGTTATAAAGAGATTAATAGTACTCTTGGAAAAATCTTTTCAGTTTGAGAAGCAAAAGAATCTGACAAAGCACAGGATGGAAGTATATTTTTTAATGTACCAATTGTCAGTGCAAAAGGTTCAACTGGTCCTGAAAAATATGAAAGAGTTGAAAGTCCATTAGTTTTTGATAATGTATATACTACAATTATGCCAGAAGGTCCAAGATTATTAATTGATCTTTCTACAAAAAGTAGTGTTATAAAACCAGAAACTATAATTAAGAAAACTGAGGAGAAAACTGATGCATTACTTACTGAAATGCAACAAGTTGTTAAACCTATTTTGCCAATTACAAAGGAAGTAGCAATTGCTCAAATAGGTGAAATATTAACTCCAATTCCTGGATATAATGATTTATCAGAAGTTCAGAAATTAGTTAGTATATTTAAAGACAAATTAAGTGATGTTAAAGAATCTGATAATGCAGATGATAATACTTTATTTGAAGAATTATTAAAGAAATGGAAAACTAAAGTTTTCCCAAGTATAGATGGATCTGAAAGTTTAACTTTATCAGAGTTTTTAAATCATATTAAAGACTTGAGTGTAATAAAAGTGAATGAGTTTCTAGCACCAAAACATGATGTTGGAATAGAATCTAATTTAATGAATTATGTTTTAGATAAATTACAAATTGATTTTGGAAAATATAAAAATAATGAATCACTTGAAGATTTCTTTGAGTGTTAATAAAAGAACAAATTTATGGCATGTACTATAGAAAAACAACAGAAGATTATTAAGGATTTAGTTAAACGTAAAATAGAAACTGAACAAGAAATTCTAGACATATTTAATAAACATGGGGTAACTGTATCAAATGTTATGGAAGCACAAGAAGTACTTAGTGAGCAATCACTGAGTACTTTTAATTCTATAATTACAGATTATGGAATTCAGTTAAGTGAAATTTTAGAACCTGCTGTAACTATTAATAGAATTAATAAAAACAGACCAATTAATAATATTTATTGTTTATTTAACT
>Ga0302285_10000006_pt1 | contig 205452 bp, 263 predicted proteins | sample III_Fen_E2_2_FD_200455 | JGI IMG/M metagenome (GOLD analysis project Ga0302285, IMG submission 200455) | Peat permafrost microbial communities from Stordalen Mire near Abisko, Sweden - III_Fen_E2_2 | ecosystem: Environmental > Terrestrial > Soil > Wetlands > Permafrost | place: Sweden... | reverse complement strand
TTTCAATAGATTTAACACTAGTATTTTTTTCAAAGAATTCTTCAATTTGACTAATTTTATCTTTAGGATCACGTACTGTAGATAATGAAGATGAATTATCAATCAATAATAAATCAGCATGAATATTATTTATAACTGATGTATAATATTGTAATTGATTTTGTTTAAAGTGAGATTTTAATTCATCACTTGATAATTTAGCTAGTGTTCCACCTAAGTTATCTGTAACATTTGAATTAATTTCTAAAGCTAATATCTTACCTTTATCAGAAAAATTCCAAGGTTGAATAAACATTCTATCTTCATTAATACTTGACATTAAGAAATTTCTAGTAAATGCAAGTTTAAATAAATCTTTTGAATTTAATTCATCAATTGATTTAGCTTCATTTTTACCAACTACTTCACTTATAATAGCAGTACCTTTTATTAGATTAGGATTTTGTTTAAAGAAAGTATTAGCATTTGCTTTAGCTAATAATCTTCCAGTTAATGCTCCAACATAAGCAATTGACATAGTTGGTCATGAATCACCTTCCGAACTTTTAACTTGTGTTACAACGTTATATTTTTCTTCTTGATGTCTTAATTTAAATAACTTTTTAAAGTCAAATTCTTTAGATACATTATCTTCTTGTAGTTTAGCTATAATTTCATCATTAGTTAATACTCTATCAGCTAAAGAGACATCTTCATTCATAACTTTAATATCTTTCATTAAAAGATTTTCTAATGATTTTCTAGTATTAGCTGTTAATGGATCTGATTCAGATTTAGTAGAACCTAAAAATGATTCTTTACTTTCTTTAGATAACTGTATATCAGCATATTTATCAATAAATGCAAATACTCCACCATAAGTAGAAAAATCAGCATCTCTAAATATAGTAGAATCTGTTTTAAGTTTTTGCTTATAAGAAACTGTATTATTTACAAGTTGTTTGAAATCCACACCTACTTTAGTATCCATATGTAGATTGTCAACAGTTGTACCATTTCCTTCTACATCTTCCGATCTATATGTATTTTTAACTGTATTTCTTATAGCGTGAATTAATATTTGTTCAATATCAATTGGTTTATCAGATATACCGATATTAGTTGCTTTCCATTCATTAAATAATCCCACAACTCCAGTATCTCTATGATATAAGAAATCATGAATACTATACATATAATTTTTAATGATACTTAAATCATCATATTTATCAGATTCATTTACTAAAGCTTTTAATATTGTTCTGAATGGTATATCGTTATTATCACGTTCATGTCTTTCAAATGCTTCATCAACTGTTAGTTTTGAACCTTTAATATTAAGTGTTAAGTCTTGAGGTAATGAATTCATTACTGCTCCAATAACATTAACACTAGTTGTTCCTAATGTAATACGATTATTTCCAAATAAATATCCTGAAGTTTTATCTCCATTTGATTCTTCAGATTCTTCAATTACATTGTGTTGTTTGAATGGGATGATATTAGAAAGTAATTTAAATAAACTTGAAGTATGATGTGATACATCAGTTCCTTCTATTGAATCAGAAGCTCATGTTGAAGTAGATGCTCCTTTAAATTTTAATGTATATTTAAATTCACTATTAGAAGGAGGTGCATATGTATTCATCCCATCCGGATTTACATTTATTACATCTCCATGTTTTTCTGACATTAATTTATCAAAATTTGTAAGAATCAACATTCTTATATATCCTGATGTAGTTGAAATACCTTTAGTATCAATACTATATTTATCTAAAGCTTCAAATTTAGTTGTTACTGATTCTAATACTTTAGAATATGGTGTTTTACCATCTGTATCTGGAAAAAATAAATCAGGATTCAATCTAAATGCACGAGATCCAGTAGAATCTTTATCTGTATTATACAGATTAGAATCTTTTACTTCAGTTACTCCTGAAACTTTAGTTAGATATTTTCAAATATCATTCTTATAAACAAAGATATTATGTTCCAATGCTAAATCAGATACTACAAAGTTATTAAATCCGTTATCCCTGTTATCGTTATTAACGAATGAAACAGCATACATAGCGTACTCTAATTCAGAATCTAAAAAATTTTCAAGTGATTTATCATGTTTTAATAGTTTTGCTATATTTGAAGCATCTATTAAAGTTGGATTAGTTGATAACGATCCAGATGTTTTAGATAGTCCATATCTAACTTGAGATATAATCTCATTAATATTATCAGAAGTTAAGTTAGGTTTGTTTAACTTTGACATTGATAAATATAACGAATTGAAATCATACACCCGTGCTTCAGGAGATTCTTCTATTCCCTTTAATATAAAATCTGACGCAGCAGATATTTCTTCATTTAATTTTTCATTATCTACTAAATCAGAACCGAAAATACCAAGGGGTTCTATCCCCTTGGCACCATTCAGTTTCTTGATTATTGCTTTAAAATTTTGTGAACATTTACTCATTTTTTATTTAAAATTTACAATTGTATTGGTTATTATCATTTAATCCACTTAATACTAGATTTTTGATTAATGAATTGTTTTTATTAAGTTGAACATTTTTATCAGGACCTAATTCAAATAATGAACTTAGGGCACTAGTTATATTTAATCCGTCCATCTTTAACACTCCATTTTCAACATCTAAATCATCATAATTTTGATCAATAAATCCATTTATTATTTTGCTTACTACAGCTTTACTTTTTTCAACATCTTTTGCTTTGTCAAACAAATTACCAAGTGGAACTCCAAATGTATTACCTTCAAAATCAAATGATATGTGATTTGGTATTTCTACTCCAACTAATGTTGGTTCAGTTTTTACATTATTAGTATTTACTTCGTTTCCACCAATCTTACTTAATATTTTATCCATATTTAACATAATTTGATTAGGTTCAACAGGATATTGCATTTCATAATTATTATTAGTAGATACTGGTAATTTACCTTCAAATTCACCACTAACAGCAGGAGAATCAATAATAGTATTGTAATAGATAGGTTTGTCATAAGTTTGAACAAAACTATTAAATCTAGTTACAGTATCTTCGTATTGAGATTTACCTTCTGTCATTATATTATGTATAACATATAAAGGATTTGGAATTTTAACAGGTATAACATCTCTAAATCTATTTCCGATTATGGATTTTAATTTAGGATTTTCTAATAAATCATCAAAAGTTTTTTGAGTTGATGCATCATTGTTTATAAATCGCCCTAAATCCATTAAAGTTTCTACAATATGAAATGATTCTAAATCATTCTTAGATAAATAATTTTTCCAAGAAATATGATTAACCATATCATCAATAATAGTATCAATGTTTTTACCAGCAACTTGTTCAGATTTTAAGAAATCATAGAATACTTTCCATCCAGTATATTTAGACATTAATGCTAATTTTTTATATTTAGCATCTACATCTGTTTCATGGTCAGCAAGATGTTCTTGATTTTTTAATTTCTTATCAGCTTTAAGTTCTGTATCAGCTGTAGTTATTTGTGTTCAAGCTTCACTTAAAGTTCTACTTTTAGCATTTAATACAACTAATTTAGAATATTTAATATTTCCTTTAACATATTCAATAGTAACATAAGGTCTATAAGCATATCGGTTGTAATATTCTTCCGAGTTTCTTAATGTGAATTCATCATTAGTTTCATTCTTACCTTGAGTATTATAAGGAGTTTGTCTGTATTCTTCCATTGTTTTTTTAATATATTTAAGATAATCTCCATTTTGTAATACACCATGTGCATCATATTTTGGACCTCTAAATACTTTAATCTCACTAATGAAAGCTCCTGGAAATTTAGCTTTTAAATCTTTTACAGTTATAGCAGAATCCTTTTTAAAGGCATCTTTTTGAGCATCATTCATAGTTGGAACTTGAACTCCCATATATGTTTTAATATCAGCACTATCAACTGTAATATCTCCTTTACTTGCTAAATCATATAACTTAGAAAGTTTTTCGAAATCAACATTAGCTTTAACAGCAGGATTTGAAATATCAGGCAATGCTGAAAGAGTTATAAAATGATTTGCACCACCAATTTCAACATTCATTCCAAGAACATAAATATCTTTACCTTTTAAAGCATTACTATTTACTAGTTTACCATAAGGATCAGTATACTCTCCACTTTTAAGTTTTCTTATTACTAAATCTTTTTGTTTAGTATCATTATTAAATAATCTAAAATCATCAGGTCTAGTATAAATTGTGTTATCAATTGTAGAAAATAATACTAAATTTTTCCATTTAATATAATCGCCAACAACATCTCTAACACTTTGATCAGATATATTTACTAATCTAAGAATTGAACCTAAATCAGTTCCAGTACTATTCTTTATTAAGTCATCAATATCAATATCAGATCCAATTATTTTATCTAAGTTATTAGAAATATCATGAATTCCAATATTATTAAAGAATGAATATCCTAATATATTACTAGGATCTTTAGTTTGAACAGTAGTAGAAATTGGAGTAATTATTTCAGGGTCTGAAGTTTCTTTCCAATCGGTATTAAATTTCTCATTTACAACTTTAACATCTTTATGTTTTATAGGATCAGATTGTTTATAATCCTTTGTCATATCTGATAATTCATCAATTCTCTTAGTTAAGAAATCTTTAGCTCTATCGTTATCAAATACTTTTTCTTCTGTACTTAATGACATTTCTGTTTTAATTCCAAAATTATCTAATAGAGTTTTAGAACCAACAATTAAAGTTCCAATTTTAGATCTAGTAACAAGAGTATATAAACTACGTATAGTATCAAAATCAGAATCAGATATTTTAATTGGATCAAGAATTACTACTTGATCAAATTCTTCACCTTGTACATTTTTAGAATAAACTTTAATGTCAGCAGATTGAATACCTAAAGTACTTGTAATTAAAGATTGTGTTGAATCAGATAATTTACCACTATCAGTTAAGAACACAATTTCTTTAGAAGTATCTAATTTTAAAAGATCAGCTTTTGTAAGATTATCTACAAACTTATCTCCATTTAAAAATGTTTTATCATAATAAACTAAAGTAGGTCTATATTTAATAGGTTCTTTCAAATATGAATCTCTATAAATAGCATCTGTAAAATTCTCCATAAGAATACAATTATCATTATGGTGTACATTCTTAGATCTAATTGTACTTTTAAGTTTAATAGATCTAGGAGTAGATATATTCTGTGTAGAAAATGATGTAGTACCAATTTTACTTCCATTTTGTAAATTATCACCCATTGCAATAACATAGTAGTTATTGTTTTTAGCTAGATAATTAAACATTTGCCATTCAAGTGTAGATAATTGACTCATCTCATCAATCATTACAATTTTAGAACCTTCAATATTATGACCTAAGAATACAGAATCTAACCATTTTTCATTTATAGCAACTGCACCATCTCCTTCACCTTTTATAAAAATCTCAGGATTTAAATCATCATATTTATCTTGTTCTATTAAATTTAATTGTTCCATGTATTCATCATACTTAGAACCAATCATTGTTTTAATGTAGTCTTTAATTAAGTCTTCTTTTATTTCAACAGATACCTGATTCTTTAAATTCTCTTTTAATCCAGTAAGTGTTTTAGGTGTTGGTGCTAAAGCATGAATAGAAATATTTTCACTCGGAACTTTAGAATCAATTATCATTCTTAAAGGAAAGTTTCCTAAAATTGTAGTTTTACCTGTTCCAGCAGAGCCAAGAACATTAAATACATATCCAATAGAGAAACTTCTAGATTGATCAATAGCTTGTTTATAGGCTTCTTTTTCAGTAATTGTAGTACCTGCATCTTTTGCATCAGCAAGTATAGAATTCTTTAAAGTATAAATACTAGGTTGTACAAACTCTATAGAATGAGCCATTATATCTTTTCCTAATCTACCATTAAAATAAGCTTGTTCTTGTCTTTGTACAAATTGTTGTACAAAAAATGGAGCTTTTACTTCCGACAAAGATACTTCATTTTCTAGTAACTTTTTATAGTTTAGATAAAAATCTTTACTACTAAGAGCCAGTACAGAATGTAAATAAAAATATCAATCTTTTTTCTCAAGTTGAGTCAAATCCTTTGTCAGATTAGAATCCTTACCATCAATAATTGACTTGATAATATTTTCAGAATTATCATTGCCTTTAAACGGAGCAAAAACTTCATCTAATTTGTCTGTCAAGTTTCCTTCAGCATTATGAAAATTAGTATAAATTCTATGTTCAAATTCAGCAAGTTTACTTTCAGCTAAAACTATTTTATTAATAGCATCAAGATCATTTTGATTTATTAAAGTTCTTCCATTCACAGTTAGTTTACCTGCTGAAATTTCAGAACCATCAGTCATTCTTTTTAAAATAGAACTAACTAATGCTGTTTTGATTAAATTATGTTCTTCAATTAAAGATCCAGAGTTTCTTTCTGCAAGAGTTTTAAAATAGTTTAATTTATCTGAAATGAAAGTTAAATCATCATTTATGATCTTAGCTGACGTACTATCAACCAATCCAAATTTTCCACTAACTTCTTCGAACTTTTCAGCAGCCATATTTAATGAAACATTATAACCATACAAATCACCACCTAATCCTACTTCTGTAGAAGTCATTGCTGAAATTACAGAACGTACAGCAGTTATTGTAGATAAAGCTTTATTTAATTGATCAATTTGAACATTATTTCTAATAAATTGAGACGGTGCTACAATATTATCAAATAAATCATAATTATCTCTTAATAGTTTAAAGAATGAAATAGGACCTGTTTTACCTCATAGATTTATCTGAAACTCATTCAACTTGTCCAAAAACGTATTCATTTTACGTTTATTGTATTTAAGAATTTCATGAATGTTTAAATAGTCTTTATATCCACGATCAATTAAAGCTTTACCTAATTCTGAATTTTCATCGAATTCAAAATTATCTAAATCAGGAATTAATGCAGAAAGAGAACTATTTTGAATATTTACTCTAATTTCATTAGCAGCATCTGTTAATTCTTTAACCGCTTCATTATCTAAATCTTCACCTCTAGCAATTACATTATTAGCATATTTAATTAATAAAGATCTACGTGGTGAAATCTTATCATTGCCTTTTGTAAAAGTATAATAATCATCATCAGAATGTAGCGCTTCATTATAAACTTCTTCTAATTTAGGATCTGAATTTCCTTGATTGATAGATATTTGATCCATTTTACTTTTAACAGTAGAATTGAATACATCTTGAATTTCAGTAAGTGTTACATCAGTTCCTTTATTTTGAACATAAGTATCTAATGCTGTAACAATATCATGAGTAACTTCATCAGTATCTTTGTCAAATCAGTCTGCTAAAATTTGGTCAGCATCAGAAAAACTAATAATTCCATCTTCATTAGTAACACTAGATAATTCATCTAATACTTTATTAGCTTCAACTAATAATTTAGATTTTATTAAATCTTTATTAACAGCTTTCTTTTCATATCCATTAACGTGGATTGTTCCAATGTTCCCAATAGTTGTAATTTCACTATCTTTGGCTAAATGTTGCATTAGAACATCTTCTGTAGCTAAATCCGCAGATTGAGAAATTGTTTCTTTCTCACCCATGATTTGTTTTACTCGTCCATTTTTACTTCCGTTATAAGCATCAAATGCTTTTTGTATAATACCGTAATCTAACTCTGTAGACGGAAGACCTAATGAATTTACAATAGCAAATAAATGTTCTTTATCTCCAGTACTTAAAGTATTAATATCCCTCTTTTGATTTAATTCTACATCAGCATTATTAATATCAGTATTAATTTCTTCTTGAAGTGGAGCAATTTTTTCATTTATTGTATTAATTTCATCTGGTTCTGTAACAGTAGATAATTGTTCTTCTAACTTATTTAATTCTTCAAGTTTAGGATTGATTAAAGCATCACGTCTGTTAATTATTTCAACTTTTTGTTCTTCTGGTAAACCAATTTGAATTAAATTCATATCGTTTAAGAAATGAGCAACATCAATATCAGTATCAGATGTAAGACTTGCAGTTCTAAAACCATTCTTATCTAATTCAGTATTTAATTGTTGTAATCATTGTCAGTTAGTATAAGCGTCAGTTAAACTTAAACCTTTACCTTTATTTCTAAAGTTAGCTAAGAATGAACTTCTAGTATTAGCATATCCATCAGCATTAAACTCTGCAATTGAATGTGAGAACTCTTCATTAATTTCCAAAAATCTATCAAACATTGATTTCATTTTGTTTTTAAAATCACCTTTACTTTCATCAAATATATTATCAAATTCTGCTTTATAAGTTTTCTTTTCAGATTCACTAAGTGAATAGAAATCTTTATCATATTTATCTTTAACATAATCGTCAACAGATAAAGAAATAAATGGTGCGTGTAAATTTTTATTTAATGTAAATAGTGATAACTTATGATAGTATTCAGCCTTTTCACCTTTTAATAATTCTTCAACTAACTTTCTTTTTTCATTAAGTTTAGATTGAATATCACCTTTACCTACTTCATTTTTATTTACACTTTTATCATCTTTTTCAGTTTGTACATTTTCTAATTGAGTAGTAAGATCTACAATATCTCCAATTAATTGAGTAAAATCTGATTTTACAAAAGAATCAGTTCCGTTTTTCTTTAAATCAGCAATTCTAATATCATCAACAATTGCTTTTCTAATAACAGATTCATCATCTTCTTTTATGTTTTCAAGATTTAAAATTCTATCAGCATTTTGAATATATGCTTTAGTAGCATTAGCAATAACATCAGCTTGACTCATTCCACTATCACCATCTTTAGCTAGATAAATTTGTTTACCATCTACATTAGTTGTAACTGGAGATAAATCAGTACTTCCAAATCTACTTTTTTGTTTATCAATTTCTTTATATAAATCTTCTGCTTGACCATTAGCTACAAGTTGAAGTACATTATATTTTGTTTCTTGTTCAATACCGTGTCCAGATAAAATAGGTGATATAACTGAATGTTCTAATTCAAACATAGGTCCTCCAACCATACCTCCAACTAAGTTAGATACATAACGTTCAAATCCTGATTTACTAAATACATTATCAAATCCTCCAAATGAACCTTGTTTCTTAGTAAATCCACAAGCACTCATAATATCAACAATACCTTTAGCTGCATCAGAAGCAAGTTCTTCTGAAACTTCTTCAATACCTTCAATCATTGATACTTTAAATAATTTTTCAGCTAATTGACTTTCTCCAATAGGTTGTGTAATTAAATTTTGAAATCCTTGTTTAGCTTTTGAAAATACATTCCCCAATGCTTTTTTACCAGCAATTTTATCTGTTGCAAGTAAATTAACAGCTTCTTGTGTTTCACCCATTAATTCACGAGTAACACTTCTAATTCCAGCTTTATTAACTTCTTCAGTATAACCTGTAGATTTATCTAAAAACCAGTGACCTAAATTATTATTCTTCATTAAAGCATATTGACCTGATGCGGCTAATAATGCAGCAAAACCTGCTGTTCTATTATCATATCCTCCAGCTTTAGCATCACCATAAACATCAGCAGATTGCGTCATAGCCATGTAACCTAAGTTTAATGTTTCAGCTAATTGTGATCGTTTATGATTTATAGATTCAAGTGTTCCAATTTTATCGTAGGCAACTTGAGCAAGACGTTCGTAGTTTTCTTTACTTCTAGTTATACCTTTTACAGCATCACCAATAGCAACATCTTGAAGAATATCTTCAGTTTGATTAGCTAATTTTGCTAAATATTCAGTCTCATGTGACTTATAAAATAAATTAGACAAACTACCAGCAGCACGTTGTTCATAGATTTGTGAAAAAGTATCTGCAACCATACTTCCCATTTGTTCATAATTCCACATAGATTGTGAACCCGCATCTGAAATACTTCTAACATCATATTTAGAAAGATATCCTTGTGCAGTATTCATTGCTTTCCATAGTGATGTTTCATTACCTTTTTCAGTATCACCTGTAAATAATGCTTCTGCGGCTTTATAAAAAGTTGGAAGTACAGTAGCTAAACCTAATGCCATTTTCATTCCACCATAATATACATTAACTCCAGGAATTAAATAAGGTGCAACTTGTGTAGCAAGTTTCATAGTAGTCCCAAATACAGATTTATCTTTACCATCAGAATCAAAGAAATCTACTTTATTTAATTTAGAACCATCAACAGTAATTAAATCCATAGGATTTACTATTTGTTTACCATATACTTCACGTTTACCAAGTGTTTCAATATAAAGATTTCCATCTTTATCATATTTCCAATCACCTTTTTTATGATTTACATGTCTTTTTGTCATAGGATCTATATCAGCACCATCTTCATCCCACTGAGCATAAACCATTGTAGGTCCCACTAAAGAACCCATTAAACCCATGTCATTAGCTGATTTATCTAATCATTGTTTAGATTCAGAATCATATACTTTTGATTGTTGAGCTAATTCTCTTAAAGATAAATCAGATACATCAATACTATTTATTCCAGTTTTACTATATAATTGTTTAAACGGATTATAATCCTTAGTTATAACTGGAGCTACATCTGCACGTAATGCTCCTTTTGGAGCAGTAAAATCTGTTGGATCATATTCTAACGCTTTAGCTAAAGCTTTATCATTTCCTAGGTCATTATACAACGACGCAGCTTTTTGATAAGCTGCGTTGAAGGTTTTGTCATCGAATTTACCAGATGCATCTTTAAACATCGATTGAACTTTATCTAATTTTTTATAATCGTCCATAGGTAATAGTTGAGTATTACTTGGAACAACATTAGAACTAGCTAAATCGAATAAATTTAAATCTGGTTTCTGCACTAATGCAGAAAATATATCATTTGGTTTTGTAATTTCCATATTATTGTTTATTTACTATTGAAAAAACTGAAATCAGCTTTAACTTGTGGAGTTTCATATTTTTGCAGATCTACTCTAGCATCTGTTAAGTTTTGTTGTTTATTCTGCATATGACCTGCAATTGAAGCAGCATATATAGAAGCATCTCGTTTATATGGAACTGCAATCATTCCTTTATAATAAGTGGTTGTCATATCAGTTCAACCAGTAGGAGCCTTAACTTTATTATCTTTTCATACTGTTTTTAAAGCATCTGATACAGTATCTTGTTCTTTACTGTCCAAGGCTTTAACTTCAGAATTATTATCTGCTTCAGAAGCACCTTCAGCAGTATAACCATACATTATTAAGAATGGTTTTATATTATTGTTTTCTCGTACTACAAAATCATTACCAACTTGAACATATCCAAATCCATGACGTTTGTAATAATCATTGATTATAGCAGGAGACCAATCATTTTTATGTTTTTCAATTTCTGATTGAACTTCATTAAATTGTTTAAGTGCATTATAATTAACAGTACCATCATTATTAGACGGCATATATACTTTAGCAGCAGTTCCACCATCATAAATAATATCATTAGCGCCTTTCATTCCAATAATTTTATCACCAAATGTAGCCTTACTCATATCAACAAGAGAACCATTTTTAGAATTCATTATATTTTTAAATGTAGTCATACCTAATGGAGTTCCATCTTCTGTAGCTAATCTTGCAGCACCTGTAACATGTAATATCATTTTCTTATTAGTTGTAATATCATTTCATTGCATTGGAGCTGAACCAGTTTTGCCATTATGTAATAATTCAAAAGGTGATACATTAGCTAATCCTTTTGCCGCGGCTGAAGCTTCTTCTGTAGCTCCTGGTAATTTCTCTGGAGAAATCGCAGAAGATGTTTTAGCAGTTGTATTAGTAATCAACATATCTAATATAAAATCTCTTGGATCTTTACCACCATTAACTATAGCAGTTGCTTTTAGTTTTTGTTGAGCATGAACATCCATTGTTTTTCATAAATAGTCTAAAGCTTTATCAATATGATTTCTTTCTGAACTATTTTCTGTAATAACTTTATAATGATCTCCAGGAGTGTTAATTATTTGATTTAAACTTTCTAAAGCAGATTGTTGTTCTTTTGTTGGACCTTTTACTGATACTTGTGATTTTAAAATATCATACTGTCCTTTAACTTGATCTTTAGAATAAAAATTTTCATTATGAGTATCTTCTGTTCCTAAAGAAGCAATTAAATCTTTAAGATTAGTTTTTATTTTATCTAACCCAATAGCATTATTTGCAACATCAAATATTGAATTTTGTCCTGATAATTTAGGATTATATTGTCTTTCATTTAATAACTCTGCAACAGATAATAGTTTATATTGATCTTTGTGTTTATCGTATTCGTTAACGTTAATTGCACTAACATTTCCTTTAGCATCTTTACCATAAACCATATCATTATTTACAGCAACTTCACCATAACCTCCTGCAGCAGTAGCTGTTTTAGCAGCTTCATCTCAAGCAGATTTACTTTGTTTAAGTTCATTAATTTTACCAACTAATCTTAATGACATTGCTCTATTATTACTTTGAGCATATGGATACATACTTCCCGAATTAGTTGATTCAATTTTAGCTAATTCAGAAACAAATCCGTTAACATCATTTACTAAACCTTTACCCATTAAATCTTTAAATACATCATCATCTAACATAGATGAAATAGTATGTTTACTTTCTTTAGATGAACTAGATGATGAAGAAGTTGCTTGTACAGGTTGTTGTTCAATGATGGGGGTGAATGTTGCAAACCCACCCCCTTGTTGAAATTTATTTATATTATATTTCATTATTTTGCATTTACTTTCTTATTGTTTGATGCTATTGTCTCATAAAATAATTTATCTGAATCTAAAGCATTTGTTTCAGTTTGACTCAAATCTATATTATGTTTATCCACAGGATTATTAACACTATGAATTACTTTATAAAATTGTTTTCTGTCTGCTTCTACTTTTTTAGCTATTTGTCCACCTTTCTTTAAAGATTGTCCGTACATCATAGCCATTTGAATATTTTTTAAACGTTCATTAAATGGTTTAATTTGAGATTCTTTAGCTTTAAGAGCAGTTTGTCATTTAGCATAATCAGATGATTTTTCCCAATCAATAGGAGTTATTCCAGGAGTTTTCATTTGAGTATCATAATTCTTTCTAAATGAATTATTAGTTTCATCAGCTAATGTATTATACTCTTCACCTAATTGTTTATATTTAGGATCTTGTAAAATATTAAACATTCCAGTTTGACCTTCACGTTGTTTTTTCATTATATCGTTTTTCTGATTAGCTAATAATAGAACATTAAGAGCTGTATTCTGAGCTGAACTTTGAAGCGCATTTATTCCGTGGATTTTTCCAAATGCGTTAGCGGCTAAACCTCTATTCTTACCAAGAACTTCAGTATTATATTTAGCGGTATTAGCGTTCATTTGTAATTGTTGTCCACGCATTTGATCAAGTCTTTGAGTATCTGCCATTTGAGCTTTATCTTTTAAAATATTACCTTGATTAATTCCAGATAATCTAACACTAAATCCTTTATCAATGTCAGCAGTTGAAGCAGCCATTCTAGCAGTTTTACTGTTAACAGCAGCAGCTTGTTTGTCAGCTTCTAAAGTATGTGGTCTATCAGCTCTAATATAAGTATTTGACATATAAGGTAATGTGTACATACTATCTGCAACACCTTTCCTTTGAGCATTTCCAATATCTTTATTAGTTCTAACTGTATTTAAATACATTGCTGTATTTAATAAATCAACTTTATTAAGTTTAGGAAATTTAATTCCTTCACTTTGTTTATTAACTGTTGTTCCAGATTGTGTAGTTGGTGTAGTTGTGTTTCCAAATAAATTAGTTGGAAGTTTTACTGCGGCAACATCAAATCCTTTATTTTTAGGTTCTAATCTTGTAGCAGATTCATTAAATTTATTAGTCATATAATTATGATATGGACCATATTTATTATCAGTAGCTAATCCTTTAACTTGTGCTAAATCTTTTACTGATACATTACTTCCAGCAGATTGAATAAATTTATTTAAATCTTCTTTATTTCTAGCTAACCAATTTTCATCAAGACCATTAACAAAATTAGTGTATTCAGGAGTATACCCTCCATCTTTAGTTTGCCATGTAGATACATCTTTTAAATCACTATAAGGTAAATAATTACCTGAACCTGGATGTTTATATGTAGTATTAGCTGTTGGTGCAACTGTAACTTTAGGTGCAATAGTACCAACTAATTTAGTAGGAACAATTGGTTTATTAATAACAGGTGCAGATATAATAGGTTGTTTTGTAGAATCAGGCAATGTCATAGATTGACCTTTATTATTAGTAAATGTATGACCAGAAGCTCCGATTGTTTCATTAGTAAATCCAGCCTTTCTAAGTTTACCTTCTTTTAAAGCTTTATCTAATACAGAAAAATCCATTTTAAATGCTCCACCTTGTTGGAATTGTATAACTCCACCTTCTTTATGTTCTACCATATTTTTATTATATTTGTTTCAGGCTTTGTTTAAACTTATTTTTCTTTTATAATCAGTGGCTTTATTAGCTCTATCTAATCCAAGAATAGCTTTTACTTTAGGATCTTTAAGTTTTTCTAAATTCTTTTGTTCACCTTGACGTAATTTACTAATAGCACTTTCTTGGAATTTCTTACCATATCAAGAACGTGGATCAGATTCTTCTTTTATAACTCGTTCTGATTTAGCTTTGTTATCATTCATACCCGTAACCTTAGCTACTTTACCTTTAATACCTAACCAACCTTTATCAATTTTAGCAGCTTTTTTAGCTTCATCAAGAGTTTCTATTTCAGCTTTAAGTTTAGAAATAGCACCTTCATCAGGAGTTTCTTTTGCATTTAAAGCATCTAATACTGATTTTTTAGGTGCAATTACTTTATCAAAATGTTCATTAATTGCAACTTCTGGATCAGTTCCTTTAGGAATTGTAATTTTAGATTCAACACCTTCTGGTACATTCTTTAATTTAAAGTCCGTACTAGCTTCTTGTGTTTGAATTTTAGTAGTTCCAGCGTGTACTTGTGCTAAATTATATAAACCTTTAACAGCTTGCACACCATGTACTAAACCTCTAGCATCTTGAATAGAAACATTTCCTAATCCACCTTCTTCTATATCTTGTGCAGTTTGTCTAGCAGCTGTTCCAGCATTTACTAAACCATAACCTAAAAATGCAGGTTTTGCTAATTTTGCAGCTTTTGATACTATTGATGATGCTGGTTTGAATGCTCCTTTTACTAAAGCTTTAGTTTCTGGAATTCCATATTTAGCAATTTTAGCAACTTTTTCAACTTCACTTAAACCCTCAGCTGATTTTACAATAGCTTTAGCTCTATTTAAATTTAATAATTCTTTACCTACTAATTCAACACCTTCTGCATCTTTAATTGCAGTTTTTGCAATTTTAAGAATATGTTCAGCCTTTTCAGCTTTAGTTGCAAGTTTAGCTATTTCAATACCTGTTTTAGCACCTTTTAAACCAAGTTTAGCAGATGCTGCTCCTGGAATTAATGATAATGCTGTAAATCCTAAATTCAATGCAGCATTTCCAGCAGTTTCTCCAAATCCATGTCCACGTAATATATCTGAACCTAATGTTGCAGCTGTTGATGTTAAACCTCCTGCAAGTCCGGCAGCGGTTCCACCTAAACTTACAACATCTCCACCTAATGCAATAGCATCTAAATAATCTGCTGTAGATCCTTTTCCAGATAACATATCTCCAACTTTACCACTACCTGTAGCAGTTGGTTTTTCTTTTGGATGAAAATAAGTTGTAGTTGTTTTACGAATATATGCTTGTGGTTTATGTGGTGTTGGTACTACTGGTGCAGTTTTTGCAGCAGTTGCTGCTGTTAAAGCAGCTGCATCATCAGCAGCTTTCTTTTCTGCATCTAATTCAGTTTGTGTTTTTGGTGGAATCAAATAATCATTCATTTTCCAACCTAATGCATATGCTTTCTCAGTTACTTTATCCCAATTAGGATTTGGTTCACTTAAAGCAAGTTTTAATGCCTGAGCATTATCGTAATCTTTATAATCGTAAGAATCTTTATTCTTAGTGTAATCATTTAAATAATCATCAACTCCTTCTTTTGCCCAACCTAATACTCTAGCTTTTCTTTCATCATTAGTTTTGAAAGTATTTAAATGTGTAGCAAGTGCATTAACATCATCATGATAATGTTTATTTGATACAATATTAGTTAAACCTTGTACTTCTTTTGAATACCCTGTTTGCGCTGTTGGAGTTGTAGTAGAATTTGTTGACTCTATGTGTGTTCTTAGTGCATTCATTGCTGAACTAAGTGATTCTTTATCAGCATCATTACCTCTAATCTTAACACCTAATCCTAACATATCTTTACTAAGAGGTTCGTCATGACCTGTTCAGTTGAATTTCTTTAATTCTTCTGGAAGTTGAGATGTGTCAATACTATATGTTTGATCTGGATTAAATTTTAAAGCTTTATCCATAGCTCCACTTTTTACAAGAGCAGCTACTTGATCGTAAGCAGGCTTAGCTCTTCTAGCTTCTTTAGAAGACATCGAATACAAATTATCGTATAATGCCTTTTCTACCTGAGAATAATCTTTTGGAGTATTATTTGGATCAGGAGCTTTACTTCCCGTTTGTAATTTTCTTACTAATGCCATGTTTATAATTTTTTTAAATTAAACAATAAAAGGGAAACAGGTTTTTTACTGCTTCCCTTTTAAGGTAGGCTTATTTTCTGCCCACGAATACTAGTTTACCGCCTTTTCTTTGGTAAGTAGGTTGACCTTGTGCTTCTGGAGCTCCACCTTGTTCACCTTGTGCACCTTGAAGCATTTGCATGATCATTTGTGCTAACATAGCAGCTGCTTCTGGTCCTAATTGTTGAACAATTTGTTGTGCCATTTGAGCAACTTGTTCTTCTGCTCCACCACCTTGTTGTCCACCTTCTGCAGGTGCTGCTGCCGGAGCTGCACCTTGTTCTGGAGCAGGAGCTGCTCCACCTTCTTGTAAAAATTTTACTTTCATTTTAATTATTAATTTTTGGATTTTACATATTCAGGATCAGTTTCAGACTGTACCTGTAAAAACTTAAACATTCTTTTACCTAATGTTTTGTAATCATTATCATTATTAGTTATTGCAGCTTTTTTCGCAAACTTAATTAATGTTTTAGTATGTGTCCGACTAAATATTCTTTCACCACCAACTAATTCCATTTGAGAATTTCCTTCTGCATCTAACACGTGCATTTTATCTGATTTTAGTTTATTATCAGGTTTGAATTCTAGTTCATCACCTTCTTTAACTCCAGAATCTTTGTTTAATTCTAACACATACATCACATTTTGTTCTGTGATTAAGTCTTCTGATTCAGGTACTCCTTCATGAACTGATATAACGTTCATTTCTTCATCTATAAAAATTATATCTAATGGAATATGAGTATCTTTCATATAGAAAGAAATCTCATCAGGCTCATTAAATATAAATAACATTCCTTCGTTTTCAGGTAATTCAGTTACACCTTGTAATCCTTTATCATGATCTTCATCAGATTCAGCAAGTTTAACCGTATATTCTTTATTACCAATCTCTATTTTTATTTCTTTCATTTGGTTAATATCTCAGGGATAATACTATTTAAAATTCCTCCATTTTCATGATGTCATTTTTTTGCATTTTGAGCAAAAATTGCACGTTTCTTCGTTAATGGATTTTTACTATGTGTAAGTTCTTCTGTAGATTTTCCAGTTTTCTTTTTAGTTGCAGTAAATTTTCCTTTATTTGCAGGATTAATATGAATACCACCCGATTTAAAACTTTGGATATTATTCATTTGATTTGATATTGTATATTTCATAATTTTTTATATATTCATTAATTAATCGTTGAGATTTTATATCTCCATCATGAGCAATATAATGACAATATATACACAAAGTTATTCCATTAGTTTCATCAAATTCTAATGAGTTATCAATTGATTTTGGAATAATATGATGAGCATGTTGTATAGTTTTTTCAGAATTACCACAATTTTGACAAGTATAATTATCTCGAGTTTTTACTAATTTTCCTCATTTTCTAAATGCGTCTTTTCTTCCTTCAATATGATTACATTCTTTTCATTCATAATGATTTTTACCTATTGTGTATTCTTCTGAACATTTTTTACAACAGAAATTATTTGTAGAATTAATAAGATGTTCTTTTCTATTAAAATTTGAACCACAATTAGTACATTGTATTGCTATTATATCTGAACTTTTATTTTTAACTTTACATTCATGCGAACAAAATTTAGAATCTCTATATTCTTGAACTTCATACTCTTTATTACATTCTTCACAAATTAATATCTTTCTTAATTTTCTAGAATTATGTGAACATTCTTGACTGCAATATTTTCTAGTTTTTATCCCTTGAAATTCAGCTCCACAATGTTCACATATTTTAGATTCTTTCTTATAACCCATATTTTATTTTTTGATATTATACAAAAGTATAATAATTTTTCCATATAATATCTATAAACTGATTAAATTTTTAATTACAAAGATTAAGCTTCAACAGTTTCTATAAGTCCTGTATTGTCTTGAGTATTTTCTAATATCTCATAAACTAACAACTTACCAGCTTTAAGTGCTATGTCTTCATCTCCATCTTTATATTGTTTAAACATCTCTTCTAACTTGTCTGTAACATCTTTATTAAAAATGATTTCATTAAGTTCAATTTCTGCGTGTTGAGTTATAGCACCACCTTCATCCATTGTTACAACCGGAATACCTTTATCAGTAACTTGTTCTGAAATTTCTTCTGGCAGATCGTGTTTTCTAGCATGTAATGCTCCATCAGGTATAACATTAAATTTACCACCATCTTCAAATACATCTATTTCAGGAACTTCAATTACTTCTATGATCGGTTTAACTCTTAAAGAATAATTAACCCGATTTTTAATATTAGTCATTTGTAGTTTACTTCCGCGTTTTGCAGCTAATATATTAGTTGTTATACCTCCAAACAATTTCTGTTGATTTTTGGTAGCGATGTCTCCAAATGAATTCGCAGAAGCTAACATATTCTGTTTACTTTGAAACATAGAATTACCCGCAAGTAAATTCTGTTTATCATCATATTTAGTCAAATTGTTAGCATTTCTAGTTTTACCAGCTCAAGTACCTAATAAAGTCTGTTTCTTTCCAGCATTAGTATTCATATTAAATGAATATGCTCCAGTATCTAATCCAGTAGTACCTTGCTTTTTAGCTGTAGTTCCTGCAAATTTATTTAATGTTGTAAGAGCAGTAAGACCAGCTCCGATTCCCATTAATGCAGGATTACCAGATTTAAGCATCATACCAGCTCCTTTATCCATAAGTCCCATTGTACCCTCTTCTAAATCTGAGCCAGTTTCAGCACGTTTTAAACCTGCTGCTTGTAATCCAGTTTCTAATAGTTGTGGAGCTTCTCCAAGTATTTCAGATCCTACAGAAGCAGCGGGTGCTGCTCCTGGGATTTGTGTTGAACCTGATTTAATAGTAGATCCATTTGCATTCATACCTAAGTTTTTATTAAGTCCTTTTATAATTTTATTTATATCTAGACTATTTGTAGATAAATATGAATTCTTAGAACTTAATTGTTGTAAAGATCCAGATGGTGTTTGATATTTTTTAATTAATTCTTTAGGCATAACTTATAGTGAATAATGTTCTTAGAGCATTAATGACTGCATATTGTGTACCATCATATTTTACTCGTATTTTAATATATTTATCTCTAATTTTCATTTCATTTGCTTTAGTAAATAATAATTCATTATTTTTAACATAAGCATAAGTAAAATTAATTGGTTGAATTTGAATATCTCAAGAATCTTCCATATATTGCATATTACCTTTTACTCTACCAAATTGTTTAAGGTTTAAACCTTGTTGATAACTGTTAACTAATTTTTCTTTAGTTTTATTATGTTCTTTAATACTTATATCTTTAGTACGTATTAAATTTCCATAAAATGAATTTGGTAAATTAATATCAAAATATTCACTATTAGAATTACTATCTTTTTGTGTAATAATATAAGGAAGTTTTGGTGTTAAAGGTTTTGCAATTAAATAAAGTCTATAGCGTTCATCTAAATCTGTGATTCCAGTTAAATTAACTCCATTAACATTATTTATTGTGATGTTATTTAATTTTAATATTAAATCTTTATCTTTATTCCAATCAAATCCTTCGCCAACAACTTCATAATAAAATGAGTTGGGTTCTGCTAAATTAGATATAATTTTTAAGTTATTAAATATTTTCTGAACTCCAGGAATTCCATTAGCAACAAATTCAAATTCGAATGGATATTGGGCATCATACCAATAAGTTGGAAGAATTGTTCCTTGCTCTTCTTCGAATCCCGCAAATCCGTGTTTATACAAGTAATTAGATGCATTTTCATGCTTCTCTGTATTTGCAAAGGTATAAAAAATATTATTTATATTTTCTGAAAATTCTGGAAACCATGTATATTGAGTAACCCATTTGTTTGTAAGTTCACTATGACATAAATGTCAAGATACATTATTATATTTAAACACAAACATAACATCTTGTTTAAATGCGTTATAATGTGATTTTACAAAATTTACATTTATACTATTATCATAATCAGATTCTTTTAAATTAATATGATCATTTAAGAATTTTTGAATTTTCAAATCAGATATAACTTCAAATTGTTGTCCATTAGTTCTCCAAATCTTTTTAGCAACAGTATCAATACCGTAAATAAACTTAGATGTTTTAATTATAGAATCTGCTCACATAGATCCAAATGTATTTGATAATACTTTAGGATTTTTAGGAAGTACTGTATCAGTATTAATGTATACATTATCTCCTTGTGCATTTGTCATCATTGCTCTTTCGTTTACAGGAATCATTAATACTCCATGTTCCATAACAGCAATAAGTGTTCCATATCATTCCTCTAATTTTACAAGTTCACCATGTTCAAGAGTATAATCTTGATAATTTGGAGATTCGAATATACGAGTTCCATTTACAAATGATGATTGTTGTAATTTATTTGAATAATTGATTCTATTTGTAAATGAAGTTTTGATAAAAGGAACATCAGGGATTTCAAAATAATTTTTATCTCCTAATGATTTACTAATACCTCCATTAATTATATGAGATTCAGGTAAACTATCTTGCATATCAATTGAATGATAAGGATAGAATCCTCTTTTCTTTTTATGAACAGCTTCTTCCATTGGATTTGAAAAATCTACATCTCTCATTGCTAAATTAGTATTACTGCAAACTTTAATTGTAACTCAATAACCTAAAGGAACTGCATTAACATCAGGTTTATTAATCTTCTGTGATCCAAATAATCCATTAATTTCAGAATACTTTTTGAACTTCTTACCATCAGCTTCAATTATTGAATTATTTCCAGGTTCTCCATCACTAGTTTCTCCTGAGAATGATGCAACAAAGTTTCCTCTATAAGTAAAAACGGGTAAAAGTTTTCTATACGATAATGATTCAGTTGTAAGTGTTCCATCTGTTCCACCTGACTTAACAATTGTAGAAGCTTTATTAATAACTCTAAAATTTTTATATCAAGTTCAAGGATCTATAATTTTTTTATTAGTTGGAACTTCACCATCAGTAAAATTTCAAGTCATTCTTTGAGTTACTGTATTTATATAACAATCACCTCTAAAAATATTATTAATATATTTTGAGTCAGTTCCAGATAATTTACTTCATTCAATTCTATCAGTAATAGGAAAAAATGGAGAAGAATTATTATATCTTATTTTAAAGTAATCTTTTCAACTTACATTAAAATTATAATCTTTTTGAAAAATATTATAGTATTCACCATCAACAATAGCATCTGATTCAGTTGCTAAATAAGTATTAAATATACCTCTAACTTTAGTAGATGTATAATTTACATTATCATCAGTAACTGTATTTTCTAAATCTTCATATGCTCCATATTTAGGATCTGCATATTTAGAAACATCAATATCATTACCTGCTTGTGAACTAAATGAGAATTTACTATTTTTAATTAATTCAATACCTGGTTCAATTAAAGTAATTGGGGTATTAATTTCTGTAACATCTGATACTTTTGGAATAGTATTTTCTAATATTAAATTTAAATAATCTTTGGAATTATTTATAAATGATTTATTAGAACGAGTATACTTAGTAGTTCTTAATAAGAATTCAGATGAATTAAAAAATGAATTAAATGTATTTACTTTTAAAGTAGCTTCTGGACAAAGTAATGCATTATGATTAATATCATCTACTTTAAATAAACTTGTTCCTAATTTAGGTTTACCTGAATTATTTGTAGGACTATTAGTTGTAGTTAAGAAAGATTGTCCAAAATGAGCATCATTAATATCTTCTTTATAATTGTTATTTACAATTTTTAAAGTTGGAGTGTATGCTTTTGTTGATGTAGATATACCTACAGCCTGAGCTAATATAGTAGGAATTCTTTTTTGTCTAACAATAAAAAATCCTTTAGTTATGTCTTTTAAACCATCAATTATATCAGATCCTTCTAATACACTATTTCCAAGTTCATCATTTTGAAATGATACTTTTAAACCAATTGGTTTAATTGATAAAGTTCCATTCATCATTGACTTTTCAGTCATATCTATTTTGAATACACCTTTTACATTTTCATCAGTACCTTCGATTAAATAATCATCTCCATAATTAATATCATCTCCAATTTTAGGAAGATATGAATATATTGTATTTTCATTAATAACTTTTTTACCTCTAATATTAAATACTGGAGATAATGTATAATCATTCATAATATAAACTATTCCTAATCGATAAACTTCTTCATCTCAATATCCTAATTTATAATATATATTATTTGCATTAAAATATTCATTTCCTATAAATGGATATCTTTCATTATAATTTTCATCTAAATATCCAATGCCATTAGTATCATACATAGGAGTAGGTATAGCATATAAACTATACTTTTCTAATGTTTTAAATACTTCATAATTATTTGTAATATTTCCAGCAAAACAAATATTTTGACAAGTTGCCAATGTTTTTACTGAATCAAAATTTGCATATTTAATATTAATACTATCTGTTGTAATTTCAGTATGATTTTCATAACCTGTAATAGAAATTTCAGTATTATTGTTTACAATTTTAAATTTGTCTTCAATAAAATATGTTTTAACTATTTCAGAATCTCCATCACCTGTAGATCTTGTATAATATATATTAATGTAATCATAAGCTAAATCTAAATTGTTTAATCTAAATTTAATAACTTTATTACTATTCTCATCTAATTGACCTCCTCTTATTGATTTAGGTGAATTTACTGTTCCTATGTGACATATTACTTTTCCTGATTCAGCAATAAAATCTGATTCATTTCCATCATAATCTGCTAATTTAAAATAAAAAGTATAATTTCCAACTTTCATATTACCACCATCTTTAATTCCTAAAAAATCAATAGTAGTAATTTTATTAGTATTCTTTATTAAACTTGCTTCAATTTTAAAATTGTCAGCTGAATAAATATTTGTGTCTAAGTTACCATGTCTATCTGCAATTTTATATTCAGTTGAACTTGTCAAATAGAATCTAGAATTTATGATTTTAGGAGGATTAACATCATCCGTAACTATTATATTTACTGAATCATCATAAGATACTTCAGTAGTAATCGCTATAGGATGATCAATATTTACTTTTGCTACATCAGCATCTAATCTTAACGGTAAAAGAGATTTTTCAGGTACAGTTGCACTAGGATTCAATAAATTATAAAAAGGAGCATATTCATATAACAGGGTTCCTGATTCAGGAATCCCGTATATAGAATTAGTTATTGATAAATTTATTATTGGTAATGCCATTTTATTTTATTCTTAGTATATAATTAACTACAAAGTAAGGAGGCATATTATTATGAGGCATTGTTACTCCACTATCTCCACCAGCGTTACCTGTAAGACCTTGATAAGTACGTGCATTATTTTCACCAACTATTGTATTTGTAGCATTACCAGGCATTCCTGTAGTTACTTTATTATATACAAAGAAAGAACCATTATCATCCGCAATACCATTTGGATGATTATGTACTGGTGATTCAGTAAGATCTAATTGATGTGAAAATTCACCTGCTGAAGCACCTAATTCAAGAGTTGCATATGCATATAATGGAGGAATTCCTGCTTGAATTAATGATGATCCAGGTTTAATATAAGGAATACCTATAGTTGTAACTCCATCTCCTCCATAAACTAGAAACATAGGTCCCATTGTAGAAACAAATGAAGGATGACAATCTGCTACATTAACTGTTTGACCTGGAACATTACATCACACATATCCCTCTGGTGGTAACGTACTTGAGAAAAAAGGTTTAGGTATTCCTCAATCTGAATAATATAATGCTGAAATCATTTCATCATTTGCATTCACATGATCACCTCTCTTTATTTTATTCCCAGCTACTGGAATATAATTTTTTACAGCTGTTTTTATTGCTTCTAGTAACATATTTTTATATTTTTTTTGTGTTTAGTAATAATCATATCCTTCATAATCATTGGAATCATAATTAAAAACATTAGTTAGTAATTCAGAACCTGAGAGAGTATATTTATTTAAGTATATTGTTGGTAATTCATCTGTTACATCATCAGTAGTTCCAGGATTATTAAATACAGGAGTTATACTAAATTCTAATATATTTCCTTCTTCAGAAAATGGAATAGTAATTATATAATCATCTGTAGGTGAACCTAATATAATATCAGTTCATGTTCTTGTAGCTCAACCATCTAATGAATAGTTTATTCGTAAATGTGTAATATTTCAAGTAGTTTGATTATCAACAGAAATATTAAATGTAGCTTGATAACCTTGTCCATCTATTTGATCTAAATTATAATAATTTAAATGAAATAAAGGTAAATCTTCAAGTTCAACAGATAAAACTAATTTACCTTTAAAGTTATTTTTACAATAATATTTGAAAGTTGGATCATCAAACCAAAATTGGTCAGTTAATGTTCCACCTTTAAAACGTGCATATTCATTTCATACATCCGTTGTAAGGTCAATAAATCCATTAGTTAATTGAAGGTATAGTTTGACATTATATATTCTTAAATCTGATGAAATTCGTAAATTTCCTGAGTAATGATAGCGAGTTACATTTGATAAATCTAAATCAACTCCTTCAAATACAGTATATTCTCCAGCTTTAAATATATAATTATTTAAAACATTAGAAGTAAATAATGAATATTTTGTTGGATCATTAAATGTAAACTGAATTCCATTTCCTACTGATTCTTCTGTTAATATTTGTGGACATGGATAACTTCCAAACTCTACTTGATTAGTATTTTTATTAGCAGATACAATATATAATACTCCACCAAATTCTCTTATTCCAATTGGATAAAATCCATCTGTTAAAGATATATATTTTGGAGTTTCTTCTGTCCAATCTGGTGCTTTAATCTTTGTATTTCCAGCATCATTTTGTAATGCCATTTCATCTGAATTAAAAGTTATGAAAGTTCCATTTATACAATCAGTTAATGTATTAGAAGGCATCATAATTGGATTAATATCGTAATTTAATCCTTCAGAAAAAGTATTTATTGTTTCTTTTTTCATTAATTAAAAATTTTATATTTAATTATTATTTTCTGTCCATCTTTAGTTTTACAATATTTAGTTTTTCCAGATAATACATTAGATGTAGATGAACTTGTTATATTATAATAATCACAAACATCTTTAGCACAATTAAAAGTTTTAATAAAATTATTTTCAAAATCAAAAATATCAACAATTATTGGTTTTAAAATTTTTTTATCTTCTAAATTAAAATTATCATCTTTATATCTTCAAATTAATCTTAAATTTTCTAATTTACCACATGTTTGTACTATTCGTTTACAATTTTTTGTCACAGAACTAGGGTCAACATTATAAAATTTTGCTCCATCTTTAATACATTGAAATGTATTTATTAATGCTCCATCTTCTGTAAAAATATTAACCCCAAGTTGTAATCCTTCTTTTATTTTTTTAGATCTTTCAGGATTATTTTCACAAGCTATTTTAGTATTAATTTTTATTTTTTCTTTATGTCCTTCAGAAAGTGAAATATTTAATTTAGCTTGTCTAATTCTTTCTTTAGATTCATCTGATCTTTTTGTTCCTAATTGTAAATCTCTTAATTTTTTTCTAGTTTCTGCAGATACAATTCTTCCTTTACTCCCTATACCACCTAAATTAGAATTATATCCATTTTCAAAAGAATCAAACTCTTTAATGTAACTAATTTCTAATTCAAATAATTCGTTATATAAAGAATCTTTATCTATATTCCTACAAATTTTAATAATTTCTCAATTAAAATTTTCTTCTCCATATTTACGGATTGCATTATAAAAATATGAATTTCGATCTTTATGCTTTTTATTTCTTGCAGCACTTAGATGTTCGGTTTTTCTTCTTTTTAAAGATCTAATTGTTTCACCAATATAACATTTATTGTTTAATTTACAAGTTGCTTTGTAAATATATCCTTCATATTCATTATCTTTCTTCATTTCTTAATTCTTGTCATGTTTTGTTAGATGGTGTGAACTTGTGTTCATAAGCTTCACCCATATATTCTAAATCTCTAACTTTTAAACTATCTGCTCAATAACTCCATCCTTTAAAAGTTTTACTTTTAAATCTAAATACATAAATATGTTTTGCTTTATAATAAAGTTCTTCCTTAATTTTACGAGGAATAATATTATTAAATTTGACAATTGATTTGCTAGTTTTATTATCTTCTAATCATTTGTTAAATCCGGTTGGATTTAATCCTATATAGTAATATCCATCGAATGGAGTTTTCTTTCATCCTTCGATCTTTCTTAATTTTCTATCTCTACGAATACTGTATTCTTTAATCTGTATATCAGGAGTTAGTGTTAAATGTCCGATATAAGCTAAACAATTAATATGTCTTTTTGATATTATAGATATGGCACATCCATACTTTATAGCGGAATGCATACGTCTGAATCCATGTGTCAATAATCTTTTTATTTCAGGTTTTGTAAAAGTATTGAATTCCATTTGAACTTCATCTATAAAGTCATCTAAGAATACATCTTTTGTTGTGTAAAATTTAACTCCAGAGTTAACTCCTTCCATAAATTTTCTCTTTAATTCACTCCCAATATATATGGGAATCATTTTAGGATATGCTCTAGTTTTAAAATAATAATTCATAAAATATCCTGTAAAATCAGATTCTACAAAATCAACTTCTTGAAATCGTCCATTCTGACGTTGTGTTATAAATTTATCACCCGTTACAATTTCGAAGTCTATATAAGACTCCGCAACTGTAGGGATTACAAATCTAACTCTATCATCAATAACTCTATGTAATATTAAACCAAGACAATATCTAAAAGGACCAGCTATAGCATCTTCATATGTTGCATTTCATCCATAAGTATCATTAAGATTCCTTCATTTTTTATCAGTAACCTTTGTAGGAGTATTTGAATAAATCTCCCCAGGTGTTAGTCCATGATTAAATAATATACGCATTAACGAGTTGGTTTAAATGATTTACCGAAACGTTTTCTATCTCATGAAGAAGAAACATTAAGGATTTCATCCATTTCATTTTGATTTATATATTCGGGTACTCTAGCTTGAGTACACATTAATTTTCATTTCTGTTCAAGTAATTGAGACATTTGAATTATTCCTGAATTCATAGTAATTAAACCTTTCTTAAAAAATTCAGCTTGCGCACAAAAAGCCGCAACAGCATCAATCTCTCTAACATCTAAATAAGGTAATCCTTCTTCATCAACAATAACTCCTTTATAAAGAATATTTATTTTATTAAATTTATCAGCTAATTGAATTGTGTTTCCGGTTTGTTGATATTTAATAAATTTACCTGATGAATATCCAAATCCTGTATTATATTTTCTTGATTCAACATAACCTTCAATTCATCCATTTTGATTATTTCCAGCTAATGTTGTTGGTGTAGTCTTTTGATAATCTTCATAATCTGCTGTAACAGCTTCGATTATATCACAATTACAAGGAAGATCTACATAAAAACTACCATCAGCATTTTTTTCAGCTTCAGTTTGGTAGTGATATCATCTATATTGTTTGTTACCTATTTTATCTCAAGCAATTAAACCTAATGTTTCAAATTCATCAGGGTTTATTTCAAGACCGTATAATTGTCTCATTTGAGTATACGCTGTATTAAATGGAAATCTTTTCATTAATGAGGAGCTTGTGTGTTAGGTATGGGTTGAGCAGCCATTTGACGATAATAACGTAATTTCTTTTCAGTTAAACGTTTTTTAATCTCAGCTGATATAAATGTATAATTTTCTAAATCATCTCCAGCACAACAATCATATTGTGTGAGTTGTCTTGGATCTTTTGGTATAAATATAATTGATACTTTCTTTAATAACGGAGTATTAAATACTCAACAATCATACATGTTATTTGCATTTGGTGTAGTATCAATATATACGTGAGGTTTATTAGAACCATGTCTAAGATATCTATGTGATCTAAATCCGTTAATTGTAGTATAAACTTTAAATACAATTTCTTTATGAATTGAACCTAAATAATCAATTGCATCACAACTTAAATCATTTACTATTTGAGGAATTTCAAAATGCATTTCAGGTCTACTATAATCAGGAAGATTACAAGGACATTTATCTAATGATTTAGTATCAACATCTACACAATTAATAGACATTACTAAATCTCTTTTTGGAACAATTCCTTTTAAAGAATATTCCTTAATAATTTGAAGACGTTCGTCAACACAATCATCTTCTAATTGTTGTAGTGATAAATTAGGAGTACTTGTTATACCAGCAAGACCTCCAATAATATCATTATATATAGCTGATGCTAATTTAGTTACCATAAGTTAGATTTAATAAAAAAGGGTGAGGCAAGACGCCCCACCCTTTAAGTAATTAATTAATATTAAGCGATTACTGTAATTGTGATTGTACCAGTTGCACCAGTAGCATCAGTAGCAGTAATTACTGTAGTTCCAGCAGCTACACCAGTAACTACACCAGTTCCAGCTACAACAGTAGCAGTAGCAGTAGTTCCAGAAGCGAATGTTACAGCTCCTAATGCTCCAACAGGAGTAATAGTAGTAGTATCACCTACGACGATTAAGTTATCATTAGTAGTTAATTGGAATGCACCAGCACCAGGACTAGAAGCTAAAATAGATAAACCAGTATTAGTAATTGCAGTTTCAAATGTTGTTACATTAGCAGCAGGTACATAGAATACATGAGTTGTGATTGAATTACCTTCTGCGAGGATTCCATCAGCACTATCTTTTTGGATTTTGTAACGAAGTGTATATTGAGAATAGTTTCCACCAATGATTGGTCTTTCTTCTTTGTTTGTACCAAAGAAACGAGTGTTTTCATAAGTAGGGAACATAATTGATCTTACCATGAAATCGTCATCTCCAAAACCAACAAGACCAGCAGTTGTAACTGTACCTGTAGCTTTTACTGTATATTCAGGTTGAATAATTGAGTTAGAGTTTAAAGTTAATGCAACTTCTTCAGTTTGTTTAATTGAGAAAAATCTTTGGTTATTATCAGTAGCGGTTAATGTAATAATACCAGAACCACCAGAAGTAGCAGTGATATAAGAGAAACCGAATCTATCTTTAAGTCCGTTAATTTGAGCAATAAGAGCAGTTGCGTCAGTAGCAGCTACACCTGATGAAAGTACTTCAACTACAACCGGTTTTTTGAAATACAAATAAGTATTTGCATATTCAGAATTGGTTTGTTGAGATAATCTTACATCTACTTCTAATCTATTTACTAGCCCACTTGTTGAAGCGGCGATTGTAATTGAAGCTACTTCTTTAACACCAGCACTATAAGCTTTTTTATAAACGCTTACGATACCTGCTTTCTTGAAGAAATTTACTCTAGTTACATTCAGACCTTGGGCAGTTCCAGCATATTTAGCTGTAGAACCATTTGAATCTAATTGAGAATTTAAAATTGTTGTTGTTGTAAATTGATACATTTTTTATAGTTTATATCATTTAAAAATATTTATCTATGTCTTTGTTGTTGTTCTTGTTGTGGACCAGCTACTGATGTATTAACAGGAATATGTGATTGTAATCTAGGATCACTAGCATTTTCCATTAATATATTAGTTAGTTCATTTATAATTTCTTGAACAACGTAATCTGGGAATTCTAATATTTGAGATGTATCTTCTACTGCATCTACCTGTTCTTGTGTAAGTCTGATAAATTGTGGAGATTTTAAATAATCTACATATATTCTTGTTGGTTGAAAAATCTTATCATCTTTTCCAAATCTTAACTCCATTCTAGTTGCATCTCTATTACCGTAGCGAATATCTTCTTCTCTAGTTATTAAAGATCTTTCAACACTTTCATAAGTTAAAGTACCTGATGTATTAGATTTAGATACTACAAATGTATCATACATTGATTTAATTGTTAATATATTAGTATTAACATCTAAAAAGTAGTATGCTCTTTGTATTTTAGGATCTGAACTTACAGATAATTTAGAATATAAATTTGCAAGAGTTCCATTATTAGTAGTATTTATTAATACTTCTAAAGGATTTGATATAGATGGTGAAGTTTTTAAAGTATATGTAATTCCATTTACTATAATTGTATCTCCATCTACTTCAGTTCCATCTAAATCTAATGTATAAATATTAAAATTAGTTCCCGATAAGATTGTTTTAGAATCTTCTGTTGGGAATGTATTTATTGTATTTACGTTATGAATATAAAAATAAGGATTAGAATATGAAGGTCTTTGATAATAGTTATTAATTATTTGTGACCACATATCTCCAGTTAGACGTTTTGCACCCATTTGTAAATATGAATTAGCATTGTAACATTTAAAAGATTTTAATACTTTATATTCTACAATACAATTCAAAATATGTACGTAATCTGGTGGTAAATCTACTTCATAAGTCGCTTGAAATAAAGGACTTGGTGAAGTAGGTGAGGTATAACCAGGGTATACCGTTTGTAATTTTGGTTCTAAAACAGCAGTACTTTTTAACACTCTCAAATCGTCAGTTTTCTGTTGATTCATGTCATAAGCGTTATACATTTTATTAACGTATTGCAAAATTGCTTTATTAATAAAATAGTTATAATCTTCCAACAATAAACTTGGAGCATTGACTTTATTTAATTCTGTTAGAGCTGCTTCAAATAGTTGGCTAGCTGTGATAATTGTATAGTTTTAATAATTTAATTATATTATCTTATTTGGAGGATTATCTGATCTGGTTCATAAAAATCCATTACACGATCTTTTTAATTTTATAGCAGAACTAATACTAGCTAATTTTAAATCTAGTTTATTTTTAGCTTGAATAATAGTATCAAAACTATCAATATATATTCCATCTAAAGAATATCTATTTAATTTTTCTGATTTTTTATTAACTATTATTTGTAATTTATCATATTTTTCAGTACTTATAAAGTATCCTGAAATTTTATAATTTGCTCTAATAGCTCTATTAAGATTTCCAGAATTTGTATCTAAAAATAATATAGCATCTGACATTTTTTCAAATTCTTCTACTAAAAATCCATCAACATCATAAATATAATATTTATTAGGATTATGTAGATTATATTCTGAAATATTTATTAGATTATTATAACTCCATAAAAACCCATTACAAGTTCTTTTTTCATTAATTGCTCCATATATATTAGATATATCTCTTTCTATAATTTTACTAGCTTCTATAGCAGATTCATATGATTTTAATAAATTTCCGTTAAAATCAAATTGATAAACAAAATTATATGGTCTAGGTCTTCCTTTTCCACCTAATGATGTATTGTATGTTTTATCACTATTTATAAATTCTTCAGTAACTAATTCTGATTCTTTTATATACGCATCTTCTTCTTTTTCAAATACATATAAAATATCTCTTTTAAAATTTGATATTCCATGTTTTATTATTGCAAAATGAAAAGGACGAATAGGATAATTCAAATAATGTGTATTGTTTAAATTAAATCCATTTCCTAAATATCCATCAAAAATATCAGGATTTTCAGTTTTATGTACTCCAATATAAATTTTATTGTTAATTAAACAAGTAGTTTTGTAAACAATGTATTTCATATATAATTATATTATGGTTAATATTATTTTTTAGATGTTGGTCCTTTTTTGACAGTAACTGTTTCAACAGGTTCTTCATAATAAGGAATATCTTTAGTGATATCTTCTTGAGCAACGTCAATTTCACGTTTAGTCATTAACTCAGGATAAGTTTCACGTTTAATAGAATCTAATAGTTTTTTGAATCTAATATCTCTTAGGAATGTTATTGTTGATTCTAATGAACCTCCAAGCATTTTATCATCGTATTTATATATTCCGTCTGAACGTCTAATTACTCCACGATCAACTGCATCGAGAATAAACAAATGCATTTTCCAATCTTCTCCTTCGTATAATTCAATTATCCTTTTTGGAGTTTTCTCAGCGATTTCAACTAGATAATCTAGTATATCAGCAGGGATTGCATTTCCTAAATTGCGTCCTAACACTCTACATTTTTTGATTCTTTCCGATTCTGAATCTTCATAGATATAACTTAAAGCTCTATAAACAAATTGTTTTTTGTCCATTTTAACTTTAGTAAGTTCTCCTGGTCTTTCAACATATAAATCAGCAATGCCATATTTACGAGCACCACCATCTACAATTAAATTACCATCTGAATCTCTTTGGAATCTATCTTTTGCAATCCAGTTACAATATTCAATAGCTTCTCATTTAGCTTTATCTATTACATCATCTAAGTCAAATGAAGTTCCGTCCACTATTTCAAATACGTGATCGGCTGCAATATAATGGGCTTCACCATTACTCATTTTAGTAATATCATCTTCTGACAAAACCATTTCGGTAGCACCTTTATTGACATCACCTCTGACTAATCTAACACAATCGGGGTATCTTCCTGTACGTGGATTTGGACAGGGTTGTATAAAGTACGTTTGATTAACTTTTCCATAAGCACTTCTAAGAATTATTTCATTATTCATATTCATATTTTTTTGTATTTTTTAATTTTCATCTACTTGTAAAATATCTAAAATTAGGGGAAGGTTAATCCTTCCCCATTTTTTATTACTAAACTTCTTCAATAATGAATGATTTATAAGGAGCGAATGCTGCAATACCAGAGTATCCTGCAACGATCAATTTAGATCCTGCGATTGGAGAACTAACGATACCACTAGTGATACCATCTACACCACCAACACCTGGATATTTAGATGTTACAAATTCTGCACCTTCTAATGTAAATGCTGCGATAGCTGGTTGATTTGTTGAAACGTCAGGTGACATATCAAGACAAATACCGTATCCTTTTCTATCATATTCTTTAGTAAGAGCACGATCAACCATGAATGTTACCATATTACCGGCAATTTCATAAGAAGTGAAAGTTCCACCAACTTTGATAGGATTATCAGCTTTAACCATTGATTGAGCTGCTTTAGAATACATCATTGTTGGAGTTGATCCCCACAATTTCAACCAGTCTCCTAAAGTAGAGTTAATTTGACCCCAAAGTCTATCATTAACAATAAATGTGTAACTGTTACCAATTGCATTTGCTGCTTTTTGATTCATTTGATCAATTACTGTATTGATGATGTTTACATTCAATTTAGCATATTTATACTTAGATGCAAATCTTTCGATTTGAGGAATAAGACCATCACCCGCGATAAGTGGACGACCATCTTCTGTAAGTACAGTAGATTTACCATTAACATCCATAGTTGTTTTTCCCCATAGTAAGTGGTTATTTTTAACTGTTTGGAAGTTTTCAAACAAATCTTTTTCCATTTTGTTTAACTTAAAGATCTTTTCTTTCAAGTCTCCAGCTCCATCTCCTGATGCAATTTTGATAAATTGATCTTCCATTTGAGCATAACGAGAAGAGTAAGAAATGTCATTTCTATGTTCTGTGATCCATTGACGATGTTTTTCAATGTTTGATTGATACTTAGTATAACCTTCTTCATGGTACTCAGGCATAATATTAGATAAGAAACGAGTTGTTCCACCTACTTGACATGCTGAAGCATCAAGAATTGAAGAGAAATCTGCATCAATTAATTGAACCGTATATTCCCAGAATACATCTGCTTTTCTTTGTGGGGTTGCTTTAACAATACATTGCTGACGCGATCCGTCAATTTTGAATGTATCATATTTTTCATAATATCTTTCTTTGAAATACATTATGATATCTGCACCACCTGCACCAGTACCCGTTGGTGCTGCTGCGAATTCAACTCTTTTTACGAATTCTACATCAATTTCCCATTCTACCATTAAGGTATTAAGTGGTTGAAATTTATTAGCTGTTTTAGAGTTGTAATAAATGTTCATTAAGGCTTCTGTTAAGAAAGTCGCTGTATTATGTGTATACATGCGAGCCATAACTCCCATCATTTTAGGACGAGTTCCTAAAAGTTTGTAGAAATCCTCATAGGTTCTACTGTGTGCCAATTCTGGCTTTACGTTAACGTAACTTGCTACTACCATTGTAATCTAATTTTTTAAAAATTTAAGTCGTAAATGCTATTTTGTGTTTTGCCGGAAGGATTATTCCTAATAACGGCGGGTTTTGGTTTTATCTGTGATTTAAGTTTTGCTATCTCCGACTCATATGCATTCTTCAATGCATCGAATGAATCTTTTCCGTAACGTGAAAACCAAGCAAGTTCATATAATTTTTTTGGATCATTTAAACTTTTATAAAACTCACTGGTTCCATTTTCGTCTAAATCCAAAATCTGTGAAAGTACTTCATTTTTTTCATCATCATCTAACTCTATTCCGTAGAATTCTGGCGTTTGCAATGCCACATTAACCATAGTTTCAGAAAATTGGTTAAATTGTTCTTCTCTTTCGGTTTCAGCTTCTTGCTTTTGAGCTTCGTTATATTGATCTTCTAGTTGTTTATATTCTGTTCTAAGCACACCTACTTTTTTAGTAAATAATGCCTCATCTTGTAATTCTTTTTCTAATTCTCTAGCTAATTCTTCTTCGGTTAAATCATACTTTTGTTTTAAGTCTAATAAGAATAATTCTTGATCATCGTAAGAATCAATACTATATTCAGATGCAGCTCCTTGTGTAAATTCTTTAATTACTGAAGTTTTATATGCTTCAAGGAATTCTTCAACTGTTAAATTTTCACCTCTAATTTGATTAATAAGTTCAATTTCTTCATCATCTAAATCGTGATCTACAGGTTCTTGTTCTGGATCAGCAGCTTTTAAAATTTCTAATTGTTCTTCTTCTGTCAAATCATAGAAATCAATTTCTTGTTCATTATCGTTTTCATCCAAAACACTAATTTTAGAATTTTCAATTCCAAGTGTTTTAAGATATTTATTTAAAATAAACTCTTCGGTATCAGGTCCTTCGCTTTTTTCTGCAAAAAAGTCATCGACATCATCTCCAGGAATATCTAATTGTATTTCGGGTTCGTGTTGGGGGTTATCGGGCAAAAGATCGCCTTCAAAAAGTTCATCAAATTCATCCATATTCATTTATCATTTATAATGTGTATTATTTTTCTATCTATTAAATATATTCATCTTTCATAATGATTTTTATATATTCATTATTTTATACAAAGTTACCACCTTTATCAACAATAAAATATATAAACTATAAACTTTATTGAAAATAATTGTGGTAACTATTAAGATGCACTAATTGAAGAATTTAACTTCGCCAGTATTAAATAACATAGCTTCAGACTGACGTCTAAAACTTAATCCTTTTAGAACTTTACCTCCAGCTTTATTTCACATCATGAATGCATGTTCAATATTAGCAGGAGTATCTTTTGCAATAATCCTTTTTAAAAGTGTACTCTTTGCAAGAGATCCAAATCCTACATTATATGAAAATGAAATTAAAGCTTCATATTGATTCTGAGTTAAATCTAACTTCAATTTATCAATTTGTTTAGCAAATAGTTCCAAATCAACCTTTAACATTTTAGTAGCATCTTCAATAGTATTAAGTTTATGATAACTATATGCTTTTTCTTTATTTTCAGCACCTCTAATCATTTTACCATCTCTATCTAATATAACTTTTCCATAACCTTCAGTTCAGATTCCAATAGGATCCATTTTAGGTTGAAGTCCAATATGAGAGAGATCTCCGTCATGGAGACTCTCATAATGGGATACTAATTTAATCAGTTTGTCTGTAATCATTTTATTTATTTAATTCAGAGAATATTGTATCAACATCTATTACAATTGTACTTCTAATTAATACTTCTGTATTTGAAGTAAAATTAAAATTAAAATTTATATTATTTTCAATTCCAGGATTATTCGATACATTAAAATTTCCTTTATTAACACCTTCTATATTAGCAGAGCCATTAAAAGATATTATTTTACTTTCTTTAATTGAATAATTGAAAGTATAATCTACATTTCCAATTGTTACTTTAGCTTCAACACTAGTTGATTCATTTGTTTTTGTAATTTCCATAATTTTATTTTATTAATTTTTTATTTTATAATCCACCTTTAGCATAATGATATGTTCCACTATTTGTAGGAGATACTGAAAGTAATGTTAATCCAGTAAAATAACCTCCGATTATAGTACTAGTTGATTGAGATTGTCCTGATGATATTGTTAAATTAGCTCCTGATACATTAAATGATCTTCCTGCAGCAGCATCATAATAACTATAATTAAATGTTATAGTAACATTTGTATTTACAACAACTGCACTCGGTGATCCTGCATATACTGAATACGCATACATTTTTCAATTTGTACCATCATATAAATAATCTACATATATTTCAACATATGTATCATTAATTACATAATTATCTGCATAAGCTCAAGCATCATTATTATTGTAACTACAACAAGCTCCACTAGTTAAAGTAGATCATGTAGTATTATCAGTTACTATTGAAATATCATTTCCATTTCTATATTTAGTACCTCTTAAATTTGATGCCATTCATACTTGATTACCAATTTTTACTGTCTTATAAGTATAACCACTATTATCAGTCATTATACCTGAATTAGTAGAATCATCTTTGATTAATCTAACTGAAGCACCTGTTGCAGATCCACCACCTTCTAAACTAACTCATTCAGAATCATAATGCATATCCATCATAGTTGAAGTAGATAAATATAATCCAGTCTGTTTTATATATGCAAAATTTCCAGTATTATATCTAAATCCTCCGCCGACAGCAGCAAATTGATATATATCTGTAGCATTAGTATTTGGAGTTAACCAATGAGTTGTATTTGCTTCTTTCAATTTTCCACCACCTGTAGTTGTTCCTCCAATAGTTGAAACTAAAGTTTCTAATTCTGTTAAAGTTGGAACATGTCATCCACTTGGAGATATATTTCTAGAATCTAATACAGCATATGAATTATATAATCTACCATAACCACCATTAGGTAGTATGTGTTGATAGTTTCTAAAATTATATAAACTGTTTTTACTACCTACGTAGTTACTATCAAATGCACCAATAGCAGCGGAGAATAACTCAGTTAAACTCCTATTACTACTATCAGCATATATTTCAGTAACTACATCTCTTTGATTAAAATGATCATTATCTGGAACTGACATACTTTTCCTCCAATTGTTTTATTCTTGATTCAGCACTAGCAAGTTTTGCTATTATCAAGTCAATGTATTTTACTTTATATTCACCCTCTCTATTTCCAACTACAAATTCACTAAATCCATTAGATAATAAATCTTGAGCAATAGTACCAAATCTTAATTCTTCTAAGTTATTTTTAAAATTAAATGAAACTAAATTGAGCCTACTATAGTCTTTAATGATTGGTTGAATATTAGTCTTTAAAGTTCTATCTGACGATAAAATAAAATTACTAGCAGTAACATTACCATTGAAATGAGAATTATCACTTCCATCAATATAAAATGGAGTTGTACCATCGGAAGCATTTCTAATTGAAAATCCAGTGTTTGAAATTCCTTGTATTGAATTTTTAATATAGTATTGCTTAACTCCTGCTTGTGAACCTTGTAATTGTATTCTTGCCTCACCTCCAACATCATTTCTAATTAGCACAGCACTTTTGTTAATTAGAGCAATATCACCTGTTCCACTTTCAGCACTAATATATACTGCATTGCCAGTAAACTGTAAGTAACCTTGTCTAACTGTATTTGCTGAATTATAACCACTCAAATAAGCGGCATCAGCAATCATTTTTATTCCCTCACCTGCATAAGTATTAACAGTTCCAGTTGCCATTAAAGTACCATTCACTGCCAACTTATACCCTTGGTCAGAAATATATCCAATCCCAGTATTACCATTAGGGCTAATATAAAACCTCCCAATATCGGGTACTGTATTAGCACTTTGGGTTGATTGAGTAGTAATTGCAAAATCTCCATAAGACTGATAATCTGTATGTATGAACCATTTCCTAGAACTACCATTAGATACATTATGGTCAAATGATAACATTCCTACCCAACCTGAACCGCTAGGCAATGATAATCTTCCGTTAATTCCCATCCCACCATTAAGAACTAATGCTCCTGTTGATGGTGATAGTGATTGAGTTGTGTTTGGTATACTTACTACTCCATTACTTTCAATAGTCAATAAGGGAGTAGTTGCATAATTAAAAGTAAAGGCTTTGTTTCCCCACTGTCCAACAGAATTAAAAATCATTGACCCATAATTATCTCCACTACTAATAAAATAGTCAAAAGAAGAACCTGAACCAAATTTTAATTTACCTGAATAATTATTAGATGGTATATTAATAGCAAAATAATCACCTCTAGCTGATGCATTTGTCCCATCATCACTTATCAAACTATTTACAAAATTACTCCCATTCCATTTAGGAATGTAGTTTGTTGATAAACTTGATAAATCTTGTGTAGCAATATTATTTACGCCAATAAAATTTCTAATTTGAGTACTAGTAGCAGGACTCATTCTAGCATTAGGGGCATCGTATACCATTACATAACTTACCGTAGACGCAAAATCAGCGCCATAGTATTTTAAACCATTTACCATTTCAGCATTCAAATTCCCCACCATAGTAGTAGAATTTACAGTTAATGGTGCTGTTCCAGTTGCTACTGTTGATTGTAGTTGAGTTGCATTTACTGTAGAAGTAAAAGTTACTGCTCCTGTTTTACTTAACCTAAATCTTTCTGTATAAGTATGTGCAATAGCTTCTGTATTGTATGCTCTAGCATCAGAATAATCAATTACTAAATCAGTACCACTTCCACTGTATTTGTTGGCAATTCTATAAACTCTTTGGTCAGTTCCACCATCGGCATATAAGTACATAGCACTACCATAATCAGAATCCAATGCTCTTAATTCAACACTATGATATGTTACACCAAATTTGCCTTTTCCATACGCTGTAACATCCCCACTAATCCACATATTTGCAGATTGTGCAGAGCTATTTTGGTTTAATATGTGGTCGTTATTGTTGGTATAAGCCGATGAACCTAGACCTAACCAAGATTGTATTTGATTTTGTGTAAAATTATAAACATATCCGTTAGAGTAACCTCCTAGTAAATTAGTAGGTACGGATTGATTAGCAGTTCCATTATATACTGTTCCTAGTGTTATACTAGAGCCTAAAGTCCCACTAGAAGATACAAAGTCTCCAGTGTTACTACTGGCTGCTGAACCGAATGTTCTAGTAGGTAGTGGAGTATAACCTAAAGCAGTAGTAACCATTCCTGAGTTGATACCAGTTATCCATCCACCGTAGTTACCAAGATTATTATTAAATTGACTGAGATTAGTAGGTCTTGCTGCTGTCAATGCATAAGGTGCTAAACTACTTGCAGTTATAAAACCATTTGGATTAGTTGAATTATAAGGTACATATCCCAAAGCATTAGTAACAAGTGTTGAACTAATTTGTGTTAATGCTCCATTCTCAACACCAATCAATCTATTATTCATTTGATTGATTGTGTAGGCATTGAATGTATCAGTTAATGTTGCATTACTGAAAGAACCACCTAAATTAGCATAACCGAATACTGTTTGTATTAGTCCACCAGATCCAGAACCACCAGAAGTAACACCAAATGCACAAACTTCACCTTTAACAGATAAATTACCATTACTATCTAAAGTCATTAAATCAGTGAATGTTCCATCTGTATTAACAGTTGAAAAATTTCAACCATTATCGGTTAACAAATAATTAGAAAGTGGTAATTTTATCACACCATTAGCACCAGCCAAATTAGTTGACTGTGCTACTAATGATAAATAATTAAGTGGTACATAAGCACTACCAGAACCACCAGAACTATAATTATTAATAGCAGTAGTTGTTGAACCTCTTTGTAAGGCTATATTTTTACTTTGAAATTCCATTTTATTATTGTTTTACTGTTGTTTCTGTTATTTCTTTGATACTATATTCAATAGATTAGTATCATTTTTTATATCTATACTCATACCATCAACAATAAATTTTTCAGTTGGAAAAATACTATTTATTGTTAGTAATGAATACGGTTTAAATATATTAGCCAGCGTTATATTTAGTTTTTTGGCTGGTGTTGAATACTGATTCACATAAGACTGGATAATGTTGTATTCTTGTTTCTGGTCAATTCCTAAAGCCTTTGTTTTGATACTTTGATTGTATGTATAATCTGTACCTATTTTTTGAATAACAGATGAATAATTCAATCCTTTATTTGTATCACTACATACTTTTAAATTCATATCAGAAAATTCATTTACAAACGCTGTATTGATTACGTTTTTATATTCTGTATCTGTTTCCGCTTTTTTCTCACTTGTAGGTTTAACTAACTTGATGTCAAAATCTTTCAATCATACAGCACCACAAGTACCACCCTTATATATTTCAGATGGTTCATATAATGAAAACTCAATATCACCGAATAACATATCTGCCTTTTTAATGGTTATTTTATTACCAACTTCATTTATAAATGCTGTTGTATCAACTTCGTTTAATATGTTTTTCCAGTTGTTATAAAGATGTCCATCTTTGTATTCAAACTTAATTGGGAAAGTCATTTCAATATTAGTTCAATACTTTTGATAACCGTTCCAGTATTTATTTCCGATCTTTAATTTTGCATATAATAATACGTAAGTTGATAAATAATAATCACCTGTAGATGCTTTTTTACTTTCATCTATATAAGCTACATTAACCGCTGAATCCCAATAAGCAGAGCCACTAATTATTAAATAGTAATCATCATAAAAATAACTACCCTCATTGCTTGATGAATATTTCAGTACAACATTATTTGTACAGTCAAGCCAAGTTTGTAAAGGTAATGCGCCAGTTGGTGCAACATATCCAGACCTATAAAGACAAACATAATCAGAGAAACTAACAGAAGAACTTAATGCTACATTATTTTCATAGTTTGCCATTCTTACAAAGGATGCACCCTCTTTAGTTGATATTGTATCATAATCAAGTTCGGTTAATTCAGACCAAGTACCACCAGTTTTATTATATGTTTTGTATTTATCATTTTTGAAATATTTAAACACATAGTTCTTACTTCCATAAGTTTTAGGAATAGAAGAAAACCAGTTTGTTGTTCCTGTTACTTTTGTAATGTTGGTTAGATCATCATCAGAAAAAAACTCTGGTATCAAACTATCATTTGTGCTTACACTGGTTTTAATGCTTACTTGATTATAAACCTCAGCTAATTCAATACTAGCACCATTCGATTTAAAACTTTCATTTGTAACATCTACTGTATTACTTAATGTTGTGTAGCCAGTTGAATAATTCAACCAATTGTTTGCAGTAGTATAGGTATGATAGTTTACAAATCCACCTTTTATATAATCATAGTTCAATATATAAACCTCATCACCATCTGCTACAATTGTATAGTTTAGGAATTGAAGAAGCTGTGTTAGTACTTCTTTGTATGTTATTGCTTCGTTATCATCAAAGAAATTTTGCTCAGCTACGAGTAATTTATCTATGATTTTTTGATCTTCAAAGCCCGGTAAATAGTTGTTTTCATTCACGTATATTTTAGAATAGCAATTACACTTTTTGATGATATGAATCAATAAATCTTCAAAGCTTTTTATCTTTCTGTTTACCAGATCAACCGTTTCAAATTTGTAATTGTCTAATGTACTCAAACCATCTATTGCTTCAAGTTCAATACTTTCATAATGTTGTTCAAAGCCTTGTGTATATATGTTTGGTGTCAAGTAACCAACTCATTTAATCAGATTATTATCAACATCTTTCAAAGTCATTTTAGTACCTTGTGCAGTTGCTGAATAAAGGTTGAAATTGTAACTATCAGATATAATTGTACAAGTTGCATTTGATAATTTCAACGGTTCGTAAATTGTACTATTTGTATTTAATTCGATTTTAAATGGTTCATCTGAGAAAATAATCTCAGATGTTCCACTATTACCATCATTCACATTTATATCCACTTGATATAAAGTGTTACTTATATTTTTAAATTGTCCTGTGTAAATCATATTACTTTGCTTTGCTTTTTATATTATCATAGTTAGTTAGAACGCCTTTTAAATTCTTTCCCTCAATAATAAATTTTACTTCACTATTATTTGTTGTAGTTCAATTTATACCACCTTGACCATTTAAAAGAGCAAATAGTGTACTTTGTTGACCTTGATTTAATATCATTTCACCAGCATTTACTCTAGCTAGTATTTTATCACCAGAAATAGAACCACCTTGTACAATACCACCGTTTGCAAACTTTGGAATACTTGAAGCTAATATAGCACCTTGCATTACTCCAATTTGAGCCAATGCTAAACCTTCACCTACAAAGGGAATAAAAGCATAAGCTGCTGCTGTTTCTGCTGCCATAAGTCCAGTATAAGAAGCTGTTTCTGCAACATTGGTTGCAATTTTAGCTGCTGCTGTTCCCGCTTCAATTCCTGCTTGTGTTTGTTTTGCTGCTGTCAAAGCAGTGGTTACTGCTGTAAGGTCTTTAATAGTTTTTACAACTGACATTATACCATCCAGCGTATTAGTTAATGCATCTCATATTGCTAGAAACTTTTCAAATCCAGAAGCATCTACATTATTAAGTGTATCAGTTAATGCTTTAAATCCTTCATACATATTTTTAGCACTACCAGCAATATTTTTTATACCCTCGTATATACCACTATTTAATTGTTTCTGTAGGTCTTTTATATCCTTCTTAACCTGCATTAGTTTTAATGCTTTGGACAAGTCTGGTGCATTTAATAATGCTTTATTTAGTGATTCAATTAAATCATCTGCTTGACCGTGAAACTGTGCTTTTAGTTTACTTAGATCACCACCCGCATCAGCTATTTGTTTTTCAATATTCTTTACACCTTTATCACTAAATTCTTTTTCAATGGCTTTTATAAAATCGTCATTTTGCTGATTTTTATCCTCTTGTTTTTCAACATCTGACTTTTTATAATCAAATGTATGATCTATTGGATTACTCTGAGGTAGTACAAAAGCAAAATCTTTTTTAGCTAAATCTGCTTGTTTCTGTTTTACTATTTTCACTAAATCATTAGTCGCAAAATTTACTCCTTTGATTGTTGAAATAGTTCTTAATGTTTCATCAACAATACCAGACATAGCATTAGTATATTCATCTTGTGTGATTATACCATCTTTTAAATATCCGTCTTGTTCAGTTAGTTTTTTAAGATAATCTTCTTTAGCTGTTTCAATTTTATCATCAGTAGAGGATAATGGTTTATAGGCTTGAATTTGTCCATAAATAACATTAGTTTTAGCTTCATCTTTCGTTAAGATTCCGCCGTAATTCTTTTTACCATCTTCTACGTGCTTATCAAATAATTCATTGTATTTCTTTTGTGATATTACACCGTTAGCTAATTCATTATTTAGTTTTTGAGTTTCTTTTACATAAGCATCTTGTACAGAATCAATTTCTTTTTGATGTTTTTGTACTTCAGTATCTTCACCAGAACCAGCACCTAAACCACTTAAATTAGTATCGGTTGTTTCACCTGTATTTTTACCAAGTTCAGATTTTAATTTGTTCTTTTCTCTAGCTATATCATCTCTAACTTTTAATAGAGGTGTTAGTTCATCTAAATAACCAGCTCTTTCTTTTACTAATCCACTATCTACACCTTTGCCACTATTAAGATCTTTTCCTAACTGATTATTAATTATATCAATCTTACTTTGAGTTTCGGCAATTCTATCATCATTAGGATTCTGTTTATTTAGTAAATATTGATACCTGCTTTGTTTATCTAAGAGGTCTAAACGCTCTTTGATTTTTACGTTAATATCACCGTTGATTTTTAAGCCGTTTTTATCAAATTGATAATTAGTACCTAAAATAGAATTTATTGTTTTTAGTGCAGTTTGACGCTCTTTTAATGAAGTATTAGTGTCATTTACAATCTTCAAAGAGTTTTTAATCTCGTTTGATTGACTGTTTGTTTCAACTGCATTTTTTAAACCAGATCTATAATCTGTTCAAATTGCTTTTAGTTCTTTAGCTTTCTCTGCAAGATTTGAAAAGTGTTGATATATTGCCATTGCACCACTAAATAATATCATTGGTAAGAATGACATAAAAGCAGTTTTAATTGCTAAACCTACAGTTTTAAAAGCGAAATTAGAGGTTAAACTAAATTTGTTTACTGCTGCTTCTTGTTCAGCATAAGATTTTGCTGCTGCAAGTGATTCATCTAAATATCTTTTTTGAGATTTCTTAGATAAATTACTATTTGCTAATTCCTGTACAACTGCACTTTTTTCTGCTTCTACAGCCTGTTTAACGTAACTAGTAGTAGCTGCTGTTGATATTGATGTGTAACCTTTTTTAATAGCTCCAAAAGCTTTACCTACAATAATAGTTACTGCTATATTTGTAATAGTATCACCAACTAATTTAAAGTGTTCGGTTATCCATTTAAAAACCTCAGAAGTTTCATTTACTATAGTTTTATAAATGTTACCCACATTTAATTTAGCTGTTAGTTCTTCAAAACTGTTACCAATTCTATTTAAAGCACCACCTATTGTATTGGTGTCAACATTACCAAATGCTTTTTCTAGTTCTGCACCAAATTTAGGAAATACATCACTAGCTAATAATTGACCGTGTTTAGCCATATCTCTCAGTTTTTCAACTGATACACCCATAGCTTTAGCCATAATTGAAAGTGATTCTGGTAAAGCAGAACCAAGCCCAGCAATTAAGGGTTTGAGTTGAATTGTACCCTTTTGCATCATCTTTGACATAGCATCAAAAACTTCTGCTTTTTTATCACCGCTTGCACCTGTTGCTAACAATGCAGCATTTAATCCGGTGAATAATGTTTGCTGATCTTTTAAAGGGATATTACTAGTTTTTGCAGATGCTGTAAACTTTGCAAATGCACCAGTCATTTCGTTTATACTTAAACCAAACTTCTCACTAGTTTCAATTATATATTTTTGATTCTTTCCGTATTCTTCTCATCCACCAGAAGCCACTTTTAAAGCCTTGTTAACTGCTGCTGATTCTCTAGCAACAGTTATCATTTCCTTTATAATATGCTCAAAACCTAGCCCTGCACCAAGTACACCAGCCATTTGTAAAGCAGTAGATTTTATTTCTCTAAAACCGTTTTGAATTTGTGCTTGACCTCTTTTAAAATTTTCTGTTAGTAGATTTACTGCTACCCCAAAACTTAAATTATTTGCCATACTATTATTGTTTTTGTTTATTTATTTTATCAATTAGATCTGCACCAGCTTTAAACATATCTGGAAGTTCTTCAGCCATAATTTTGAACTCTGTTTTATCTTGTTCTAATTGTTTTTCAAGTTCCCAAGGTAGAGGATAAAATTTAGAAGGACTATTTATTTTTGAGGTGTCTATGTGAGGTATAACAGATAAATAAGTTCATAGTCTGCTACTTTCCATTTGTTGCTTCACGCTCTTATTATAGGCTTCCATATATAAAGAAATATCGTTTATACTCATTTCATTCATTACAAAATTTATATCCAATCCAACATTCACTACTAGTATTGCAGCTATATCTTTTATAAATATTACTTCTCTTTCTGGTTGTTCTTCTGTAACCTCTTTTACTTCTTTATTTGCAAATAAATCTATCAATTTAATTTCTGTGCTTAATTTATCCGAAATGGTTTTGCTTATCTTCTTACTCTTTATTAGCTCTAAAAACTCTTCATAAGTAAATACATCTGGATTGTTTGAAAGTACTATACAGTACATCAATTTCAATAAATCATCTGTATTTGTATAGTCTATTTCATTGAATGATTTATTAGTAAACTGTTCAAATTTGATGATACTTTTAATGTTTAATTTTATATTCATATATCAATTTGAATTTAAAACAAAAGGCGGTATAATCACCGCCTTTTAAATTTTTGATCTTATTACGCTGACACTTTAACCAAAGCACCAGAACCTTCTAAAGATACAGAACAAGATACTATTGCATTATCTTCTGCTTTCATAGTTAAAGATGTAATGTGTGCTGTTCCTGTATAAAGACCTGTTCCAGTTAATGCAAAAGTTGCAGGATCTGCAAGTCCAATTGTAAAACTAACAGAACTACCTGCTATTTGACTAGCTAAAAGAGTATCGAATGAAGTATCACCCGCTACAGTTGTATATAAAAAATCTGATGAAATTGTATAAGAAATTTGTCCAGCTAAACTAGCTTTTCAATTTCCTGACATTTTATTAGTTGTATCAATTGATGCTGCACTAATTGATAAATCACAAGTTTTTGCAAATGCAATAGGTGTTGAGCCTACAAATAACATTAAGTTATTACCTTTTACTAAATCGGTATTTGAATTATATGATGTTGACATTTTTATTTTGTTTTATTGTTTGTTATTTGATTTCAAACTGTAAAGTCTGAATATATTTTTTATCTATTAAATCCTCAATTGAATCTACTAATCTACATTCATAATTGTAGTTGTCTTTATTTTGGTGAATACCTTCAATTAAATCATTTAAGGCTTCTGTTATTGCAATACTTCTGTCATAATCTTCTGAAACAATTATAAAAGTAACATTACATTTTTCCTCATAAATTCCAAATTGAGTGTGTTGTTTAGCGTACTTTTCCCTATAATAAATTATAGTATCGCCTTCTGTTCCTTCTGGTGCAACTATTGGAAATACATTAGTACCTACTCAATTAGTTAGACCACTATCTGCAACAATTAATTTTCTTAATTCTGTTGTAATTGAAAATTTTGTAAATGCTTTTGTAATCATCTTACCCTTTATTAATTATGTTTGTAATTGCTCTTTCAATACCACTATAAACTTTTTCAATTGCAGCGGTTTCGTTTAATTCAATAGCATCTTTTCAGAAACTATTACCTTCTACTTTCCCCCTGTTTGCTCCACTTTTAGTAGTTCTTACTTGTGTACCCATATCTAAAAGATGTGCGTGCATACCTAATTGATTGAATCCAGCAATTGCTCCTAAACTTGAACGTTTTAGTTTGTTTTTAAAAGACTTCAATAAATTACCAGAATCACCTTTTTTGGATTTCATTCTATCTCTTAGATTCTGTTTACCTGCATTAATAAACAATCCTGTTGCATCTTTTAAACCTTGACCTACAACTTTATCTTTTTGAAAATCCTTTAGATTATCAATAGCTTTGTAAACTCGATCATAATCAATTAATGTAGTTTGAATTTCCATTTTATTTATTAATTTTTTCTAGTATAATATCAATTGAATTATCAAATAGATTTCTATCAAAAGAGTTTATTTTATAATCATTCTTTTCATATTCAACAATTAATAATTCAGATAATAGTTTATTATATCTAATCTTAAAAGCTATTGTATTACTATGAAATAATTCTTTAGAATCTAATGAGTAATTACCAGATTGTTTAACTTTAGCTGCTCTGCATTTAAGTAGTTCAGTTAAGTGTTTTGTAACTGCTCCCGATTCAGATTGTACAGTTTGATTTTCTTTAAATATTAAACTATATAACAGTGTTCCCGCTGGTATCATATAAATTTAGTTTGAATAGTTTTTGTAAAAATCTAAAAGGTATCTATAGTTAAAAGGTATTTCTGTAGTTTTACTTGCAAAACTTATCATTTCCCTGTTTGCATATAAATTACCAATCATTAAAAGCATTGCGTGCAATAATGGCAAGGGTAGAACCTCACCATTAATTGCAGCAACATCAACTAATTTTTGATTTATATGTAATTCAACAGTTGCTTCTGCCACTTGAATTAGTGAAGTGATATAAATATCATCTTCAATAAATTCTGCTTCCAGATTCAAGTGTTTTTTAGCTTGTTCGATTGTTAAATACATATATTATAGACTATTTTAAAATAGCAGTTATAAAAGATTCATTTCTACGAGGTTTAGCATCAAAATAAGCATTGATTACTAAACGAACTTTACCATTAGCTGCTTGTGTGTAAGGATCAACTGTCAAGTCAATTCCACCCCATTGTCCAATAACATAATCTTCAAAACATCCAAAGATTACACCTTTAGAAGGTACAGCAGAAGTTGACAAAGTATTATAGCCGTTAATTTCTGTTCCTTCCATTAAATAACCTGCTGCAACACCTGCTGCTTTAAGAGTTGATTTAAATTTACCTTTTGCAGATGGTGAAACGATAAACGTTTTCTTTCCAGTTACATTAGCAGATTCTAATATTGTTTCCATAGCTACAACTTCTAAATAACTTACATCTTCTGTATCAACAGGAGTACCATATAAAAGTCCAGAAGGTTGAGTTGTAGAACCAGCTACAGAACCTAATACAGTCGATTCTAATTTGTTTGAAATTGCTTTTACAATATCAGATTTAAGCATTGATTCAGCACTAATTGAATCTTGAATCAAGAACTGTTTAGAAATATCTAAAAATGCAGTGATTCTTTTTGGTTCTAAAGTTACTTCTGTGAATGAACCAGCACCATCTGATGCACCAGCAGTTTCACCTGCTCACAATACATTTGATCCAGAATAAGCAGGGATAGATACAGTACCAGTTAAACCAGTCATATATGTTGCACCAGCTTGAACCATTACTAGATTAGCTCTAAGAGGTTCTAAAATTCCAAGTTTATCTTCTGCTACTACTTCTTGTCCAGCAGTTGCTACTGTTGCAGAAATTGTTGCTCTGGTTTCCATTGGTAATACAATTTGACCTTGTGTGTTTTGTCCAGCTTTACGAAATTCAGCTTGCCCTGCGTTAGTAATTTCTAATGCTCTTTCGTCTAGTTGACGGTTGTTAGCTACATCATTAATAGCTTTCAATAATGAAAAATTTTCCATAGTTTGTTTTTGTTTTGTTGTTACTTTATTAAGGTTTCTTTTATTATCTTCTTCGATCTTTCTGATCTCAGCATCAATAGTTGCTAACTCTTTAGTAATTTCATCAAATTGAATACTTTCTAAATCGTTAAGTTTTCTAGTTTCTTTTTCAGCATTAGAAATTAATTCTGTTGCTCTTACTTTTAATAGATTTTTATCATCTAATAACTCTAGTGTGTTCTTCATTAGTTTAATTTGTTTTTTAAGGTTTTATAATATCCAGATAAATCTTCTGTATTCAAATCATTCATTTTTCTAAGTGCTACTGTTGTGTCTGGATAGGCTTCTTTATAAACTGGTGAAACGTCAAAAATTTGTTTAAACTTTGTAATCTTTCTAAGATAACCAGTACTTCTTTTTTCCCATACATCACTATCAATAGTAAATGCAAAGCTTGAAGTGGTAATATCACCACGTTTTAAACCTTCTAAAAGTTCATCACCTAGTGAAGTGTTAGGTGCTTCAAATCTGTATTTCAAACCTACATTATCAACTTCTAATTTTAATGAACCAACACCAAATTTTGAGCGTGCCAAAACACCTCTATCTTCACTGTGATTTAGTAAACAAAGTATATCAGATTGTTCTAAAATACCATCTAATGCTTCTGGTTCTATAACCTCAACAAAACCCCCTAAATCCCTAGATTCTTTATTAAATTTTAAAGCATACCCTTCTACGGTTCTGCTGTTTTCTGTAGTTCTTAATTCTCAACTACTGTTTCGTAATTCCATCATTTTTTTGTGTATTTACAATTTGTGTTTCTTTTACTGCATTTTGCAGCGTAATAGTATTTACTTGTACAAAACTATTATCACCATTATCTATAGCAGGTAAATCTAATTCCTTTCTAATTTCGTTAACTGTCATTACACCAATTTGGAAAAGCTTATTAAAATACTCTGCTTGTGATACTTTATCGGCTCTCAATAAAACAGAAGTATCAAATCTAACATCTATAGTATCTCGTTCAGATGGTTTATATAGTTTGCGTTCAAATTCCAGTTCTATCTTTTCTAATAAAGGGGAAAGTGTATCTGTGAGGAATGCTAACTGTGTAGCTTCTACAGTTGCATAATTAGCTTGTGTAAGATCAAAACATTTCATTGGTGAAACACCAAAGAATCTACAAACATCAATTACATTAAATTGTCTTGTTTCTAAAAGTTGTGCATCTACAGGACTAACTGTTATAGGTTGAAAATTCATATTACCTTCTAATACAGCTATCCCGTTAGGTGTTCCAGTAGAAGCATTAAATGAAGTTTGTCAAGCTGCTTTTAAATCTTGTTTTTGTTCTGGAAGTAGTGAACCATCAACTTTTAAAATACCTGCTAAATTAGCACCACCTTTAAAAAATCCTGCTGCGTGTGCTTCTGAATCTGTAGCTAACCCAAGTGTTAACCTTGCGTGTTCCAGTGTACTTATTCCACGAATACCATCATAACTAAAGTTTAGTATATGAATCATATTAATAGGCTCTACTAAAGCATTAAAACCAGTAATTGAATACATCAATTTATTATTTTGTATATCTGTTGTAACTACTGTTACTCACGAACTATCTATAAATTGCAATGCTATTACATTACCGCTTCGATCTCTTTCTATATAAGCATAAGCATTACCCTTTAAAAGTACACTTTGAACTAATGTTTTCATAAAAGTAAACCTGCTCATTTTATTGTTCGGTTCACTATTTAAAAGTCTGTATGTTGGGTGTGTTTTATGCTTTGTTTTATAACCGTTATTGTCAATTAAATAAGGTTCTAAAGGTAATTGTGCAACAGAATCACTAATCACTTCTACACATCTATAAACAGCAGGTAGAAGCATAGCTTTGTTAGTTGTATAACCACTTTGTGAATTATACATCAAAGAATCAAAAAAGCTTCTTTTTTCTGTTATAGGTGCAGGTGTTGATTTCTTTTTAAATCAGTCATTAAATGCCATTTGTATTATGTTAAATTGTGTTTGAATAATGAGGAACTTGTAAATACATACCTAAAGCTTGTATCATAGAAATTACACCATCAATTTTATTATTGTCTATATATTTTACTGGTTTTGTGTTACCATTTTGATCTGATTTTAAAACTACATTTTTAAAGCAGAATCTGTTGATCTCATTGTTATCAATAACTGCTTTGTCAGATAATATAAGCCTTTCTATTTCTTTGGTTGGTCTATTAAAGTTTCCAATTGTTTGAGAATAAACTTCAAGTGGTAAACCTTTAGCAGTTGCATCAATTGCTCACTGAGTAGAATTATAGCTGTCATATCCAATTACTTGTATATTTACAATCTGTGAATACTTCATCAAATCGTTAGTTATATATTCATAATCGGTTACATTGCCAGGCGTTACAGTTAGTTGCCCTTTTCGCTTTCAATCTTTATATAATTCTTTGTTAGACTTAGTTCTTAAAGCTTCTTCTGGAAGGTAGTAATGAGTTTTGAAATAGTATTTATTATCATTTACAACTAAATAAGAAACAGCAGTTAAATCTGATGTTTGACCTAAATCAACACCAACATAACAAGCTTTACCTTTAAAATCATTTAGATCAATATTTTTACTACAGCTTAGAATATAATCATCTGGTAGCCAAACATTCTCAGAATCACACCAAAGATTTAGTGTTTTAGTTTTTATACCAGTTTCTTCTGATGGGTTGTTTTTAGCCTGTTGAACTTGTTCTTTAATATATTTAGAAGGAACTGTTACACCTAAATTAGGTGCGCATTTAATTCAATTATTTTTATCAGTTCAATCATCATCAACATCTAAAGAGAAGATAGCTATAAACATAGAATCATCTGTTTTTACAGCATTTAGAACTTCTATTGCTACTGTTCTTAGTTGATAGCAGGGTAAGGACTTATTAAAGCCAGCAGTGGTTATTGTACACAAATGAGGATTGTTTCTCATTCCCATACTAGACTTTATTACATCTCTAACTTTACTGGTGGGTGCTGCGTGGTATTCATCTAGTAAACCAAATGATGCATTAAAGCCGTCCAATTTTGAATCATCAGCGGCTAATACTTTAAGTTTACTGTTTGTGAGGTTGAATTTTATTTCTGCTCTATATGGAGTAAAATATTTTGTTTTGGGATCAATTCCTTTTACAAAAACAGAACACATATCAAAAGCAATTTTTGCTTGTTCTTTACTGTTTGCAGCTAAAAGAACTTCTGCACCTTCTTCGTTATCTGCAATTAGATAATATAAACATAACGCTGCTGCTAATGCTGTTTTGCCTTGTTTTCTACTTACTTCTATATAAGAACTAGAAAACCTTCTTGTTCCAGTTTCTTTTCAGTAGAAGCCAATAATATTTGCAATTAAAAAAGTTTGCCAAGGTTCTAATATAAATGGTTTACTTGAATGATTTCCAGTGAAGTGTTTTAAAGTTGCTATAAACTCAATAGCTCGATCAACTTTATCTTCTCTAAATTCTAAATCATCTCTGAGTAAATCACTTTTAAATCTCTCACAAGCTAATTGAATATTTTTACCTGTTACTATACTACCATCTAGCACATTATTTACATATTGATAATATAGTTTCATTGTTACCTCGTTTCTTTACCTTGTTTTATAAATTGCTCAAATGGTGAATCCTCATCGCTTTCATTATCTTTTTGTATTAGTTTGGTTCTAGCCTTTGCAGTTAGTCCAAATTCTAACATAACTTTCATAGCCTGTGTTTGTGCATCTTTAGCCACCTTGATTAATGGGTGTTGTGCTATATTACCTCTATCACTTTCGACAGTTAAACCATCTTTTTCTAATTGCTTAGAAGCCTTTATAAACATTGAATAATTACGAGCTAACATAGTTAGTGCAGCACTATCAACTTCTTCTAGTATTCCACTAGATTCTAGTTTAGATAATACATCCTGCATATAAACAGTAGCATCTTTTTCAATATCCTTTGGTATTTGTCATTTCATATTATTTTGTGTTTTTGTGTTGTTATACTCATAAAGATATAAACTTCAAGACTGTAACACAAAATTTATAAAAATAATCAACATCTAAAATATTAATTGTAAGCACTCTTAAACATATAAAATCAATTAATCACTCAAATAAATAACATATAAGTTAGCTTCATAACTACCTCATTACTATGTTTACACATAAATAGTATTTATAGTTTTTATGTTAAGAAATTGTTGTAATTTTGTAGTCTAATCAAAATCAAATAATTATGAAAAAGAACACCAAAACAAAAACTCTCAATTGTCGACTAGAATTTGATACTTATGAAAATTTAGAATTAATGAGTAAATCAACTAATACATCAAAATCAAAGCTAGTTAGAATGATATTAAATGACTGATTTAAAGATAAAGAAGAACTATTAAACCAATACTATGAAAAAACAAAAACAGACTAAAGAAACACTATTACAATACATCTTTGATTATGGAATAGAAAACACTTGTAAAGAATGAAATATTACAGAAGAACAATTAGATAAAATATTGAATCCTGTTGTAGATTCTAATCCTAAAAATAGAAACTTAAAAACCAATTTAATTACTATAAATGCTGAAGTATCTAATATCATATCAAAGAATTATACTAAACTTTGAGATAAATATGTGAAGGATAAAGAAAGACTTTCAATGTGTCAAACATCAGAGGATATATTCCACAACACACTTTTAAAAGTGATGGAAGAACTGTCTGAACTTGATGAAAAACAAGTACTAGAATATATAGATTATAAGCTTAAAATGGTAAATTTCCAGATAAAACAAGATCAAAAAGAACTATACAAACATCAAATATATTTGGAAGATGCCGACAATCAACAAGCCCCAGAAACAGAATATTAAATCAAACAATACTAAGGCAAGACAAGCTGTGTATAACACCACCAGATGAAAGAAACTAAGGTTATCTAAAATGATGGACAATCCACTTTGTGAGGTCTGTTTAGCTAAAGATATAATTACAGTAGGTGAAGATATACATCATATTATTTCTTTCTTATCTACAGATGATTCAAATAAAAGATCAAATTTAGCATACGATTATAACAATTTACAAACAGTATGCAAAACCTGTCATCAAAAAATACATAATGGAAACACAAATAATTAATAATTGAAATAACTATTCTATTTCTAATACTGGAATTGTTACTAATATAAAAACCGAAAAAGAATTAAAAGCTATTATTAGATCAAATGGTTATCTACAAGTAAATTTATCTATAAACGGTAATAGAAAAAGTGTAATGATTCATCAACTAGTAGCAGAAGCATTTTTAGATAAACCTTTAGATTATGGTATCAATAAAGTGATTAATCATATAGATGGTAATAAACAGAATAACAATTGATTAAATTTAGAATACATTACTCAAAAAGAGAATATAAAACACGCTATTAATACTGGTTTAATGGATTTTAATGGTGAAAATAGTTGCAACTCTAAATTAACCAATATTGAAGCAAATAAAATTAGAAATATATATTTATCCGAGAAAATTAGTTTAATGAATTTAGCTAAACGGTATAATGTAAGTGAAAGAACAATTGGTAGAATTATTCATAATGAAACTTATAAATAATTTGTAAGGAATGCCACCAGAGGCTTCACAACCCCAAAATCCCAAAATTAGCCTTCTAAAATCCCGAAATTTAGGCTACAGTTATACCTCACAACTATGTTTAAGAAAGGTCATACTTTATAGATTTTAAGTGAGTTAATATCGGTAACTTTGTATCAGAATTTAAAAATAGTAATTGTCGTAAGTTACTGTATTAAAAGTTGTTTGAAATAGATAATCGGAAATAAGGCGTTTAAAACACGCCTTATTTTTTTAATCCGACAGGACAACAAATAAAACAAAATAACAATAAATAATATGTGAAAATACAAAAACGAAATTTACGAAACACAAAAAGAAATTAGAGTAAAATGTGGTTTGTCCGGCTCAGTTCTACGAGCAAAAATAAAAGATAATGAAATAGTAAAAATTGAAAATACAGGTTGCCAAACTTATGAAAACTTACACTACAATATCAAATAATATTGGGAAATACTTAAACTTTGAGGATACATTTAGATATACTTGTTTAACTTTTACCCCAACGAAAGAAAATAACTCATTTACGGATTCAACATTTAAACAAATAATGTGATTAACCAAAGATACATCAGAGAATACTATTAAGGATTTTGTAAGTAGACTTAGAAAATCTGGATTTATTGAAATTGAATCATACTTTGAAACTTCACATATAAAAAGAAACAAATACTATATGAAAAAAGACACTGTAAATTTTAGAATGATAGGTAATGAAATAATTGATCTGGATTTAAAACCTGCTCACAAAGGCTTTTTAATACAACTATTTGGATTATGTCTTAATAATACTAGAAGGTGTGAATTTACCGATTCAAAAATAGCCCAAGAATTGAATGTCGCTCCTTCTACGGTGGGAAAATATACAAAAGAACTAATTGTATTAGGACATCTAAAGAAGTTGAAAAAAGGCTATGAAATACAAGGTGAGCATTTTATTAATGTAATTACTGAAAAGGAAAAAATTAGAATTGAAGAATTGGAATTTGTGAAACAAAAATCAGAAGAACTTAAACAATTATATCCAAATAATTTCATTTCAAATATTATTGATAATACTAACTGAAATAATGTTTTGTTCCCTAAGCAATATATTTTAGCAATAGAAGCTGGAGTTGCAAATTTCCCCAAATTAGAAATTAAAAATGATGAAGAAATTGTTGTATAAGCAATTTAAAAAATCTTCGATTTTCCACCTATGTGAATTTCCACTAGACCCCTATACTATAATACCTAACTATAATACCTACTATATGGTGCTTTGCACCTTCAAAAAAAACCTATAAAATCAAACAACTATGAATACAATTATCATTTTACTCTTTGGAATCTTTTTACAACTTGTAATTCTCAACACTAAAAACTAAACAACTATGAACGAACTTATGACAGAACAAGAATTTGATAGATTTATCAAAAATGCAGCATTACTTTTATCTGTAAGTAATTTAAACAATGAAATTAAATTGGATGAAATGGAATCCAAATGAGATGCAAAGTGTGCTGAAATAGAAGCTACGTTTGCCGATTTTGATAAACGATTAACGGAGCTAGAAACTATTTTAAATGTAAAACCTCGCACAAAAGCAATTAAAAGACCTTGACAAGATGAGAAATAATAGAGAAAAAGAATCACTTAAATTAGTATCTGATTTGATAAAACAACAATTTGGAGATATTCAAGTATGAGAAAGTAAAGATAGATTTGCACATTATGATTTGTTTCTCAAATACAAAGAACAAAATGTATTTTTTGAAGTAAAAGAACGTATGAACAAATATGTTGAGCTAGAAAATTTTATTAAATTCAGTAATGAAGGTTGACAATTAGAGATGACTAAATATAACTTCTTAGTTGGTAAACCCAACAGATATATTAACCTATTTAGGGTTAACGGTGAAATTATTATTATGACTTGAGATATAAACAATATTACCAAAGTACACAAAGATCTAAATTGTCCAGCAACTACAGAATTTAATAGAAATAACTTTCACAATAAAAGTTCATTATTATTAACCCCAGAAATGGGAATAACTTATATATTAAAAGATAACAAATATGAAGTTATAGACTTCAAAGAATTAATTACCAAATTGACCAAATTAAACTAACTATGAAAGAACAAACTGAATTACAATTTAAAGTAAGTATTGAAGATGCAAACATTATATTGAATGCATTAAGTACACAACCATTTAATCAAGTTGTTAAACTGATTGATGACCTGCGAAAACAAGCACACATACAATTATATCCAGAATCATTACAAAAACCAAGTAAAGAATAAACAAAATGGAAAATATTAAATTAGAACTAACTTGACATAAAGTACATAATTTATTAAAATTATTAGGTGAACAACCTATTAATGAATATAATGATTTATATAAAACAATAGATGAACAATATCAAAAACAAAAAGATGAACAAATTCAAAAAGAATTTGAAGAAGCTAAAATTAAACAACCAACTAAAAACTAAACAAAATGGCACTAACTAAAAGAATCGACTTTTTAAACGGAGTAGTAACAGAATCAGCTTATATAGTTGTAAGCAATATTACTATTGACTGAGATAATAAAACTGCTAATATCAATGTAAAAACATATCTAGATAAAGCAACAAAAGAAGCAGGTTTGCAACCTATGCAAACAGAATATCTTCATATCTCAGATAATGCACTTCCAATGCAAACAGAAACACCGGTACTAAACTTTACAAATCATTTTTCTGATGGTAATACTAAAGTTGATGCTGAAACTTATCTGTTGACACTGGATAAATACAAAGATTGTACAATAGTTGAATAAATGGAATTAATACAATATGTTCAGTGGTGGGATTATCACAAATCAACTCACTATATAAAAATGGATATAGATAAAGTTGTTTATTCTTTTGAATTTAATACATTGACTAATCCAGATGAAATAGTATTATCTGGTGTATATGTTCAAGAAGATTATAGAGGTAATAATTATTTCTGCGAAATTATGAATATTGTATCAAAATTGGATTACAAAAAAATATGAATACAGGTTTTAAAAGATTCCAGTATAATTAATAAATACAAAGAATACGGATTTGTTTATGAATTTGAATATGATGATAAATTTGACTGGTATTCCAGATAAAACAAAAGCTACTTAGTTAATTCTAAGTAGCTTTTTTGGTTTGTAGTGGTGAAACATTTAGTTTTCTTTAATCTCCTTGATTATTTGAAATAAATGAATTAAATCTATACGAATTTGCCGATTTACTTCATCTCTAAAGTCAATAAATATTTCCTTACTTCTTTTAGATGAATTATTTCTGGTTGAATTTGTGTAACTAGATATAACATAACTAACTTCTTTTCCACAAGTATGTGAAAGTGAAGAAACAGTATCAAAAGATACATAATCAGGACTAAATTCACGATATAATTCAAAAACTTTATCCGATAATGTATTAACGATACGTTTATAATTATAACCATCACTTTCTTCTAATAAACCATTATATAAATGATTTATTTCTATTAATAATTCTTGTTCATTTTGTTTCATATTATTTCATATTTTAATGTTTATATGCAAATCTAATAAAACTAATCTACTTACTTACAGATATATAGTTAAATGTATAGTTAAATATGTAATCAAATCTATCTACTTAGTACTACATTAAATTCTACTTTATGAATAGTTTAAATTAGAGATGTTCTAGCAGAAATTACAGTATAATTAGAATGAATAAAAAGCCTACTAATTTCTAGTAGGCTTTTTCTGGTTTAATCTATTTTCTTTAAATAGTTGTATTTCTTCATTATTTCCCAAATATCAGTATAACTATATTCACCAAATACTTCATCATTAAACAGCTTATTATTTGAAGAAGTAACTGTAAAATCTTTACCCTTTAAAATCTCTCTAACTTCTTCTGGTGCATTAAAAATATTATTAAATGTTACATCATCATCATCAATAATACAATATGAATTTACTTTGTATTGACTATTAAAAAGGATATTGAATGTTAACCCTACTTTTAGTTTTACCTGCATCAGTTTAATATAATCAGTATATCTATATACATTTACCACCTCAATTAAACTATTACAAACCTGTTTCTTTTCTTCTAAACTTAGTTCCCTAGTTTTTAAATAATCAAACTCAAATTCTGAATTAATTCTATCATTTAGTAAAATGATTTTAGATTGTATTTCTGTGATAATTTTATTAAATCTGTCTTTCTCGGTTGTGATTCTATGTTTTTGTTCTAAAGCATCAGCATCATTATAGAACCCTTTAGCATATCCAGTATTAACTTTAGAAATTTGATTATCTAAATCAGTGATGTTTTTATTCAGTTCAGTTAATGTAGTTTCATTCTTTATCAATTCAAGTTTAGATTGTTCTTTATCATCTACACACTTCTTTTTAAATGAATCATATTCATAAATACCTTTAATAGCAGTCCAAACTAAATTATCTGCCATTGTAATAGTGAAACTACCATTTTTACAACCTACTTTGTTGTTTATATTGGCTCTAATATCACCATCTTTATAGACCCTTACACCATTATTATTACCTAAAACATAGTATTTATTACATTGACCACATTTTAAAATACCTCTTAATATTGCGGGGTCTACTGCTTTACTCTTATCACCACTATTTATATTAATTGTAAACCGTTCTTGAACTGCATCAAACAAATTCTTTTCAATAATAGCATCAACATCAAAATATCTTACTGATTTTTCAGCAGGTGTAGTTGCAGTTGCTTTTTTAGTTATTGATTCTAGTTTACCTTTGCCATAATATACAGGATTTTTGAGCATTTGATAAATTGTGCCTTTTACCCAGATAATATTTGTTTTACCACTCTTTAAAGGTATATTCTTTGAATTAAATATGTCTGCTATATATTGTGTGTCTTTACCAGAATGAAATAGATCAAATGCTAATTTTACAGATTCTGCTTCTAACTCATTAACATATAAATACTTATCAATAATATCATATCCAAAAGGTGCATTATTAGTATAACTATGACCTTTTCTAAGTGCATTTTCTTTACCAGATTTGAATTTAGATTTTAAATTCTCAGCATCCATTTGAGCAAATACACCTAACATATATAAATATATAGATGCAACACCCGATATTTTACCATCATCATCTAAAGTAATAATATTCTTATCTTTAAAATGAATGCAAACACCTTTTTCTGCAAATTCATTTACTAATGCAATAAAATCTGATGCTTTTCTACTTAATCTGGATATATCCCAAACAAATATTTTATCAACATCATCACTAGTTAATTTTCGCATTTCTGTTAATTGCTCTCTGGTGTCCATATCTAAAACACCAGATGCTTTTTCCTCAAACACTTTAGTTATTTCATAACCAAAACCGTTTGCAAGCAATCTTAATTCTACTTCTTGACGTTCATAATTTTGATCTGTAGTAGAAACTCGTAAATAAATAGCTGCTTTTTTCATTATCTTTGTGCTTTAAATATGTACAAAGATATATTTATTTTATGATACGTACAATAGAAATTGACCGCAAGCGTTCAATTGTTTTTGTACGTATTATCAATTAATTGTAAATCAGTAGGTTATAATGGAATTAAATTCTCATAATAAGAAAGAATATCCACCAATGCACACTGTGGAGCATATTTTAAACCAAACAATGGTTAAAATGTTTGGTTGTGATAGATCTAAAAATAGTCATATAGAGCGCAAAAAGAGTAAATGCAACTACTTTTTAAATGAAACACCAACAGAAGAACAAATAATAGAAATTGAAAAACAAGTTAATAATATTATAGATCAAAATCTATCTGTTACTAGTGCATTAGTAGCACGTTCAGAAGTACCAGTTAGCGTTGATTTAAGCAAACTTCCAGAAGATGCTAGTGAAACACTAAGGTTGGTGTATATAGGTTCTTATGATGTTTGTGCTTGTATTGGTGAACACGTTGAAAATACAGCCGAAATAGGCAGGTTTAAAATAGTCAGTTCAGATTATAATGATAATCAATTTAGAATAAGATTTAAGCTTGAAATTTAGTTTTTACGTGAATTATGTAGTAAATGAGGTTTAAGATTTTTGAAAAAATACCTCTCGTGTAAGGGAGGGAGGGGTGAGGTTTACTCCATTAGTTAATAACATTTTGACCCCATATGGGGGTGTGACGTTAACAATCAACGCTTTGATCTAACAATCAGCATATTAACATATATTTATTGTAAAATAATATGTTAGTTACACTATAATAACTATGTTCTAAATATTAAGTGTATGATAGTTTTTTGTTGTAATTATTTTGTTAACTTTGTGGTTATTAACCAATAACAAAATAATATGTGAGAAGTAAAAACAATTGCAAACTATCCAAACTACACCATAAGTAACACAGGTGTAGTATTTAATTTAAGAACACAAAAGATAATGAAGTTGCACCCAGATAAAGACGGCTACTGAGTACTTAATCTTTCAAGCAACGGACACAAAAGATCTATGAGAGTACATAGATTAGTAGCAGAAGCGTTTATATGAACCAATGATACAACACTAACAGTTAATCATATAAATGGAATTAAAGAAGATAACACAGTTGAAAATTTAGAATGACTAAGTAATATAGATAATATTAAACACGCCTTTAGAACAGGACTAACACCAATCAATCCTAAAGGGGAAAGATCAAGACGATCAAAGTTAACTAATACTGATGCTAATCAAATAAGAGAATGAATAAGTAATAATACACATACTCGTAAGGAAATAGCAGATATGTTTAATATTTGTTTATCATCAGTAAGTAATATTATCAACTACAAAACATATAAAGACTAATCAACACACAACTGAATACAAACTAAAAAGGCTGCTACATAATTGTAACAGCCTTTTAAATTTGGATTGATTTATTGATTAGTCTTCTAATTCAATATCAATACTTGTATAATCTTCTGAATCTTCTGGATCAATATCATTACAATCAGTAGAATTACTAACTAAATATTTATTAATTAGATCATATTCTTTACTACCTCTTTCGCAATCTTGACTGATTGTCAACAATTTCTTTGCATCAAGTTCAGTTATATCTTTACCGATAACCAGTTCTGCTTCACGTCTTACTACTTCTCTAACTACTATTTTAATTGTTTTACCTTCCATAATGTTGTTTGTTGTTTGTACTGTTTGGTCGTTTTCTTTACCAAATACTAAATTAATGTCGAAAATATCACCCTCTGCTAAAGAACTATATAATGCAGGTGGCATTATATTTCTACCAGTAATAGCTTTTAAGGCACTAATAAACTCATCTGACTTTGCTATTTCGTCTAAAATAGGTTGTAATAACGCTTCTAATTTAGGTGTAAATGTATGAGTACTTGTTAAGTATGTATTACTTATCATACCAGATATCATTGCACTCATTCTAATTTTATCTGATTCCTCAGCTAAATTTTTAAAAACCATTTGTTTGATGTTTTTCTTAAAAACATCTTCTTGTCCAATTACAAAAATTTCACCCATAATATTAAGCATTTAAAAGGTTAATAATTTCTGCCTTCTCTTCTGCACTCATAGTACTTACAGAAGTCTTTAATGCTTCAATTCTTTGTGCTTTAATTTCGGCTTCTTTTTCAGCTTTCAATGCTGTTAAATTAGCTGTCCATTTCTCACACTTTTCAAGTTGTTCATCACACCTTTTTAGTAGCTCGTCAGATGTTAATAACTTACCAAATGAAGTACCATAAGAATCTATTGATTCTTTTCTCTGACCTACTTTTTTTACTTGTGCAGCATCTGCACTTTGAATATTTTTATTCATTTAAATAAAGCAATCTGTTTTAGTTTGTTTGTGATTGCGATACAAAGGTGCGACAATATGAAAAGCCCAAAAGTAATGGTTAAAATGGTCTAATTTACCTACCCCGCATTAATTAATGCCACATAGCAGAATATTTATTAAATCTAAAGTCTTGTGTTTTGGTTTTAAACTCTCTATAACAGGACTTTAAATGTTCATCGCCATATAACCAATCTTCATTATTATATATACCTGTAAGATATATTAATTTTGAAATAAAAGTAAATTTATTCAAAGATGCTATTTTATCTCCATTTTTAACAGGTTTATCTACAACATATTGTTTAAAGAAGTCAATCATTATTTTAGTGAATAGACAAATACGTGCATAATTTGGTGCATCTTTAGAATTACTTTCTTCAAGCTTAGCAGAATTTAAAACACTACCAGTTTTTAAACCGTTCAATTCCTCATCACATAACGAAGCCATTAAATAAATCGCTGTATTATTATCTATGACAATACTTTTTTTACCAATTTTCAACGTAATAGTAGCTTTCTGTTTAAATTCAATATCATTACCATTAATTTTACCTGTTGAATTATCATCTATAGCTTTTACAAATTTTTTCATTTGACCAGCTGGACTTTCTTTTGCAACCAAACCACCTACACAATTAGTATATGCAAAATCAAATGCAAATAACAGAAAATACCAAAACTTTTTAGAATCTATATTAAACGCTTTTAATATGAGTTGTATATTTTTATCTTCTTCATCACCATTCATATAATCATTATAAGTAAAATTGGTTTTTATTGTACCTTGATTATAATTTTGCACAAAAGTATATAATCCATTCAATGAACACATTAACATACCATTTCCTTCAGCATCAAAATCTGCATCTGGAAGGTGCGTATAAACCATATTACATACATATTCTAATAATGGTTCTTCTTCTATACAATCGTCTATATCAAACTGATCTACTACACTCATAATATTGTTATTTTTTGACAAAAGTAAAAAAAAGTCTGTAATCAACAAAGACTACAGACTTCAATATTATTTACCAATCTTTTTATATTGGTAATCTACCCCAAACAAAGCACCTGCAAAGGTGCATATTTCCCCAAAGGCTACTAAAATACTGTTATGTATAACTCCAATGGGTACTACTCAAAAACCCATAAATAAAAGGCATATCCCAGCCAACACCAATACACAAGCTACTGCTAATTGTACGTTCAATTTTGTTTCTTTCAAATTCATTACTTACTTTTTTATTTGTTTCTATTTTAACACCTTTATAAATCGAAAGTCTTTTACCTCTGAATGAGGATTTAGTTCTTTCACTTCTATAACCTGTATTGTTTGTTTTTTCTGGAACAACCTTCACAAAAAGAATTTCTTTGGTGGTTTTATTGTTTCACGCTTATCATAAGTAATTGCTATTACTTCATTTCTTACTTTCAAATCTACATTAAGCGTATCTGGTGCTTTAAATTTCAAATCTAGGCTGTACCATTCATCACCAGTTTTAGCTTCATAATCACGAATAAACACACTGTCTTTTAATGTTACAGTATCTTTTATTTGTGTTTGGGAATTTATAAAAACCGTTTCAGTTACCTTTTTAGGTTTAAGTTTTAATTCACCTATCAACGTTTTTACTTTTAAATCAGATGAATCTTTACTATCCTTCAAATCAGCTAAAGTAAATTGATAAACTACGTTCTTTCTAACTGATGCTTTATAGTTATTGGTAGCCGTTTTTAGCTCCTCATTCAGTTGTTTTGTGTGGTTATATGAAAACCACAATAAAACCCCACAAATCAAAGCTATTGAAGCCAGCAGTATAATTAAATATTTCTTTATTGCTATCATTACGTTTTTATTAGTTGTTTCTTATTATCACCTTCTCTATATTCTATGTGAACTCAGGCAAAATTATGTTCATCTATCAACTGTCTAAACTCAAAATGTTCTTTTATTAGCTTATAAAGTAAAGCATTATCATCACAATCTAAATCAGCACAAGTACCTAATAAATGACCAGAAGTACTTACACCACCAACCGCTTTATTTACATCTGGACTTCTAAAACCGCTGTTAATTTTAATTGGTTTACCATACAATTCCCTCAAAGGATCTAACACATTTGTAACTAATCTTTGCAGATTAGCTACTTGTGTTTCATTAGGAATATTTACTATCTTTTTATCTGTATGAACTAGTTCTTCATACGTGAATCATTTTGATACTATTTTCATATTACATTTATTTGATATTATTGTAATGGTGGTTGATTTGAAACGATAGCTGAGTAAGTTTGTGACCATCCATCATTATTAAAATTCACTCTATAATAGATTGTTGAACCTACAGAAAATTTTGATATTGCACTTGATAAATCAAAATATGCTGAGCCACTTTGTACTGATGTTCCTGGACTTGTAGTATTAGCATTACAAGTAGCTGATGTGTTAGTTAGGAACTCATTAGTAGTAAAATTAGAATCTGATGCAATTTCAAATTTGATATTTACATTATTGTTTTGAACCCTCAAATCACCTAAAATATTTAATGATGCAATTATACCCGAATTACCTGTTTTTCTATATGCAAAGAAAGTCAAATCTGTATATCTCATTGAATTTGTCCAAGGGTCTGATGGTATTACTACAGAAAAAATATAACATTCACCATCTCCATTATTAGAGATTGCATCAATACCACTTATCCATCTTCTATCGGGTGAACTCTTATGTACAACTTTAAACCAAGCTGTTGAACCAACAGTTAAAGCACTACCACCATCGGGTGGGCTTTGTGGGTTAATTTGAAATTGAAAATATGGGTAATATCCTGTTTGGTCACTTATCATTTTTACAAAGTTTGTATGTACAAAATCATTACCATATCTATTAAAATATACATCAAAAGTATGAGCAATTGTAACAGGTGTTTTTGTGCTCATATCTTCTTTTGCATATACTATAGGTAATCTCATATATATAGGTGAATAATAATTTATTGAATCGCTAGTTTTATACCCATTGTTTCCAGTGAACGTTATCCAGTTGTGGTCATAATTTCTAAAAACCCCAAGCGGATAACCTTGTTTTGGGAAAACTGTTTGATTTTCATTTTGTCTTTGATATGGTGTTTTTCCAAAGTATGCAGATTGTTCTTTATAATCGGGACTATTAAAACCATATTCATTAACTAATGAACTCAAACACAATGTTGATACATTATGAGTATTTAAACCTAGTTCTTGCCCTACTAATGTAGTAGTAATATTTGTTGATGGTAATGCCATATTATTTATTTTTTAAAGTATTTATTTCTTGTGTTAGTTCTTGAATTGCTCCGATTAAATATGGTATTAACTTGATATAATCAACTGATAAAAATTCATCGTTATAAATGTTATGTACTAGGTTTGGAAGTACTTCTTTTAATTGCTGAGCAATAACACCAACATCTGTTTTTTCATCCTTATTTGGGTTTAATTCTTTAGCTTTTTCATTCCAATTATATTGCACTGGATTTAATTTATTGATTACGTCCAAAGAATTATTTAATGGTTGAATGTTTTCTTTTAACCGTTCATCAGATGCACTATAAGCTACTATTTCACCCGCTGCTATTACATTTCCATTTGAAATAAAATTACTAGCAGTAACATTACCATTGAAATGAGAATTATCACTTCCATCAATATAAAATGGAGTTGTACCATCGGAAGCATTTCTAATTGAAAATCCAGTGTTTGAAATTCCTTGTATTGAATTTTTAATATAGTATTGCTTAACTCCTGCTTGTGAACCTTGTAATTGTATTCTTGCCTCACCTCCAACATCATTTCTAATTAGCACAGCACTTTTGTTAATTAGAGCAATATCACCTGTTCCACTTTCAGCACTAATATATACTGCATTGCCAGTAAACTGTAAGTAACCTTGTCTAACTGTATTTGCTGAATTATAACCACTCAAATAAGCGGCATCAGCAATCATTTTTATTCCCTCACCTGCATAAGTATTAACAGTTCCAGTTGCCATTAAAGTACCATTCACTGCCAACTTATACCCTTGGTCAGAAATATATCCAATCCCAGTATTACCATTAGGGCTAATATAAAACCTCCCAATATCGGGTACTGTATTAGCACTTTGGGTTGATTGAGTAGTAATTGCAAAATCTCCATAAGACTGATAATCTGTATGTATGAACCATTTCCTAGAACTACCATTAGATACATTATGGTCAAATGATAACATTCCTACCCAACCTGAACCGCTAGGCAATGATAATCTTCCGTTAATTCCCATCCCACCATTAAGAACTAATGCTCCTGTTGATGGTGATAGTGATTGAGTTGTGTTTGGTATACTTACTACTCCATTACTTTCAATAGTCAATAAGGGAGTAGTTGCATAATTAAAAGTAAAGGCTTTGTTTCCCCACTGTCCAACAGAATTAAAAATCATTGACCCATAATTATCTCCACTACTAATAAAATAGTCAAAAGAAGAACCTGAACCAAATTTTAATTTACCTGAATAATTATTAGATGGTATATTAATAGCAAAATAATCACCTCTAGCTGATGCATTTGTCCCATCATCACTTATCAAACTATTTACAAAATTACTCCCATTCCATTTAGGAATGTAGTTTGTTGATAAACTTGATAAATCTTGTGTAGCAATATTATTTACGCCAATAAAATTTCTAATTTGAGTACTAGTAGCAGGACTCATTCTAGCATTAGGGGCATCGTATACCATTACATAACTTACCGTAGACGCAAAATCAGCGCCATAGTATTTTAAACCATTTACCATTTCAGCATTCAAATTCCCCACCATAGTAGTAGAATTTACAGTTAATGGTGCTGTTCCAGTTGCTACTGTTGATTGTAGTTGAGTTGCATTTACTGTAGAAGTAAAAGTTACTGCTCCTGTTTTACTTAACCTAAATCTTTCTGTATAAGTATGTGCAATAGCTTCTGTATTGTATGCTCTAGCATCAGAATAATCAATTACTAAATCAGTACCACTTCCACTGTATTTGTTGGCAATTCTATAAACTCTTTGGTCAGTTCCACCATCGGCATATAAGTACATAGCACTACCATAATCAGAATCCAATGCTCTTAATTCAACACTATGATATGTTACACCAAATTTGCCTTTTCCATACGCTGTAACATCCCCACTAATCCACATATTTGCAGATTGTGCAGAGCTATTTTGGTTTAATATGTGGTCGTTATTGTTGGTATAAGCCGATGAACCTAGACCTAACCAAGATTGTATTTGATTTTGTGTAAAATTATAAACATATCCGTTAGAGTAACCTCCTAGTAAATTAGTAGGTACGGATTGATTAGCAGTTCCATTATATACTGTTCCTAGTGTTATACTAGAGCCTAAAGTCCCACTAGAAGATACAAAGTCTCCAGTGTTACTACTGGCTGCTGAACCGAATGTTCTAGTAGGTAGTGGAGTATAACCTAAAGCAGTAGTAACCATTCCTGAGTTGATACCAGTTATCCATCCACCGTAGTTACCAAGATTATTATTAAATTGACTGAGATTAGTTGGAAAATCACTAACCTGCGACTTAGTAATGCTTATGCCAGTAGATTTATTCCATGCAATAAATATAGGGTCAGTTTCAGTAAAACTAGATAAATAGTTATGTGTATGAGTAGTTATTAGTCCAGTAAGAACTCCTTCAACTTGGGATTTAGTTATACTAGAAATATAACCACTAGGATTTGTAGAATTATAGGGAGTGTATCCTAATGCTGTAGTAACTTGAGTTCCAGTTATACCAGTAAGATATCCATATCCAGTCCAAGGAGTACCAGTAACAAATGAACCATAATTACCTAAATCATTAGTAAATTGAGATAATAATGTAGGTTTAGAAGTTATTTCTGAATAAGCGTAGCTTGGTTTTGTAGAAGCTTTAGCTCATGAATAAACATCACTAGCTGGTAAAGTTGTAGGATAATCTGGTAAACCATATCCACTAGTTGTGGTAGGATGGCTACCTGAGTATCAATATCCAACTGATGTTCATGGAGTTCCAGAAACATATGATGTATTATCATAAGTAATAGAAGTTCCAGACATTCTAACTAGACCAGTACCATTTAATTGAGCTTGAGCTCCAATATCTAATAAAGTTAATCCATGTGGATTACCGCTATTTATTTGTGAATGATCATAAGCAATTTTTCCACGATCTCCTCTATATGCTGTTGCTGAAGTTTCTCCTAAAGCTAAAGATGAGCTGATAATAGCATAAGTAGTTCCACCTCATCTATAAGTTAAATTAGTGGTTGTGTCTATGTATATCTTACCAGATTCTCCAACTGTAGGAAATAAACTTATAGAAGTATATTCTAATACATCATCTACATAAGATGGTAATTGTGAATTTTTTACAAAGCCATTTGAATCAAGTTCTGCCAATCCATTATTAGCTCCTTTTAATGATACATCTAATTTTAAATCTAATGCACTTTGTGTAGCAGTAGATATTGGTTTCAATAAATCTGATGTATTATCTACATTATCTAAACCTACAGCAGCCTTATTTAAAGGTTGGAATGTTTTATCACCTCTTCAGTAATCAGTAATTAATCCTGATGTTATATTAGGTTCTTTAGTATTTAAAGCTAATTGAGTTAAGATTGATATAGGTTTGTCTATATCTCTAGTATTATCTACTTGACTTAATCCAATTTGTGCTTTAGTTGTAAAGTGAGGATTATTTGTATTAGTAATGTGAGCTTGTATATTAGCATTAGCTGGTTCTTTAGTAGCTAATTTAATATTGTTATTAGCAATAGTTTCATAAGGTGTTAAATCTTGATCATCACTATGAGCTACGTGTATTTTAGCAATATCTACATTTAATACTAAAGAATATCCAGGAATTTTTACAACTAATCCAGATAGATCTTGATCATCACTATGTGGTGCATGTAAATTTGTCTTTTCTGAATCAGTTACATAATTATCATCAGTTCCTTTTTTAGGTTCTGCATAATTTTGAACATAAGTTTCAGTTGCTAATCCTGTTATACTTGGAATATTAGGTTTATTTAATATTAAAGTATCTCCACTAGTTGCATTTCAATCAGCATTTACATTTGCTTCTGCTCCAGTTTGAATTCCATCTAATTTATTTTTATATGTATTAGTAAAATCATTAGTAGATAATCCTTTTCCAGTTTCTTTTGGTTGTAATACTGATAAATCTTGATCTCCAGTATTCTTACCACTTACTAAATCTAATGCTGCTTTATTACTATGTAAATGTGTTTCTAAGAACGCGGAATCATAAGCAGCTTTTAATTCATCTGTTAAATCATTAGTACTTAATCCTTTTCCGAGAATTTTATCAACTTTAGTTCCTAATGCTGCATATAATCCTTCTACTTCTCCAGTAGATAATGGAGCATTTAAATATAAATGAATCAAAGCATTAGTAATCGTTTTAACTAATATTGCAAAATCATCTTGCATATAATAATTTGGGTCACTATTAAATCTCATCATTACTTCTGATAAGTATTGTAATAATTCAAACAAACTATTAATTTGAGGAAGTAATGTTGGATCGGATGGAAATAAACTTCCAGATCCTGGTGTGATACTTGGGATTGCATTTACAGATTCATATGATCCTAATACATCATTATTACTTGGTGAATTAGTATTCAATGATAAATCTGTAGGAACTGCATTATCGTATACCGGAATATCAGTATTTAATAACATCCCATTATTTTGTATAGTAGGTGTTACTACTATTTCATTTGAAAGATTATTGAATTCTGTTGTATTCAAATCTAATAATGATGGATTATTCTGAGATTCATGTTGAATGAATTCAGAATTTAATAAAGTAACAGTTAAAGTAGTTGATATAATATCGCTATCTTTAACTGTTACTTCATCTGGTACATCAGTTACTATTAAATTATCTACTGTAGGAATTACAATATCTGTTAATAGTATATTGCTTTGTATCATTTATTTATTTTAAAATATATAATTATTTTGGAATATATCTACAAGTTATATGTGACCCTGGGGTATCAATTAAATATATTGTATTTGCATCAAAATAAGAAACAACGTATGATACACCCGAATCTTCGTAAACCTGTAAGTTAAATATATCTTTTGGTTCTTTAGATAAAACGAATTCAGTATTAACAGAATCTGTAGCACCAGTTGGAGTTTCTTGTATTATATTTTTAGGTGGAATATATTCACTTATAATATCCCATTTATTACTAATTCTATTAGTTATTAATGTTATAGAACTATTAGGTGGAATTTGATAAGGTACTCCATGTCCTAAATTTTCAATTTGCGCATCAAGATCTAAAACCAGTATATTACTAACATTTGTAGAATTTTCATTCTTAAATATTAATTGTTTTCCGTCAACAACATCATTTATTACTGGTAATCATAAGTTAATATTTGTACCATTTGTTATTATTATGTCATAAGTATTTAAAACATCAAAAACACCAGCTTCAGTAAAGTTAATAATTACAGGATTTTTTATTGGCAACCCATCTATAATATCTGCATTAATTCTTTTATTATCTTTTGGTTTAATATGAATAGGATCTTCTCCATTTATAAGATTATAAACAGTATTTTCATCATTATTGTACGCAGCTACAGCCCCTTCTGTACCACTAAAATCAGAACCAATTAAATCACCATTTTGATAATGGGTTGTAGCTAAATTCTGTTGTAATCAAACTTGATTACCAATAGTTACTGAATGATAAGTAATTCCATCAATTACAATACTACCTTCATTAATTGAATTATCTTTAATAAGTCTAATTGATCTTCCAGTTTCTTTTATACTTGGAACACTTAATAAAACATATGCATTATCATTACTAATATCAATTAGTTTACCTTCTGAATTACTATATTCATCATAAGCTCAAAAACCCAAATGTCTATTTATTAAATAAAATGAACCATCTGTATCTCTTACTCCTGAACCTCTAGCATTAAAATTAACACTATTAGAAGCATCTACATTTGGACTTTCTCAATAAGTATTTCCTGTTTCTTTTAATTTTCCACCTGAAACATCATCTCCACCTAAAAAATTACTTAATGTTTGAAAATCAGATAAAGTTGGAATATGTCAACCACTAGGTGCTATACTTCTAGAATCTATTACAATATATCAATTATAAAGTCTTCCATATTTAACATCTTGGACTAACATTGTAGATTGTTCTCATTTACTTGTATCTCCACCACTACCATATTCTTTAACTATTAAATCAACATCTTCTAACCCGTTTCTAAATCAATATTCAACTCCGTTAATATTTAAAGTTAATTTATCATGTCTATATGGACGAGGTACATTAATTAACCCCTCTTCAATTGTTTCTCAAGGACCGTATCTATCATCAATAGATTTTGGTGCTCGTATTTGTAAGTTATCATTAAAATCTATTGCCATATTATGCAGGTATTTGTCCAAGTGATTCTGCTACATATAATGAAGCTACTTGTGTTGAATAATTAGTCATATATATTTTATAACTTTTATCTAATAGTGTTTCTGGAATTCTAATTGTCATTATAGTTTCAGTATCAAATAGATTTCTTGTTCCACCTATATCTCCACTATTTTGATTATCAACATATCATATTGCTTTAGATTGAATATCTGATGGAATTGCAAACCATAAATAATCTGTATTATTAGAGTTGTAAGGAATGTTTAATGCTTCACTTGGATCTCCATAAACCATAGTTCCAGAATTAATCAATGATTGATTTTTACTTGGTTTAGTATTACTTACAACTTTACCTCAGAAATATGGAGGTGTATAAGGTTCTGGAATAATACCACTAGGATCATCAACTGTAATTACATCTACATTATCGTATACACGTTGTCATGTATAAATAGTTTGTGGTGTATTTACATTTTTATAGAATTCATTAGTTCTTTGCATTTCTTCTATAATCTTAGGATTGTTTCTAATTATATCTTTTCTAAATTTCTTTAGTTTTACTTGTACTGTTGAAGGTTCTCCTGATCAACTTGCTCAATCAAATACTTCATCGACTACAATTAAAGCCATTATGTCATTTGATAATTTTTTATCATCTATAGCTAAATATTCAAGATTTCTCAAATATTTAACTGTAGTTGATACTATTGATTGTTTAACTTCTTCCATTTTATTTACAATTACAATCATTCAATACTCTTGAATTATCACTTCTTAGTCAAGGTGATCAAGAGATAAATTGTTTCTTTATAATATCATAAAACATTTCAGCATCATCAAATCGTTCAAGTCTCATGGCTTCTAAATGAGCATATAAGAACATATAATTTCTGATTAATGTTTGATAATCATTTGTTGTAATACATCTTGCATCTAAATTAAGTAAGTAATCTTTTAAAAGAATATATACTTTATTTACATCTGATGTTACTCCAATAACATCTGGTATAAGTGGTACTGGTAATGTTGGATTACCTGGTGTAGGTTCAATTCACTCTACTCCAAATTGCACATAAAATAATGTACTTGCCAAATTACCATCAACACCAGGTTCAATTTGAAATCCACTTAAAGCCTCAGTAGATATTCTCATAATTTCTTTTGTAGAAGTTCTTTGTAATAGATGTGATACATCTCTTCAAAGATCATCTGTACTATTTATTGGTATAGCATCATATTTCTTAATAAATAGTTTATTAAATAAATAATTTGTTGGACACTCTACACTAAATTCTAGATATTTACTATCTGGTGAAATTCTTAGTAAGTTTATTTGAATCATGATTATTAGTCTTGTTTAGTTATTTTAGAAGTTAATCCCATTGCACCACATGCTACTAACACGTATCCACAAACCTTAAAAATAATTGGAGCAACTCCATATTGTTGTAAATCTATAACTCCATTCATAACTAATATACCGAAGGCTGCACCTCCGAGTATAATAGATATATTAGTTATTTTTTTAAATATTGCTGGACTTTCTGTGGTCCATCTTTGTTTTAGTTCTTTAAACATATAAATAAGTTTAGCTGTTTCTAACTTCATCATTACGATGATTAGCATCTAATAATTGTGCTCCTTCAAGTTTGATTCTTGTTTTATCGTCTTCCAATTTAGCAGCATTATATTCTGATAAATTTTTAGCTTCATACCATCCAAGTTCTTTATCGAATGATAATCTTTCTCTATCCATCTCCATTTTCTCTTGATTGTTTTTACCAACCTGAGCTTGTAGTTTTGAATTTTCTTGTTGAAGTTGTTTTAATTGTTGTTGTAATTGTTCGGATTGTTGTTGTAATTGTCCAAGTTGATCATTTTCTTTTTTCTTCTTAGCTAATGATAACTTAACATCTTCTTTCATTTTAGTTAAACCTTTCGATGTAATAATTTCAATTAATGTTTCTGGATCAACCAATCCTCCTTTTACTAATTCCATTCCTAATTGTTTGATAGTTTCTTGTTCTTTCATAATTTCAGAACTATCACCAATATGAATATCATAATCAGTTGTTGTATAATGTTCAGGTAATGCTGTAAATATTTTATTTAATCTATCACCTAATATAAGTGACCCACTCATTCCTTTCTTATAAACAATTTTAGCAAGATTAAGAATATCAATTAAGATTTCTCTTGTTATTAAGTCCATAATTTGATAGTATTGTTTAGTAATATAAGAAGAATTTCTTACACCTACTGCAACATTTGTTACAGCATCTCGTTGTTCTATTCCACCTAATTTTTCTTTAAATACACCTGTAATCATTGAACAAGTATCTTCAATTCTTTGAATCGCTAAATCAAAAGCTTGTATAGTATTAAATTTTAATGTATCATCAAATCCATTCATAGCAGTATTAAGCATTTGACCTTCTTGTGAAGAATCGTATAATTTCATACCAGCTTTACCATAAGCTTTAAATTTCATTAATCTTTCAGCTAAATCTGCACCTAATACTTTAGGTAAGTGAGCTATATCAATTAAATCTCCCGCAGTACCTGATTCAGATATTACGTTATCTCTCATAAAATTAATCAAGTCATATTTGTCTTGCAAATTCGCTGTCTTTAATACTAGAGAGAAAGGATCGCCATTTCTATCAGAATAGAACATACCATTTACTGTTAATGTACAATGTGTTTTATCATCTACACTTCTAACTACATCCTCACATTTACCTGTAGTAATATAAATATTAGTAGCTATACGTACACCTTCATAACGATTAGTAATATATTTGTCATCTTCTTTTTCAGTCTTTAATCATTCAACTTCATATACTGGAAAAGTTCTAAAATATTTAGAAGTACTTCTTTCATAAGGTAATAGAGGAGTTATTTCAAATCCCCCAAGTATACCATCTGACATTGTATTTCCTGTAACTGAATCATAACTTCTAAGATAAGTTGTTGCTGATCCATCATTAGCAAAATCTTGTAATGTATCTAATGATTCTAAATCATCAGGTTTTAATGAATCTCCATACTTTGCAAGTATTTGATCCTTAGTTAAATAATCTCTAATTACAGAACGTGCCGAATCTTTAAGATAAGGTGATTCTGGATTTCTATCAATGAATGTATTTATTGGATTTAATACTCTAAGTTTTACATTTGATTTACTAACTGATGGACATACTTTATAATAAGCTGTCGCACTAACTAATAAATCTGTTAGTAATATTTTTCTTTGATTTTCAAAATCAATTATTCGAGATTGCATTGTTCAATCAACTATATTTTGTCCTGCTATTTCATAGTTAGACATAAAATTTCTATCGAGTGATTCATGTAATTCTTGAAGTTCTAATTCAATTTGTTTATCAGGAGCATCTGATCCTATTGTAGAACTATATACAGCATTCTTTAAATGCTTATTTAATTCTTTAGCAATGTTATCATGTATGTGTAATTGTTTATCTCTATCAATATTTGATAATGTTGTATGGTCTTTACAAGAAATTTTAGGAAGAACTGGCGTTGATAAGTATTCACCAATTAAAACATCTACGTGTTTTCTAACTAATGGTACAAATTCAATTGATGTAGGAGTACCTATCCCATAATTTTCTTCTAAATGTCTGAATTGTTCAGGGTCTCTTTTACCATGATAATAGTTATAGGCTTTAATGATTTGGGTTTTTTCATAAACCAATTCATTAATAGCTCTATCTATATTATCCATTATATCTTTTTCTTTATCGTCAATTTGTTTATCCATTTTTATTCTTCTCTTGTTTCAGAGTTTCTATATACTTTATATACTTCTTGTCTAACATAATTTCTAACTCTTAATTCTGTGTATACATAATTTAAGAATTCTTCGTCAGTTTCACAGTCTATAGCAAATGAGGTTTGCACCATGTAACTTGGAATACCTAAAACACACTTATAACCAGGATTGAGTTTATCAACTCTTATTAATCCTGTATAGTCAGCTTTATATCAGCTCTTTATATAATCACGAATCGCTTGCGCTAATTCTAGCTCGTCCATCTCTATTGTCTTTTGCTGGTATTATACCATGATGTTTATAACCTTTATTATCTGTTCACCAACCTATGTTTTGGAATCCTTTACCTTCTACTTCTTTTGCTTCAGGACGTTTAACTGACATTTCTTCATCACCAAGTTCACACATTCCCATTGCAGCTACGATATCAAAGTCTTTCTTTCCTTCATCCGTATAATCTAATAATTGATCAACCATATCTTTAAACGCCATTGTACGGGAGTAATCCAAAATGTAATCATATATTAATTCACGATAATGTAGAATAACTTTAACTGTTGCAGGAGTTCCATACATTTGACTATTACCTTTAGATACATCAGGCATTGTAGACCTTGGTCTTTTCATTAATAGATGTAAATATTTTTTATCTCTAAAATAAGTAATAATAGCTGTTCTTGTTGATTCTAATACAGCTTGACATCCATAATAAGTTAATAGTTTTGCTGCTGCATCGTAAGCTTCTCTAGGATCTTTAGGTCTGTCTTTATACATTGCTACATAAACAGGATCAGATTGTCCGAACACTCTTTTCTTTATAACAATACAAAATTCAGATCCTTTACCATCAGCACTTGCTGAATCAGCAGTACCAATATCAATAGAGTCAATTCCACCTACGTATAAGTTTTTATAATCTGTCCCTAATTCGGACATTAAAGGATGTTCTATAATTTGGATTTTTCCATCTTGTGCATCCTCTCTTCATTTAACCCCATCTGCTCTATCATCTCCATCTCGTTTTCATACAAGATGTCCTGAATGTATTGTAGGAGTTGATTTGTAAATTTCTATTTGTGCAAGTTGTTCTGCAAGTTCTTCTCTAGGAAATAAATTATCAGCATGTTGTATAAGAGCTTCTTCAATAGTAAAACAATACTCTGACTTAAATTCTAGTAAATCCTTTGGACTATTAACTAATTTAATTCTTTCTTGTTCATACCAATCTTTAGCTTTTTCTAAATTACATCATCCTCGTTTATCAACTAAATCATAAACAACTCTATAAGCTGGAATAAATAATCCACTTAATATGTATCTACCATCTCTAGTATAATTATGTTTAACAGGTAAAATATTATATGCAGTTGGATCATTTGTCATTCTTTTAAGTCCTTCCATAGAACTAGCTTTAGATGATCCACCTGTACCAAATGCAATCTTTCTACCAACGCGTTTACCTCCAAGTACTGTTATTAATGCAGTACCTTTAACTCATTTTTTCATCAAAACAGGATCTGCTCCTGCTTCTTCGTAAATTAGAATTTGTGTTCTATCACCCCTTAACTTATCGGGTTCATCACATACTAATCCTTCTACTTCTGACTTATGACTGTCTGGCGCTTCACCACCATCTTTATCTTTCTTAGATGCTCTTTTATGAGTCTTAGAATTTGCTACCATTCTAACCCTTTTGAAAGCTCCTTCTGTATTTTCATTTAATCAATCCATTTGAATCCATATCTTATCAAGTGTTGGTTTCAAATGCTTTTCTGAAAACGTAGAAACTACTGAACGAAAGTTAGGAATTGTTGTATATGGTCTAGTTATAAAACTAGAAGCCATTTCCGAGAATCCGATACCACGACTTTTAAGTACTGAAGTATCTTTCTTTAATTTTTCACACATTTCCAAGTAATGGAAATATTCGTATTGAAAAACAAGAAACTCAGGAAATCCATAAGATTGATTAATTGTTTCTGAATCAGAAGATTTAAGGTTATAAAAATTAATGAAGAAATAATTATCTCCAGTTATACGATAACCATTGACTTCATATCCTTCATTACATCTACGTATTCTTTCTTTCCATCAATCTCTATGAGTTTTAGAACCCATAGGTATAGATGATGGACTATATCTACCTGTTTTTAATTTGTTAATTGCATCTTCTCTAAATCAATCAGGATTAAAGTCTAATGCATCAACATCATTAATAGGGCGATATTTAGTCATAAAGAAAGATTTATAACTATCGAAATATTCAATTTTATCATCTGGACCAAAATCTCATGTTATTCCATCAAGTATTTTCATATAAAACCTCCCGCTGTTTTTCTTTTACCTTTAGCACATGCTGAAATATTAGCATGATTTATATTTAATTCTTTTTCTGCATCAGTTATACTAACAAATTCCTTAATAAAAATATTATCTTTTGAATATTGTATTATAGAAATAGTATGAATTCCTTTAGTTGATTGTTTTCCTCTTTTGCTTTTTTCTGGAATTATATTATCTTTAGAATCAATATAAAATTTTCAAATAAACCCACATGTTGTTAAATTCTTTCCTAAACAAACACTACCTATATTTTTAGCACTATAACCTAGTTCTCTTTCAATAATTGCAGCACTTTCTCAAGTTTTTATATATTTTCCAGTTTTATCATATTGATTAACTTTTTTTGAATAAGTTTTTTCAGAACTTCCAAATCTTGGATTTAATTCTCCTTTAAATTTTTCAGATTGATTCTTTTTCATATCATCAGTTCAACGATCTTTTTTCTTTTGAATTTGTTCTTCAGTTTCTTTTACTCCTAATCTATGTTGATTTCCACCACTACATATATTATATCCAGTTTTTACACAATCATATTTTGAAATATATTCAATTTCTAATTCATTCAATCTATCTTGTAATTCTGATTTTAATTCGAAATCTATTACTTCTAATATACTATGTTCAAAATTATTAAAACCATATTTCTTAATAGCATTAAATAGTTTTTTCTGATTTTTACAATTATGAAATGTTTTATATTCACTCAATCTTTTTTTCATGTTGACTGTTTGTCCAACATAACATTTACCACTTGGTGATATTAATTTATATATAAATCCTTTCATAATTAATCGAATAATCCAATTTCAGTATTACCTCTTACGTTACTTTCAATTTCTAATCCTTTCTTAACTTGAACTTGTAATTCACGTAAAGTAGATATTAAATCTTTACAGCCTTTAATCTCAGCAATTAAGTCTTTACTTTTAAAGATTGGTTTTCCCGTAATAGGATCTCTTTCTTGTAAATCTACATTACTTAAATAAAATATTTGATTATCAACAGCATTCATTGCCGCCTTTAATAATTTTATGTCTAATGATGAATTTTGGATTTCATCATATTTTTGACACGCCATTCTAAATTTAGGATCGTCAAACTCTTCGTCTGACAATCCTGAATCTTTCATAGCCTCTGCATGTTTATCTTGTTCTGTATATTGAAAATAAGGACTTTCTCAATCAAAGAACAGATATATAAATTTAAATTCTTTAAATGCTCTCAACCGTTTTTTACCCGTTTTGTCGGCACTACTTTTATTTCTATTATCTTCTAACAAAGCTTCAAATTCCTTTATTAAAAGTATACTTGTGTCTTCGAGAGATACATTTCCATTTACATTATCATATACAAAAAATTTCATAATTTTTATTTTTTAGGAGAAAAAGATTTTTTTACCTTTTCAGATTTATTTGCTGGACCTTGTACAGAGTAGTCAGCTCCATCATCAGGAACTTTTTTACCATTTACAATTGGCAATTTATTTTTTTTGGGTGCTGGTGCTGTAATTCCAGTTTGTCCTTTTTTAATTCTTGCTGGAGCTTTTGCAGATCCATCAGGATTTGTTGGCACAGTACTTGAATTAGCTCCACTTTGAGAATTCATTTTTGGTAATTTACTAGTTGCAGAAGCAGCAGTATTAATAGATGCTTTAACTTTACCACCAACTTGTTTCTTAGCTAATTTTTTTCCACATTTAGCGGTTTCTATTTCAACAGATTTATTTTCTGTTGTAATTCTTTTAGGAGCTTTAGAACCATTCTTAGCAACTATTGCTGATTTAGGACTTAGATCTCCACCATTTTGGCATTTCATTTTACCACCTTTTTTAAATGAATCTAATATACTTTGAATAGATCCTAAATTTTCTTTCATGTTGTTTGATTTTTTATTGTTTATTATTCCACCATTTTGTTTTTTAGGAAATCCATTAGCATCAAAGCCAGATTTTCCTTTATTTTTTTGACGAGTTAAAGCAGAAGCAGTTGCATCAAATTTTTTATCATATTGATTTTTTAAATCTCCAGAACTTGTATAACTATCCATTGATAAATGTGCTAAATTTTCAGATAATTCATCTGTACTATCTTTAGTTGCAATAGCAGGACGTGATTTAATTCTTTCTTTATTTTTTGCTATAGTTGTTGCATCATTTTTTAATGGTATAACATTTCCACCTTTTTGATGTTTAATTTTACCTCCACATTTACAAGCACATTTAGATGACATTTTACCACCTTCTTCTTTAACAGTAACCATATTACAACCACATCCACATTTCATAGATTTTAGTTTTTTAATTTTGGCTCCTTTTGCAGCATATTGCGCTTGATTTTCTTGAGGTTGTTCTTGAGAGTATTGTTGATCGAGTGCATCTCAATCTTCATCTGCAAGTTGTCCAGCAGCCTGGCTAATCTGATCTATATCTTCTGGACTATCCTGTATTACAGTTTGTCATTCATCAGAAGATAAATTTCCGTATTTCTCTGGATTTATTTGTTTAGAATAAGTGTAAGCGAAATACGGAAATAATTCTTGTTTCTTTTCGTCGGTCATTTTAATTGTTTAGTGATTATAATTTAATGTAATTTAGAAAATTAGGATTAACTAATCTTCTTTGAAGAGTGTTATATTTTATTCCTAATAACTCTGATGCTTCTTTTAAAGAATCATAGTTAATTCCATCTATATTTATTTTAGTAGTATGTCCTTGTTTAGTTCTATTTTTTGCAGATTCTGATAATTTTTGTTTATGTTCATCTGTTAAAGTTTTACCTTTTTGAGAATTTTTTATATTTTCACAATGTTCTTTAGATTTTTTAATACCTATTGTAGAATTACTAATTTTAAGTTTAGTTTCAATAGAATGATTAAAACCTAATGTACTTCCTGCAATTTTTAAAATATTATATTCAGGATTCATTGTATTAATATAATATTGTTCTCTATCTAATAGAATTTCTTTCATACATTCACATTCTTCAATAATAGTAAATATAAAAGATTCTTTTCCATATTTATTATATGAATTTTGAAGATGTTGATTTATATGTTTATTATGTTTTAATTTAGAAAAATGCATACATTTTCTATACTCTAAATTATTAGAACTTCCAATATAACATTTATTGTTATTTATATTTCTAATTAAATATATTCCAGATCTCATTATTGTATTTTCAAAAGATCTTTAGTATTAAAAGTATCTTTTACAATCTCCCCAGTTGTTGTGAATCACATACATTGAATTCCTTGGAAGAAATCATTCTTTACATCAGAAGTTCTAATAGTTTTAGTAACTTTTTTTACCACAATCATAGTGGGTTTATTTGGTACATCTTGTCTAAGACTTACTACATCTCCAGGTAGGAAAAACTGCTTATCGTTGTTTCGTTGTTCATTAATCATAGTGTTTCTTTTTGCATTATTACAAATTGTAATCATTCATTATTATACATAATTGTATAGTTTAATTGTTTTTAAATCTTTCTTTTAACCCTTCATTTATAATACACATAACACCAGGTTCGTGTGTTAGTATAAAACCCCTTCCCATAAAAGGAATTGGTGTAGTTGTATGCGCATTATAAAATACATCATCTCCAACTTTTACTTGTTTACAATCTTTTCCAACTTCTAAAACTATTCCACATTTAATATGTGATGTTAGTTGTTCAACTTCTCCACTATCAGGATTTTGAAACTCTCCATTAGTTAATTGTAGTCCACCAGCAGATACTACTTGCAAATAAGGATTAACAGCATAAGGCTGTACAAATATATTTAATCCAAGGGGCATAATTTCTTTTTCCATAATCATTGTCATTTTTTAATTTATATTTAATATTGTGCATCCATTAGTTAAGATCAGTGATGCTACTGATACTGCATTTTCTAAAGCTATCTTTGTTACTAGGAAAGGATCTACGATTCCCATTTCATACATGTCTCCAATTTGTCTAGTCTTATAGTCTTTACCTTCCCAGAAATTGAAAATATCTATACCATCTGCTTTATTCTCAGATAGTATTAAATTAGGCATTACCAATACTTTACTTAAATATTTTAAGTCTAAAAGTTTAGCAGCTCTAAGTAATGAGAAACCTCCACCAGGTAATATACCATCTGTCATAGCAGCTCTAACCGCACAAATAGCATCTTCTAATCTATCTTTCTTTTCTTGTATTTCAACTTGAGAATATCCACCAACAAATATAGTAGCTATACCACCAATATAATTAGCTAATCTCTTTCTTTGAAACGTCATTTCAAACTCAGTTGTACTACAACTAAGTGTATTTTTTACTTCTAATATTTTAGCATCAATAACCGATTGGTTAGATTCACATCCTATTAGATATGTAGTATCTTTTGATACTATAATTTTTTCACAAACTGAAGTAGAAGCAATACATTCGATATCATCAAGTAAAGTTTCTCTATAGATACCATGTCCGGGTGAACTAATAAAACAAGACTTTAGATTTCCTGTATTATTATTATGTACTAGAGTTCTTAGTATTGTGGATTCCATTTTTGGAGCAATAATAAGAAGTGCTTTCTTTTCTCTCATAGCTCTACTACATACTTCGTCAATATCTTTAATCTCAGTTAAAGGTATTCTAAAAACTGCAATTAATACATTTTCTAGTTCACATGTACTCTTAGTTGTATTAACAAAGTATGGTGAGTTATATCCTGATTCAATTTTAACTCCTTGTGAAAACACAACTGAATTATGTGTATCTTGTGAATCTTCTATAGTTACTACTCCATCTTTTGTAACTTTAAAATAAGTTTCAGCTACAAGTTTACCAAGTTCAATATCATTATTTGTAGATACTGTGGCAACTTTAATTAAGTCTTCTACACTTGTGATTGTTCTTTTATTCTTTTCCAAATATTCTATAACTTGTTTGAGTTCTTTATCTAACTCTCTACTTATAGCAATTGGATTTTCAGTCTTATCTTTTAAAGTATTAACTAAAGTTTGAGCAAGAATAGTTGCAGTGGTTGTACCATCTCCAACATCAGTTGCTGTTTTAGTTGCAATACCTTTTATAAGTTCAATACCTGTACTAATAAATGGATCATCATCGTTTACATATTTTGCAACGGTTGCTCCATCCTTTGTTATATACACTCCTGAGAGTCCTTTGATTATAACATTTTTTCCATTAGGTCCGAATGTTGTTGACACAGCATCGCCTATTAAATTCACTCCTTCAATTAAGATGTCTTTTGCATCTCCATTAAATAAAACATTTTTCATTATCATTACATTTTCATTGTTATCATTTGCCTAAAGGGCAGTGTGCATCTGGTACTCGTGTCTTGGATCTAAGGATACATCCGCATCCATTCTTAAATCCTGGTTTATCTGTTGTAGAAACTTCATTTGTTTCCGGATTTACATATAATTCAGAATTACATGTTTCTCCAAACAAACTATCATTATATAACAATTTACATTGTTTACAATGAATCATTCGTTTGGTGTGTGTTTCTGCTTCTTTATTCATTAGTTCATTGAAGAACCCTTGTGCTACTTTATTGATAATAGACATAATATAAATCCTATTGCACTACTAATACCCATAAATAATGGAGTTCTTGCAGCTTGTTTTTTATATTTAGTTTTTAAGACTTCTTGAGATTTTCCCCATTTGTCTGCTTTATTAAACTCTGTAACAGTATAACCTATAATAGAATCTTTTTCTATTACTATATTTTTAAAGTTATCTAATTTTTTATTTTTTTCAATAATTATAGAATCCTTTATTTTAGATTGTTGTATTTCGATGTTATATAACTCTCGAGTTTCTTCCAATCCAGTAACATATAATCTAACGTTAGTCAAATCAGTTTTTGTGTAATTGTAAGTAATAATAGTATCAGGATTACTTTTTCATACTGTTCACTTTGGTGACGATTGAGTCCATCCAACGAGCGTGCTCATAAGCAGAAGCACTGTTAATACTTTTAATTTTCTTATCATAGTACATTAATATTATTGGTTTTATATCTCCAAGAGAATCATTCTTTTTCTCTAGTACTCATATAGTGCTATCTGCTTTTCTGTTCAATAATTCATATGCTTTTATTTTCTTATTACAACTGTCAACCTTTAATTGTTCAATCTTATAATTATTATCTAAGACTTTGTATTTGTCGTTCTGTATTGAGAATGCTATACACACCAATAGGAATACAAAAATTCCGACGGCTATTTTAAAATACAATTTTTTCTCTGGATTTTTTAAATTCTTCATTTTTAATTTGGGTTTTATAATATCCAAGCATTCTTTCCACATCTGCTTTTAAATAATCGCACTCATAGTTTTTTACATTACCGTCGTGATCAATGTGAATAAGTAAGAGCATCTTTATATTAAAAAGAGGATTAGCTTTTTGAATCATCCAAGCATATAAACTTAATTGCATAGAATAATGCATGAAGTTACAATCATCAAGGTTGTTTAAAGGATATTTCATTTTAGATGATCTCTTTAATTTACGGTCGAAATAAGATTTAGTATCCATCTTCTTTCCAGTCTTATAATCTAAAATGTAGACATCATATCCGTCTACTATTATTAAATCTGCTTGACCTGCAATTCTAAGTTCCCCATCATCGGATACTCTACTTAAAAGTAATTCTGGATAAACACCTTGTTCTCCAGGTTTTAGATTGTTAGTAATGTCTGTTTTAAACGAACCTCCCAAATTTAAATATTGTAACTCAGCAGTCTTTCCATCTAAGTGTCCATCTTCCATTTGCTTATGGATTGCTGTACCTCTTATACAAGACTCATCTCGTTTTCTATCCCATTCTTTTAGAATTTCGGCTTTTCTTTCTTCAAACGTTTCCTTAGTTATACCAAAGGATTCGTAGTGTTCATCTTTAAAATTTTTTCTATCTAAAAGAGTTGGTTTAATTGTTTTAAATTCATCTTCTGTTATGAGTGATTCTAATGTTTTATAAGCACTCCAGAAGATTGGATCGAATGTTCCAAATTTATGGATTAGTGTAGTTGCTGATATACACGCTTGATTGGTTTTCTTTGTCCAATATTTGTGGAGCTCGTCATTATACATTACGCAGCTATCTTCCTTATCTACTTTCAATTCATTAAATTTTACATTCGCATTATCCATATTCTTATTCCTGTTTTGTACCGCTTTGATTAAATTTTTTCATAGCGGAGTTTCTTTTTCTCTCTAATCTTTTTGCTAGGATCTTATTATATTCTATTTTAGTAGGACATAAATCACCTAAACATTTATCTCTATCTTGATTCTTTACAATTTCTTCAAGTTCACAAATACGTTTTTCAGTTTGAGTTTTATAAACTTCATATTGGCTTACAATAGTCATTCACTTTTTTTCCATTTCGGCGTAACGTTCAGTCCATCTCTTATCATTTTTTTCGTATTGATCTGATAAGTTTTGATTAATTTCTTTAAGTAATTTAACCTCATCGAACTTAGTCTCGATTTCTATTTTCTCTGTTTCTTTTTCAAGCTTTTCTGTTTCAGCTTGATTTTTACCCTTTCCTAAAAGGAAAGTAAATGCTGATACTGCAATTGTTACTGCACCGCCTACTAGTAATTCTGTCATTTTTAATCTTTATTTATGTAATAAATTGTTTGTCTTTAACTTTAATTTTTCATTTATACATATTCATATCTCCATTATATTTGTACAAAGGTATTAATAATTTTTGTCATAAAAATAATAACCATGTATAAATTTAAAATAAAATTGTAAGATATATCTCACAAATCACATTTTAGTATATACAGAAAAAAGGGAGCATTTACATGCTCCCTTATAACTTAGATTCCGTTCTCTCTTAGTTTAGATAAAATTATAGGAATGATTGGATTTCTCACACAATCCTCATCTTTAAATTCTATTGATCCAATAATATCTGAATCAGTAAATATCTCAATAACTTTCGCTAAACACGATTCGCTTTTCTTACGTCTATCTATTTGTTCACTATCTCCAAGAAGAATGTATTTTGAGTTTTCTCCAATTCTAGTCATCATTGTTTTAAAAGTATGATTATCTATGTTTTGTGCTTCATCGATTATTACAATAGCATTATCAATTGATAAACCTCTAATAAAAGCTAGTGGTAATACTTCAATTATTTTTTTATCAAGTAAGTTCTGTGCAGATTTATCTCCGCAGATCTTATCAATATTTCACATATAAGACATTATAAATGGTTCCATTTTCTGTTCCATTCCACCTTTAAGGAATCCTATTTCTTCTCCGGGAATAGTAGTTACTGACTTTACAAGAATAACCTTTTTATAGATTGAACCTAATAATGATAAAGCTGTTGCTAATGTTACATATGTCTTACCTGTTCCAGCAGGACCTGTAGCAATGATAATCTCTCTATCATTTATAAGGTTAATAAACTCTTGTTGTTTCTCATTCTTTGGTTTGAAATCATTTACTAAGTTAGATTGTTTTTCGGGTAATCTGTTTTTCTCGCGTTTCTCAGTACGCTTTTCTCGTGTGCCTTTTCCCATAAATTGTTTGTTAAGTTTATAATCTAGTGATCTCACATGAACCTCCGCTACAAGCTTGGGCCGCTGTGTCACTAATGTCTTTATATGTTGGCTTGTTTAGAATCTCTCCAAAGTCAACTGGTTTAAATTGTCTATTAATTACTTCCCATTTATGAAATAGATGTACATCTTTTAAACAATATACAGTCTTTTGTAAATCTCCTCCAAAGAAGTTGTTAGCAAATTTCTTTGCTCTAGCCAACCAATATTTCTTAAGCATTACTTGTTCTCTTGTTCCAGTAATAGGAACTGATTTATCTTTAATCATATCACAAGCAATCCAAAGATTGTCGTTAAAATAATGTAGTCCATCAACAATTAATCCAGATGCGAATAATGCACCTTTTCCATAGTCACTCATTAGTTGATCTAATGAAGATACAGATGTGAATGGAGCTTGTGTAAAATCTTTATCTCCGTAATCAGATATAAAGGATACTGCTGTAAAGTCATGTTTGTTATTCCAAATATAATCTATAACAGCTTTTTGATCATCAACAATAACAGTATTAGATGTATTATGATTCACATCAGGATATGCACATAGATCGCGATTAGTTCCCTCATTTACCCAATTTAATTGTACTAGTTTTATTAGTTCAAGATGTTTAACACCTTTTACGTCTTTCTTATATAATCCCTCAATAGGATTCTCAATAGGAACAAATACAACATAATCAGATCCAGTACTTGACCAAACACTTTCTTCTAAAAGATAAGACATATGTTTGTTCAACCATTTGGCTGTATCGTTTTCTTTGTTTAGTTGCATGATTCTAAAATACTTTTGAGAATGTTCAGGATGAATACCTGACGCAGTTCCCAATACTACAGATGCATTACCCGATGGTTTAACACATGTCGTTCTAGCAGCTTGATTAATTCCAATCTTTTCAGCTATTGTCTTGTTTGTTTCTTTAACTAAAGATGCACCATGTTTTAAAATGTCGGTGTTAAACAACATTGGGTTATTCATCCATCCTGTAACAGATACTCCTAATAGAGCTTCTTGTCTTACAATCTTTTCAGTGGTTTCTCCAAGATAAGGAAATGATGTATAACCTGCTTGTAGTGTTCCAATGATTGCACCAGCAATACACGCAGAATAAAAATTCTCAACTATATCACATTGTTCTGCATTAATCTCACAAAGATTACAGAATGCTACACCTAGTTTGTCTTCATTATCTCTAATAAATTCTTCTATCTTATCATAAGATACATCATTTATTTTTGTACTAATTTTTGAATGAAGAATTGGGTGTTTAAGAATTTCGAAACAAGGATTGAACATATCAAACCATGAGTTAGCAAATGCAAAACCAATGTCAGAATATCCATCATTCATTTTAACAAGCTTTTCAAATTCTTCTTTTCCGGTTAAACTTCTAAGAAGTAACACCGAATTATTTGTTCTTCCACGTTGTGGGTTATTAGTTCTCCAGTTACCAACTTTAGCATTAATCATTTCATCATCATTTGGATCAACAATCATGTTAAGAGCAGAACGTCTAACTCCACCTGATAATACTGCGTCTGAGATGTGACATAGAATATCACATACAGCGATTGGTCTTAGTTTAGTGCCTTCTGATGTAATCCATTTATTTAAGAACTCTTCGATCTTTTCAAATGATTGTTTTAAACCATCAGGTCCTGGAGCTTTGAATCCTCCACTAATGAATGCACCTTTTTCTCTTACTTCTGAATAGTCAAATTTAATTTCGTATCCTGCATACTCTGGAAAAGGTTGTTTATCAATGAAGAATGATGACATCAATACACCAAATGCATCAGACCATCCTTCAATTGAATCGGGAACAATAAATGTTTTAGTCCCTTTAGTTCTTTTATTTACTTGTGAAATGTTATTCACAAAAGGAATAAGTAATCCTAATCCTACACCACAACCACTTAATGCTAAGTAAAATACTTCTTGGAATATTTTATTTCTAGCAGCATACATAGATGAACAATTATAAAGTCTTGCATTGTTACGTTCGATCTGCTCATTTCTATACTGTAGATTTCGTTGTGAAGCTAGTACCGTTTTAGATTGCATATATTTCAATGCGTATTCTAATTCTTTACTTAGGTCTACATCTGCATAATGATCTTTATGACCATTGATTATAGACTCACATGCTTCATTCCATGTTTCGTATCGACCTTCTTCTGGTCTCCACTTTAAGTAGTCAGAGTGAAGTTTTAAGTCACTCAAAAATTTCTTTCCTGCGTTCATTCTTTGTTTAATTTTAATTAAGAGTTTCTGTTTGTTTCCTCTAATTGTTTATTTAATTATTAAAAAAGCCCACTACTTTTGATAATGGGCTTGGTGCTTGGTTGATATGAGATTATCATTTAATGGATATAGAATCCCTGTTGTCATATACCTTACACTATTTCTTAGTTACCATTTAGGTTCTAGTTTATTATAATTTTTTACTATATCTCCAACTAAATCCGGAGTGTATTGTAAAAGTGTTTCTCTTATAAATTTTTTAGAAGGATTACCTAATTTTATTTGAATATTTCTATAACTTAATCCTTCTTTTCTTAATTCTATTATTTTTTGTTCTAGTTCGGTCATTATACACATTCCTCCACCTTTAAAGTTTGTCTGTATTTTGCTCTAGCACTATTTTTATTTTTAGATTTAAATGTATCAAGTTGACTATCGCAATTAGGACATATACACCTTAAATTGCTACGTTCATTATTATCAGCATTACCATCAATGTGATCTAAAACAAATACCAATTCTTTATCATTCCAAGTATTCGGATTTCCACAAATTGTACATTTATAATCTTGTTCTTTTAAAAAATGTTTTTTATAATTTGACATATTAGATTGTCCATAAAGTATGGAATTATCTAATTTATATTTTTCATAATTTAAAATTATTTTATGTTCATTTGAACATTGTTGACTACAATATTTATTTGTAGTTCCAGATGGTTTAAATTCATTATTACAATTTAAACATATCTTATTTTCCAATATTTTTTTTCGGCTAGGAATATTTATCCCTAGTTTAATTGCCCAGGTTCTAATAGTAACATCAGATACACCAAATGTTCTTGCTATTTCAGCATATGATAACTTATCTATTAATATTAGTTTTTCTAATTCTTCTTTACTTGTTCTATTCATATTTATTCTATCATTTTGCACCCTTGGTAAGACTCGAACTCACACTTACAAATTTTGAAGATTTGTGTGCTAACCATTACACTACAAAGGTATGATGAGGTTTTAAAGAACCTCTAACTTTTATATTAGTTTTGTAATATCTATTACTTTACTTAGTGTTGAATCAACAACAAAGATATTGTTACCTGTAATAGAATAACTTCCATTTTCTTCTTGACCCCATAACCTTAACCAATCTTTTAACCATACTCTATGAGGAGTAAACATTATATAAGTATTTCCAGTTGCATTTTCTGATTCTGCATTTACATCGGTAATCATATCAGTAACCATAGTAACGATTGGTCAGCGATTTTTCCTATCAACTTCCATTAATATTAATTCTAAATCTACTGTTGCAATTGGTGAACTATAATATTCGCCTGCACTTTTATTAGGATCGTTAAAAACTTCGACGAGTTCATCATCAAATCTAACAGTCCATTCACCTTTAACCCAAGTATTTTCTTCTGTGGGTTTGTAATTAAATTTCTTTAGTATTTCTTCCATATATCATTCTCATTTTCTATACTACAAAGATACTGCTAAAAATTCAATAAAAATCTATAATATAAATATTATTGAAAATTAGCAGTATATGTAATTTTATGTTTATTATTTTACTATCTCGAAGTCCATTAAGATTTCTAGATCTTTTAACTCATCTGGAATATTATCAATATTGATTTCAAATAAATTAAAATCAAATTCAGCATCTTCTTTTAAAAGTTTTTCATACTCTTCTCGTTTAAGTCTATAAAGATCTAGAGAAGTTTCATGAGTTTTAACTAGATCTTTAATTTTCTTATTAACTAGTTCAAAGTTCTCGTCACCTGGTTTAACTACGTGTATACCTTTTTCATCTGGAGTTCCGTGTTCCATAATGATAATATTTTTAGCTTCATTGAAATCTTTAATAATTTCTTCAATATCTTTCTCAATTGTTTTAAGTGATTCGATTTCACTATCAATACTTTTTAAATTCTTAAGAACTGCATATCTGAATTTTGCTCCTCCAATTTTAGAAGCTTCTTTAAGTACTGCGTATAATGTAATTAGTTTAAGTTTAGTTTGCATTAAAGTTTTCGTTTGTAATGTTAATGTCTGTTATAGTTACTATACCATTTATTGCTTTTTGTAGAGTTAGTAAACTAGTAAGTGATGGTTTAATAGATCTAAGTAAGTCGGATAAATCTTTGTTTATAGACCCTATTATTTGTGAAACGGTTAAACTATTTTGTTTATAATCTAACTTAATCTCAATAGAATAAGGAGCTTTGTTTGTGATTAATGATGGGATTGTAATTTTTACACCAAGTTCGTTTAGTGTTTCAATAGGTTCTAGTAAGAATCTATCATTAATACCAACTTCTTTTAGTATCGAATTTAATCGTGCAACTGTTGTGTAGTTTTGATAAGAAATTATTTCCATAGTTTATTTATATATAATTGTGTGTGCACCAGGGTAGTGCGGTTTATCTTTATATTCTTGGTAGAAGTACCAGTTGTCGTAAAAGTTTTTAAGATCGTTTTGCATTTAAGAAATATTTAATTGTTTAAGTAATACTTTTAGTTCCGATTTATTTTTAATTAGTCCATTAAATAAACATTCATCTTGTGATGCATCTATTATATGTTTAGATGAATATATACTTAATCCAAATCCTCTATCATGTAATTTTATATCTTTATAAAAATATTGAGATGCTCCGTATAAATGTTCATGAAATTTAAACCCTAAATCTTCTATATCTTCTTTATCTAAGTATTTAACTCTTATACAATCTCTCATTATTTTAAATGGAATCTCCATAAATTCAAAAGTCATATTTACATCAAGATGTGTTTTAATCCATATAATATCATCTTCATGATCTATTGATCTAATAAGTAACATATCAAAATTTATAAATTCTTCGTATTCAAATCCTACATGAAATTCTTCTACTTTTGGTGTATAATATTTATTATTCATTATTAAATTCTTCTATTTCTCCTCGAAGTTCTTGGAGTGCTGCATATAAACTATCTGTTACTTGTTTAAATTTATATAGTTTGTTTACATCTTTTGTAGATAAGTCTAAATCAATAAGACTTGCTTCTGATAGTCTTGTCATTTCTGATCTAACTTTAGAAAGTATACAATCAATATTATATATTTTATCTAGTATATCATCTGTTAGTTCATATAGTCTAACCTCTGCTGTTAGATCTTCTTTTATAAGTGCCATTGTTTTATGTGGTCTGTTAGTGATTTATTAAATTCTTCCATTCCTCTTTGTCCTGTGAAACATCCTTTGGATATTTCATAGATTCCTTCTCCCAAATACTTAGGATAGTCGAATGGATTATCTGGCATAGAAGCTAGAACTTTTTCTACATCTTCTACTGTTAGTTTATTATAGTGTTGTACTGTTGCTTTGTCTAAGTTATTCTCCATTTAATTTATTTATTAGTTTGTCTACTTTATTTAGTTTACGTAATGCATCGTTAACATTAAGATCTGGATCACATTCTAATTCGATAAGTAATCTAATCTTATAATTGTTAAGCTTCTTGAGAGTTCTCTTTAATTGTTTGTCCATATTCTTTGTAAAAATTAGTCCATTTATTTATATAATATTCATCATTCTCTGGAGTTGATCTTGTAATTATTATTTCTTGATAATTAGATAGAAATAATGTTATTGTAGATTTAGTCTTCTTTGTATTTAGTATTGTTATCATTTAACATTTTAATCATTCATATCATACTATCATCATCTGTGTAATCTGAGAAATCGTTATAACCTCTTCGGGTATATCATTCATACATTCAACTATCCCGTTTAACTCATAAAAAGGATTGTGTAGCTCCGAGTTCTATTCCTATTTTCTCTCTTAGTTCCTGCATTTTAGTTCCAAGTCCTTGTTCTCTTTCGTTATTCTCAACACTTAAAGAGTTTAAGTAAACTGATTTTGGATCATCATGGAATCAATACATCCTAGCATAAGCTTTCCCTTCAATTTCCATAATGTATAATTCATCATGGTCGTCATTACGAACGAAGTGTTGTATTACTTCCATTTATTTTAATAAATCTATAGTTGCTATAGTATTTTTAAATATATTTGTAAATAATAATTTATTAAATAAACTTGAATTTAATTCCTCATATAAAAGTTTATGTACAGTATCATCATACTCTTTATAATATATTAATGCATTTACAACAATGATTTCTTCATCGTGATTATAATGAACTATTTTTGCATATATTTGCTTTTTATCTGTATCATTATATTCTTTCAATTCAAATTTATAATTAGTTGGATTATATTTAGTTTGAATATTATTTAATTTATTTATTATTTCTATTGTTAATTCTTTTCCAGACATTATAATGTTATTTCGTTATTAGTGTTTTCTTCGTAAGGAGTATATTCTCCTTTAAGTTTCATTTGTTTTCTTAGATGATTTAGTTCTTGTTCTAATTGATTTACTTTTATATTTAAATCAGTTATTGCAACATCGTGTTCTTTAATTTTACACATAACAAATTGTCCAAACTTAGGAAGATTAAATTCAAGTGCTTCACAAGAGTTACCTTCCATATCTGTAGTTGTTCTTCTGTTTATAAAACCAAGTGATTCTAATTCTCGTCTACGTTCTTGTGCTACTGTTTTAGATATACCTGTTATTTCTGAAATTTCAATATCACTATAAGTAGTTTTACCTATTCCAGTTTCTTTATCAATATATAAATAAGGTTGCATAATCATATAATATGATTTCTGTAAACTATTAAGTTCTTTATTTTCGAGGAAACTTAAATCATACATTTCAAACTTGTCGGAATGTGGATTAAATTTATATCCATTTTGATTTCGTCCACCTTCCATTTTAATTTTTGTTACATCTCCTGCTTCTTCTAATCTTTTAATTGCAGCTGATACACCACCGACCGACATGTCAATCGAGTCTGCTATAATTTTTAAGGATATAAATGCCACCATTGTTTTTCCGTCCATATTTTTTCGAAGAAAACCATAAACTAAGACATCAGTATAGTGCTTTTTGTATTTAGATTTCTTATCACTGTCTACATTGTTAGCGACAGAGTTTGGCACTTGGACGTGTCTATTTGTTTTCTTTTCTTTTTCTTCACTCATCGTATTAAATTTGATACACAAAGATAAGAAATTTGTGTGACAAAAATACTATACACATAGTTAAAAAATGTTAAGTCACTGATATACAATTACTTCGAGCATATCATTTGTAATCGGTTAATAGTCAATAAGATAACTCCAAATGATACGCAAAAAATCTCAAATGATACGTCGGAATTTTCAAATGATACGCTCGAGTTTGTATGAAAACGGTTAAGTTATTGTGACACAGTGAATTACAAGGTTTCCATATACTTAATATATACTTAATAATTCTATACTTAATGTGGCTGTCCGTAAAACTTTACATATTGATACGCAAAATTTGTTGTATCAAACGCAAAAGTTTACTATATATACGAACGCGCGCGTAGTAAAATTAATTTTATTAAAAGGTAGAAGATATAAAAAGTATTGAAAATAATTTTTAGGAAGTTCTGAATAATTTTTTTTGAAAAAATTTTTTTATTTTTATGAATCGAGTGGGTGGACAGTCATCTCTTCTACCCCCAGCAGGTCTTGAATGGAAAGTAAACTACTAACAAACAAAACTCTATCATTATGAATATTGAAAAAAGACAAATTCCAGGTTGTAAACGTATTTTAACAACCTCAGAAATTCCTGCTCGTTTTGCCTCAATTGGTGGCGATACTTATGCGAAAGATACTGTAATTGAATTGGACGCCGTTGTTGAAATGGAAGCTATTTCACAGGGTGGAAAACCGTGGCTCGGTATCTCTGCACTTGTTAACGGTTCAGTTGCCGTGGTTGGTGCTAATACGTTAATGGGAATTTATTTCACAAGTGGCGAACAATCAAAACGTGCCGTGATTGACAACGGTTTAAATTTGAGTGTTAAGGACTTGTTAGGTAAAACTATCAAAGTTGTAGACCACGAAACTGTAACTGTTAATGCTTTCCGTACTGCTGACGAAATCGCCGAGGGTAAAGAAATCAAAGAGGTTGCAAAAAATATGCCTATCTTTGAACTTGTTAACGAATCAGTTGATACTGAGGATGTTACAGTTGATACGGCTAAACCAGCCAAAAAGAAATAACATTTTAACAATGTTATAAGAGAAGTACATTTTTGTACTTCTCTTTTTTTTACTACGTAATTATATATTATAGTATTCAACTTAGTATAATTATGTATTACCAAATATTGAGTATAATTGTGAGCACATGGAAATGTATGAAAGGCACTTGGATATCATGCAATAAGTTCGAAGATGTCTTTGGACATGAACATAAAGTATATCCATACAAGATGAGATTAGAAGAATATGAGCCATTTTTCCCCATAGAATGCTATATCCAAACACGAAATGATATCATAACTAATGTGGTATTAAGATAGAGATGATTATTTAAAAAAATATTTGGGTTGATTGAGAGTAAACGAGCACTGACAACGACTCTCAACCACTCCAAAAATAATCCCAATAATCATTCCAACCAAATTTTACATTGAAAACCCTACATATGACAAAACATATTTGGATTGATTATGTAATATTATTAACAGAGTGCATATTGTAACAATTCAGTTACAATAGATTTATACAATTGGTATAAGTTTAGGTCCTACGCGATGCTCAAACTCAAAAACATCATAATGAAAACATCTGAAGAAAATGCTAAATTAGTTATATCATGTGTTAATAATATCATATCAAAAGAAATTGATTCTTTTAGTAAAATTGAATTAACAAAAATTTTAAAAGAAACTAAATGTCCTTATTCGTCAAGTATATTTAATCTTCTCAAATCTTGTGAATTAATCACAAATATATCACGAGGTAAATATATATTTACTACAACTCAACCAATATATTATGGAATTATTCAAAAAGAACTTGATAAAGCTATGAAAATGCAACAAGTTTATAATCATAATTCTAAAAAATAAAACAATATATATTATTCATTTAAGTAATTTTGAACGTTGGTATTAGTCATTGTAAAATGATAACATACAACTCAGCTAGAGAGAGTATAACATTGGTTTCCGATGAGATCTAGACGAAACGAGAGAATAAGAGGAAACTCTAAAACTCTCGTAAAACTCAAAACACATATCACAATGAATAAAACTGTATATTTAGCATCATCTAGTGATGCACGTCACACATTACACAAAGTTTATAAATCTTATAAACCAGGTAATAATGGAAAAAATTAAGGTTGATTTCAAATCACAAACTTTAGAGATTATATCTAATATAACTGTAAAAGAGTTATTAGCTATTACAAATGCTGTTGATCTTTCAAGTTTTACAATAATTAGTTCAATAAATAAGCTTGAAATTACAGGTGTTAGAACTGAATCTGAGAATATTATAATTCTTAAGAGTCTAGGTTATTATACAAATAAAGTAATTGCTGAAAAACTTGGATTAAGTGAACGAACAGTTTATCGTAAACTAAAAGAATTAGGTATTTAATCACACACTTTTGAGTCTCCGAAAGCCGTAAGGTGATTAGGAGATTTATTAAACTTATTAAATTATGATAATAACAATTTATCTCATTGGAATTCCGTTATTCCCATTCATTATTATGCTTTTCACAAAGTTCTTTCCAAATGTTTTAGAATGTGATGATCCTGCTGATTATGCATTGGGTTATGGAATGATGTCATTATTTTGGCCATTTGTATTATTTGTTGCATCAATAGGTATAATCTATTATAAGTTTTATCAAATGATAAATACTATAGATAAACATAAAAAGTAGCAATACTCTCTCATAAACATAATTGAAAAAATCATTAGATCTGATGGTTTTTAGTACGGTACAGATATCCCGGGTTCAATTATGTTTACTTTCATAAAAGACTTATGATTTGATTAACCGTCGTCCGACGGTGTTGCATACGGTGCATAATAGTCCGGAGCCTATCATGAGTCTTTTTTACAATATACATTCCTCATCAGTCTGTATTTCTTTCTAATTATCATTATTTCTATCCCAACTATATTTAGTATTACAGTGATGTAAGAACAATATGACTCAGCCTAGGAGAGTATAACATCAGTTTCTGAAGAGACTAGGACGAAACGGGGAGCTCATCACTCCCGTCAAACTCAAAAACTTATTTATTATGATAACATTAATCATTATTTATATTATTGGATTAATATTATGTCCAATATTATTACTTGTATTAGAATATAATTTTCCTGGTAGTATGTATTTAAATAACGGTCAAAATATCGGAGCATTTTTACAACATCATTAATTTGACCAATAGGTTTAATAATAATGGCAATATTTTTATTTGATCATATTGCATCTAATATTCATAAAAATTAATCAAATGCTAAACATAATATTAATTACAATCGTTATCATTTTAATAGTGGTAATGGTTGCAATTTTAGTAGCTCTTATAGTTGATGTATTTACATACTTTAAATTACCAAAGATATGTATATTATATGGTATTATAATACTATTATTAATTGTTAACATTGCTATTCATTTAGAAAAATCAGTTTAAAATGAAATTAAAAATCTTTATTATTAATATTGTTGTAGCAATAGTATTAATTGTTTCTTTTACTGCATGTAATTCTCAATCAAGAAGACATGCTCCAGTATTATCAAAAACTTACACAATAACTTACAAAGGATATCTTTCTGGTAAGTTTCTAAAACGTTCTACATTCATTAGTGCTCGTACTCCAATTGAAGCTGTACAAATACTTAAAGAACAAACGTTTGTTGGATTCGATAGTATTAGTGTTAACTCAATTAGACCTAAAGAATAATGATTAAAATTATTGTTAATATTATTGTAATAGTTTTGGTTATTATTCTTTTACGAGTATTAACATCTTGTGAAGCAAGAAGTGGGCATATGCATCAAGCTACAAAACCCACAATTGCTACACAAGTTGAATCAATAACTAAACCAAAACATAAATTGGTTTACACATATTACATCACACACATTAAATCTCGGGATAAAATCAAGGTTTATGTGTATGATGATGATATAACATCGTACGAGTATCCAATTGATAAATTTAAAATCAAATAATCATGATAATATTATTATTACTTTTATTATGTTTCGATATATTTCTAACAAGAAAATATTATATTGAAAAAGATCTTACAGGTGTATTACTTGGAGGTTTTGCGTGTGGATTTATAATGTGTGGGATTGTACTTATGTTGTGTATTAAGTTTCACATTCCATTACAATAATCATGGTACTATTCTTATTAATTGTTGGATATTTATTATCCATTGTTCTGTGTAGTGTCTTATATAGAATTGCATCTCCGAAGTATTTAGATATATTTAGTAAATATGAAGCTGAATGTGATTTTATGTGGTTTATTCCTGGAATAAATACATTAATAGTGATATTTATGATTGGATTATTATTAATTGTTTTTATCTGTATGTTATGCGATAAACTCATAAAAAGAGTTCGCTTTAATATCCGATTTAAATGGTTAGATAATTTCATCACCAAATTTAAAAATGAAGATCTATAATGTTAACTAAAACTCAAGCAATAGTAATTTGTTTATCACCGTTCTTAATCTTCTATTTATTTGTAGAATTGTGTGCAATGTTTATATCAATAGAATGTAAAATCAAAAAACATGACTAAAACTGAAAAAACTCTATTATACATTGCACCATGGATTATCTTTTACTTGTTAGGTTCATTTATTGGACTACAATTCAATATTATCAAATGGCAAGAAGAATCACGAATGGGATATGTAATGCTTTCTTTACTTATTGATTGTGGAATATTAATGTTTAAATACATAAGCTAATGGTAATTATACTCAGTCTATGTTTAGCATTTGATATATTTATGGGATTAATATGTTTTGATAAAGAAAATCATATTATGTCGCATTTATATGCTGCCGCAGCTGGATTTTTATTAGCTGCAATTATTGTAAATATACTTTAAACTCTTAGCATCAAGCAACTTTCATCAGATAAACGGTTGGATATGTATATTCTCTATATAATAACGTTATAAATAATATAATCTCTTATATAAGAAGCATATCTGAATAACTAATCAAGAAGAGATTCAGTATGGTGGTTTGATGCCTTTAAACAGTATAATACTAACTGCAAATAAGTATAATGAAAACCTGTGCGCAATCCTCCGATGAAAGTGTGGAACTTCCGAGTGTAAGGTATAACGGCTATATGTACAAATAGCATCCATTCTGTCAATCCTTGAAGACAAATTAATAAAAGATAGGTATACTAAAACCGATGCCGTGCTAATTGCTGGTGTCAAAAACAAGCCAACGTAATATCGTCCTGAAACTGGCTATGGGAGCAAAAGGGTGAAGCTCTTTATTACGAAAGAATGCTTCCCGGTTAGATTCACCGATTTTATCGGTGATGTACCGCGAAGTAAACAATGGTTATCATATTAATTTTGATAACAAACACTAAGGGAGTACACATCGTCGCATTTGGACATATAGTGTGTACTCTCTTTTTTATTAACTCAACCAGTAGAGTATAAAATAGTTTCTGATGAGACTGGACGAAATATGTTTAAACATATCAAACTCAAAAACAAATAAGATTATGTCAAAAACTAAATCAATCATCGCCATAACAGGTAACAATGTAAAAGTAGAAATAATATCAGGTTTAACTCCAAGACAAGCAGCTTATCAAAGAAGAGAGCTTGCTACATCCGAAGAAAACTTTGATATGTTAGGTAAAACATGTGCAATTTATCGTACTAAAACTTGTAAGTAATGAAACTATTTAAAGCTATTGCTATTGTAATAATGTGTGTGTCAGTTGGATTATTTATCTTAACACTATTTAAATAATGCATATCACATTCGAACCCGCATTTGGAGTATTGTTGATTGTTATCGCTCATACAATAATAACCCATTTATTTAATTGGTTACATCGTGTCGTACTTAAAGAATTCGAGATTTTCGTAATATTTATAGGATTATTTCATTTTTGTGAAGTAATGTTTGTATTTGCTATGTTAACCGGTCTTTATTTAAAGTAAACTCTTTCGAGTTTCCAAACCATAGAAATATGGGGAGGAAACTCTTTTAATCTAATTAGTGTGTAAGATAGGTACATTAGGTGTACGCGCTACAGTTGGTAATTCTTATAAAAGGTGCAACCTTTCACACTTATTTCAAAACTTAAAATATGAATAAAATTACATTAAATAAAAGTTATGAATGTGATATATTAATTAGAGTATATGAATCACAAAATCCAAATGTACCTGAAAGTGATCAAATTGTAGGTGAAGTTTTATTTAAAGATAAACCTCATATTAGAGCATCTGCTTGGCTTCCAAAAGGTATTGCTGAATTTATAAATTCTGAACTATTAAAAATAGAAGATAAAAATTATAATATTCATATTTCTAATGAATTACCATATCAAGTTGGAGTTCTCACTTCATGTAAAGAAAATTTTGATTTATATATGAATAAATTATTAAATAAATAAAAACAAAATGGATTATATTAAACTCTTTTATTGGCTCACAGTAGTCGATGGTTTCAAACATGTACTTTTAGGAGTATTAATTATCTTCGGAATTCTTTTAGCACTCAATGTTATATTGAAGCTGGTTTCATTTATCGAAAGTGATGAAGATTTAAATGATCGTTGTAGTAAACCTTTACGTTGGATAATTCCAATATTCTCAATTTGTTTACTTGCTCATGCATTCATACCAAGTAAAAAAGATACGTTGTTAATCATTGGTGGTGGAACTGCTATGAATTATGTTACAACTGATTCAACATGTAAACAAATTCCTAAAGAACTAAGTACATTTGTTATATCCGAATTAAAAGCAATGTCTGCGGATGCTAAAACAAGCTTAGGTGTTGTCGATCAACAAAATAAATTACTTGATGAAGCCAAGAAAATGTCTTCTAAAGAACTCATTGAGAAAATGAAGAATGATACATCATTTGCTAAAATTCTCTTAAAATAACTAAGCCATAGTTAGTATTTGTAAATTTTTATTGGATTTATACAGAACATTGTGAAATGTGAAGTATATTAGTATTATTATTTGATTTAAACGCAGCGGTTATAACGTCCGCTGCGTTTTTATTCACCTCATCCAGAAGAGGCTAAAAAGTTTACTGAAGAGGCTGGACGAAACACATTATGTATAAACTCAAAACAAATTAAAAATGGAAAAAACTATTGTATTATCCGAAGTGGTTACTAAACACAAAAAGGTTAAAGCAGGTAAAATATTAACCTCATCTCAAAATGAAAAGCAAATTATGCGTAAAGCATGGAATGCAAAGTCTGATACTTTAATATCTTACAAGTAAAATGATTGAACCAATTAGACCAAATCAGGTTAAACGTATTTTACCTGATTATATCATTGATTCAGTGAATCAATTGATTGAAGAAAGATATAATGGTGGGTCTTTTACAATTACAAAGAAAGAAATCATTACTAAAGCTTTTAATCATCCGGATCAAACTGAATATGAAAATCGTTCATCATTTGAAAGACATTTATATGATAAAAAATATTTAGATTTCGAATCTCTTTATCACAAAGCTGGTTGGGAATGTGAATATATGTCTCCTGATCGAGGTAATTCTAATTTTGATTCTTATTACAAATTCATTAATAAATTGTAACATGCAATTATCCTTAGGAATCATCATCATTGTAGCGATAGCTGCAGTGATGATAACTAACATCATTAAATCTAGATAGTATGATAATTAAAATATTAGATTACGTAAGACAAGGAATATTTATTGCAATATTCTTTTTTATGTGTTTTTCATTTGGATATTTTTGTTATAATCCAAGTTGTCAAGGTACGATTATTCATCAAAAAGGTACTGTTACTGGAATGTGGGATCTTGGTGACAATGATTTACAAATTTTTGTTACATATAAAGATGATTTTGGTGAATTTATTGATGTTCCTCGTAAAGAATTTAATAAAATAAAACTTAAAGATTCATATATTGGTAATAAAACCAAAGAGATAGAACTTCCAATTATTTTTAAATGTTCTTATATATGTGGTATTATATCATCTATACTTTTATTTGGAATAACTTTATTGTGGTTAATTTGTGGTAGTCATGTGTTCACCAAAAAATGGTGGTACGATAATTTTTAAATATGATAAAACTCATAACATTTAATGACACTAATGCTATTTGGACTGACGAAGCTGTTGCTCCGTTATCCCAAATAGTGTGTCGTCAGTTACAGAACTTAGAACTTTTGCCTGATTATGTTATGTTGCAATTTAATTGTAATGAAGCTGATCTTGCTCGAGTATCTAATAGTAGAAATCAATTTCATGCGTGTATTCAACGGTATTATGTACCAGAGTTATTAATTAAATCTAAAAAGACATGTTAAAGAATAAATATTTAAAATATAATCCGTCTATTACTTTTGAAATATTTGAAAAAGTATATGATAAATTAATAGGTCAAGGATGGAATACTTCTGTTCCTAAAGATACTTTATATCGTCAATTTAGTGGAGGAACATGGCCTTATATAGTTAATACTAGAGAAAAAGAATTTTATTCAAGACATAATAGTAATAATAAAACAGAAATAACTATTCAAGAACTTTTAGGTTATGATCCATTTGTTTCTGATGATTTATTAGAAAGGTGGCTTAAAGAAACCAAAGAAAGATCATTTTCTTTATACGGATTAGAAAATCATATTTCATTAGGTGCAACTTGTCCATATGAAGAAGTTTATTTAAAATTAAAAGGAAGTAATCCTAAAGAAAGAGCTCAAATTCTTTATGATTTATGGAATTCTGAATTAACTTCATTACCTAAAAAATGGTGTATTGCTGTTAATAAACTTATGCCTGATTTTGAATTGATTAGTGAATGGCGAAAAAAAACATCTCGTTATGATGATGAATATAGAGGAACTGCCGGTTATTTATTTGAAGATGGTGCTTGGAATAATATAAATCATTTAGAAGTTCCTGAACTCACAATGGATCAGTTTAAAAAATGGGTATTTAAACCTAAAGAATTCACATTACCATTAAAATGGCGTGTTATAGCTACTTCTGAAGCTGAAGGTAAACTTCTTATTCCTTATGCTAATGAATTATTTAAATCAAAAGGGTGGACTAACAGTAATGTACAAAATTATTGGTTATGTATAAGTCCTGGTAAGTTTAATAGTTTGTCAAAAAATACTGATAAGCTTAGTGAATATGAAGAAATAACTTTTACTCAATTCAAACAATATGTTTTGAAAGAAACTTCAACTAATACAGAAAAGGATTGGACTAAAGTTTCTAAAGAAGAACTTCTTGCTGAAGCTAATAAAAGGTATCCTATTGGAACTAAATACAGAAATAAACCAACTGGATCAATATATACATTAGGATCTAAATTAACAATTGATCCAAGAAATAATGTATGTGATGAAGCTAGACAATGTCATGTATTTCTTTGTGGTAAATGGGCTGAAATAGTTGAATTAGCGAAAAAAGATTGGAATGAACGTGATACTCAAGAAGTTTTAGACGAAGCAATTCGTCGTTATCCTATTGGTACTATTGTTATGTCTCCTGTGGTTTCAAATGATAAATATACTGTTTTAAAAACTCCTGCATTTTTTAAAGAAAATAAAAGAGTTATAACAGATGGTGACAAAAAAGTTACATTATTTGACTTTGATAAAAATACTTGGGCAGAAATTGTTAAAGAAACTCAACCTGAAAAATGGTCTGTTGGCACTTATGTTGTGCTTTTAAAAGATTATGGTGGACATCCTAAAGGAACTATTGATAAAATAATAAGAGATAATGGTCCAGTAACTGTTAAAGTATCACTTCCTTATAATGGAACTGATTATTGTAATTTATCTAAAGCTAGTGAAGCTAAATGGTTTGCTACTAAATCTGAAGCTGAAGCATTTGCAAAAACTCAATTTGAAGAACCTATGTCAACAGAAGACGATTTAACCGGTCGATATTTAAGAGCAACTGTGGATCATCCACAAAGTACATCATTAAAAAAAGGTGATATTATTAAAATTCTTGATCAATTTTCACTTGTTTCTTATCAAATTGAAAAAGGTTGGACTTATACAACAAACAATTCTACTTCATCTGATTTTGAAGTGTTACCAAAGGATTATAAACCAGAAAGTACATCACCTAATTTGAATTTTCAACATAATGAATTTTATAGGGTAACTTTATCAAAGTATAGTTATATCTTTCTATTTACTGATGCAAAATTAGAAAAAGAAAGAATAGATACAATAATTTATTATGATTGTTGTAATAAAAAATGTCTTGAGAACGGTGGATTTATTTATTTAAAAGATATAACTGTATGTGAACGAGTTCCATTTGAAACAGTAAAACGTGATTATTCTGAATTGTATTGTAAGATATATACTCAACCAAAATCTGAAACACCATCAAAATTCGAAGTAAGTAAATGGTATTCGCAAGATGCTAGTGGAAATGCTAAGAATTTTCGTAAATGTTTTAAGGTTCATACAGATCATTTTGAATATGATGAATGTATTAATCGTGGAGTATGGAAAAAAGATTCAGCACATACTTATTGGGATACTCCGCATTTAGCTGATATGGAAGTTGTTAATAAGATTATTAATGATCATATTTCACGAACTGAACCTAAATCAAAATTATATGAAGGTTATACTGTTGGTGATTATATTACAATTACTAGAGAACCTAAATTGTGGTCAAGTCGTTGTAATCGTAAAAATCTACTTACTAAAGTATCATATCCATTTACAGCAAAAATTACTAGAATTAAAATAGACGGTTTCGATTGTCATATTGAAGCTGGTGATGGTGGTTGGTCTTTAGATCACATGCTTAAAAATAGTTGCGTTCGTAAAGCTACATCTGAAGAGATTGGTAATTTAATCCACAATGAAATGAATAAATTATTGAATATTCCTTATAAATTTGCATCAGAACATTCTGTTATAGCATCAAAGAATTTTGATGATGAAATCGATTTTATTTATCTTTCAGAAGATTAACAAATAAAAATAATTAAAATAAATCAATTAAATTTTTAAAAATTAAAGTTATGAGTGAACAACAAGAATCAGCTCCAGTATTGAAAAAAGTAGTAGCCAAAGTAATGGCATTTTTGAAGTTAGACGACAGTGGTCGTGTTGACAAGTTCTTTGATAAACAAATCAAAATGTTCCGCGACAAAATCAAAGCAGTTGAACAAAACATGTCATCTGCCAAAACTCAATTCGCGCTAATTACCGACAAACATGCCGATGCTTTAGAAGATGCTGAAGAAGCATTGGAAGAAGCTTATCTTGCTATTAAGCCGGATGAAATCAGTTCGAATGATGCGATCAAAGCATTTTCCGATATTTATTGGAATAATATCAAATCGAAAGAAGATGATATTACAGCTTTGAAAGAAACCATGAAAGCTAAACAAGAAGCTTATGACGAAGAATTGAAAAATCGTCAAGAAAAAATCGCTAAGTATGAAGCCCGGATCGCTAAAATTAGCGAATTAGTTTAAAAATACAACAAAAAATCCTGATAAATACTCGTTCATACAGTGTATAAATAGGTAGTATAGCGTATGAAGCTATATGAGATAGTATATTCGATTCCGCCATAAGGCATGTCGTTAATATATTCTCGATGTATATCACCAGCCCTTTGCACAAGGATACTGCTTATACATTTAAATAAAACATACAGGATACCTCCTGAAATAATAATTATGCAAGAAATAGAAGAAATCTGAAAAGACATTCCTGAATATGAAGAAATATATCAAGTTTCTAATTTAGGAAGAATAAGAAGTTTAAATAGAATATCTAAAATTGGAAGAAAATTAAAAGGGAAAATATTAAAATTATCTCCTAATAAATTTGGATATTTAAGATTTACTGCTGAAAATAGAAATGGAATAAAAACATTACATGTTCATAGAATAGTAATGTTAACATTTAGACCAATCTTTGAAAATTTACAAGTAAATCATATAGATGGAAATAAATTAAATAATTCATTAGTAAATCTTGAATGGTGTACTGATTCTGAAAATAAAATTCATGCTTACAAAAATGGATTAATGATTGGAGGAAATGAATATAGTAAAATTAAACAAGATTTACCTCGATATAAATAACTAAATCCTGATTAGAAACTTTATAGTAATATAAAGAATAGATGTTGCTGTATGAGATATGCAACTATTAAACTATTGGAAGTTCTCAGCAAGACCCTAACTTCATAAGCAGTACACTGATAAAGTATGTAGCTAATGAAAAGGGTGCTAAAAAGTTCAGAAATTGGTCTTTAAGAGTAAAGACATTATTTGAATATAAAAAAGTTGGTAGCTTTGAAGTTCACTCAACCTAAGCGTAGGTTGTTTATTAAACTATTGAGGGGTGAAGATATAAGTCCATGCATTGAATGAATTAAATAACAATGGCAATAAAATCTTCACCCCGTTTTACTTTTAAAACTAATTAATCATGACAAAATTTAAAAAGAAATCTGTTTACTCTTTTCTGTTTATAGTATTAGTAGCACTTGGTGCACTTGTATTTGGCTTTGCTGCGGTTAAAATCTTTAGTGGACCATCAACTCCAGACAAAGTTTATTACGAACCTGATACAAAATAATATGAAAAAACTCTTAACTATTTTAGGTATTTTATTAAGTATTATTTTACTTGTAATATTATACTCACCAATTGGTAGTCCTTCGAATTACCAATCGGATTCTCATACGATTACTTATCATACTCCAAAGTATGAAGCATTGCCCTCAAGTGCTGGTTTAAATTATAAAGCTAGTACTACTGTAGAATATCAAGCTGAACCTATTCAAACATCTAATGTGAATGTATCTAATATAACTTCACATATGAATTCTACTTCATCACAAGTTTCAACACAACAACAAAGTGTTTCAAACTATAGTCATGAAAATACTTCTGTAACATCTCCAAATTATCCAAATATTCCCTTATTAACTAATACTTCACATAGTCAATCTATGTCACAATCTACTCCTACTGAATCAGCTGTATCTTTATCAGAAACTAAATCTGAAGATAAAGTAGAAGCATTGAACATAGCTCAAAGATGTAACGATCATTCACAAGATTGTGGTCGTTGGGTTTGGCATGAAGGTTATTGGAGTTATTGGTGGGGATGTCAAGGTAAACATTGGGTTGATGGATATTGGGAATATGTTTATGAAGATTGTCCTCCAGGTGTACCTGTTGGTGATGGTATTTTCATACTAGTAGCTTTAGCTATGATATATGTTTTATTCAAAAATTTTAAATTATGTCCAAAGATGAAGTAATACTTGCTTTAAAAGAAATTGAAGCAATTGAAACAGGAATTGTTGAACAAACTTATGTTCAATATAAATGGATTAATGGAATTCTTTGGTTAGGAAATTATTATATTGAAGATGAAAGACAAGGTTTAGCATTTCCTTATAAAGATAATAATATTTCTTTAAATGATTTAAATAATTTTCTTAATAAACAATATAAATTTTCTTAATAATGACTAAAGACGAAGCAATAGCTTTAGGATTTAATCCACTCCCACATTTTACAATAACAGGTGCTTTAATCTATGACTTAGGTCGTGATAGGCATCTGTCATTAGGATGTGTTGGTGAAGCAAATGAAATGATATGGATTTGTTCTTCTGATCATAAAGATCCTAAAAAGATTACAGATTTAATTTGTATTCATAATTTTGATCATGATGGTTTATTAACCGAAGAAAAATTAAAAGCAATTCTAACAGCCTTAACTTGGCCTAAAAATACAAAATAAATGAAAAAAGTTTTAATCATTGTATTACTCTCATTAAGTATGAGTATGTTCGCTTTTAAACCAATGTATTCCAAATGGACTGCAACAGTAGAAGCTGGTGTTAATCGTTTTGATGGTGACATCAATCAAGCTCTTGTAAACACATTTCCAACCTCAAATTGGAATCCTACAATTGGTGGTAATATTGAATATAAACTAACTCCAGTATATGGTTTAAGTTTAAATGGATATTATGTACCTATTAATGCTAATACTCAATATTATATTATACCATTAGCTCAAAGTTCTTTGATTAATGTTACAACTAAAATATCTACAATAGCTATTAATGGTACTGTTGATTTTACACATTTAATGTTTCCATATACTAAAACTAAATGGACTGTTAATGGGTCTATAGGAATTGGTTATGCATATTATAAATATGGATTTCATTCATTACCTGATTCATACGGCAATGCCGTTACCATGCCAACATCAATTTCTCTGAAGTATAATGCTTCAGATCGGATTGATGTTGGCGCTAAGGTATCTTATATATGTTTTAATAAAGATAACTTAGAAGGATTACATGGATGGAAAGGTGTTACTAATGACCGAGTAGGTTTAGGAACTATATTTATTTCATATAAATTTAACCCTAAACGTTATCCTGTTAAAGATAATACATTACAATTAGAATTATCAAAAGTATCTGCACGTGTTTATGATCTTAATAAAAAGGTTAAAAAACAATCGGATAAATTGGATACTTTAACTTCTTATGTGTTAAACCGGACAGAAAATACTTGTATCAAAGATACTAATATTCTTGTTGAAGACATTCCCGCAGTATATTTTGATTTTGATAAAGCTGATCTTGATGATTGGGCTCTTATTACTATATCTAAATTTGCAGAAATTCTACAAGATAATCCTAAATTTAAAGTTGATATTTTAGGTTATTGTGATTATATTGGTAACGAACCTTACAATTTTAAACTAAGTGACAAACGTGTTGCTCGTGTTAAAAAAGAGTTGGTTGAAATCTGGAGAATAGATCCTAAAAGGATTTGTACTGATGGACGTGGTAAACTTAATGATCCAAAAATGAAATATCGTCCTAATAGACGATGTGATCTTTTCATTATTAAATAAAAAATTCTAAGTTTAATTAAATAAAGTTTTTATGAAAAAAACGCATGCAATTTTTGCCGCTTTAGTAGCTTTAGCGGTAGCAGGAAGCGCAACTTCTTGTAGAAGAAATTCAGGGTATCCTATGTCACCAACAGCGGGGCAAGAATACTATGATGAAAGTGGTAATCGCTCTGTATGGAATAGCGCTGGTTATTGGATGATTTATTCATCTATGAACGGTCGTCCTTCAGGTGTAACCCATTATTATCCTTCTTCTGGAACTTATCGTAATTCTGCAAATCATGTAATTACTCGTCCGTCATCTGTACCGGCTTTCCGTACTGCAGCACCAACTCGTTCATCAATGTTCAGTGGTTCACATAGTACTGGTTCATCATCTCGCTCAGGTGGATTTGGATCATCAGGTCATAGCTTCGGTGGTGGTCACGGTTTCGGTGGTTGATTTTCGATAAAGAAAATGAGGGATTTACATTGTTAAATCCCTCAATTATTTAACAAAAACATTTACAAAACATAAAATGATTAGACTTAAAATAAATCCTAGATCAGATTATAAACAAAAATTATCTGATTTAGGTTTCGAATTCAATGAAAACTATTGGCTCGAAAATGCCGTGTATTCTTTTTCATCAAAAGAAATTGAAGAAATTGAAAAAGCAACTGTTGAATGTTATCAAATGTATTGTGCTGCCGTACAACATGTTATTGATAATAATCTTTGGGACAAATTACATATCCCCGCTGAAATGATTCCAGTAATCGTTGACTCGTGGAATAGTGATGAATTGTCACTGTATGGTCGCTTTGATTTTGCATTTATCAATGGTGTTCCAAAATGTCTTGAATTTAATGCTGATACCCCGACATCTCTATTTGAAGCAGCCATTGTACAATGGATGTGGAAAGAAGAAGTATATCCTGGTAATGATCAGTTCAATTCAATTCATGAAGCCCTTATTCAAAGTTGGAAAGACATTCATACACAATATCAATCGGATATGTATTATTTTGCATGTGGTAAAGAAAATCTTGAAGATCATACTACCACTGCATACATACTATCAACTGCTGCTGAAGCTGGATTGAATGTAACGTTGATGGATGTTGAAGAAATTCATTCGAATGATGAATTGTTTACTGACGCTGATGGTAATAACCTTGATGTTCTTTTTAAATTGTATCCATATGAATGGATGTTCAACGAAGAGTTTGGAAAAACTATTCCTGTATGTGCAACAACATTCATCGAACCTCTTTGGAAAGCCGTTATGAGCAACAAGTATTTACTTACTATTGTAGCCAAATTGTTTCCTAATTCTCCATACGTATTAAAAGCTTCTGATCAACCGCTTCCTGGTAACTATTGTAAAAAACCAATATTCTCAAGAGAAGGTGCTAACGTAACCCTTGTAAAAAATGGTGAAGTTCTTGAAGAAACTGAAGGTGAATATGGAGAAGAAGGATTTATCTTCCAAGAACTTGTTGATATACCGTCTTTTGATGGAATGTATCCGATCTTAGGATCGTGGGTTATTGGTGGAGAGTCTTGTGGTTTTGGTATCCGTGAAACATCGTCAAGAATTACTGACAACATGTCGTATTTTGTACCTCATATCATTCAGTAAACAAATAAGAGAATTGCTAATTAGTTGATCGTGAATAAATATTGTGAGAAACCAAAGTCCTCACCTTAGCATTATACTTGAAATGGTATGAGTTCATTAATTCCATAGATCAAATATTAGAGTTATAGATATATTATTTTTATGGTTAATATAATTTCAATCTCTTTGGAAAGGATTGACAATTCTTTTTTTAAACTTATTAGTTGGGCATGTGGTTAAGTAAATGGAGTAGCTGTAGAGTCGCTACAATAGCATACATGAAAGTGAGATATAGGTTCGAGTCCTAGCCTGTCTTTGAAGTCAGAGATACCGAAAGGACTTTGTGCTAATAGGTTTTTTCAAAACAAATCAATATTATTAATAAATTAACAAAGAAGTTCTTATGAAGAAGAAGAATGGAGTTAACCACTCAATGGAGTTGAAAGTAATTATACGTCGCAAATCAGTAATCGAAAGATTGGAAACACAGTTAAAAGCTGGTACTAAGCAAACTAAAACTGCTGGTATTGTACCACTTACTGATGCTGATCGTGCACGTATTCAAAAAGAACTTGAAACGTTAAAAAATCGATTAACTCGTAACAAGTAAAATCATGTTAAATTTTAACAAACAACTTCAAGCCCAACTTGCACTAATGTGTGAAGTGGGTAAACTTTTCAGGTCTGAAATGACGGGTGATCAAGTGTGGGATTTATATCTCAAATCATTTGAAGATGATCCTATGTTTAGAGATCCGGAAAGTTCTGAACACAATTGTAATTTGTGTAAGAATTTCCTTCGTCGTTACGGTAATATCGTAGCAATCACACCAGCTAATGGAATTCTTTCATTATTTGATTTTGAAGGCCCTGGTGAATTCTTACCTGTAACAATCGCGTTGTCTGCTGCTTTAAGTAAAGCTCCAATAGCAAACATTTTCACGGAAACGTATGATGAATTGAATTCATTACCTTATGAACAATGTAAGAAAACTCTTACTAAGTTTCGTTTAGGTATTGACAAAAACGATAAACGTTATACCAGAGAAGAAGCTGAAAAATTCGGTGTTGTTAAACCTAACGAAGTAGTTACATTCAATCATATGCACCTGGATATTCCAGCTATGTATGTTGATAAGACTGGTAAGTCAAGTGCAACAATTATGGCTGATTTCAGATCTTCGAAAGAAGTATTTGAACGCGCCATGCAAGAAATTCACATTGATACATTGAATCTTGTAAAAGATTTGATTATTCAAGGTTCATTACTTGATGGTCAAACACATTTGTATAAAGTTGAGCAATTCATACCTTTGAAAAAAGAATATGATGCTCTTGCTGCTAACAAACGTGCTGCATGGTGTTGGATAAAATCTTACAATTTACCTATTGCAAAATTCAGAAATGAGTTACTTGGAGTGTTATGCTCGGAGTTATCAGAAGGTAAAGAGTTAAATGCTGCTGTCCAATCTTGGAACAAACGTGTTGATCCGGCTAACTATATGAAAGCTGTCGCACCTATTACTAAGAAACAAATTGAGGAAGCTCAAAAGTTTGTGGAAAATAACGGATACACTGAATCGTTTAATCGACGTTTTGCAATTCTCGACGACATCAAAGTTGCTGAAATTCTCCATAGTAATGTAGGTGATGGTAGTATTCCATCTGTATCAATTTTTGATTCTGTTAAACCGGCTGTGTCAACTCGTCACAAACGTAGCGAGTTTGATGATGTTAAAGAAGTATCTATTGAATCATTTATGAAGGATATCCTTCCTGCTTGTATATCAGTTGAAGCTTTCTTAGCAAACAATCACGGTGGTAATATGGTGTCATTAACTACTGCTAATAATCCGGATTCTAAGTCAATATTTAAATGGGATAACAACTATAGTTGGACGTTCAATGGTAATTTAGCTGGTAAATCTCAGTTACGTGAAGCAGTTTCTGCATCAGGTGGTCGTGTTGATGGTGTATTTCGTTTTAGTCATTCTTGGAATGAACTAGAACCTAATCAATCATTAATGGATTTACATGTATTCATGCCTGGTAATTCTCATCGTGCCGATGATATTGTTCATAATACATATGGTTCTGGACGACGTGTTGGTTGGAATAATCGTACTGATAGTCAATCTGGTGGCGTTCAAGATGTTGATTATACTTCAGCAGCCCCAGCAGGATATATTCCTGTTGAGAATATTACTTTTCCTGACATTAACAAAATGCCAGAAGGTAAGTATATTTGTAAAATTCATAATTGGAATTTTAGAACAACAGGTGGTCGTGGTAAAGCAGAAATTGAATTTGATGGAGAAATCTTTCAATATGAATATCCTGCAACTAAATGTCATCAATGGGTTACTATTGCTGAAGTTACATTGAAAAATGGTAAATTTACTATTGATCATAAAATTGAACCAGTTAATGGTTCAAGAGAACTTTACAATATACAAACCAATGAATTTCATAAAGTAAACTTAGTTTGCTTGAGTCCGAATCATTGGGGAGATAATAATGTTGGAAACAAACATTACTTCTTCATGTTAGACAAATGTAAATCTCCATCTTCTATTCGTAGTTTCCACGCAGAGAACTTAATACCTGAATTAGCAGAACATCGTAAAGTACTTGAAGTATTGGGTAACACCACTATGATAGCACCGGCAGATAAGCAGTTATCTGGTTTAGGTTTCAATGCAACTGTTCGTGATGAACTTATTGTCAAAGTACAAGGTTCATTTAAACGTATGCTTAAAATTAAGTTTTAAGATGGGAAAAATCACAAAAATAACAGTAAAAGTTCCACAGGAAGTAACACTTCCTGATGGAATTTATAGTGGAACTTGGGGTGGTTATGTTATTGATATTAAATTCAATGGCAAAAATTACGAACTTACTACTGAAGAAGGAGTAAGAGGAATTGATATTAAAGTTGTAGTAACCATTAAAGATGGAGTTGCAACATATAGTGAACTTAAAAATTAAATTCTAAAATAATTCAAACAAATGAAAAAACAATTAGTTGATTTTTACAATGCATATGTTGCATCAGGATCTAATGTATCCGCTCACGCGATTGCTAATGGAGTAACTAATACCGATTGCGTACTTATGGTACAAATGGGTAAGAAGTACTCTGAAGCATAAAAACCCTTTGGATATAGCTCAGCCTGGTTAGAGCGTCGGCAGCAAGACAAAAACATTAGCCGGAGGTCGGAGGTTCAAATCCTTTTATCCATACAAAATAAAATGGTAAAAACGCGTATGTGTATAAAACGGGAAGACGTCGCTGCTGGATTCAGCCAATTGGAAACAATTGATCGATACTCACACATTAACTTAGTAATCTTCTTAGGGTTATATTAGATGTGAGTGAAAATACACACCATTTTTTAAAATACACAATTATTAATTAAAACAAAAAAGCTTATGTACAAACAAGCGAGTAAAGCAAAATTACGTATCGCCGTTATTGGCGTAGGTTTATTATCAGTTGAGCAGTTATGGTCTGCTAATGTTAATGACCTTATTAACACAGAAGAATTACTTCAAGAAGAAGTATCAAAACTTGAAAAGACCTCTCGTAGAGCTACTCAAGTTAAATCAAAAGATACTGAAATTTTAAAATTGAAATTAGCTATTGTAAGCGATGTTCTTGATACCCTTGTTGCAGAACAAGAAGCACGTAAAACTGCTGCTGATGTCAAAAAACATAATGCTGAAATCGATGCCCTTATTGCTAAGAAACAAGGTGAAGCTCGTGAAGGTCTTTCAATTGAAGAATTGGAAAAATTACGTAAGTAATGGTTGACAAAACAGCATTAGGTCAAGCTCGTAACATTGAATGCGAGCTTGATCAACCATTAAAAATGCATATAAGTACAATGGAATTAAGATCATTGTCTTTAATGTGTGGTGAAAATGGTTCAGGTAAAACAATGATTAATAAAATTGTATATTTTTCTTCAATGTTTACATTTATTGATTTAGGTAAGTATTCAGGAATGTTTGCTGACTTAGGTTATATTGGTGAAACTGGTGAAGATTTGTGTCAATTTATATTCAATCATACGTTTATTAATCCTGAAGAAATATCAGGTAAAATGACTGTGTTTTTGAAAATGGAACATTTAGTTGTCGTATTGTAGAAGGCAAAGTTAAAGAACTTCTTGTAACATATAATGCTGATGTTAAAGAGGGCACCTATCCAAAATACATGTCAACCACAACTCGATTATTTACTGCAATGGAATCAATTCTTACATTATTTAAAGTATTACCAAAAGGTGAAATTCTTAAACATTGTATGTTATTTGATTTACTTCATTGTCTTACTATTCAGAATTTTGCAATGACTGTTAAAGATCTTTCAGCAGGATTAACTGAAAAACTTAAAGAAGATGGATTAAACATTGTATCATTATTATATGATGAAACATCCGGTAAATTCTCGTATATTGATTTACAAAATAATACACGACCAGTTGGATCATTAGGTAATGGACATCAATCCTTACTTAATATGTATTTAGCTGTCGAAATTTAATTGAAAGGAAGCGCGTAACTCTCGGTTAGCATATAGGAACCCTCTGAATAGTGGATGGTTTGGTATATAGGTGAAACTCTTTATACTGCCACTATGTAAGGCTATGGAATGCATTTCAATTTTTAAATCAAAACAAAACAAAACAAAAACAATGAAAACAAAATTTACAAAAGGTCAATTTGCCTTATTAGGTGGATTGATATGTTCAGTGATTCTTTTTATTTCGTGTTTAACTTATTACATGGAATTCCCTCATGATTTAAATGGTTCCTTTGGGGCATTTCATATCATGTTTAACATCGTTTGGTACATCTTCTCAGGTGTTGCTTGTATGTTGTATGTAATTCAACTGATCTGTAATGGAACAGGTGAAGATGGACCGTTTACAGATAATATAATTGAAGATGATGATGATGATGTTCCCGATAAAAAGTTTTCAGTTAAGAAATACTTTATTGGTTTAGTGATTATATTTGGTCTATATTGGATTGGTACTATCGCTTATGGTCACTTTGAAAAAGCATCCGTTGTTTATAATCAAAATGTAACTTATACACACGCTCTTGACCAAAAGGTTAAAGAAAAGAAAGGTTTTTTTGATAAAATGTGGAAAACTTATTCAACTAAAGAAAAGATTACCGGTATGGACAAAGATATGTTCATTCAAGTAACTAAAATCATTATGGAAAATCGTAAAGATGGTCAAAATGTAACCTGGAAATGGATGCAAGAAAATCAACAAATTCCTTATGATCAATTTACTCGATTCTATGTAGACCTAAGTAACTTTATTGAATCTCAACGTGAAGGCTATTTTAATCTTGAAAAAGAATGTCAAACTATTGCCGCAGCTAACAATATTATGTTAGATACATTTCCTAACAATTTGTATAATAAGGTTATGAAATGTCCTCACTTAGTTGCTGAATACGGATTTACATCTGATCACACAGAACAAGTGTTTAAATCGAAAAAAGAAAACATTATTAATTCTCTTAAATAATTAAAAACAATGAATAAATTTGAAGCAATGTTGGCTGGTAAGCCAGAAGCAATTCAAGCTCAAAGAGCCAAAGACGTAGCAGAAGATTGTAAAATCGCTACTGAAGAAATCGTACGTGCCAACGAAAAGAAAGTTCGTGACATCAAACGTCAAATTACTCAATTATCTGATTTATCACCGGAAACAACTTTATCTCTACAAGTTGTAAAACCAGGTTTCAACGCAGAAAAATGGGCTGCTGAACTTCACGATCTTGAAGTGGAATTACTTGCCGCTGAAGTTGACTTGAAAGTCGCTAAGAAAACTTATACAAATTGGTTTTCAGAAGGTAAAGAAAAAGCACCTAAAGCTGAGTAGTTATGGGACAGTTGAAAGTATTTCTTTCAGCATCCAAATCTGCTAATCCGATTAATGTTCAAATTATACGAGACATTCTTAAAAAAAGAGGATGTCTCGTATTTGAATATGATCCTGCTGATCCTAATGAGCAGATGTTGGGCTGTGATCTGCTATATATTATTCCACCAGAAGGTTGTGATGTTATTCCAAGAATAACTGTTGGACGTGGACAATACAAAGCAATCAAAAAATGGGAAAAAGAAAAAAGCAAAAAAACAATTGTTATTATCAATTATCTTAAAAGAGAGTTTGTTTTTATAAAAATGGAACAAATTAATGTTCGTATTTGTAATAAAACAAGAATTGGTGCAGTTTGTGTCAACACGTTTGAATTTGATATGAATTATGAACAAATGTGTAAACTTACTGAATTTATTGATAAACCTAAAGGTGTTCACTGTGCTAATCAACAACAATGGGATTTTGCTGCTTCAAAGCTCAAAAGAATTGATAAAGTTGGTTATAGAGAGTGTGGTGATATTATTGATATTAATTCTCCTAATAATTCATTTTTTAGTACTTCTAATAAAGCTAGTTCTTATGAAATTTTATCATTTGAAGTTTGGTGTAAAGAGAATAATTATTCAGTCAATAAACCTAAATGGTATGAAACTCTTAAAATTGGTGATAAAGTAAAATGTATTGGTAATGTAAATGGATATGTTTCTCGTAAAATTGGAGAAATTCTTACAATTGATATTGATTTTTCAAAATGTAAAAAAATTAGTTTTGCTGGTGATTCATCTACATTTTTTGAGGAATTTGAATTAGTTTCTCGTTTAACTGATGAAAAACCTATAGATCCAAAAATTGCATTATTAGAACGTGCCATTAAAGAATATCCTATTGGTACTAAATTTAATTCTGCAACTTCAGGTTTAGTTTCAATTACAGGTATATGTGTTAAAGATATTCCTAAATTTAATAGTAGTGGAAATATCGGTACTAAAGATAATGGCACTAATGGTATTATTTATAATGCTTATACTGGTAAATGGGCTGAAAAAATTCCTGAAGATACTACTCCATTTGTTGAACCTATTAAAAAAGATTTACCTTGGGGGCAATGGTATAAAAAGAAAGATTACATCGTTCATTTGTATCATAGAAACTCTGTTTGGGGATTTCATAAAGGACAATGGTTTGAATCTGAAGGATTTTCTGAAGAAGGTTTAATTCCAACTTCTGAATATGATTCTCATGAGTTATTTAAAACAGAAATACTAAAGAGATATCCTCTTAAAAGATTTACTGATTTACGTAATACTTTAGATTTTGATATTAAGAATTATAATCTTAGTTTCAATAATAAAAGTACTCAAATTTATATTCCTGTTGATCCAAATCCTGTACGTGCTAATGCTAGTGCAAGGATATTTAATAACGGTGTTTGGGCTAAAGAAGTATCTAGATTTGAAGTTGGTAAATGGTATAAATTAGGTGTTTGGATTAGTAAATTTTCACATTTAGAAAATTCTTATCAGTTTTGGGGTGAAAATATAAATACAGATTCTAAATTTCATGATAAAAAAGGATATTTAAGTTTAAAAGATTATACTCCAGTTTTAATTACTGATTTATCTGAAATTCAACAATATCTTCCTAAAGAACATCCTGATAAAATCATTATTGAAAAACTTAGTGAATTTGGTTATTTTGTTGCAATTGATAATGATCCTGTAGGTGTATCTATTATGAAAAAAGGTGATATTGGAATTGGTATTAGTGAATCATGTTTTAAATTTGATTCTCCTAAAGCAATTCATCTTAAAGGTGTGAATTGGTCTGGAAATAAAGATTCTATTGGATTAAAATGGTTTAAAACTTTAGGAGAAGCAGAAGCTTTTGCTAGAACTTTAGATTCTATTCCAGTATCTGTTGGAAATCAAACTTTCTTTATTAATAAAGATGAGTATGAAAAACAAGAAGTTAAGCACATTAAACCTTTTTTTGAGCCAACCACAGTTTTATCTACTGAAGAATTAAAAGTTCAATTAGAGAAATTACGTAAAGTAGGTGGTTTATATAGAACAACTTGTGAAATGTTATCACCTAATGCTTTTAAAAGTATTGATAAGAAGAAAAAGTTGTTGAAAATCTCAACAATTATCTAAATAGAATAGGGATGCTATGGGATCACGATTCTATAGCATCCTCGTTTTAACTCCACTAAGGGAGTATAAAGTTATTAAGCTTAGTGCGTTACACAATTCGTGTAGGTTAAACACAAAATGATAAAAAGAAATGTATGATGTAACAAATTTAGTAGAGGTTATTAAATTAGCCCATGAATGTGAAACCCCAATTGATGAATTCACATTATTAGTTGAAAAAGAATTAACAAAACTTCACCCAATTAAACATGAAGAACGAAAATCAGAAGAAGCATTAGGTATTCGTGATTTACGTAATGTTTTACCACAAGGTGAATTTGCCGGTAAACTTTCAGTTGCCGTTGAACAAATTGAAAAAACAATGACCAAACGTGAAACTGCGTATGCATTAGTTTGTTCAATTGCACAAATAACAAAAATATCACAACATCCACTTGTTAAAATGATTATGAAATCACAACAAGAAGATGGTGAAGATTTTAGAGATGAATAGTATTTAACTTTTTAAATATAAAACAAATGTCAACAACAAAAATTAAAATTATCGAAGTATTTTGGTCATTATTAATGGGCTTAATTACTGTATTTGCAGCATGTCATCCAGAAAAATATCCAATCTTATTGGTTGCTTTCTTTGGTGCTGTTTTTGTTTTACAAGTGTCCAAAACTGTTGTTCGTTTTATATCATAATGGGAAGTTTATATTTCTGTGGATATACTAAGAAAAACAATATGATTGCTAAGTATGTTCATAGTCAACAATTAAAAATAAAACTGCATATTATGTTTGATACTGCAGAAGCAGGTATTGTAGAAGTTATTGGTTCTGAACCTTTAACTTCTGAAATACTTAAAGATATGATTGTTGAATTAGACAAATATGATTTCACACCAAATAATAAACTTAAAACATTATTATAATGTCAAAAGAAAAACAAAAAATTATCGAACTATGTAATTCAAGTTTAGAAGGTAAAGATCTAGTTGTGGCTATTGAAGCTGAATTAGCTAAAGTTAGACCTTTTGATCACAATAGTGATAAACCTGGATTTGAGTCATGTGGATTACACGAACCTATTATTCTTAAATTAGAAACAAGAGGTTCTATTACACATGCAATTGAAGAAATTGAAAAAACTCTTACCAAACGTGAACTTGCACTTTGTATCGCAAAAGAACACTGTAAAGTTGTAGTTGACGAAGATGATATGCCTGAAGAACTAAAACAACTTTTATCTGAAATCATGAATTCAAGAGAAGGTAAAGATAAAATGTTTGGAACACCGCGTAATTCTTCATCTGACTGTAAAGAAGAAGATGATTCTGAATGCTGGAAATGCAGAAAGAAACCAACTTGTACAAAATTTAAAGGTTTCAATTTGAATTAAAATGAGTATAATAAGAATTAAAACTAAAGAGGAATTCATACGAGATTGTTTATGGAACTATGAATATGAAACTCCCTTACACTGGAACATTAGAAAACTTATGAATCCATTAATAGGACAACTTATTGATGATACTATTGAGTATGATATACGTTTCGGAGGATTTAGGTATAAAGGGTGGTTTATGCCCCCATCAAATATTACATGTGACTGATTATCACATGAACAGAAAAAATAATGATTATAAATAAAAGAAAGAAGATTAATGAAAAAGTGGAGATTTAAAACAGAGGAAGAATTTACGAGAGAAGGATTGTGGGCAACAACAACTGGTACTCCCGTGGGATGGAATGGACAAAAGAAAATGAACTATTTATTGGGTAAAACCATTGATGGTGCGTTTATTACGTCTTGTGAACAAGGACAATCTTTTAGATTTGACTCTTGGACCATCACACCTAAGTATTATGTTGGTGAAGAAGTTTCATCAAGACCACCTGCACGGCAGAATATACCTGTGAGAGGTCCTATTGAATCTATCCCTGTTCCTGAATTTGATTTACAACGCTTGTCTAAAGAGATTGATGAAATGTTTGCGGAACGTTTGGATGAAACGGACCAAAAATATGTTGAGTTAACAACTAACTTAAACACAGTCACTGAACAACGAGTAAAGGAATATAAGAATCAAGTAGATCTTATTTTCCGTGATATCAGAACAAGTTTACTTGCTGAAGTAAGACGTGGTCACACCACTATTACTATGCCTGGTATGGTTGATGTTAGTATCCAGCATTCAGATCACCCTGTATTAGCTGATGTAGTTAAGTCACTTAACCTACACCACAAAGCTATGTTAGTTGGTCCTGCAGGTACTGGTAAAACTTATATGATTGCATCTTTATCCGATAGAATGGGCTTAGATTTTTACAAGTATTCTTGTTCGAGAGATTCATCTGTGCATGATTTGATTGGTTATAAACAACCAAGATCTGAAACATATTTGGAAACTACGTTCTTGAAAGCTTATGAAAATGGAGGTATTTTCTTGGTGGATGAGTATGATGCAATGTCAGGTGATATGGCCTTATTCTTTAATGGTATCGCAGATTCATCAAAGTTTATTTCTATTCCTCACCGCGATGACAAACCTATTGCACAGAAACACAAAGACTTCCATCTTGTAATGTGTGGTAATACCTGGGGTAAAGGGTCTATCGAGTATTCTGGTCGTGACTTTCAAGATTTAGCATTAATGGACAGGTTCCGTTTTTGTCGTCATCATGTTGGGTATCACTTAAGTCTTGAAAAAGAATTAATGGGACCTCATCATAATTTCGCAACTAAATTGAGAGCATCATTAGAAAAGACCGGTAGTTATTTATCTACCAGAAATATTGAAGATATGTCTAACTTAATTAGAGCGGGTGTAACAACTCAAACTATTTTGAAGATGGTATTGGAAGATATGGATGAAGAAGGTGCAAAAGCTGTTAACCGTGAAATGCAAGTTGTAGCATAATGAGTACGCCAAAGTTTGTATCAAAAGTACTTCCATCTGGAGCTAACTTTGTAAGATTTGAATCTTTACAAGCTATCTTTGAATTTGACGATATTACTACAAACCCTAGAGGTTTAGGTATGAGTACAGTCAGAGAAGAACCAGAATCGGCAAGGAGATATTTTGAAGAACGTGCGACATTTACTAAAAGTAAAATAGCTCTTGTAAATAAGGCTCAGAAAGAATTGTCTATTGACAAGGAATTTCTTGAACTTGTTTATAAAGGTAAGAGTCAGAAACGTAAGTTCGACTTAAATAAATTTAGTGGTAATTTGTCAATGTCTCATTATGCTTCTAATTGTGATAAGATTTTTAAGAAATCTATGCCTGGAGCTAAAAAACAAACTCTTAATATGGCATTCCAAGTAGGTACCTTCGTTGGAGGTAACTATAGTGGTTCGTTTACTAAGATTTTGAAAACCATTCTTATGTGTCAAGCAATGAACATAAGTGTTAACATTGATATGTTTGATTCAGATACACAAGCAATTGGTAACAAAGCTTCTTACGTTATGGTAAATGTTGCTAAATCTTCTGAAAAATTAAACTTTCGGGAGATCTTAGCAGCATCTCATAGAGAATTCTTCAGAATGACATTATTCAATGGATATTCGGCATCTGGAGATCAAAGACGTATTGGAACATTCCTAGATCAAAGTAGAATTATCAGAGATTTAGGTACTATGTATGATGTTATTGGTGGAAATATCTTGTTAGATCAAGCTGGACATCAAGAAGGATCACCTTTAGTAAGTAAAATATTAAAAATCGGCATGCTCCGTTAACAAGTAAAAATTATGGAAGAAGAAGTTGTATATGACGCAGTTGAAACGTTTGATACGTTTCCTGCTGTCATAGTTCAAGATGATGGAATTGCTTTATCTGAAAGTGAAGATGTTGTTGAAGAACAAGTAGAAGAAGTTATTGCTATTATCCCCCGTAAAATTACAATTACAAGAGACTATATTCATTTACCTGAGGAAGGAGACGGACAAGGTGATGGAGAAGGTGAAGGTACAGGTAAAGGTGGAGTTGGCGATATGTCAGAATTCTTGAGGAAAATTCAAGAAGCGCGTGAACAATTAGAAGGTCTGAATGGGGGAGATCCTTATGACGACAGTAGTGAAGGTGATGCATCAGATAACACTGCTGCAGAAGCTCAACACACGTTAGCGTCTACTGATGGTGAACGTTTTAATGTGCGTAAAAAAGAACGTTTTTAAAATTTAAAAAGTTATGGGAGTATTTATGTTATTTGGATTTCCGTTTATCGCACTTATTTATTTTATTTGGTACGTAAGAGTACCCAAAGTTGCAGATGATTTTGATTATTATAGTCCAGATGAATTTAAACCTATAGGTTTAAAAGTTTGGACATTAATGTTAATTGTAAGCATATCAATTATACCTTTTGCCAATGTTGCTTGTATATTCGTTTCATTAATTTGGTTGGCTGTACAAATATCATTAGAAGGTTGGAGTGAAGTATTTGGTAAATTTGATAAACCGACTATATTTACTCCTATTGGTAAGTTTTTAAACAAAGAACTCGTTAAACCAAAAAAGAATGATTCCCGTAAATGATCAAATAGCAATATTTGAAGAAGCTAAAGCTAGGTATTTAATCTATCAGAATGCTTTGAATTTCTGTAGTATGTGTTGGAGTTTGAATATCACTCTTAAAGATAAGGGTTATAAATCCTCAATTTTTGAGATAGATGATTTTCTTCCAACATTTACTTATGAAAACGTGTGTAAATTAGCATCACAGTATAATTTCGAAGAACCTAAGTGTCAGTTAATAACTATCACTTATTGGTGGGATGTACATAATGCTAAACCACGTATTAGTGCTTTTGATGCATTAGTGAATCAATTAAAAAGAGGGATATAGCTCAGCCGAAAAGAGCCTAGGGTCGGGAGTTTGAATCTCTCTATCCCTCCATTTCATTTTGTTTTTGATTCCAATCCGTAGAAATACGGTGCGGAACAAAAATAATTAAAAAACACATAGATAAAGATGAAAAAAATATTAAAGAGCGTAATACGTGTTAAACAGAATTAAATTAATTGATGTAATTTTAGATAATCAATCAGCAACTGATAATGATTTAATTACAGCATTAGAAAATTTTATTGCAAACAGCAAGCCTTATAATCATGAAGAAGATAGTTCATTGAGAGGGTGTGGAGTTGAAAAACCATCACCTGATAAGTTTGCAAAATTAAAAGATATAGATTGTTCAACATTGTCAGAAGAAACAGAGTTGATTGAATCTATCTTTAACAAAAGAGAATTAGCATACTTAGTAGTTAGTTCTAAAAAACAATTAATTGAATTACAGAAAGTATTAAAAGAAATTTATAAAGTAATTAAAGAAAAAGATGACGAATAACGATAACGGAAAGACAATATTGATGGTAGCATCAACTATGTCTGTAGAAAAAATTATTGAATTGCTTGATGGTGCTCTAAATGGGTATAAAACAGCAACCGATAAAGCACAAGCTTATAAAAGATTAGAAGTAGTATGTTCATTAGTCATGGCTAAAAACATTGCACCTAATCCAGAAACTGCTGTATTAATGACTAAAAAGATTGATGATCTTAAACGTATGGACGATCTTATTAATCCAAACGGAACTTCAAATTCAAACTAAATTTAATTATATGTGGTTAATTTATTTTATTTCAATTCTTTTAATGATATATATAATGTATATCGTAAAAGTAAAACTTTATGAAGATCCTAATTATCTTGAAAAAGTTCAAGGTACAATAGGATTTTATGCATTAGGAATGGTGATTACATTTATTCCTATTATAAATACTCTTGGAGTATGTTTTTTCATGTATATGCTGATAAGGTTATTACTTGATGAAGAAATCTATTACAAGCCAGGTCGAATCCTTAAATTTTTAAACAAAAAATGGTAAAATTAATTTTTATTTTCGTAGCAAAAATTATAGGGTATCTCCTTATTTTATTTGCGTGGTTCGGCATTGTCGCACCTTTTCTTGTGAGTTATCCAAGCAATACTTTGGTAGCTGTCGGTTTTATCGGCACAATCGCAGTAATGTTTTTTTGGCTATATTCTATTATCAGAACAATTCAAAAATTCTCTAAACAATTTCTTAATTAAAACAACAAAAAATGAAAAACTTCAAGTTTTTAGCAATTTGCGTAATTGCTGTTCTCTCAATGTCTTTAACTTCTTGTATGCACACAACTGATCCGGGTTATGCCTCTGTAATTAATGAACGTTATGGTTCAGACAAAGGTGTTCAACCAGTTCCAGTAGGCCCCGGTACTTATTACTCTGGTTTTGGTCAGGATTATTTCGATTTTCCTACTTTCCAAGTAAACTGGACATTTACTCATGACAAATCTGAAGGCTCTGACACTAATGAAGAATTTACATTTCAAACCAAAGAAGGTATGGAATGTGGAGTAGATTTAGGTCTTGCTATGCACTTTGATATGGATAAATTGCCGAAAATGTATACAACTTATCGTAAAGGCGTAGAAGAAATTCGTGGTACTGTAGTTCGTAATGCCATTCGTGATGCTTTGAATAGAGTAGCTGGTAATATGCCGGTTGAATCTGTTTATGGTAACGGTAAAGGTTTACTAATTGACACAGTATCAAAACTTGTTAAAGCTCAACTCGCTCCTAATGGAATTGTAGTAGATCGTCTATCTTTAATTGGATCAGTACGTATACCTCAATCTATTAAAGATGCGTTGAATTCTAAAGTTCAGATGACACAAGATGCGCAACGTGCGCAAAATGAGGTTGTTAAAGCCGAAGCAGAAGCTAAAATTAAAGTAGCTAAAGCACAAGGTGATGCTGAAGCTATGCTTACTAATGCACGTGCAGAAGCTGAAGCTAATAAACTTAAGAATTCTACTTTAACTCCGTTGTTGGTTCAAATGCGTTGGATTGAAGCATGGCAAGAAGGTGGTTCACACGTTCCTACTTATGTTACTGGTGCTGCCGGTAATAGCTTCATGATGCAAATGAAGTAATAATAAATTGAAAAATTGTAAAGATCTGCTCTCCTATGTGTGAGAGCGGATCTTTTTTAAATCAAAAACAAAAACAAATAAAATATTAGATATGCCAATTATTCAAAATAATAAAGTCTATACTATAGGCAATATTACTGGTTCTCACGATAAATTACCCGTTGGTAATTATGCCTTACAATTTAATGAAAGTAATGAACAATTTTTCCTTACTCAACAAATTGATTTTAAATTACCTTCAAAACTTTATGGTGATTTCAACTTTATTGATCGTTGGATTAAATCTTACGAACACAATAGTGCTAAAAATCTTGGTATTTTATTATCTGGTACAAAAGGAACAGGTAAAACAGTAGCTGCTCAGTTATTCTGTCAAAGAATGAACAAACCTGTTATTTTTATCACTGAAGCATACAATGGTCCCGGTTTTGAAGCATTCATTTCTGATCCACACTTTTCTGATTCTATTATCTTTATTGATGAATTTGAGAAAGTATATCGTCGTGATGAAGAATCAAATTCATTATTGACATTAATGGATGGTATGTATCATACTAAATTGATTTTCTTATTAACTGCAAACGATCCTTCTTCAATTAATAACAAATTGAAAAATCGTTTGAATCGTGTTAAATATCACAAAATTTACAGTAAACTTGATGCCGCTACAGTTGCTGAAATTGTTGATGATTTACTTAAAAAACCTGCATATCGTGATTCAGTTGACAAATTTGTTGAAACTGTTGATATGTTGACAATGGATGTACTTACATCTATTATCCGGGAAGTAAATTTATTTGATGAATCTGCTCTTGAATGCGCCAAGTTCCTTAACTTGACCGCTGAACCTGAATATTTCAATATTACAGTTACTTATAAAGGAACTGATTATAAATGTGATGGTCAATTTGTAAATTATCGTAAGAACCCTGTAATTATTGCATATTATCAATCTGGTTATCCAAAAGAATTGACAAAATTATTGCCGGATTATACCAGTGTTAAATTATTCGAACGACCATATTCTATTATTGATGGTGTGGTTGTTTGTAAATATGCTGAAGGTGTTGAAATTAAACTTTCAAAAAGTTCTTACGCATTATCATTCTAAAAAATCAAAACAAAAAAAGATGACTATTCAAGAAAAAGTAGCAGAAAAAATTGCTGGAAGTAACGATACTATCTCAGCCGCAGTAATAGACAAAATGGCTAATACTGAAATTAACAAACGTGTTGATATTTTGTTTAAATCAATTGAAAAACAAGATGCTGCTAAAGCCGCATTAAGTAAAATCAATTATGATGATATTACTGAATATGTTGATGGCGAGCCAAAGACTAAAATGTCAGAAGCTCGTTATAAAGAAATCAAAAAAGCTAAAGAAAGTTTGGAAAAACTTACTAAAGCTATTGAAATTGCTTTAGCAGCTAACACAGCTGACTCGTACAACAAACTTGCGGAAGCATCAAAGTAGTATGAAACTGGCGACTTTACAACGAAAAGTAGATGCTATCGTTAAAAAATCGTCACAAGAAATAATTGTGGGCGTCTATCTGAAAATGATAGATGCTCACAATGAATTTTGCGACTGTGATTATTGTGAATTGTTGAAAAAATACGTTAAAGCAAAAATATACATATGTAAAATTAAACGTCAGTATTATTGGGGTGATGGAGAATCCCAAGATCTTTGGGATAATATTCAACGTCATAAAGAATTAATCAAGACGTTAAAATTACAAAAGGATACACTTAAATTAAAACTTCATTAAAATGAAAATGGGAACAATTATTACAATTATTTTAGCAGTTGCAGCATTAGTATTAATGTCTGAATTAAAAATATCATTTAAACCTTTTAGTGTTTCTGCACCAAACTGGTTAAATGTAATCGGATGGATAGTACTTTCTATTGCACTAGCTATTTTAGGTGTTAATGAGAATCTTAAAGGATATAAAGAAGGTTACAAAAAAGGTTCCGATGATACTATTGAACTTGTAAAACAAGTAAATAAAGAGAAACCTATTGAAACTATTACCATATCCAAAGAACATGAGTAAAGAAATTATATTACTCGAAGGTGTAGCAACAGCTAGTACTGTTGGACCTTATAGTCTAGAAGATAGAGATCGTATGAATTGGATAACTAAAGCTGGTAAAAAAGTTAAAGTTCCTGATTTAGACGATAAACACGTTAGTAACATTATTGCAGCAATGCAACGTGGTGATATTAAATGTGATAAAAGTCTTCAAGATTTTTTTGAATTAGAATTAGCACATAGAGAGAACAACCGATAGGTTGTTCTTTTTAAAATACTCGGGGGTGTTTGGTTTCGACAGCATGTTAGAGAAATAATAAGACAGCAGAGGTAGACCACCCTCTTAAATCAGAGATCAAACAATAACTGGAAATAAAACTATTTCTTTCGCTCGTACTGCCTTTATGGCAGCTGCTTAATAGCGACGAGTTGGCAACTTACTTTTGAACAGAAAAGTTGTAACATGACGTTAAGCTTCGTTGCAAAAGCCTTGGAACACATCGCCTCCTTTCTGAGGGTTGTTAAGTATGCTGGTCTCACCAGATGGTGTAGCTTTGTTTGTAACCAAACAGGCCCAAGTTTTGCTGTTTAGATTAAAACGCCAGAAAAGTAACTGTAAAATACTAAGCTGTATAATCTTATTACGTATCCGTGTTTGGACGGCGGTTCGACTCCGCCCACCTCCACTTAAATTGAAATTAAATGGAAATAGTAGAAAATTTTAAGATGAAAGTTAGTAATCCTGATCAAATAAAAACTGTTCAGAGAATATTAAGTAGTATGGGTTTATTAGAGAAATTTTTATCTTCATTTTATTATGAAGGAATTTGTTATAGATATCATTCAAAACAAATGACTGGTTTTGGAAATACTAATGTACATTTTGATGATCATGAGCATAAAGAAATTACTTATGATGAATTTATTGAAAAATATGATATTTTTAATGTTTCAACTAAAAATGTTATAATTACTACTGATATCATGTTTAAATTCATTGAATATTACATGGATCACCTTAATGATGAAAAAACGCCACAAGAACTATTTAAAGATTGGAAAAATGATTGAAAGTTTTAAAATTAAAATTGCAGATGAAAGAGAACATAAAATAGTTCAAGAAACTTTGTTTTCTAATGGAGCTAAATGGAGAGAAGGTCAAGAAACAGTTTTATTTGGACCTAATCCAAATATAAATTGGAATGGACTTGAATATAATTCTGTAACTAAAAAAATTGGAGGATTTACTGATATAACTTCTACATCATCGTTTAATAGACATGATAAAAATGAAATATCATTTGCAGATTTTTGTAGTAAATATGTAACTGACTCTATTCATTCAGAAAAAAATAAATATGTTTTGTTTGTACAATATTGTATGAACCATTTAAATGATGAAAAAACATTTGAAGAATTATATGATGAATATATATTAAATCTGAAAAATGATAAATGAGAATTTTAAAATAAGAGTAAATAATCCAGAAGAGTCCATATTTGTTCAAAAACTATTATTTCAAAATGGTTCAAAATGGAGAAATGGTAAATCAGAAGTTAATCTTGTTGATAGCCAAGGTAGTTCGTGGAAAGGGTTATATCATTATTTAAATAATACTATAACTGGTGATGCAACTATTGGAGGATATTTTCATAATCATGATAATCCTGAAATAACATTAGAAGAATTTAAAATTAGATATTTTGGTAAAGGTGAAACAAGTAGACAAACTTGTATTGATTTTGCTAAATATTGTATGGATCATTTAAATGATGAATTAACAATAGAACAATTATTTGATAACTTTATAAAACCAAAAAATGGAAATAAAACCTTTTAAAATATATCATCTTGATAATGAACAATCTAAAATTGTTCAAAATATGGTATTTCGCGATGGTGGTGGATGGGGAAGCAGCTTAGATAAAGATTTAAGAATGTTTAGTCCTAGTAATACTATTACTTTATGTATGACATCTAAAGGTATGTTAAGATCCGGTGTAGTAGTTACCCAAAGTACATTTGATGGTCTTGAAGGAGAAGAATTAACATATGATCAATTTAAAGAAAAATATGCTAATACTTTACGTATATCTAGAGAGAAAATCCTTGCATTTGCTGAATATTACACTAACAATATAGTTGGCGCATCATCTCCAGATGATGTATTAACTGACTTCTTAAAATTATGATAATCGAAAATTTTAAAATACATCATCTTACTAGGGATCAATTTAAATTTGTTCAAGAAATAATATTTAAAAATAATTGTTCATGGGTAGGATCACACACAACTAACATTAAAGAACATTCAGATAGTAATGATATTTCTATTGTAGTAAATAATCTTGAGGCGAGATCTGGATCAGATATTGTACAAGGTATATTTGATCAACTTAGAGGAGAAGAAATTACTTTTGAACAATTTAAAGAATTATATTTTATTAATATTCCTAAATTTACTAAACAACAAATGTTTGATTTTGCGGAATTTTATGCAAATAATTCAGACACAATATTAAATGATGAATTGCTAAAACAATTTTTAAATCCATAATGAACGAAACTCAAACAGAAATTGGAGTTGTTATCGGGAGATTTCAGCTACACGAATTGCATACTGAACATATCAAGTTAATTGAACATGTTCTTGCAAACCACGAAAAGGTAATTTTATTCTTAGGAACTACATCTGCAATGGGTACTCAAAGAAATCCATTGGATTTTATTACCCGTAAAGCTATGATCGAAGCACATTTTAGAAATAGAATATCTTCAATTGTACCACTTGCTGATTGTAAATCCAATGAAGTATGGTCTACTCAAATTCGTACTAAAGTAAGAGATATTTTTCCATCTGGAACAGTTACTCTTTATGGAGGTAAAGATTCGTTTATTCCATATTATACTGGAAATTGGAAAACAACTGAACTTGAACCAGAAGTCTATATATCTGCAACAGATATTAGAAAGAAAGTTGCCGGACGTATATTAGCATCATCTGATTTCAGAGCTGGTATAATTTATTCGGTTTTTTCACAATATCCCCGCTCATTTTCAACAGTTGATGTTGCAATCTTTAATGAAAAAGGTGAAATTCTATTAGGTCAAAAACCTGATGAAAAAGAATGGTGTTTTGTTGGAGGATTTGTTGATGTTACTGATGAATCCGATGAAGCTGCTGCTCGTCGTGAAGGTAGAGAAGAAACAGGTCTTGAACTTGCTGACTTTGAATTCGTTTGTTCAAAACGTGTAGAAGATTGGCGATATAAGAATTCACATGATGCTAAAATTATGACGCATTTATACAAATGTAAATATACTTTTGGTAGTCCACAACCTCAAGATGATATTGCTGCCTTAAAATGGTTCCCATACGGTCCTGAGCTAGACAAAATCTTGGTTGGAGAACATAAAAAGTTATTAGTTGACTTATTAAAAAATACTGAAAAATGAAAAAATACTACAGAGTATGTAACATAAATACCCATCAAGGTTTATGGTATGATTATAAAGGTATTTTTACAGGATTAATTCATAATGATTTTAATTTTTGTTTAAATTCAAAACTTGAAATGGATTTTGATCCTAAATTAGTAGGCTGGTTATCAGTTACTGAATCATTAGAGGGTTTATATCAATGGTTTCCTAAAGCAGATATTATTAAACTTCAAAAATTTGGATGGTTTGTTCATGAATTTGAAGCAGTTGATATTAAATTTTATGAAAGATTTCAACACGATGTTATTAAACAAGACACTTCAAAATTTATTAAATTAATAAAACTATAATGGAAACGTACTTTAACGCAATTACTACAATGAATTTACAAGAAGGTATAATTTTTACAGGTATTTGTATCGTTGTAATAATTGTATTAGGTACATTCATTAAAAACATTAACGATCATATTTAAACAATGGTAATTAAAGCTCCAAATAATATAAATCAACGAGATATACATAAACCTTCTATGTTTTTAGCAGGTAGTATTGAAATGGGTCAAGCTGAAAATTGGCAAGATACTATGACAAAATATTTTGAAAAAGATTTTAATATATTTAATCCTCGTAGAGATAATTGGGATAGTTCTTGGGTTCAATCTTTTGATAATCCTGAATTTTTTCAACAAGTTTCTTGGGAATTACACGCATTAGATTTTTCTGATATAATTATTATGTATTTTGATCCTAAAACTATGTCTCCAATTAGTTTATTAGAATTAGGTTTATATGCAACTTCTAAAAAGTTACATGTAATTTGTCCTGAAGGATTTTGGAGAAAAGGTAATATAGAAATTGTATGTTCTAAATATAATATTCCTTTATACAATAGTATTGAAGAATTTAAAAATAAATTTAAATAAATGCCAAAATTTCATCCAACAACCGCAACTGATGCATATAAATTTGTGCATTGGACGCAACGTCCTTCGGGATTGACAAGACTTATGTCTTATGGAGAACCTCGTGTAGGAGGTCAACACTCTCATATTGTTTTCTATGGTATACAATATTTCATAAAAGAATATTTTATGACTGTTGTCACTAATGAAGATATTGAACGTGGTGCTCGTAGAAGTTTAAATACTTTTGGTAACCCTGGTTATTTCCCTCAAGAAATTTGGGAAAAAGTTCGCGATTTAGGATATTATCCTTTAGAAATCAAAGCTGTAAAAGAAGGAACTGTTGTTCCAACTGGTAATGTTTGTTATACAATTGAAGCTACTGAAGAGTGGTTTGCACCAATGGTTAGTCACTTCGAACCTTGGTTAATGTGGAATTGGTATCCAGTTGCCGTTGCTACTCGTATGTATAATATTCATAAAGGTATTACTCCATCATTCAAAATCTCTACTAACAACGCTATGTTGGATTATGTAGTTAATGATTTTGGATTAAGAGGTGCTCAAGGTCATGAAGCTGCTTGTTTAGGTGGTTCTGCTGCTTTAATCTTTTCTGATGGTTCTGATAATGTTCCAGCAATGGAATTTATTGAAGACTATTACGGAGATGCAACCGTAGGAAAATCTGTATGGGCAACTGAACACTCAGTAGCAACTGTATTTGGTCCTGGTCAGGGAGAATTTGATTATGTCAATGCTCAATTTGATCGCGCTGGTGACGATGCTATGGTATCAATTGTTATTGATTCTTATGATGATACTAATTTCATTAAAAATGTTATTGGTTCAGAAGCAATCAAACAACGTATTATCGCACGTCCAGGTAGAACTATTTTACGTCCGGATTCTGGTGTTCCGTTAACAAATATGATTAAGTATTCTGAAATGCTTGGTAATATTTTTGGATATCACTTAAATGAAGTAGATTACAGAGTAATTAATCATAATGTAGGCTTAATTCAAGGAGATGGTATGAATGAAAATTCAATCGTTGATATTTATTCAGAATACATTAAAACTGGTTGGTCTTGTGAAAACTTTGCGGTTGGTTCAGGTGGTGGTTTGCTTGTTGAAGGATTGACCAGAGATACAGATCGTTGGGCAGTAAAATGCTGTTTCGCTGTAATTGATGGAGAATCAAAAGATATTCGTAAATCTCCTAAAGGAGATATGACTAAAGCTTCAAAAGCTGGTATTTTGAAACTTCATAAAGCCGGATCAGAATTCATTACTATCGAAAGTTCTAAAGAACAATATGGTATTAATAATGGATATGCTGATGAACTTGAAATAGTTTATCGTAATGGTAAATTAATGAGAGATCAACATTGGACAGAAATTCGCACTATTGCTAAGAGTTATCTTGAAGCCGATTTAAAAACAAGTAAATAACTAAATTACACTGGGATTAATTTCCCAGTGTAATTTTTATACTAACATTATGTTTATAACATTTTTAATCTGGTATTTTATCGGAGTAATATTATCAATATTCATGTTATCATTTGTTAATGATTTGTGTGATCATGATTATGAAAAATGTGAAGTTGCCTGGGCTTTCATGAGTTGGATTGTTGTAATTTTTAGTATTTATTACATTATTACAATATCAAAAATATTTAAATGGAAACCAAGTTTAAAAAACTTATGGAAAAAGAAAAAGCAGTAATCTTTGATTTAGATCTTACTACTTTGTATCATACTAACAGAAGTCCTTTTGATTGGAGTGATTTATCAGGTGACGTGCTTATTAAAAGTGTTGGTGAACTAATGCAATCACTAGCTATGCAAGGATATATGATTTTACTTGTTACAGGGAGACCTGAACGAGTAAGACCTCAAACCGAAGCATGGTTAATTGAAAAACTAGAAGACGGAGGACTTCTGTATGATGATGAATATAAATTATTCATGAAACAAGGTATAGACTATACTAAATCATATTTATCGAAAGAAGCTACTTTAAAGAAGCTTCAAGAAGAGTATGACATTCTTATGGCATTTGATGATGATAATCGTTGTGCTGAGATGTATGTAAGAAATGGTATTATAACAATGATGCCAATGAACTATAAAGTTCCACCAAAAAAAGTTCAACAAGAACTAGAATTCCCTAAAGAATAGAATAATGACTGATATTGAGAAATATATAATAGGAGCGTTGATTACGAATCCTAAGAATGATAAGGATGTTGGATTTAATTCCGCATTAATCACATTACTTAAAGGTATGGCTGCAGGAATTCCATTGGATTTAACTGAAGCTAATAATGCTAATAACACAGAACCTGAAGTTGACGCAGGTCTTGATGCTGTATTATCTTTACGTATTACAAAACGTTCTGCATTAAGAAAAGAAATCACAAAAGTCAATACTGATTTTGGTTATAGTGTTGATAATAAAGAACTTGATAGAATAATAACAGAATTTGATGCTGGTTCTAAACTTGCAGCTGTAAAGATTCTTAAAGAAATATCACGTTTTGGTTTAAAAGAAGCTGCTGATTGTGTGAGTATATTACAAACAATTCATTAACAAATAAAATAAAATGGTAAAAGCTGATTACGTATACACAAACGCCGATGGTATCATTAATATTGTCGACTTAAATTTAGGAAACATGTCTGTAACAAATGATGCAGAGAATGTTTTAACTGAAATAAATGATTCTGAGGAAATTACCGACATGCGTGTAGTTTACATAGACTCAGAAGAAGAGTTAAGTGAAATGATTCCTGTTTGGGAAAGTGGTAAATGTGTAAGCGTAACGTTTAAACCATTTGTACCATAATAATCTTATGCGAATTCGAATAGTAAATAGAAAATATCTAATTGGTGGTAAATGGTTCAGATTTGAAAAAATGATGAATATACAGTGTATTGGATATAAGTTTGCGATTGGTAAATTTGAAATAAGACTTTATATATAAAATATGGAAGAAGAACTTTTAAAAATCTTTCGCAAATATAAAATAATTGCGACCGGTTCTGATCAAGTTATTATTGCTGAAATTATTGAAGTATTTAATAATCATACTGAACCATATGAATTTCTAGATTCTGAAAAATGATCTTTTGTGTGTTTGAGTGAACAATAGTAGCTCTAGATGAAAACACATGTGCTTGACAGTATTAAGAACTGTAATTTGGCCACTAATTAAAATATCTCAAGGGCATGAGAAAACAAAATGGGTTTAGGTGTATTATTAACCGTTAATCTTAAAGGAAACCTTATGGGTTTTCAAAAACATGTTGACAATCAAATTGTCACTGTTGACGTCTCAGAAGTTGGAGCAAAACATCCAAATTTCATTTCCAGAAAAATCAAACACTCTGATCGCTATCCTTCGGAATGCGTTCGTAAAGTGCGAATTTCTGAAGAAGTGGTAAATGAATGGAACAAACCGGACTGTCCACATTGGGAGAAACCTGCTCAATGGAAATCTATGTCGAAAGATCAAAGATTTAAATCTCATGTCAATCGATATGATGAAGGTTTCGGAGTTAAGTATGACTTCGTTCAATAGTATTAACTTTTAAAAATTTAACAAAATGTTTAAATTTATTACAAACTTGTTCAAGTCAGTTGATTTTGGTGCTAAACGTGCTAAAATTATGGGAACTTTTACAAAAGCATTATCTGATGCTCAAAAACTCGACGCTGAATTAAAAGCAAGTATTGATGAAAAAGAAGCCAAACGCGCTGCTATTCTGAAAGAAATTGATGATCATTCATCTATTCAGGCTCAAAACACTCGATTTATCGAAAATCTTACTAAATTAGTTGAGTAATGAAAAGAATCTTGGTAATTATTGCCTTATTGATATCACTATGTTCAGCTTCAGCAGAAATTAAACGGTTTAAAACTGAATTATTTAATGCTAAAGTTTTAAATGGAGAATGGGGTGGATGGCAAAAATCTAATGTTGTTCTAGTATGGGATAATGTTAGAGACAAGATTACGATTTATTCTACTGATATTCAGTATATTAGTTATAACCAATTAGAAATAAAAAAGTTTAATGAAAGTACTATATTTAGTGGAAAATTTATAAATCACCACAAAGAAGTTGGACAACTGACTATTACTATTTTAAATAATGGTGATATTTATATGTCATTAACTTACCAAGATGCACAACTACTTTATAAGATATACGATATCGATGTGAAGTAAAATTTATTGAAAGATATAACAATAAGAACAGTTAGATCATTATTTTATCATAAATTGATAATTTATGGGTTTTTATTGTTCTTATTGTTGTACTTTTGTAGTCCCAATAAAAAATATATGTTCGGGTCTTATAGCGGCTAGTAATCTGGGTTTTCATCCCAGCAAGCGGGGTTCGATTCCCCGTCCGAATACAAAATATTGATAAATTAATTATGATAGAAAAAAAATATTATTTACTTAGAATAAGTAATCGTGAAACACCAAGACTTATTTTTAAGTCTTCAAGCATATCAGATCTTAATAAAGTTTCAAGATATTTAAAAGATGCTATAGAAGATCATGAAATATTTTTTATTACTGAAAATGATAGTAAAGATGTAATTGAAGAATGGATTTCTGAAGAATTAATTTGTGAAATATTCAATAATTAAAATATAGATGTGGCGCAGTTGGTAGCGTTCTTGCTTTGGGAGCAAGGGGTCGTGAGTTCGAGTCTCACCATCTATACAAAATATATCGCGAAGTGGTAGCAGTGGTAGCTCGCAAGGCTCATAACCTTGAGGTCGGGGGTTCAATTCCCTCCTTCGCAACTAAATATCCTCAACTCTGTGACCATAAATCGGCAATTGATAATGGTTCAAACAAAGCACAAGACAGCCGAAACTTGATTGCGGCAGAGAGGGATGTTAAAATAAAGGGTGGTAGATAGCAATTATGTGTAATTCATAAACGTATAAGTTGATTAAAGTTCTACTATATACCCAACCCTTTTTAAAACTTAAACAAATAGATAATGGATTGGATTTTAATGATTTTAAACTTATACGCTTATTATTTGATAAGTAATAAGAGAATAATTGGCTTCATACTTGGAGCAATTGGAAGTATTCTTGGAATAATATTATTCTGGAATATGATTTCAATAGTTATAATGTATTTAGCATTTACAGTTTTAAATATTAGAGGATTTTTAAAATGGAATAAAAAATTAAAAGAAGAAACAGTCTAGGTCCAGAGGGCTCTAATTGTATATGAGGGAAGTGACTCTGGAATTCCTCCGTATTTAAAGTATTGGTGAATGTTATATCTAGAATGGTAATTTATTATCGTCGATGATGTTTCTATAATATACAATCGCAATTAGTATATCTTTTTTAAAATATAAAATATTGAAATGTTGGCTTGGAAGCAGCAATCATCTAAAGAGTGGGACGAGACTACGTTGATAAACCAATTCAAGTTGGAATTTAATGTGGTAAGGTAAGTTGGAGGTCACCCCGTAACTGGTAAGGACTGAAATCCCTTTGGCGTAATAGCACATCAATATTTTTAAAAATTAAATGAGTAACATCCGAGAATGGTCGGTGAGTCAGGTAAGAGGGGAACCCAATGCTGACTTAGAATGAGGAATTAAGTCCAGATATCCCTAACGAAAAGATGTAGGTGTAGTCCCGTGGATAACATGCGTGTAATTGTCCCTCCCGTTACTCATTTTTAAAATGCTCCAGTAGCTCAGTGGATAGAGCATCGGTTTTCTAAACCGAGGGTCGCTGGTTCAAGTCCAGCTTGGAGTACAACTAGGTTTATTTATTATTAGCTACGATAGAATAAACCATCAAAGATGGGGTTGTAGTCTTAACTTATAAAGTTATTGCCCATACCAATTAACAAAACTAACTAGGGTCGAGCTACATTTTGCCACTGTTAGTATTAGACTTAGAGATCAGAGGTAGCCGTGACTACTCTAAGTTGAACAAATAAAATCTCTTTAATTGAAGCAAAACGGTAACCAGGGGGAGACACCCAACCCAATAAGGGGTAAGGACGAAAGTTGAGTACGTAGGTTATAAACCATAGCAGTGGTTGAATGTTTTGGTAAATGTAGTTATGATATGGTTAGTGTTCGCAGAAAAGCCTTCGTTATGACCTAAGTCAATATAATTATTCCACTCTGCTTAAAGTGAATAAAGAGATTTTTTATGCCTACTTATACCCTCAAGCTTATATCTTGTTGAAAGGTTATTTGGTGACAGCCTGGTTCAATCCCAGGAGTAGGTACAATATGGAAAGAAGTAAAAATGAATTATTAGCAATTGAAAAAGGATATAAAATAACTATAAATGGTGATATTTTAAATCCTAAAGAAAAAATTTTAACAGGAACTATTTATAATAAAAATTATAAAAAATTTAATATTAGATTAAATGAAAAACATATTCCAGTTAAAGTACATAGATTACAAGCATATCAAAAATTTGGAGAAATTATTTTTAACGAAGATATAGTAGTTAGACATTTAGATGGTAACGGATTAAATAATTCTTGGGATAATATTGAAATTGGATCATATAGTGATAATATGATGGATAAACCTAAAGAAGAAAGAATTAGAATTGCATCTAATGCTAATAAAAAATATTCTGATGAATTAGTTTTAGAAATTAAAGCATACCGAAATTTAGGGCATACTTATAAAGAAATTATGGAAAAATATAATATTAGTAGTAAAGGAACCATTAGTAATATTATTAATAATAGATAAGCCCGTATGGTGAAGTGGTTAACATTCGATTCTGCAAAAATCGCACGCCCAAGTTCGAATCTTGGTATGGGCTCAAAATAAATAAAATTATGAAATCAGGAGATATAGTTAAAATGACTAAATCCTTTAAAAGAGGATTAATTGCAAATGATTGTAAAGATCATGTTGATGAATTTGGAAAGTGTATAGGTATAGTTGAAGATTTAGTATATCCTGATGGTGAAGGTGATGAATGGAATGTTAGATGGTTACCTTCTAAATTAAGATATGGTTATTCTCCAGAAGAACTTGAAATAATTAAATAAAACCAGTAGGAACAACTGAACGTAGATTGAGAAGGCCTAGGAACTTAATAACGAAAGTTTGATAGTTTATGCATACTTGTCTCGCGCATCGTATTTGGCGCATGGGTATTATTAAGTTTTTACCAGTTTGGCATACAATCACCGTGGCACAAAAAACTTTAAATCGGGGTCTTAGCTCATTTGGCTAGAGCGATTGCTTTGCAAGCAATAGGTGGTGGGTTCGAAACCCACAGATTCCACTCTTCGAAGAAGCTAATTGGTAAACAGCAATTAGTTATCATTGGAAAGCTATTAAGGATGTCGAAAGTCTAAGAATAGTTACTGTTTAACTGTTTGCGTAGCTCAGTTGGTTAGAGCACCAGCCTGATAAGTTGGGGGTCACAGGTTCAAGTCCTGTTGTGAACACAAAGTAGATATAAAATTAGTATTGGTTCTACAAGATAGTACTGTCTACAATACAACCGAGAGCATAGTTCAGTGGTGGAACGCTTCCCTTACATGGAAGATGTCGGGAGTTCAATTCTCTCTGCTCTTACAAATAAATTAGGTAAAATTGGGATGATTACCCAAGTTAAATGAAGATGGAAAATGATTTTAAAACAAGGAATGAAGGTTTTATTAAAACCTAAAGAATGGTATGATGAGAAAAAAGCAGATTTCTTGCCAATATTGACTAATGATATGGAACAATATTTTGGTAAAGAACATATTATAAAATCTGTAAAAATTGGAGGATCTCAATTAAGAGGTGTTGAATTATTTAATATTGAAAGTGATTCTAAAGGTTGGTATTTCTCAATAGATATGGTTGATAAGTATTATGATATGCCAATTACAACTAATGGATATGATAGATTAGTAAGTATGTATAATACCATAGGATCTAGTTTAACTTCAGGTACTTCAAGTATGTCAAGTGCTTTAAGTATGTATGAACAACTTTCATTACAAGAATTGAGAGGTAGAATGAGAGGTACTACTGATTTTAGTGGATTATTAGGTTTTTCAAACAGTCTTTCAATTCACGTTAAAGCATTTATACAATATGTTGAGAAGTTTGTTCCATTTGCTTATGATGGAGTTGTAACTTATACAGATAATGAAAATAATTCATTTACTTTAACACAGTTATATGAGAGATTCACTACCAACAGTTAAGTATAAAGTAGGACAATGTGTACATTTGAAATCTAAAGATTGGTTTGATGTACATGACGATAGAGGTGATGTTAGATTAGGTTTAGCTAGTGATATGAGACCTTATTTTGGAACAATTCAAGTTATTACTCATGTTGATACAAATTATTGTGGATATGTTTTAGCAGGTTGCAGTGGTGGTAGTGATAATGAATATACGTATACTGATCAAATGATTGATAATATAAAAACTTCTGAATTAATACATAGACATGAAAATATAATTGATCCTGATCAATATTCATGGGATGTTATTACTCCAAATAAATTTCCTGAACATCTTGAAAAGAATTATACTCCATTTCTTGATGGTGAAACTTTAACATTTACTGATAAAGATAATAATTCATTTACTTTAAAAGAAATATTTGATGAGTTCTTTAAAGAAGTATAAAATTGGTGATGTTGTTAGACTAAAATCATTAGCTTGGTTTGATGAAATGATGGAAAATCATGTAGCTGTTGAAGGTGGATTAATTTATGATATGCGTCAGTTTTTTGGTAAAGAACAAGTAATTTCAAATAATGAAGCAGGTTATGCATATATACCTTTATATCACTTAGTAGATGATCCACGTCATTGGAATTTTAGTAATGATATGATTGAAGGAATAGCTTCATCTTTTCCTGAATATGTAGAAAAGAATTATACACCACTTATTGATGAAGGTGGATTGTATTTTATAAATGATAATAATGATGCATATAGTTTAAAAGAAATATATGAGAGGTACAGAGCGATATAAAGTAGGTGATAAAGTATTAATGCAGTCTTTAGAATGGTTTGAAGATGCATTAAATGGACGAGGTCCAAGACCTCTTTTTGGAGTTGTTGAAAGCATGCGTAGATTGTTTGGAAAAGTTCAAACAATTACTATGAGTAGTCAATCTATGAATGATGAGGATAAATATAAAATATCAGGAGCTAATGAATTTAATATCAGTAATGATATGATTAGAGGTTTACTTGAAGAATTTAGTCAAACAATAACTCATGATGGTAGATCAGAATATGTTCATAATGATGTTCTTGCTAGTATGACACCATCGTCAGGAACTTATATCATTAATTATGGAGATGATCCAAGATTTGGGGGCACAGTAACAAGAACTAAATCATTTTTACAAGTATTAAAGGAGAATTACACTCCGACAATAATTGATGAAGAATTATTATTTGTTAATAAAGATAATGAATCCTATACATTAGATGTTTTATATAATAAATTTCATAATACACCTTCAGGATTATTTGAATAAACCACTTCGGTGGTTTCTTTCTGCTATTAACAATATTTAACTAAATATATTTTGCACTTTCGAAAATTTTTTGTATCTTTGTACTATTAATATAATAGTTCAATTTATGGAAAACAAATATTCAAAAGAAAATTTAGAAAAAATTGTAAAAGAAAGTTATTCTTTTGCAGATGTGTGTAGATATTATGGGTTGCCTTTAACTGCTGGTAATTATGAAACAATTCAAACTAAGATAAAAAAACATCAAATTAGCACAATTCATTTTAAAAGAAATTCTTCAAATGAAACTAAGAATGTGTACACTTTAGATACAATCTTTTGTAAAGATTCAGCATATACACAAACAAGTAAGTTAAGAGATAAATTATTAAAAAATAATCTAAAAGAACATAAATGTGAATGTTGTGATAATACTAAATGAATGGGAGAACCTATTCCATTAGAAACACACCACATAGATGGTATTAAAACTAATAATGAATTAAATAATCTTAAATTATTATGTCCAAACTGTCATGCTTTTACTGATAATTATAAAGGTAAAAATGTTAAAGATAAAGTTATAGATGCATTATATTGTAATTCTTGTGGTAATACTATAACAAGTTCTTCTGTAAGTGGTTTATGTTTAAGTTGTTCTGCTAAACGAATAGCTAATGATTTTTACGATGAACTTGGTATAACTCGTGAATATTTAAAAACTTTAGTTCGCACAGAAACATTTATTAATATTGGTAAATTATACAATAGATCAGATAATGCTATTAGAAAATGGTGTAAACATTTTAATATACCTTCTTCAAAGAAAGAAATAAATAGTTTGTCTGATGATGAATGGGATAAAATATAATTTAAGGACTCTAAGCTAATCTGGTGAAAGCGTATGCCTGAAGAGCATGAGAGGTTGGATCAAAACCAACAGAGTCCACTTACGGTTTAGGACCGTTGTTGTTTCGGCAACAAACCACTTGGTAGTGTCGCTACAACCAAGTGGTTATTTACAAGATCTGATAGCTCAACTGGTAGAGCATCGCCCTTTTAAGGCGGGGGTTCTGGGTTCAAATCCCAGTCAGATCACAAAAAAAAAACAATCGGGGGTGTGGCGAAATTGGTAGCCGCAGCTAAATATAGGTTAGACCATAGCGGTCGTGAGACATGGGGGTTCGAAGCCCTCCGCCCCCACTAAATTCCCCAATGGCGTAATTGGCAGACGCGTATTCTTCGGAATATGTCGAGAGACATGTGGGTTCGAGTCCTCCTTGGGGGAGCAAATATGTCAGTATACAAGCGGTTAAAGTAGTTAGTCTCCAAAACTAATCCGAAAGGTTCGTGGGTTCAAATCCTACCTGATGTGCAAATGCTTGAGTGGCGAAATGGTTAATACGCGTATGCCTTAGGAGCATATGTCGAAAGATGTGTCGGTTCGAGTCCGACCTCGAGTACAAATATAAAAATAGATAAAATGAAATGTTTAGATTATTTAAAAAGAATAGGAGTTAAATTAAATGGCCCTAATGTTCATAAAACTGCAATGATTCAACTTTCAGTATGTGAAAGATATGACAAACGATGGAATAGTAAGAATTATTATAATCCTTACACTTTTCAATATGGTCGACGTAAAGAACATTCAGCTAAAAGTTGGAATCAGATTATAACTCCTCCGATTTTTCCTGATAAACCTAAATATAATTTTGAACGTAAAGAAATAGAAGTTGAAGGATTTAGATTTTTACAACCCGAGAGTTATATAGATGGTAAAACTTATTTTAAATATGAAGAAACTTCTTTTGTAAGAAAGAATTGGAGACATATTGAAAATGAATGTAAATCATATTCTAAAAAATGTGAAGATTATTGGTATTTAAAAGGAATATTTGACGAAAATAACAATTAAGATGGCAGCTAAATGTGTAAAATTAGGATGTGTTCCTAGAATTAATAATTGGGGAATTAGTTGGTGTACCGAATGTGGTAAATTATTTCCTTTTAATCTAAATCACAAACCGATTAATAAGAATTTTCTTACAGAAGAATCTAAACTTATTTATGAGAATTATTTAAAATCAAATCAATAAATTAAATGGAAGAGTACTCAAGTGCTTTAAGAGGACGGTCTTGAAAATCGTTAGATCGTGTAAAAGCGGTGCGTGGGTCGGAATCCCACTTCTTCCACAATAATTAAACTGGAAATAGTAACTTACGAGAAGTAAGGCTTGCCTGCTAAGCAAAGCGTTCGTTTAGGCGAATAGGAGTTGGAATCCTACATTTCCGCAAATTAAAACATAAACAGATGAAGATATTATTTATTGGTAATGGAATTTTTGGAGTTCCAGCATTAAAAAAATTACATGAAATTTATCAAGTTACAGTTATAACAACACCACCACGACGTTTCGGTAGAGTAGTACAAAATACACCTATTTATATTGCTGGTAAAGCTTTAGGTTGTTTAGTATATACTGCTAATGATATTAATGAACTTGAACATCGTATAATTAGTACTGATTTTGATTTAATTGTTGTTGCATCTTATGGACAAATAATTAAAATGAAAATACTTGATTCTGCTAAATATGGTGCAATTAATATTCATGGTTCATTATTACCGAAGTATAGAGGTGCTTCTTGTATTCAAGCTGCTATTTTGAATAGAGATTCTGAAACAGGAGTTACATTTATTAAAATGAATGCTGCTGTAGATGCTGGAAGTATTATTACTCAACGTAAAATGTATCTACCTGTAGGAATGGGATATATTATGCTTCTTGATCAATTATCAAACTTAGCTGCTGAAAATATTCTTCTAACAATCACTAAATATACTCGTGGAGTTATTTTAAGACCACAGATAGAAAGTGAAGCTACATATTGTTGTAAAATAACTAAAGATGATTGTTTACTTGATTTTAATAAAAATGTTGATGATGTATATGCAAAAATGAAGGCATATGAATCGAATCACGGAGTATTCTTTTATTTACCAGATAACAATACTGAAGTTAAAATTAAAGATGCATGTATGTATACTGGACGTGTTAAAGGTGATTTCTTAGATGGAGAATTAATTTGTGTTGAAAATAATAAACTTTTTATAAATTGTAATAAAAGTAGTCTTCAGATTGTTTCATTACAATTACCTAATAAAAAGGTTATGTCAGCTAGAGATTTTATTAATGGTCATAAGAAGTTAATCACACAATTTGCTGATTTACAAATAATTGTACATAATGTATGAAAAATGGGATGTTATACCGTAGCTTATAGCGGGCCTGACTGTAACTTAGGTGTCTTCGGACTCGGGTGGTTTGACTCCACCACATCCCACTAAAGTATTAGTCTTTAGACAATAAGCAAGATAAAAATAAGGAGTGGCACTTGCGTTCACCAATAATACTTTTCACACGATGTAGCTCAGTTGGTAGAGTAGTCCTTTCATGCAGGACGGGTCAGGAGTTCAAATCTCTTCATCGTGACAAACTAAACAAAATAAAATGGATAAATTATTATTAGTACTTTCAATTCTTACATTACCTGGAACATTGTTACTTATTACAGGTTTAGCAGATCTTTCTACTGTTAAAGAAGAGAAGGATAAAATAACGTATAATATTGCAGTATTTCTTAGATTTACATCAATATTAACATTAGCATTAGCTATATTTGGAATTATTGCTTACATTTTAAATTAAAATTATGACTCTGTATAAAAAACTAAAGTGGACGTTCTTTGCAACACCACGACATGCAACTGAATGGGCTGAACAAAATGAAATGAGAATAACAGCTGCATTAGGAGTTGTTTTTGTAACATTTTTAATATTATTATTATTTGGTCAACTTCCAACATGGGCTGGATAAATGACGCTGCTCGATGAGTAGATGTCCTGGTGGGTCGCATTACCGAAATTGCGATAGTAGAACATGGGATAGCACTACTTAAAAAAGAGCCCTCCCACCACGCCCGAGTAGCTCAGTGATAGAGCAATGGTATTGTAAACCATTTGTCGTCGGTTTGACCCCGACCTTGGGCTCTATTAAAAATAAAGAGATGATTAAAAACATTATTAAAAGTTGGAAACATATTCCATATACATTGAAACATTATATAGCTTTTTTAAAACTTGAAAAGAAGTTATTAGGTTATTATAAGTATAAGTTTCATGATTTGGATAAAGTGTTAATGTATCTATTCATTCCTTTTATAGGAACACATCGAATTAAAATGATACATCGTAAGATTAATAGACATCATATTACATTTTATAAAACGAATTGTAATTATGAAGAAGCTATTATTGATTGGGAATGTTCAAGGTTTACAAAAGCTGATAAACCTAGAACAGCAAGAGAAATTGTTAATGATAGACCTGATAAAAATTCAAGACACTATTATGAACTAGTAAGACAATTAAATAAATTTAATTTATAATTATGGATAAAAATCAAAGTGATAATATTTGTCCTAATTGTGGGGCTATATTAAATGCAAATACAGCGTGTACAGATGGTACTAAAGCTGGACCTGGTGATATTTCAATATGTTTGTATTGTCAATCAGTTAATATATTATCAGAACATATGACAACTCTTAAACTTTCACAAGAAGAATATGACGCTCTAGATGCTGATATAAGAGCTAAAATTGAAAAAGTCATAGAAGTAGCTAAGGCAATGAACATTAAATACAAAGAATAATGACAGTAAGAGAATTATATGAGTATTTAGGAGGATTACCTTATAATAGTCAACATTGGGATGATGAAGTTGTTATTCCTTTAGACTATCCTTCTATGGGTAGTCGTATATCAGAACCTATTCTTCGAACTAATTTTGGTTTTGATTGGGATTCTAGTAAATGTTTTATAGTAACAGAAGCCAAACTTGTAAAGAGTTTTAAAGCTCCTGGAACAGGTGAACCTTTAGAAGTAATTGAATTAAAGAATTTGACTAAACCGTCGAATCCTAAAGATAAAAGTGTTGGAGAAACTTCGTAAGAAGACTGATCTAGTCTCGGTAGGCACGTGCACAGTGATCCTACCCGTACCATGCAGTAATAGCTCAGTTGATCAGAGCACTCGCCTTCCAAGCCTGGGGTCGTGGGTTTGAACCCCACTTACTGCTCTTACATGGTGACATTAGCTCAATTGGTAGAGCGCTGGTTTGTGGTGCCGGTCGTTGCGGGTTCGATCCCCGTGTGTCACACAAGAACAATTAAATTTTAAATTATGTATTACAAAGCAATTAAAAGAAATTCAGATGGTCGTGAATTGTATTCAGAAGTATTATGTCTTATTAAAGTAAAAGATTATGTGAAAGCAACACGTAATTATACAGAAGTTATTCCAATTATTCCAGAAGTAATTGAAATTGTACCTGAAACAATGCGACAAATGGGTTGGAGGAGACAATCATTTTATTTAGATGATACTCAAGGAAATCAACACAATTTTTTCAATTGTGATAATTTTAGTCATTTAGCACAAATCTTTCGAGATAAAAAAGTTTTTGTGTATCATTCTCGTAGAGGTGGAGAAATCCGTCGCTCTATAGTTGGTACAATTGATGAAACCAATACAGAACATTGGTTTTAACATGGTATAAAGGTTCGTAGCTCAGTGGTTAGTAAACAAGTAAAAATTAGTAAAAATGGATGAAATGAGAGTGTGTAAAACACATGGTGAAACAACATTTAGATCCAAATGAAAAAGATTTTGGAATATCAGCAAAAGGATATACTAGAGCATGAGAAAAAGTTAAAGAAGAATTAGATAAATGTATTATGGTCTGTGCTAATTGTCACAGAGAAATACATTCAGAAGAATAATGTACACGTTGCCTTAGTTGGTCGACAGGTCCAGGCTGTTAACCTGGTGAATAATATTCCACCGCAGGTTCGAATCCTGCCGTGTACGCTTCTATATTGACCGATGGTGTAATGGTAGCACACATCCCTTTGACGGATGTCGCCCAGGTTCGAGTCCTGGTTGGTCAACTAAATTATAAATTATAAAATAATGAATGAATACGGTGAAGATTCAGAGTATAAATGGTATTTCTTTACAGGTTGTCTTATGGAATGTGCTAATGCAAGTTGTTGTCTTTATGGTGGTAATATTGGCTATGATAAATTTAGTTTTAGTGATATGATAAAAGTAAATGGAACAAGAGGTTATCCTGGACAATGTTCAGCAACTGTTGGACTACTTATTATTGATGAACATTTAGATCATCCTAAATTTATAGAATGGATGAATAACTTACCTGATGAAATAAGAAATAATTTACCTTTTTAAAAATAGAATAATGAGATTAGTAACAGTAAATTTAGATATAGATCCTGAATCTGGACTTGAAGAAGAATTTGATGATGTACCACAATCAGAATGGTGATTTTGGACATGTTATTACAAAAGTGAACCCGATGGACTTTGTTGTGTATATGGTTATCAAGATCCAGATCAACCACATCAGTTAATATATAGTCAACAAATTGAAGTTTGTGGTCGATATGTTAGAGGTTTTGGTTCATGTTGTTATGATCATGAATTATTTGCATTAACTAATAATACAGATAATTACGAATTTATATGTTGGTTTGAAAAACTAAGTTATGAAATTAGAAAAGAATTAATGATAATATTACCTTTTTAATAAAAATATGATTAAAAAATTAATTAAATGGTTTAAGAAACCAAAGAAACAAAAGACTTGTTTTGCTGATGCAGATGGTATGTCACATGCAGGATGTGCTTCTATGCCTTCTTGTGATAAATGTTCTTGTTACAGATATAAACTGTAGTAAAATGTCTAAGTGGCGAAGTTTGGCTGAAACGCATAAGACTTAAAATCTTATACCCTTTGTGGTGAACACCGTGGGTTCGATCCCCACCTTAGATACTTAAAAATACTAGTAAATCTTAATTTATTTAAGTTGGCTTCGTGGGTTAAAAGGAATCCACACTATAGCTTGTTAGTTCAGTTGATTAGAATGCCGCCCTGTCACGGCGGAGGTCGCCGGTTTGAGCCCGGTACAAGCTGCTTAGAAGGAGATCTATTAGGTCTCCTTTTTTAATTTAAAAAATATTATGAGGAAATTAAAACGGATATATTGGGAAATAGCTGAAGAAAAAGAAATTAAAGGTACTTATAAGATATCTGAAGATTATATTATCGAATATATAATTTTTGATAATAATTCTGTTCGTAAAATGAAAACTTTAATCGTATGTGAAAACAATAGATGTAATCATGTATCAGGTGATGAATCTATAAATAAACTTAGACAACATGCTGAACGAGATTTAGATCGTCGTATAAAACTTTATAATATGAATGACGACTCACATGAAATCAATATATGGTTTCATGAATATAAACATAAACACAAATAAAATAGATTATGCAGAAAAAAACTTTAACACTTAAAGATTTTGACGGTAAGGTATTAGTATCTTACTTAAAGGAAGATGATCGATTGCAATCAGCAATTGATTATAGATGCGAAGGTGGCCCAAAAGCTATCCTCGAAGTAGTAAAAGGTGAAAGAATCGGAGTAGTTGTTGCACTTGGTGCAGGAGTATTCGGATGGTCACTTTGTAACAAAAAGGATCAATTGGTTCCAGTTGCTGAAACATCTGGAGAAATTGTAGTTATTTCTGTACCTGGTGATACGTTTGACAAAGCAATTGGTTTAGACAAAGCACTTCAACGTGCAAAAATTGCTCAATCATTGGATGCTGAAAACCGTGTGAGTTTCTACAAAAAAGTTCCGTACACTCTTTCAAACTTGTTTGAACAAATGACGGAGCGTGCTGAAATCTACTACGCAAATAAGTAAGATGATTGTAATTAAAGGTAAAGAATTCGAAATGGTTCAGTCAAATACGACTGGACCATTTTTTGATTTAAGTTTACTTGTAAAAGTAAATGAGGGCAAGGACACTGAACGTACAGAAATGAAATTAGTAGCTCACGGATTACCTTTTGAAGTATGTATGCAGAAGATTGTAGGAATTAAAATGGCTGACAAAGATGGAGTTTATACTGTTGCTGAATTTATTGCAAAGTATAAAACTGTAGTTGATGAAGTTGCTAAATTAATTACTAATGAAGAGAAACCTAAAAAAGTAAAAGAAGATTCAGATGAATGATTCTATATTAATAATTAACGAAGAAGATCTATTACAAGATATTACTCTTGATCGTATAAATGATTGGATGGTTGAAGCAGGTGAAGATTTCCTAGATTATTGTGGAGATATAAATCATGAAAAATTTGCATATCAATTTATGGGTTTTGCTTTAGCAAGACACCCTGAATGGGGTCCAGAATTAATAGATTCTTGTAATGGAGATCATATTTATACACAATTAGTAGCACAAGTATATTATGATAAGTATGAACATTCTGGAGATGCTGGCGATTTATTTTATCAAGATTTATGTGATTTTATTAATCATACAACATATACTAAAAAGAAAGTTAATCAATTTTTAATTGAAGAAATAGATGGATAATATAACCTGGAATAAATTAGGACAAGATGTTAATGCAAAACCAGTAGAAACTACTGAAGAAAAAAAAGTTGTATTAACACACGATGAAATTAAAATACAAGTTGGAAAACTTATTGAACAATGCGATGCATTAGTAGCTTCGGCAAATACTTTATATAGTGAATTCATTAATAAAGAATTATATGATTCATTAGTAATGCTTGAATCAGGACAGAAATCATTGAAAAAAGTATACATTAAAGAACCAATGGTCGATAAAGTATTAGAAAAAGCAGAAGCATGATAAAAATAATATTAATTGCATTAATTATTTTAATAGGATTATTTGCAATTTTAATTGATAAAGATTAATGGAAAATCCAGAATTAAGGTATTGGAAATGTATGATTGGTCCTATAGAAAAAGATTCATTTATGGGATTATCTGATGGAGCATTACGTGATTCAATAAAAGGTAGGTTCTTTTCATTGTTTAGTAAACATGCTGATAATTGTGTATCAAGTTGGGGTGTTGATGAAGAAAAGTTTGAACTCATTAGAGAAATCGAAAGATATTCAGTTGATGATTTAAGACATGTAATAACAGAATTAAAAATGATGAAAGATGCTGAAAGAGCAAATAATAGAGCATAGGCTCACTAACCGAGAAACAAGAACACTTTTAGGAGTAGTTCTTGGAGAAATTGAAAGAATTGAAAAAGGTCCTAAGAAAGTAGCAGGTTACATTGCTACAGACGAGGAAGTTGTTTCAGTTCTTAAGAAGATGATAGCTAGTAACATTGAATGTAATACTAACTTAGAAGAAAATGTTATACTTGAACAATTCTTACCACAACAATTAAATGATTTAGATATTAAAGATATTCTAAATGAATATAAATTTAATTCAGTTGGAGAATGTATGAAACATTTTAAACAATATCACGCTGGTTTATATGATGGTAAACAAGTAAGTAAATTATTCACAAATAAATAGAAATAAAGATGAAATTATCAAATGCGCAAGTAGGTGCTTTAGCATCAAAGATTAAAAAAGAATTAAAAGAAAAGTATCAAGATCCAATTTATGCTGCAAATGCTGCAATTAGAGAATCGGATGAATACAAAAATTTCTTCGAACTTAATGAAGATTGTATTATGTTACAAACGATTTCTGATAAATGGAAGGTTCGTTCATATCGTACAAACGATACTATGAATGAAATTCGTTCTGCATATTTTGAAACTATTCTTAAAGATGCTCCTAGTTTTAGTACAGAGGATATCGAAAATGAAATTCACTTGGCTACGATTGATGTTCAGAATATAGATGAACTTATCAAAAAGGTTGCAAATAAATTTGCAGTCTAAAAAATTCAGAGAGAGCTTAGGCTCTCTCTATTTTAACTAACTATGATTATAGAAGAAAAGGATTTTAAAATAGTACATGAAGGTGGAAATTTTGTTTTGTATTCAACAACAGGATCAGAAACCAACAAATCAAAACCCGTAGGTTACTACTTACAATTAGAGAGTGCTCTAAGAGCAATAGTAACTATAAGAAAAGATAAAAAATATACTGGGGGTGAATCGTATACCCAGCTATCTCACGATTTAAGATCTTATACTAAAGCAAAGAGTGATTTTAATGCTGTAGTTTATTCAATTTATAATCCGATTTCAGACCTTAAAAAACAAGTCATAACTTATTAAACTTAAAATAATGACACATGCTGAATATTTAGAGCAACAAGAATTAATAGAATATAGAAAACATACTCAAGCTAGTGCAAGAGATATGAATCTAGATTGTATTATTGGTGAAGACATCAATACAATTAATGATGAAGTAGGTGGACAAGATGGAATGTATAGTAACTTTCCAATTAGTAGAGTCTATAGAAATGCCGAATCTATTAGAGTTTATTGTTTAACATCACAAGGTGGAGTTGCAATAATTCAAATAGACGGACGTCCTCAAGTAGTAACATTAGGTGAAGATGATGGATATTTCTTTCTTAATTCAGCTAGTTTATATTGTGGTTTCTACGGAAATAAAACTAGTTTTGTTTGGGCTCTTTCTGAAGCGTTGTCATTATTCAATAATATAACTTAATATGATTAACATAATCGTTATTTACTTTATTCTTATTCTTCATTGGTTAGCAGATTTTGTTTTTCAAACTGATTATCAAGCAAAAAATAAGCATAAAAGTTTTAAAGCTTTATTAGCACATGCAGCTATTTATTCGCTGATATTATATGTGCCTATGCAAATCCTACAAGAAGTAGGTTACTTCGGTGCACAGTATTGGTATACATCATTATTATTTGCTTTAATTCAGTTTGTAACGCATACTGCAATTGATGCAATAACTAGTAGAATTAACTCAATTCTATGGAATAACAAACAAGTACATGACTTCTTTGTAAGTATTGGATTTGATCAGTTTTTACATTTAAGTATTTTATTTGGAAGTTTTAATTTAGTTTATTATGGATAATTTAAATTTTGATGAAACAGGTTGGCCTATTTCAAATATTCCAGAATATACTGAAGAAGATAGACTTATTGAAGAAGCTGCATTTAAAAAATGTTGTGGTTCTTGTGAAAATTTTATAAATTATCATGGTGAAGCTGGATTTTGTAAGAATTCAAAACTTAAACCATGTGACCCGAAAGCTATGATTGATATGTTTAAACCTAAATGTAGAAAATGGAAAAACAATTTGTAACATATGAGATTGCTAAGCAATTAAAAAGATTAGGATTTGATGAAGAATGTTTAGGAATTTATTGTCCAGAACTTGATATTCATAATGTAGGAGTGAATTGGAATACTAATAATATTAATGATATTAAAAAAGAATGGTATTCAGCACCTCTTTGGCAACAAGTAATTGATTGGTTAATTGAAAAACTTTTATTAAATGATGATTATTTTGAATTAGAATTAAGATATTTTTCAGATTATTCTGGAGGAATTTATTTAAAGGATAAAGAAATAATTGATTTTGATAATAAGGAAATGTTAATCGAATCATTAATTCAATTATTAAACAAATAGAATTATGTCAGAAAGAAAAATAAATTTACAAAACATATTATCCGAAAAATTAGGTGATGAAAAATTATCTATTAATGAAGTTGTAATTGAAGCAATGAAAGAAGTATGTAAACAACTCCTTGAATTAGCTGCTGAAAATGCTTATATAGAACGATATGAAACCGGTTTTGGTGGTTCACATTATAATGAATGTAAATCTAAAACATTTGAAGTTGGACAAGAAGAATTTGTATCAATTGACAAACAATCAATTTTAGACACAATTAATCAAGTAGAATAATGCCACCTTGTAGAGTAAGATCGTGTCATTGTGAACAATGTCGATATTCAAAAAATAAACATAGTAAACGTAGACTTAAAAAAGTTATAAAACGATTACTAAATAAGAGAAGAAGAAATCCGCAATTTGACGGAACAGTGTTTAACCATTATTGGGCTTAATATGAAAACACCAGAAGAATTAGAAGAACATTATATGAATTCTAATAAAGGTAAAGGAAATTATTTACCATTTACAGACTTTATAAAACAAATTCAAGATGATGCATATTTACAAGGTCTTAAAGATGCTGAAATGGGATTTAGATTTATGAGTGACATGAGTACTAAAACTCAAGGATTTCATAATTTACAAGAACGAATTAAAAAATTAGAAGATGATAAATCCGGAGAAGTATGTTTTGACGAAAATAGTGAAATCGACTAAAGATTACACTTATAATGATTATGTAAAAGCAATTGAAGAAATTCAAAAAGATGCATATAATCAAGCAATTGAAGATGCTGTTAATGATGCTGAATGTTATGATCCTCCTCATGAAGATAAACAATATGCACTTGATAGACAATCAATTTTAAAATTAAAGAAATGAAATTAAAAGTAATGGCGATGAGTGATTTGCATGGTAATTTACCAGAAGTCATAGAATCCGCAAACATAGCAATAATTGCAGGAGATATATCACCATTAGAAATTCAATTTAATAAACCTGCTATGAAAGTATGGTTAGAAACTGAATTTGCAGGATGGGTGAAATCTTTACCTGTTGATAGAGTATTTTTGGTTGCTGGTAACCATGATGCTTATTTTGAAAGTGCCAGTAGAGCTAATATATTAGCATTCACTCAAGCATGTGGTAAACTCACATACTTAAAAAATGAAACCACTCATTATTATGATGATTGGGGTCAATTATGGTCTATATTTGGAACACCTTATTGTCATATATTTGGTACTTGGCCATTTATGAGAACAGAAGAATTTATGACCGATAAATTTAAAGAAATACCTGATAAAGTTGATATTATTATAACACATGATCCAGCATTTGGAGTAGGTGATACTGATGTTATTTTAGAAGGTCCTATACATCGTTCACAACGAATGTTTCAACACTTAGGTAATGAACCGTTAAGAGCACGAATAACTGATGTAGAATATAAATTATTAATTTGTGGACACATTCACGGTGGTGATCATATTTATAATGAAGGATGGAAAGCAGTAAATGTAAGTCATTTAAATGAATTTTACAAACCTGTTTATACGCCATTTTATATTGAATTAGAACACGATAGTGTAACAGAACCAGAAACCGAAGCCTAATGGAAGAAGACAAAGAATTACAAGACATCATTGAAATGGAATTTGAGTATAAAAAATCTTGTGAATTACATGAACAGTTTACAAGTAAAGTAATACATAGAAGATTGGCGTTTCAAAATAGTTGTTCACATGTTGAAACTTATATAAAGGATTATATTAATCCATTAAATAGTAAAGCATTTCATACATATTACTGTAAACGTTGTAATAAATATTTATATAAAAAGAGAAATAATGAAAGTAATAAATCCAATATTATTAAATAAAGAGAAATTTATTGAGATTATGAGTATAATTTATGAACAATTTGAACATGATCGAAAAGTAAATAAATTACTTGAAGAAATATTTGAAGATGGTCAAGGATATCCTAAAAATAATGGCATAATCTGCGCATTAACAGATTTATTAAAAATTTTATTATTTGATGAAGAAGATATTGAGTATTTTATGTATGATTTAGATTTCGGAAAAGAGTGGCAGCCTGGAATGATTAAGTGTTTGAATAAAGATACTGGAGAAGAAGATGATATTAATTTATCTACCGCAGAAAAATTGTACGATTATTTAATTAGTAAATAAAAGAAATAAGATGATTTGGTTTACAAGCGATACACATGCGTATCATAAGAATATAACAAAAGGTGTCTCTACTTGGGACGATAAAGACATTAGTTGTCGTGATTTTCCAACACTTGAAGAAATGACGGATGCCGTAGTTAACTCAATTAACAAATATGTTATGGAGGATGATGAATTGTATCACGATGGTGATGTAAGTTTTGGAGGAATTGAAAACATTTGGAATTTTCGTAAGAGAATCAAATGTAAAAATTTTCATTTAATTCTCGGAAATCACGATGACCATATCAAGAAAAATAAAATTCTTCCTAATTGTCATTGGGTTACTAAAGTTGTAAAAATAGATGGGTGTGATACTATACAAAATGATTATATTGAAGATGCAACTTTTATAGATCCACTTAATCCTGTTAGAGCTCAAGATTTATTTACTTCTGTAGATAAATATCTTGAATTAAAAATTGAAAAGAAAACTATAATCTTATCCCACTATGCTTTTGAAGAATGGTATGAGATGGATCTTACAGGATCATATCATTTACATGGTCACAATCATCATAGATTTGATGATAAAGAATTAAATACTAAATATCGTAGAATGGATATTGGTATAGATTGGGAAGAATTTCGTCCATATTCTTGGGATGAAATCAAAGAGATAATGAAAAATAGAAAAATTAAAAAACACAATTCATAAAATGAAAAACTTTAAACTAAACATAGAAAATCCAAATACTGATACCGATATTGATCCAAATCCAGTACCTCCAATAACTCCTGTTAATTAATGGATAATAAATTTAAGTTTTGTATTAATTTAGTAAGATGTATTCCAATTCTTTCAACATTTTGTATAATAATTTCACTCATTTTTGCATTATTTGAAATTAATATAGTAAAAATATTTTATCCATTTTCAAGTTCTATCATTACGGGAATTTTATTATATTCTCTTTCAAAGATATTTAAATTTTGTTTATGGCATAGAGTATTAATAATTAACTTATTATTGGTTGCAAGTTTTACTTGGATTAATACTTTATTTAAATTAACATCAAATTTAATGACAATACGGATGATGTTACTAATTACTAGTTTATCATCTATATTAGCATTAATAATTTTTATAAAAAATGGGAGTATTAGAAAAACTTCTTGTTGAAGCATTAACCATGTGTAGAAGTGGTAATTGTGATAACATAACACCACAAGAATTGGAAATGTTATCTGAAATGATTCATAAACCTGAAACTGTTGGACGAGAAGATGCAGCAAAATTTTTAGGAGTGTCACTAACTAAATTTCATGAATTAAAAGATTCTGGAGTAATTAAAGAACCAAGAAAGCGAAAAGGTTTTAAAGAAAAAGAATACTATTTATCAGATTTACGTAAGTCATTGGAAATCATCAAGTTAAATGATGAAAAAATTCATTAATATTTATCATTAAAAAATATTATTTTTGTATTGAAGTTCTAGCTAGATTTCAGTTTTACAAACAATTTAATATTTTTTTATTATGGCACTTACATTAGATGGCACAACTCCGATGCCTAATTTCGGAGGAGGATCTGGCGCAGGTTTAGGCGTTGGAGGTGGAGTTCTTGGTGGACTTTTAGCTGGTGGTCTTGGTGGAGCATTAGCAGGTGGTTTATTCGGCAATCGTGGTGGTTGGGGTGGTAATGGATACGGAGCAGCTCCTGCAGCAACAGCTGTAGCAACTGACGTTGTTCTTAATCCTGCTTTTCAATCATTACAAACACAAATTACTAATTTAGGATCTCAAGTTGCTTCTGGTGACTTAAATAGTATCTTGAATAGTGAATTTCGTAGAGTTAACAGCGCTATAGATAATAGTTCTGCTGACATTTTAAATTCGGTAGCTAATCTTTCTACAGCACAAGCTACATCAGCATTTACTACTTTGCAAGGAATTAACGATTTAGGTCGTGATATTACTGCACAAAGTAATCAAGGTCAGTTACAACAATTAAATTCATTTAATAATTTAACAACTACAACATTACAAGGTTTTAATGGAGCAGCAATGCAAAATCAAAACGCTACAAATCAAATTATATCACAAGGTACAGCTAATGCAATGGCAATGGCTCAATGCTGTTGTGAAATAAAATCAGCAATTGCTGCTGATGGTGGAGCAACTCGTGCATTAATTAATGATTTGAATGTTCAAAGTTTACGTGATCAACTTGCTACTGCAAACGGTAAAGTAAGTAATAACGAACAAAATCAATATCTATTAAGTACGATTTTAGCTCACTTTACTCCTACTGCTGTTGTTTAAAATAATTTTAAAAAAAATTAAAATTATGGCAAGCCCAATTACAATAGGAACTACTGCTACAATTGTAGTCGAAAAAAATAGAAAAAGAGTTAATGTTAGATTTCAAAATACCAGTCCGAATATAATTTATTTGAAGAAAATTCCTTTAAAAGGAGCTTATTCTATTGTATCTCCAACTGATTATGAAGTTCAATTATTTCCAGCATCATCATCTCAAGAAGGTGGTGAAGCTTTTGAAACAAACTCTATTTCATCTTTTATGGCAATTTCAGCTGCAGCAGGAAGTACGTTAGCAATTTATGAAACGTATAAAATTTAATAATATGACTGAAGACTATGTAAAAATTCCTTTAGTAAAAGTTATTGAATTAATACTTATGGAAGAACGAAATAAAATAAGAAAACATTATCTCGAAACTTTAGGTAAGCCTACAAGTGATGTGATGGATACTTATGTTATTGAAGACTGTGAGATTTTAAAAATCTTGAAATGTGAAAATTAAAAATTATTTAAGGAAGGGGTAATACTCCTTCCTTTTTTATTAAAAAATTATGGATGAGAATACAAATATAAATACAGACGGGATTCAATTACCCGTTGCAAAAATACCTGCATCAGAAGCAATTCAAGGTACAGGAACTTTAAAACCTATAACATATCCTATGGTTGAAGAGTTAACTTTTAGAGCAGTTATTAAAAGTGAAGCAGAAGGATATGCTTTATTACGAGCAGTTCAAATAATTGTAAATGAATTTGGAGCAGAATCTTTAATAACCGTAATGGCTACTATGGAAAAGAAACCTGAATTATTACAAAAAGCAAAACAATATTTACCTTATATAAATATATTATAAATGTTTGAAATAAAAATACACAGTGCAGTTGATCTTATTACTAATTCATCAACTACAATATATACATTTCATGATGGATGTATTGGACCTTTGAAAGAATTAATAAATGAGATGTTATCAGTACTTAATCATGGTGAAAAATTTGATGATATAATGATTGCCGGAGTCTTTTTAGATTCTTACAGATATATTGATACTTTTGAAGATCATAATGAAATAGGTGAATTTACTTATGAGGAATGTATAAATATTCCTAGAGGTACATTGACTCCTTATGATTATGTAAAAGCTATCATTGAAGATATATTACATAATCGAGTTGATAAACCTGAATGGATGACTAGAGTTGAAGAATATGTTAGAGATGATAGTTATGCTGATTCTAACTTATATATTGTGGCTAAAGATCCTATTTACCAACCATTGTGTGATAAATTATTACGTTTTTTAAACAGTTCTGAATCAGCTGAACATTATGATTAAAAGAAGAAAAGAAGAAGATGCTAATTATAGAGCTATTTGGTGTAATGGTAAAACAATTCGTTTTGCAATTGATCCAAGTAAACCTATTACTGAGTTGAAGTATCCAGAATTTTATGATGTAAAAGTTACTGGAAATTGTGAGGGTGAATGTCCGTGGTGTTATATGGATAGTAAGAAAGAAACTCATTATGAGAATATTGTTGATAAATTTAAAACTTTCTTCAGTAATGTTTCAAAAGAACAATTACCTTTTCAAATAGCATTTGGTGGTGGAGAACCAACTTCACATCCTGATTTTGTTGAATTGATGAGAGTTTGTAAGGAAGAGTTTGATATTACTCCAAATTATACTACTAATGGTATGTGGTATCATTTAGATGAATTTAATCCTCAAGAACAAGCAAATTTATTAAATGCTACAAAACAATATTGTGGAGGAGTTGCTATAAGTTGTCATCCACATTTGAAAAAATATTGGGATAATGCAGCAAAACTTTATGTGGGAAATGGAATTAAACTTAATTTTCATCATATAATTTCTGATAAACAATCAATTGATGATTTTGTTAAAATTTATAATGAGTGGAAAGATAAAGTTGATTACTTTGTACTTCTTCCTTATGGTAATGTAGGACGTGCTCCTCATAAAGAAATTGATTGGGATTATCTTGTAACTCAGTTACCAGAAGACGCGAGTAAAATAGCATTTGGTGCAAATTTCTATCCTTATCTTAAAGATGGTGATCACAATATAAAGATAAGTTTATATGAACCCGAAATTATGAGTAAATTCTTAGATCTTAAAGATATGAGTATTTATCCAAGTAGTTTCAGTAATGAAAAAATTAATTAATATGGGATTATTACTAACATTTATAGGTGGAGTATTCACAGGAGTTATTTTAGGACTTGTGTGGTTACTTTCACAAGCTGACAGATAGTTATGGAAGATGAAGAATTTTTAATGGAAGAAGAGCCAATAAGTTTTGAAACTGCTGTATTGGCTAAAGAAAAAGGATTTTTTGATCCATATCATCCTACATTAGTGTATGATGATGCACCTCAATCTCTTTTACAAAGATGGTTAAGAGAAAAACATAAAATACATATTACAATTTATTCTTGTTCTCAAGAATCTTGGATGTATAATATAACAACACCTCACCAACAATTACCTGATGGTATATATGGAGAAGACTTTGAAGATTATGAAGATGCATTAGAAGATGCTTTACAAGAATCTTTAAAAACAATTTAGCATGTTAAGATACGAAACAAAGAAAATAATTAATTCATATGATCTTGATAGATTAATTAGAGAAACTTACGGAAAACCTTATATGTTTCAACAACAAGATGGTTGTAAAAGTAGAGGAGTAGATTATATAACAATACCTGTAAGAGAACCCGATTATTATGAAAATACTTCATTAGAATTTGAAATAAATGGTGATGAAATGGGTGTTTCTTTTGATACTTGGTTAAATACTACAGTTGAAGAAATAAATGAACTTCATCCTGAATCTTATAAAGGTCAAAATGATTTATGGTGGGAAAGAAACTTTTATCCACATATTGAAACAATTGTAAACGATCTTTATGAAAGAGGGTTAATTGAAGCGGGTGAGTATATGATTAATATTGATTGGTAATTGATGAGTAAAATATTGGTATATGCTGACGGAGCTTATTCTTCTGCAAGAAATCAAGGAGGATGGGCATTTGTTGTTGTAAAAGACGAAATTAAAATTCATTCAGCATTTTTTCCTATAACAGGAGGAACTAATAATGTTGCTGAAATAATGGCTGCATTAGAAGCTTGTTTATGGTGTAAAAGTGTTGGATATACTGAAATAACTATGTTATGTGATTCTATGTATGTTATCGGTGCTATTAGTTTAGGTAATAAACGAAATAAAAACAAAGAACTATTAGCAGAATTGGATAAAGCTGTTGAAGGAATGAATATTACATGGTCCCATGTTAAAGGGCACGAAGGAAATAAATATAATGAACTTTGTGATGTACTCGCTGTAGAGGCATCACATTTTAAAGAAGATTAGAAAAAATGAGAGGAAGTGGGATTAGAACAATTGTAGAGGAAAGACCTAAGAACGTAGCAGTAATGGATGTATTTTCAAAATTGGTACAAGAAAGAATTATTTTTATTGATGGGGTTATTGATGAAGACTTAGCAAATGGCATTATTGCTCAAATGTTATACCTTGATTCATTAGACAAGGTAAAACCAATTAATATTTATATTAATACTTATGGTGGAAGTGTATATGATGGATTAGGTATATATGATATTGCTGAAAAAATTTCAGCTCCTATTAGAACTGTAGCTATGGGTAAATGTTGTTCTATGGGAGTTCCATTAGTACTTATGGGTACAGAACGTTGTGCTACTAAACGTACAAGATTTATGATTCATCAACCATCTGGTGGTGCTGATGGTCAAGTATCTGATATCAAAATTACACTTGAAGAAATGTTATTACTTAAGACAGAATTATATAATATTATTTCTGAAAGAACGGGACAAACTTACGAACAAGTTGAAAAAGATTGTGATCGTGACAAATGGATGAGTGCTGAAGAAGCACTAGCATACGGAATTATCACAAAAATTCTTTAATGAAAAAGTCTATTGAATATGTAACTTATATAAAGGATGATTTAACTATTTTGGTTGAACCATCTGGGTTATTTGTTTATGAATCAAGTGTATATCTTTATCATAAAGATTACTTTGCACTTTGTAATCAAAAATATTTCTCTAACCCTAGAGAAATTAATGGAGTAGTTGAATCTTTTTGGAAGACTCCACATATTCAAATTTGTTCGGAACTATTTGCGGCTCCTGAACAATGGCTAATAGATAATGGTTTTACAAGATATACCAAACCTAAAAAAGATGAGAAAGTTACAAACAATGTAAAGGTTAAAGGTAATGCCAAACAGAAAACTAAGTCTGATTAGCGATACCCTCGGTACATTATTAATAAAGCAAGTAGCTCATGAATTGAAAAATTTCAATTTATATATGAGTTTTGCTAATTATTTTAGTGTAGAAGGTGTTACTGATTTAGAAGAATATTATAGAAAACGTGCAGCTGAAGAAAAAAATCACCACCAATGGATAATGGATTATCTGTCAGAAGCTGATTATAAATTCACATATCCTGCTGTAGAACTAAACACTGAGAAATTTGAATCTTATGAAGTACCATTTTCACAAACTGTTGATAGAGAAATCTTGACTACACAACTGATTTATGCTATTTATGAAGCTGCGTTAGCTGAAAAAGATTTTATGACTGCTTCATGGTTATATGATAAATTGATCAAAGAACAAATTGAAGAAGAAAACGTTTCAAGAATGGCTAAAACCATTATTGAAGAAAAAGCCGATATCTACGTCCGTGCTGAGAAGATTCTTGAACTTTTAGATTAAATATGAACTATTTAGTATTAAATGAAGAAGAGGAACTACTCGATGTACTTAATTTTAATTCTGATAAAGAATTAAATGACTATAAAACTGCAAACCCTACTCACATTATTAAAGAAGAAAAAGATCTAATTATTGATGAAGATGACTTTTTTTACGATGATGATGATGAAGCAGTGTGGTAGAACAAGTAAAGTATGTTGAATTAGTAGCAGTTAGAGAGGGTACATATACAACATATGTTTTTAAAGATTTTAAATCTCATGAATATATTATGTGTGCAAAACCCCCTAACTGGCAAGTTCCAGAAATAAGTGTTGGGGATAAAGGCTTTGTTAATTATCAAGTTGTTGAGGCGGGTGATGAATATGTTACTCCGGAAGGAGAACGAATGGTTTATAAATACTCCAGTATTTATTTCTTGAATTTTGTAAATAAAACAGATGTTTTAAAAAATAAAGAAATAATATTGTAAGATATGAGTACATTGATAGAAGAAAAAATGAAAGAAGCGATTGGTAAAAAACAAGTAGACATTAATACGTTTATTTGGAAAGGTAATAAAGTTCTTGATGAACAGGGAAAATACAAACAAACCGAAAAGAAATTAACGGCTATGATTGAATATGAACTGAATGAATGTTATGACCATTGTAAAACTATGCTATTTAACAAGGATATTCAAAATCCTGGTAGATATGTAGTTTTAGAAACAATTGCAGACCAGAAAGATAAGTGTGGAGCTGAACTGTTTTTGAGATATGTTGATCAAAAAAATAATTTAAGTCGTTTTACACTATTAGGATCAATAAATGAATTCCTAAAAAACAACAAAGAAGCCTTTAAGAATTACAAACCTGTGGTAGGCGATGTATTTTCGGGTGTACCTAATGAATTTACAAAAATTCCATTGAGTATGATTATAGACGGATGTCTTGATCGATTAGGTACTTTTAATAAAAAACACATAACTAGAACATTCATCCTTAAACAAGGAATCTGGTTGACTCCCTCTGAATCTAAAGAACTTGCAGAATCTGAAGCTGGTGAAACTAGAGATCGATTAGAAGTTATTAGAGAACGTTTGAATATTAAAGACATTGAGAAATTGTATATTAACTCTAAAGGTTTGAACTATACACAAATGCGAGCAATGCTTAATATTAAACCTAATAAAAAATATATGGATCTAACAACTCATCAATTGGAAACTTTAAGATATAGAATCTTATTTAGCCTTGAAGAAACTGTTAAAGATCATATTTCAGCATGGGAAAAAAGAATGGAGGAAATCGAATCAGTAGCTGAGTTTAAAGGATTTAAATTATAAAAAATGGAAAGAGCAATTGTATTACCAGAAGCAACTAATAGTCATATTTATCCAAATCTTATTGAACCTGGACCTAATAAAATGATTATTGTATATCTTGATAATAACATGGTTGGATTTATTGAATATATAGATTGTGATTGGTCTTTAATAATTGGAACAGAATGGAAAGATTCTGATTCTAGTTTAGAAACTCTTATTAGAGATAATCCTCAATATACTTATAGACTAATTGAATCATGACAAGTAGAATCATAACTAAAGAGTTAGTGGATGATGTTCAAAAAGGAGAGTTCTACGGAATTCTCCTTATTTTGAATGAAAGCAATGACGTTATAGGATTTGTTTACCACTATGAAGAAAAAGAAGTTTGGGTTATTGAAACTGTAGATTTTTTATCTGATGATTTCGGTACATTTAATGAATTATGGGATTATTGGGAAGTTAGCCCAGATTTCGATGATTTTAAAATGATTGTGAGAGAATGATAAGTGAAGTGTATGATATCGAATGTTTAAGTAATTTATTTACTTATACAGGTTACTGTAGACAAACAAAAGATTATCATCAATTCGTAATTCATAGTTCTCGTAATGATTACATTGCTTTTATAGCACATCTTCGTCGTGAGAAAGATATGATAATGATTGGATTTAATAACGATAGTTATGATTATCCAATTCTTCATCATCTCATTAATCACTACGATGAGTATCAATTTTTAAGTGGTTATGAATTATCTCAAAAGATATATACAAAATCACAAGAAATAATTGCTACTCAATTTTCAGCTGTAGCTGAATGGAATAAACATATCAAACAAATTGATTTGTTTAAAATATGGCATTTTGATAATGTCGCCAAAGCAACTTCACTGAAAAATCTTGAAGTAGCTATGAATTTACCCTTAGTCGCCGATATGCCATTTGAACATACTGAATGGATTGATGCAAGTCAAATTGCAGCAGTTCTAGAGTATAATAAAAATGACGTGTATGCGACTAACGTATTTTTGGACATAACTCAAGGAGATACTGAACTTAGTAACTATAAAGGAAAAAATAAATTGTATCTAAGATATTTGATTAAACACAAATATGGAATTGATTGTATTAATTACAACGATATTAAATTAGGTACTGAATTAATTTTAAAACTTTATTGTGATAAATTTGGTTTCAATATGAAAGAAGTTCGAAAAGCTAGAAGTTACAGACCTCTAATTAAATTAGATGATTGTATTCCAGCTTGGTGTGACCTACGAACTAAACCTTTCTTAGGATTGGTTGAAAAGTTTCGATCAACACATATTCATGATGCTATTTTAAAAGGTGTATTTGCACATAGTGTCATATATAATCAAACAAAAATAGATTTTGGTGCAGGAGGAGCTCATGCTTCAATTAAAGCTGGAGTTTATAATGCAGATGATTATTATATGATACTTGATGTAGATGTTGATGCAATGTATCCAATGTTAGGTATTTCACAAAGAGTATTTCCTGAGCATTTAGGATCTGAATTTGTGGATATCTACGATGGAGAAATCGTTTCTAAACGTTTAGCTGAAAAGAAGAAACCGAAAAAGGAACGAGATTTTGTAATTGTTGAAGGATTTAAACTTGCTGCCAATGGAAGTTACGGTAAAACTAATTCTGAAGACAGTTGGTTATATGATCCGTTGTATACCTTAACAACGACCATTAGTGGTCAAATATTCATCTCAATGTGGATGGAGAAAGTATGTGAAAAATTTGATGATGTTACAATTATTCAAGTAAATACTGATGGTTGGACTATGCGTATTCCAAGAAAACATCATGAAGGTATTTTGCAGTTGTCTACTGAATTATGTGAATCTGTAGGATTAAGTTATGAAGCTAACTATTATAATAAAATGGTAATTAGAGATGTTAACAACTATTCTGCTAGATATATTGATGGAAAAATTAAAGCTAAAGGCGATTTTGAAATTGATAGAGAATTACATAAAGATCCATCAATGAAAGTTGTACGTATTGCATTAGAGAAGTATTTCTTTGATGGAATACCTGTAGAAACTACTATTAGAAGTCACACCAATATTTATGATTTTGGAATGAGATTAAGAACTAATAGAGATTCTACTGCACAGTATAAATATATTGATGAAGAAGCTCAACAAATAAAAGTAATGGATTTAAGTAGAACTACCCGATATTATATCTCCAATCACGGAGGATCATTAAGAAAGAATTTTAATAATGGTAAGATATCTGGAGTGAATATAGGATTTATAGTTACGATATTCAACACCTATGTTGAAAAACCTATGGGTGAATATGATATAAATTATGATTTCTATATACTTGAAGCCAAGAAAATTATTAATCAAATTGAATCAACTCAGTTATCATTATTCTAAATATATGTTAATTTAGTTGTATATGTCAAGATTTTTTTGTATCTTTGTGTAGATAAATTTTTAATCAACCAAGTACTTAAAAGTATGATAATAAATTTTTTAAATGACACTTGATAGAACCGAGCGTCAAAAAGAAGGAGTTAGAAAGTGGATGGCGAATGGCTGTAGAGGTAGTTGGATGTATTGTACCGGATTCGGGAAAACATTTAGTGCCATTATGGCTATCAAAGCATTTCTAACTAAAAACAAAGATCGAGTTATTGTGGTTGTTGTACCTACTGAACATTTAAAAATTCAGTGGATTCAAGAACTATCGAAACACAATCTTCTTTATGCAGTATCTGTTGAGATAATTAATACTGCTGCAAAAATAAAATCCGAAGTTGATTTTATTTTATTAGATGAATGTCATAGATATGCATCTGATACTTTTTATAATATATTTCAAAATAGACAACCGAAAATAGTATTAGGTTTGTCAGCAACTTTTAGTAGACTTGATGGTAGACACGAATTACTTGAGCGTTATTGCCCAGTATGTGATACAGTTACTGTTAAAGAAGCTATTGAAAACAAATGGTTATCCCCTTACGTTGAGTATAAGATAATTATTGAACCTGATGATATTGAAATATATAAAAAGGCAAATAGAGAATTCAATGAAGCGTTCGCTGTATTTGATTTCGACTTTAAGTTAGCTATGGATTGTATGACTAACATAATTGCCCGTAGAATATATGGAAAGAAAATGGGTATGGCTGTTGCAGAATTAGATGCAGTTGTTTTTACTTGGGGAAGAGCTTTACGTGCTCGTAAGAAATACGTAATGGAACATCCTAAGAAAATAGAAATTGCTCGTAAAATTTTAGCTGCCAGACCAAATGAAAAGGCAATTACGTTTTCGTCAACAATAGCACAAGCTGAAAAGATTGGTGGAGGATTTGTTGTCCATTCTGGTAACACTAAAAAGAAGAACAGAATAACAATGGAAGATTTCGCTAAACTATCAACAGGTGTTGTACATACTGCGAAAAGTTTGGATGAAGGTGCTGATGTTAAAGGTTTAAGTGTTGCAGTTGTATTATCTAATACATCCTCACAAACTCAGAAAACTCAACGAGTTGGAAGAGTTATACGGTATGAAGAAGGTAAGAAAGCTGAAATATTTACACTTGTTATCAAGGGAACTATGGAAGAGGGATGGTTTAGTACATCATCAGCAGGTAAAAGTTATATAGAAATAACTGAAGCTGAATTAGATGAAATACTAGACTTCAATGAGTCTGAAAATTTGGTTCATGAAGCCAAAGAAGTAGGTCAAATGTTTAGATTTTAGAATATGAATGGAATGTATATTTTAGACGGAAAAACACCTGTTAAATGTGATGATTTAACAGAGTGGTCGATACAGATGTCAACAATGAACAGAATAGTCGCAAAGACTGTTATTGGTTGTGCTGAAGTTTCAACAGTATTTTTAGCTATAGATCATCAATTTGGTGACGGTGTTCCGTTATTATTTGAAACAATGATCTTTGGTGGAGAATACGATATGTATCAAGATCGATATTCAACATGGGAAGAAGCCTTAATTGGTCATGACTGTGCTTGTGATATGATTAGATAAGTTTTTTATAAACCCACAACTTACCAAAAACCCATTATTACAATCCCTTAAAGGATATTACAGGAAAGGAAAGCGTAGTTTTAAACTACAATTAATGCAACAATTTGAACTTTCTTCGAAAGAAGAAATCAATATTTATATAAATAGCGGGTTAACACCTACAGAACTATTTATATTACGATTACTATTTTTAGCAATTGATGGTGACTCTAGCCAATTAATAAATTATTTGTCAAACGTTCAAGACGGAAAACAATTATTTAGACAGGTTTTAGTTTCACTAAAAGAGAAGAAAGTAATACTATCAACATTTAAAGTACCCTGTGAAGGAGAATCGTTGAACTATCAAAATATACCTTTTAATAAGAATTTTATTAAAATGTATGCTCGAGAATCTAATGAGATTGGAAAAGAGTTATTTGATGCTTACCCACCTTTTATCAATATTAATGGTAAAATGTGTAGCATTAAAAACTTTACCAAAGCTGGTTTGTACTCGTTTGATGAGTTTTGTTTATATTATTCGAAGGCGATAAAGGCTGCTGGAGTAACTCATGAAAGAGTTATGAATGCCCTTGAATATGGAAAAGAGCATAATTTAATTGCTTATTCTATCATTGAATACATCGCATCTCATAAATGGGTTGAGATTGAATATATAAGAGATAGTGGTAATGTGAATGGCTACAATAATTCAGAACTATTGTAATGGGTGTAGCTAAATTATATAAAAACGTAAAGAGGGGTCAACAAGGTAAAAATATTGGAATTTCAACTGGAATTCCTAAATTGGATAAAGTAATTTATGGAATCCAAAAGAAATATCTTTATACCATTGGGGCTGATACCTCGGGAGGTAAGACATCATTCGCGCTTGATGTCTTTATTTATAATCTTATTAAGAATGCAGGAAATACTCCCATTTCCATTTTATACTATTCTTTTGAAATGGCTGCCGATGTGCTATATGCCAAATTGTTATCGCGTCATATATGGGATGCATATGGAGAAATTGTAACCTATGAGGATATTTTATCTCTTACATCACCAATATCTGACCGTCACATGGAGCTTGTGCGCAGGTCCGAAGGATGGTTATTAGGATTAGAGAAACATCTTGTTATCTATGACAAAGCATTAACACCTAATGGAATTTATGTAACTTGTAGAAATTGGCTAAGTCAATTCGGCGAATTCATTCAAGTTGATGAACACACTGAGGACTATAAGGATAGTGATCCTAGTCGTTATAAGGTTGTTCTCATAGATCACGTTGGTCTTATAAGTGGTACTGACTCTAAAAAAGTTAGGATTGATACAGTAGTTGATACTATGATTTATTTAAGAAATAAATGTGGTTTAACTGGCGTATTTGTTCAACAATTAAATAGAGGTGCTAAGTCAATGGAGAGAAAAAACTCCGGTTATGAACTTATCCAATTGGATGATTTCAAAGACACTTCTGGAACTACTGATGGTTCTGAGGTTGTTATAGGTCTATACTTCCCTCATAGAGAAAAAATTGCTAGATGCGAGGGTTATCCAATACAAAACATACTAAAGAAACGCTTTAGGTTATGTCAGATTCTTAAGAATCGTTATGGACAGTCTGATGTTAATTTAGGATTAGGTTTTTATGGAGAAATAGGAATGTTTAGAGAATTACCTAAACCAGAGGAAATTGGCGATTATGAGCCATACTTAACGTTAAATCATAGTACACAGATAAATACGAAACCAGATGAAGAAATTGATGAAAAAAACGTATTTAAATTTTAAAAATGGCAGAATTAGGCGCAATCGTTGGAGGTAGTGGTTCAGGAAAATCAACCTCTCTTAGAAACTTAGACCCAACAAAAACATTTGTGATAAATGTAGCAAACAAACCCCTTCCGATCAGAGGGTTTAGAAAGAATTATAAAGCATTAACCCCAGCTCCTGATGGACGTGGTTATGTTGGAAATCTTTATAACACGTCAAGTGTTGAAAAAATCGGACAAATTTTAAAAGTGATAAACATGACAATGCCACACATTGAACAAGTTATTATTGACGATAGTCAATATTTAATGAGTTTTGAAGCGATGGATAGAGCCTCTGAAAAGGGGTTTGACAAGTTTACACAAATTGCTCAGCACTTTTATTCGGTATTAAAAGAAGGTATGAATATGAGGGATGATTTAAAAGTATTTATACTTACTCATTCTGAAAATATTGGTGATGCTTTGAATCCTAGTTTCAAGATTAAAACTATGGGTAAAATGATTGACAACATGATTACTGTTGAAGGTTTATTTACTTATGTAATTTTTACTTGTAATACTAAAGATGATGAAGGTAACATGCAGTATAAATTTATGACTCAAACAGATGGAACAACTACAGCCAAAACTCCTATGGGATGTTTTGATGAATTGTATATCGACAACGATTTACAACTTGTATTTGATAAAATCAACGAATATAATAACGCAGAGTAATGATCAAACAAATTGCAATAACATTTGATTTTAATACAGAGACTGAAGAAGTTACGAATATTAAAACCGTAGGTAGTGAAGTAAAAGCTAAAAAAACTACTACCACTAAGAAATTAAAAGAAGCTGTCGAAGAAATGGCAAGCGAGTCCTTAATCACCCTAGAATCTAATAAATTAGTATTCAATAATAAAGCTGTTGCCGATATGGAACTAGAATACGAACAGCGTATTGTGATTGAATATAAAAAATCAGGTAGAGTAATGTCCCCTATTATTCGTAAAGATGAAGAAGCTGGTAACAAAGTAACTAAATCTAATACGGTAACATATAAAGGTAAGGCAAATACAGTATTAGCTGAATTTGGTTCTGAATTTACTTTGGAACCATTATCCGAAGGTGTATGGAAATTAGTTTCCAAAACACCTAAAAAAGAAGTGAGCAACGAGCAATCGCCAACTCCTTCGTTCTCATTAGAGGACGTTATCTCACAAGCAGAGGCTACTGAGCCTGACTTGTTAGTTGAATCAGATGAAACTACCCAAATAGATGAATTCACATTTAAATTGTAATTATAATAAATAATGAGTGCATTTTCATTTAATACAACAGCAGGTGCTTCACAAAGTGCTGCAAAATCGAGATTAACAGGTAATGATATCTATACTGTAAAATTTGACGGTTGTGAAATCGTTGATATCAAAGGTGTTAAAGATCCATCTATGACGTATAAAGTTTTGAAATTGAAATTTTCTAACGAAGATGGAACTTTTGAACATACTATTTTTGAACCAAAGCAAGCGGATTTTAGCAGAACAGAGACTGAGTTCACTAAAGACGGTAAGACTGAAAAAATTCCACAAGCATCTGGAGTAGAAAATATGATGTTATTGTTTAAACATGCGATTGATGCTATTGCACCAAAAGTAGGTAAACAAATCGATGATGGTTCTAAAAACCTTGGAGCACCAGATTGGAATGGATTGAGACTTTTAGTTTCACAAATTCTTGATTCAGGTAAAGGTACTGAAACTAAAATCAAATTAATGATTAATAATAAAGGAGAAGCACAGTTTCCAGGATTCTTCTCAGGCGTGAGTAGAGAAGGTAAAGCGTATATCAGAAATAACTTCATGGGTGAAAAACTAGCGTTTAGTACTTATGAACTTACTCGTATTAATAACGCAGCTACCGCAAGACCAACTCCAATGGCTAATACGGCACGTACTAATACTCCAATTAATATAACAACAACCCAGAGCGATCCTTTAGATTTCTCATTTGAAATGCCAAATTTGTAAAAACTTTTGATTATCTTTGTGACTTAAACAATTAATACTATGTACGAATTAGATATAGCACCAAAGATAACTAAAGAACTTTTACTCACAAAATACTCCCAAGAAACGTTCATGGAACATTACTTGGGAGTATCTATTAAAAAAGGACTATTCAAGAGTCCACCCACTTTGAGGGTTGATCATACACCAACATGTAGCTTTTATAAGGATAAAAAAGGTACTCTATTTTTTAAAGACTTTGCTGGACCAAGTTTCGACTTTCTCGGCGCAGTAATGCATATTTTTCAATGTAATTATTATAAAGCTTTAAGAATTATTGCTAATGATTTTGGAATTATAAAAGTAGATAATATGCAAATGAATCCTCCACTTATACCATATTCAGGTTCAATCTTACAGGAAACTGAAAAGGCGAACATTCAAGTTGAAGTCAAGGACTTTAGCCGAAAAGAATTGGATTGGTGGAATTCATTTGGTGTATCAATCGTAACCCTTAAAAAGTATAAGGTGTTTTCTATAAAATCTGTTTTCTTAAATGGAGTTTATTTTTCATCTTCTACAGAATCTTGTCCTATTTATGGATATTATGGTGGAAATACTTCAGATGGTGATGAGTTGTGGCGATTATATATGCCAACTAAAAGAAACTATAGGTTTCTTAGCAATTGGAAATCAACGATGATTCAAGGTGCCAAACAACTATCAAAATCTGGAGATTTCATTGTAATAACTAAATCACTTAAAGACGTAATGGCTTTAGATGAATTTGGTATAACAGCAGTAGCCCCTAATAGTGAAAATATATTCTTAACTCAAGCTCAGTATGAAAAATTACAGCTTAAATTTAAAGATATTTATTTGTTATACGATAGGGATCTACCGGGTGTTAAAGCTGCCAATAAAATTAGGAAAGCCTTTCCAGGTGTAAAAGTACTCTTAGTTCCAAAAGTAAAAGACTTTACTGATTATGTCAAAAAGTATGGAACATTAAAAACATTTAATTTAATAGAAGAATGGCTAGAAAAAAGAAAGACGAATCTACCACTTGAGTAGAAGGAGAGGTGACGGTTGAAAAACCGAAGAAGAAAAGGAGTTCGGGTTATTCCAAACAAAAAGGTAATACTTACGAAAGACAAATTGTAAATGAGCTAAAAGAATTAACAGGTAATGAGAACATATGTACTGCACGAAGTGAATCTAAGAAATTAGATGATATGAAAATTGATATTTCAGATCCCGACAATGCTATTCCTTGTTATATTCAGACTAAGAAAACACAAAGTACCCCAAGCGTTAAGAAAATTAATGCAGAAGTTGGACTAAAGGATAAACCTTTGTGTATTATATGGAATATACAGGAAAAGAAAGAAGGAAATACAAATATTACTTCAAACGGTGAGTACGCTATTATTCCAAAAGAATTTTTTTATGAATTATTAAAAAGTCATAATGATAAAAGGTAAGCTTTACAAATTAGGTACAGTTGTAATATTCTGTACTAAAACTGATATAAATCCAGATCGTAAATGTTACGAAGGATTTATTATTAAAACAGAGGATTATTCAACTTTAGGATATTTTTCTACAGGTTGGAATAAAGAATCTTCTGAAGAATATATTGGTCAATTAAGTTTGAACAATGTGTTGATAGAAAAATAGATAAATTAAAAAATAAAATGAAGAATATGAATGTATATTTAGATATTGATGACGTTATTTTTGATTGGCATCGTGATTATGCTAAACGCTTTAATTGTGCGGTTCCTAGTAAATGGGATAAGACTAAGCGAATGGGTAAACGATTAAAAATTCTTTCTGATGAAAAGGATTTTTGGATGAATTTGACAATTAAAAACAAACCGAACTTTATCCCAAGAGGTTTCGTAAGTGCACGAGGTATTAATAAAGATTGGACGATAGCGTCCTTGAGGAAACATAATATACCCGGAAGAAGCAATGTACACCAAGTACACTGGGGTCAGAGTAAAGTGGAGTTGTTGAAGAGTTTAGATTGTGACTTATTTATTGATGATAAATATGAAACATTTAAAGAATGTAATAAGAGCGGAATTTTCTGTTTACTTATGGATGCTCCTCACAATCAACACATAAACACTGAATATCGAATCTATACATTAGATATCGAAACTATATTAAGTTTATGGCGCAAATTGCGGAAATAAAAATAATTCCAGGCACTTTTACATTAATTAAAATTAGTGATGAAGAATATTTCAGTGCTGAATATAAAGACTATATTTCTAATTCTAGACTATCATTGATAGACCCTAGTGAAGGAGGATCTATGGAGAATTATATTAACGGATATTCAGGTGGATTTTCAAGTTCTTATGAACTAGGATCTGCTGTTCATGCTAGTGTATTACAACCAGAATTTTATACGATTTCTAATTTAGCTAAACCAAGTGGTAAACTTGGCTTATTTACTGAGGAAGTATATAAATTTCGAAAAGAAGGATACAGTATTAAAGATTCAATGAAGTTAGCTTCTGTATCGGCGGATTATTATTCTAGTCAATTTACACAAACTAGAATCAGTACAGCTTTAAAAACTGCACTTCCTTTTTATATCAATCGTTTAAGAGCTAAAGAAATAATTGGAACACAAACATTATACTTATCTCAAGCAACGCAAGATAAACATGATTTATGTATGAATGGTATTGCAGCTAATCCTGCAATTAAAAAAGTATTATATCCTGAAGGATTATTACAAACTCCTGAAGTTTTTAATGAATATGCAATATTTGTAGAAGTTGATGTAACAGTTGACGGAATTACTAAACGAGCTAAATTAAAAGCCAAACTTGATAATTTTACAGTTAATCATGAAACTAAAGAACTTACACTAAATGATCTTAAAACAACAGGTAAACCAGTGAATTTCTTTATGGGAGGAAAATCTGTAAATGCAGAAGGAGATACTATTCAACACGAAGGATCTTTTCAAAAATTTCACTATTATAGACAAATGGCAATGTATGGTTGGTTAATGAGTTGCTTAATGCAATCATCAGGAATCGATTATCAATGTAAAATGAATATGGTAGTTGTTGAAACTATTCCTACATATAAATCTAAAGTAATTCCTGTTACAAATGGTCACATTAAACAAGGTCTTGCTGAATTCAAAAAATTATTAATATTAGTTACACATGGATAGACATTCAGTAGAATCTACTGTTATTACTTTAAATGGGTTAGTTTGTGATGATAAAAGAAGTGTTTACCATAAAGTTTTTTCATTAGGCAATTTTGAGTCTGGTGATATGAATGATAAGTTGATGCTAATTTCATTAGTTGCTTTAGCCTATAGAAAGATGAAAGAAAAAGATGTGGAAATGACACCTTTAAAACTGCTGATGAAACTTACAAGAGAAGAAAAGAGTAATTCTGGTTTTTATCAGTTCTTAGAAGCTCTTGCAATTCTTGTTGAAGATTTATCCTATGGGTGCACAAAGATTGACACTTGTGGTATGAAAACCTCACAAGAGATTATTAACAAAATTAAAGAAATTTTATCACAATGGCTTCCATTTTAGACCCAGACGTACCACAATTATTTGTATTAGAAGATTTTATAGAAATGCATAGAGAAAATAGTAGAGAAGAAGATGACGAAGAAAACAAAGTATCAATATGGGTTAAAACCGGAGATATTATTCGTGCGTCAATTGATGAAGAAAAATTTGAAAAACTAGAACCAGGTGTTTATACAGTTGATTATTCTAGAGAAGCAGGTTTATTTATAAAACAAATGGATGTAAAGTCTGATGAATTATTTGTATTTAGTGATTCAATTACAACAAAACTAATGGAAGAAATTAACATGTTTTGGGATAAAGCGGATCGTTATAAAGAAAACAAATTAATTCACAAACGTGGTATTCTTTTAGAAGGATATCCTGGAACTGGTAAAAGTTCAATCATTTCAATCTTATCGAAAGAAATTATGAACAGAGGTGGTGTTGTATTTAAAATTACAGGTTATCGTAATTTAGATCATTATGTAGAATTTCTACGTACATGTTTTAGAAAAGTACAACCAGATACTCCGGTTATAACAATTCTTGAAGATTTGGATCAGTATGAAGATGTTGAGATGGAATTATTAGATTTTTTAGATGGTAAAACCCATTTAGATCATCATGTTGTTATTGCAACAACAAATAATACTCAAGTAATTCCTGATACTTTCTTAAGACCAAGTCGTATAGACTTAAAAATAGAAATACCTTTACCTTGTGAAAACACACGTAAAGAATATTTTGAACATAAAAATGTTCCTAGTGCTGATATTGCCGAGCTTGTAGAAAAGTCGGATAAGTTTTCATTAGCTGATCTGAAAGAATTATATATTAGTATATATCTATTGGATTACTCTGTGGATGAAGCAATTGCAAAAATTGATTCTCCGAGAGATAAAAAAAGTTATATGGAATCTCCTATACACAAAACAGTATTGGGAATTTAACATTTTTTAACAAGGTGTATAGCTTTTATTCCAAATAAAAGCATTATCTTTGTATTGTAATTAGATGAGGAAAACGCATAGATGAAAATTAAATTATTACAAAAAATGTAAAAGGACTTATGAAAACAGTAGAAGTACAAGGGTACAACAAACAAGCAGCTTTAGAAGCAACAGGATTAGACGTGAAATTAGAAATGTTGAAAAACGCTACACAAGCATGGAAAAAAGAAGGATCTCCAGTAAATACAAAAGATCTTAATCGTTTCATGGCTGATTATATCAAGAAAAATAAAGCAGTTGGTGCTTATTTAGTAGTTGATGCAGCGTCTGATGATACTCGTTTACGTCCATATAGTGTGATTAATGAAACAACTATTGGAAAACGTAAAACTATCACAGTATACCAAATCAAAGAAGCTGAACTAGCAGTTAAATTTCATACTGAAAAGAAAACAGTAATTGATCCAGAAACAAAAGAAGAAAAAGAAGTAGAATTCCAATCTCCTTATCGTAAAGAAACAATTACAGTAGAATTCAAAAATGAGGATGGTGAATTAGAAACCAAAACTAAAGAAGTTGAAATTCCTGAAGTTAAAGTTATCGCTACCGGTGCTGTTGAAGCTCGTGCTGATAAAAAAGATTTAGCTCTTAAAATCATGAAAGAGTTGATCGAAGCAAACAAAAAAGACTACGTTATTGAAATCGTAAAAGAAGTAACTGACGGTCAAAAATATGCAGGTTATGGACAATATACTCCATCAAAATCTGCAAAATTAGGTAAATTCTTGTTTTTCGTACAAGAGTAATCACTAGGGAATTAGCAACCCAGTCTTTAGACAAATAGCTAATATTTTTAAAAGGTCGATAGATTAATTTCTATCGGCCTTTTTCATTTTATAAACATAACGGCGTAACAGCACATACAAAAAATAAATGGATAAAAAGAAAGTAGTAAAAAGCGATGCTTCAGTAGATGCCGCATTTGATGGAAGAACACTGATTTCAGTTGATAGAGATAATTCGCAATCAATTAAGATTGGTTCAGAAACAGTTGGCAAGATATCTGGATATAAGTTTAAGATCTTAGTTCGTAATAAACCAGCCATTGAAGGTGAATTTACCCGCGAAGAAGTTGACTTAATGTACAGATTGTATTCTGCCGAAGGATCAAATTTAACTCAACGCACAATATCAAGATATTTCCCGAACTATACATTTCAGGATTTCAAAAAGATATTAAAAGCCTTTGGTGTTACCAAAGCCGCTTCTCCTATAGCACCGCATGTTATTGAGGAGAAATCAACAGATGAGTTAATCACATTAACTCTACAAAACAAAGAAAACGATTTTCTAAGAAAATTAGAACAAGATAGAACTCGGTTAACTGAAACCAAACTAAGAGAAATGACTGGTAAGTATTATGACTTGAAACAACAAGTCGCAAACTTTTCAGAATTTATTAGTTCATTAAACATCACTGGAACAGCTGTAGTAAATACTCCACTAGTAAAAAATGATGTTACACTTATGGTATATCTAAGTGATATGCATATTGGTGCCGAAGTTTCAGATTATTCTATATATGGAAACCGTTTTGATTATGATGTAGCAACAGAACGCTTATTCAAAATCTATGAAAAAGCACGTTCATTAGCATTAGTAACCGGAGCTACAAATATAATTGTTTGTAATAATGGTGATGCCTTAGATGGTTATAATGCTGAAACAACTCGTGGAGGTCATACTTTACCTCAAAATATGAATAATAAAGATCAATTTAAGAATTATGTAAAAATGATGACTAAATTTTTCTCTAATCTTTCTTCTTGTGGTCAATTCTCTAACATTAAATATGTTAGTGTTGAAGGTGGAAACCATGATGGAGATTTTGGATTTGTTGCAAATAAAGCTTTAGAAGCTGTATTAGAAGTAATCAATCCTAATATTGAAGTTGAAATTTTTGAAAAATATATTCAACACTTTACAGTTGGTAATCATACTTTTGTATTATGTCATGGTAAAGATGCAAAGGATGTATTTAGAAATATGCCACTTGTAATCAACGATAAGACCGAAAATCAAATCAGAGAATACTTGGATTATAATGAAATTACTGGTAAAAATGTTCACTTTATAAAAGGTGATTTACATCAATCTGCAACTACTTATGCTAAAAAGTTCAGATATAAAGCAGTAGCTTCATTCTTTGGTTCTAGTGAATGGATTCATAAAAACTTTGGTAATACACCAGCAGCTTGTGATTTCGATATTGTAGATGGTGATAGTATTTTAGAAACTCGTTTAGTATTAAGTTAATATGGAAGAAGAAAAAATATATCAACCTCATGAATTGTATTTTTCAATTTATAAAGATCCAGAAGAAGATTCATCTGATTATTGGGCTGTAGGTTGGACAGTTTGTTTTACTACAATTGAATGGTTTAATGAAGAACACTGTCAATCTGATGATTTAGGTGGACATAATGTAAATAACGAAGCTTTAATTAAAGCTGGATTATGTGATACTGAATTATTAGAATCAGTATTTGAAGTAGAAATAGGTGATACAAAAGAAGAAATTCATCAAAATTTATTAGATGCTGGATTTATTTTTAATGTCGAATTTGATAATTTTATGAATCAATACAGTTAATATGAAAAGACTTCCTAGTGATTTTACAAAAGAATTATGGGGAAAGCAAATGTTAGAAGATTTCAGGCCTGCTTCGGCAGAACCTGAAATCGAAGACATTTACAAACATAATTATATGGTAGTGTCTAATATGAGAATGAAAACTCTTAAAAAGACTATACCATTTTCTAAATGTGCAACAGATGGATTGATTGAATTTTCTTATGGAGGTAAAACTTTTATGGGAATTCAAGAAGTTAAGTTTAAAAAAGCTTATACAGATTGGCAATTAAAACAACAATTAGTTCAAGCTTTAATGTATGAATGGATGTTTGAACAAGCCGAAGTTGAATATAAACTTAGTGTTTTTATATTAAATAGCGAATCATATTTTGCTTATGTGTATAATGATGAAATTCAACAACTTAAAAAAACTTTGTGGTCAATTTTTCCTGAAATAACCGAAACTCCTTGTAAAGCCTATAAAAATAAGCTTATTCAGGATGTTATCCGAAAGAAAGTTATTCCAATTAATAAATCACAAATTACAGATAATTATTCAATGCACGGAACAATCCGTGATATATGTAAACACTGTTTATAATGAAGTATTATTTAATTAAAGAAACAACGTGGTTTTACGATCCCCACGGTACTCCAGATTTTGGAGGAGAAACAAAAGAAGTTATTGAGGATGATGAAGAATCAGGTATAACAATTGATGGAACATATATTAGTGGATATCGTTATAATGATTATTTGGATTGTAAAGATGAAGAAATGGATTTATATTTTGATGATGATGATGAAACTGATTTTGAATATTATCTTAAACCTGATGATTATGACAAAGTTATGAAACTATCTGGTCAAGATGGTTATAATTGTGAAGAAACTGATTTTGAAATTAAAGAAATCTCCGAAGAACAATATAATAGATACAAAGAAATTATCAATGAATACAGTAAAATATAATGGATATTAGTGTATCGGAATTGTTGAAAGGAAAAGCAACAATTATAAAAAATAAAGAATTTTTCCAAACTAAAAATTATGCAGAGCCTTTTTTGGAAAGAATGTCTGCATTTACAGATGATTTTCGTATTCAGGTTAAAATGCCTGATCAAATGACAGGTAGCAAAGATGCAACTGATTTAACTTATAATAGAGTTCTTATTCAAGCAGTGATGCCGAGAGAACATTCAATTGATGACCATGATGAAGTTATCGGTTTTTTATATGGTATTGATGTTAAGAAACCTGTTGCTAAAATATATAGAGGGTATTTAAACCAAGCATGTACTAACTTGACAGTATTCAATCCTCAGTGGATGGATGTGCAAGAAATGACTCCTGGTGATCCCTTAAATTACAATGCTGTTAAACAATTGATGGAACAAACCAACGATTTTCAAACAACATTAAAGAAATTAAAAGCCACAACTATTAGTAGAAATTTGAGAAAACAATACTTAGGTGAGTGGGTTGACTATTCAATGCGTGAAAGTCAAGACTATGGATATGGTAAAGTAAAAATTGCAGTATCCACCCCGATTGATGCTTATAAGCAATTATTCATTGATCAAGACAGTGCTTATTACATTCCAGAAGGAGTAGATCCGAATATGTTTGATGTATATAATGCATTTACTCAAATTATTACCGATGATAAAAAGGATATTGTTAATAAATTCGAAAAGTCAATTATAATAGGAAAAATGCTTGGAGTTGTATCCTAATCATTATATTTTATAGTTTTTACATAATATAGTTTTTTCATAAAATTATTTTATTATTTTTGTATAAACTAAAAAATTATAAAATATGGGTAAAACATTAACAACACAAGAATTTATTGAGAAAGCAAAATTAGTTCATAATGAAAAATACGATTATTCTAAAGTTGATTATAAAAAATCATCTAAGAAAGTAATAATTGTATGTAAAGAACATGGTGAATTTGAACAAACTCCGAATATTCATTTAGATAATCATGGGTGTCCAGCTTGTTCTAAATTAAAAAAGCGAAACGATATTTCAAAAATTCCAAATATAAAATTATCTAATTATATTGTTTCAAATCCGATTGAACTTTCAGGAAAATTAGAAATAATAGGATCTATTTATTTATTTATAAATCCTATAAATAATAAAAAATATATTGGAAAAACAATTATGAAATTAAGTAGTAGATTTTCTGCACATTTAAATAAATCAAAACATTCTGATTACTATTTTTATAGATCCATCCGTAAATATGGATGAAATGTATTTGAAAAACATGTATTATATCAAACAGAAATAGTTGATAACAATAAAGAAAATAAAAAATTAATAGATTCTATTATTTGTGGAAAAGAAATAGAATTTATTAATTTATTTGAATCAAATAATCCTAAATTTGGATATAATGAAACAAATGGAGGTGAAGGAACAGCTGGATGTAAATTTTCTAATAAAGTTAAAGAAAAAATGAGTAATGCTAGAAAAGGTAAAGGAAATTCAATGTATGGAAAAACATTAGATAAAAATCCTAGATCTATTCCAATTTTACAATTAGATTCTAATAATAATATAATAAAAAGATGGAGCTGTGCTGTTGAAATACATCAAGAATTAGGATACTCTATTAGTAGAATTAGAGATTGTTACAATAATAAATGTGAGATATATAAAAAATATAAATGGATAAAAGAAGAAAATTATGGAAAATAAAATAAGATGTCCAAAATGTAGTTCAGATAAATTAACAGCAAACAAGAAAGGATTTAGTGGAGGAAAAGCTGTAATAGGTGGATTATTAACTGGTGGTATTGGATTAACTGCTGGTTTTATTGGTAGTAATAAGATACAAATAACATGTATAAATTGTGGTCATATGTTTAAACCTGGACAAGGTATTTCTGAAAATGAATTAACTGATGAAGAAATATTATCATCTAATTCATCTAATCAAGGATGTATGTATACTATGATTGGTATATTTGCATTAATTGTATTTATAACAATATTATTTTTATAAAATATGGAACCAGAAGAATTAAAAACAGTTGATATTACAGTAATGTTGACAATGAGTGTAGAAGTACCTATTGATACAACTGATGATATATTAAGAGAAGAAACTATGACTATATTAACTAGAGATTTACGTCATACAGATTTTGAAATTGAAGAAATATTAATTGAAGATTAATGAAAGTAATTAAAGTAATTTATAATAATGAGTGTGAATTCATTATGAAAATTGTTGCTGAAGTAACTGAACCTCATATCTTAGAGGAATATAACATCAGTTATCGTCAAGATAGAAAAAAAGCTCGTGAAATAATGGAAAGACACGGAACAAAAAAACTTCCGTTAATAGTATTGGAGGATGAGAATCTTGAAGAATACACTGCTATTTGGAGTGAACAAAACCCAGATTGGAAAGTAGAATTAATTAAGAAAATGAGTGATGAGTAAATATAGAATATATGTAGACAATAATAATTTAGATAAAACGATTGAAATAGAAGCACATGATGTATATGCACATTATCAAGCAGGTATAAACTTACTTAGAGATAAGAATAATAATACAATTGCATCTATTCCACTAGGTTTAATTATTACTAAAATTGACTAAATGAAAGTAAACGTAATAAATAAAAGTACAAATAAACTTCCTGAATATGCTAAACCAGGTGATGCTGGTATGGATTTAAGAGCTGATTTCTCACGAGGAATTAGTGATGAATATATGTATGGTGCTGTTTATGATGAAGTAAGAGAAGTTGTATTAGTATACCCAGGTGGTAGATACTTAGTTCCTACTGGTCTATTTACTTCATTTCCACCAGGATATGAATTTCAAGTTAGACCTAGAAGTGGATTAGCTCTTAAAGAAGGTATAACTGTTCTAAATACTCCAGGAACAATAGATGCAGGTTATCGTAACGAATGGGGAGTAATCCTTATGAATTTAGGTGATGATGTATTTGAAATTCAACATGGTGATAGAATTGCACAAGGTGTACTTGGGAAAGTATGTTTGTGTGAATGGAATGAAGTTGAAACATTGGATGAATCAGATAGAGGAAAAACAGGATTTGGAGCAAGTGGGGTAAAATAATGAGTAAACTACAAACAATGAAAATTTTGGATGTCCAATGGGGTACTCCAAAAATGCCTGATGATGTTAGGAGATTCTTTTTTGATTATTATGACAATATTGGTAATGATGTATGGGTTGATTATACCGTTGGAGATTCATCAGAATATGAATATAAAGAAGATGAAGATGGAAATGAAATCTGTGATATTAGCGAACTTAGTATTTTAGATAACTGGTTATGCTCTGAATGTGAGTTAGAACTAGGAGAAGAACTATTATTAAAACATTGGTGGTAATGAAAATTAGAGTAACATACGATCAAATATTTTATACAGAAGAACTAGGAATTATCAGTGATGATATGGAAGTTATTCAAGAAGCTATTAGAGATAGACTTTTTGAAGATGCAGATGAAGTAGTTTCGTTTTTACAATTGGAAAAATTAGAAGATGATAGTAAGTAAAATACATTTAGTAACAAGAAATGCAAGGGATAAAGTTCAAGTTGTAGTTGCTGAATTAGAACAAAATGGTAATAGCTTTACTATTAAAAGGTCAACCGGACAATATCAAGGTAAAATGACAGAACAACCAGAAGTTACTATTGAAAGAGGTAAAGCTAAGAGGTCTGTTATTGAACAAGCTAATTTAGAGTTTAACAGTAAAATCAATAAATATCTTGATAAAGGATATAAACGATTAGACAGTTTAACAACTAAAAAGTTTGAGGAATTATCTGAGTCCGAAATCAATGATATTGTTCCAACACTTCGTTCTGATACTAATGGTAATCTTAAACCAATGCTTGCTAAAAAATCAGAAGACTGTCAAAATTCTGTGTTTAATAAACCACTTTATTGTTCAAGAAAACTTGATGGAGTAAGGTGTATGATTAAAATCAAATGGGATGAAGAACTTCAAAAAGTAGTTACAGTTTCAAGAGGTGGTAAAGACTATGATATAGCTGCTAGTAAAATTATGGCTCAACTTGAATCATTTTTAAAAGAACATCCAACTTATGTATTTGATGGTGAATTATATCATCATGGAACACATTTACAAACTATATCAGGTGTTGCTCGACTTAAAACTTGGGAAGATCGTTGTGATATGTTAGAATTTTGGATTTATGATTTAGCTATTCCTGATATGATATTTACGGATAGACTTTCAATTTTAGAAGAATTTGCATTTGAATGTGAAAAACCTGAATTTGATAAAATTAAAGTAATTGAACATGTTTTAAGTTCTAGTTGGGATGATATTCAACGATTACATGATCGTTGGGTACTTGAAGGATTTGAAGGATTAGTTGCGCGTAAGCCTGATAAAATGTATGAATTTGGTAAACGTGGTTCAACTATGATTAAAGTTAAACAATATAAAGATGATGAATTTTTAATTGTTGATTATCAAGATGGATTGAGACCAGAAGACTTCTGTTTTATTTGTGAAACTAAAGATGGTAAACCGTTTGCTGCGAAGCCAATTGGTGATAGAGAGTTGAAAGCTTGGTATTTAGAAAATATTAATGATATTATTGGACATAAAGGTAAAGTTAAATACTTTAACTATTCTATTGATGGAATTCCTATCCAAACTATATTTCAAGCTGTTAGATATGATGAGGATATTGATAAAAAATAAACGATGCGAAAACTAATTAAATTCGGAGCCGATTGGTGTGTTCCATGTAAAACTGTCGATAAAATTCTTATCGAATTGAGAAAAGAAACTGATATTGTTATTGAACACATCGACATTGATGAAGACGATAATAATCTAGTAGGATATTACAATGTACGTAATATTCCAACAATCATCTATTTTGTAGATGATCAACAAGTGGGTAAAACTGTAGGTTCAGTATCTAAAGAAAAGATACTAGAATCTTTTAATGTTTAAAAAATAAAATTATGTATGCATTATATAAAGTAGAAGTGTGGATTAAAGCTGATTTAGAATCAAGAACTCCATTAGCTGAAATACTGCAACAAGCTGAAAATATTCCATCTGGTCAAGTTAACTTTATCGAAGATGAAAATTACAAAACAGCAACAGAGAAATTCATCACCCCAGTAGAGGGTGGTGAAGCTACTCTAAAAATATTCTCTGATAAAGGAGAAGAGTTATACACAAATGAAAAACGATAAAAGTAATTTAAAAAATAAAATATTATCCGATTTTAAAAAATTTATAAAAAATTCATCTTTTCATAAAATGAATTTTAATAATAAAATGGTTAATAAGAAAGTATCTGAATATATATATTTATATTTTAGTGATATAATTATAAAAAATGATTATGTATTAATTTGGAGTGATAATACATCACTACTTTCTGCAAAATCATTAGGAATTAAAGGATATTCGAATAAATATAAAAATTTTACTTATAGAGTAATAAATAAAATCAATTAAAATGGCTACAACAGTAAAACAATGTAACTGCACAGGACCTGCTGCAGAATTTCAAGACAAAACTTATGGTAAAGGAATGCGTTTGCATAACGAAAAACTTGTAGGTAAAGGTGCTAAATGCACTGTGTGTGGAACAATTAAAAAATAGTAATGATAGTTGATAATTTTGAACAAATTAAACAACTTTTAACTTTCAAATCTGAGGATGAGTTTTATCATCTTCAGATTCTGAAAAGAAAGAAAGATTGTCCAGAGCATGAACGAGCTCGTAATAACAATGCTCGTTGTGTTAAGACCTACTATATAAAAAATATTGAGTATTTAGAGTCGAAGAAATCCGAAATTATTGGATTGTGTGAAATGTTTAATGCTCGTGCATACATAAATCTTAATACCAAAAGCTTTGAGAAAGCGGCTTTACAATTAACTAAAGAAACAGTTAATCGAATTATATTCAAACAATATGAGCATGTATATCGTGCTTATGAAACTGTAGTAGGTGCTAAAGAATCTAATGTTGGTGATAAACGATGGATTATTGATGTTGATGAAAAAAATATGGAACTTGTATCTAAAACAATTTATGAAATTACTAAATGTCAATCTAATCGACCTAAAATAGGTGAAAGTACAAGTGGAATTCCAGTATATCAAAATACAATTGCTTTAATTCCAACTGTAAATGGATATCATATTATAACACACCCGTTTAATCTTAAACAGATTGAACCTTTTAAAGCGTTACATCCTTTTGATATTCAAAAGAATAATCCAACGCTTTTATATTTTAATAAAAAAGAAGAATAATGAAAAAAATAATAATTGGAGATATCCATGGAAGAACTAACTGGAAACAGATAGTTGAGAAAGAAAAGGATGCTGATGAGTTTATCTTCATGGGAGATTATTTTGATCCTTATGATTGGACTATATCACTTGTTGATATGGTTCGTAATTTTAACGATATTCTTGAATTTAAAATAGCCAATCCAACTAAAGTAATAATGCTTATAGGAAATCATGATTTAGCTGCATTTGAAAGTTTTGCTAATAAATGTAGATATGTTGATGGAACTTATGAAAATATGGCTCCAGTTCTTTATAATGCAATTAAGACAGGAGTTATTAAATTATGTCACTTTATTGATGATAATATAGTATGTTCTCATGCAGGATTTACTAAAACTTGGCTAGATGAATCTGAACTTTCTTTTGATGAAGATGGTTTAAATGAGGATTTTAGAAAACATGTTGAAGATAAAACGTGTCTTGATAAATATGATTTTATTTGTAAAGAATTTTGTCAAGACGGTTCTGGTGATGATTTATGGCAGGGACCTTTATGGGTTCGTCCTGTAAGTTTATTACAAGATATGATTGATGGTTATATCCAAGTAGTAGGACACACTAGAATTAGAAAGAATTCACCACAAGAAGTTGAAAATCTGTTATTAGCAGATTGTTTAGAACACGATGAATATTACAGTTATGAAAATAATAAATTTAAATACAATAAGATATGAAAGAAATAGTAGATAATTATTTAGCACTTAAAAGTGCAGCAACTAAGCATATGATGAAATATGTTATGGATAAAAGTATTCCATTAAGTGAAAGGTGGTATGAATTCGTAAGATCTGGTTTAGGTGAAGATGATTACTACTACTTTGATTCACATTTTGTGGATGTATCCGTTTATTATAACGATGCTGATAAATACAGCGTTAGCAGTGTTGAAGATTTAGTTACAAGATTAGCTAATCAAGGTATTGATGAAACTATCATAGATAATGTAAAAGAAGAAATGCTAAATGCATTTAAAAAATCATATACATACAATTGGTAATGCAAGAACAAGAACAAGAATTTGCAGAGAACTTAGACGATAAGTTCTCTGAAGAATTAATCCAGGCGAAAGAAGATCAAATGTTATTTAACGAGATCATGCAATCCGGATTATTATACTCTAGAGCTGGAAGAGATGCACTAGGTGTAAGACTACAACCTCAAAGACGTGAGTCCTCAAAGGTTCGTAGAAATGAGAAATGTCCATGTAATAGTGGATTGAAGTACAAAAAATGTTGCGGCTTAAATTAGAATATTATGGCAAATTTATGCAGTAACATAATTAACGTAACATATTTTGATGAAACTGAGGAATTAAAATTAAAGACATCAAGATTATTACACGAAGAATTACAAGAAAATTTTAGTAGTTTATATCCAGAATACTGTAATGCAGAAGATTGTGAAGATGAATACGAAATTGAATGTTATTTTGAAGTTGGTAGTAAATGGGTAGCTCCTTTACAATTCTTTCATCATTTATGTAACAAATATAATGTAGACATTATAGGAGTTGCATACGAATTTGGTGGAGGTTATGTAGAATCATTTGAATTACATAATCAATTAGTAGAAGTAGAAGAACATGGTCAACATGTAATAACTTTTGTAGACGTTGATGAAGATGCAGAGATTGAAACTATTGAAGTTTTACCTAATGCTCAAGATGATGAGATTTTAGACAAAGAATGTCCTAAAATTATAGAAGATGATGATTTTGAATTAAATTGTAAAACAATTTTAGGTGATGGTGAAACATACTATTAATGCAAAGATAGTAGCTGATTCTATTAACTCACAAGGCAATAGAATCACTACTTTCGTGTTAACTTACCCGAGAATTATTCATGCTGAGATGATGACTCACAGAGTATTCTCAAGGAATGCAGCTTCTAGTAGAGCTATTCCTTTTAATAAAATGGTTAAATCTGTAGAAGATGATCCATTTATTCCAATTGCTTGGCAAAAGGATCATAAAGGAATGCAGGGAACTAAATATATTGTTGATCCTATTGAAATTAAAAATTGTATTAAACAATGGTTATTTGCAAGAGATGAAGCAGTAAATCATAGTGAAAATTTACATGGAGATTATTACATATATGATGGAACAGATATACCTCTTCAAATGGGAGTAACTAAACAACTTTGTAATCGTTTACTTGAACCTTATCAATGGTATACTTGTTTAGTAACTACTACTGAACTTGAAAACTTTTATAAGTTAAGATGTCCTCAGTATTATAATATTACTACAGGAACATATTTTAAATCTAGAAAAGATTGGATTAAATTTTATTTAGAAAATGGTGGAGTTAATACTAATTTAAGTATATATAATACAGAATATTGGCAATCTATTAATTATTCACAAGCAGAAATACATATCCAAGCATTAGCTGAAGCTATGTGGGATGTCCAGAACGAATCTAAGCCTAGTTTATTGGAAGCAGGTGAATGGCATATTCCTTTTGGTGATAAAATATTTTCAGAAGATAAAATTGAAGATTTTCTTAGAACTCAAGATGTTCAATGGGTTACAGCAGAAGGTCATGATGCAGAATTAGAAAAAATTGCATTAAAAATAGCAACTGCTCGTGCAGCTCGTCTATCTTATATGACATTTGATGGAGAAATTGATTATAACAAAGATATTCAACTTCATGATATGTTACTTAATAGTAAACATATGTCACCATTTGAACATTGTGCTCGTGTAATGACTGAGGAAGAATATCATTTATTTATTAGAGGTAAAACTAAAGAAGATGAATCCGATAATCCTAAATCAATCTATGGTTGGTGTAATAATTTTAAAGGATTTATTCAATATCGTTATTTATTAGAACATGGAACAGGAACAAGCGAAACGTTATAATGAAGGAAAACCTCAATGGTCATTAGTTCATTATAAAAGTTTAGAACCAATGGTTAGAGTTTTAGAATTTGGATGTGAAAAATATGATAGGGATAACTGGAAAAAAGGTATGCCTACTAATAAAATTTTAGAATCTATGCAACGACACTTAGCTGCTTTGATGGATGGTGAACAATTTGATTCTGAGACAGGAATATCTCATATGGGTCACATTCAATGTAACGCAATGTTTTATAATTATCATACAAAGAATGGCGAAATCGAAAGCAAAATTTAAATTAAATGGTGGGAATCCTGTATTATTGTGCTCTAAATGTAGTACGATTATAAAGTATTCTCATCATTTTACAGAAGATGAAACTAAAGCTGCAAGTGGGGAAATTAAAATACCTGCGCAGTTTTGTGATAAATGTGAGGAGAAAATGAAAATCTATGGAGATGAATAGTGTTGTTGAAAAGTAAATTATTAAATAGGGGAACTCATGGCGAAAGCTGTGGGTTCCCCTATTTTTTTTTAATTTATGATATTTATTCCAAAAATTATTATTACTTTTGTGAGTTAAACTAAAACACTTTTATTATGCCTAATGAATTAAACCAATTTGCAACATTCAAACCTATAGAAATAGCTAATGACTCTCGAGCACAAGAAGCTAGACAATATTATCAAGATAATGGACTTGTTCCAGACAATCCTTTTATGACTAAATTTTTAGATCAAGCTACTACTACACAATCAATTCCTAATATCTCTACACCTAGTAAAGATACCGATATAGCTGCGTTATTAGTTAATAAATTAACTAAAGTTCCAATGTCTACTCCTGAAAAAGCATTAAATGATATTAATGTTAATGCTTCTGTTTTTACACCAAAAGTATCTGTTTCTCAAAAAGCTAAAGAAGCAATTAAATTCTTTATGGGTAAAGGTTATACTAAAGAAGTAGCTTCTGGTATTACTGGTAATCTATATGCAGAATCAGGTTTAAATCATATGCGACCTCAAAATAATGGCGGTCCAGGATTTGGTTTAGCTCAATGAGAAGGACCAAGACAAGCGGATTTTAAACGCATTATGGGTAAAGATGTACATTCATCTACAGCACAAGATCAATTAGAGTTTATTAATTGAGAATTAAATAATACACAAAAGCATGCAAAAGCAGCTATATTACAAGCTAAATCTCCAGCAGAAGCAGCTTATGCATTTGCTAATAAATATGAACGTATGAAGAAATATAATAAAGAACGTGAATCTTACGCTAATACTTTTTACACAACTAAATAAAACAAGAAAATCCCCTAGCCTTAACGGTTAGGGGATTTTTTTTTACTTTCTATCAACAGTTGGTAAGATTTCCATCATATTTCAATTACCTCTTAAAAACGTAACTAAATCAGATTTACCTGCAAGTACACTCTTAAAATCGGTCATAGTATTAGTCATAATTGAAGCAAAAGCTGGTTCTCAACTTAATGCTCCAAATACACCACCAAATGGATCAAACTCCCCAAAACTCTTCATACCTACTTTAGTAGCTAGTTGTTCGTATTGAGACATTTCTTTCATTGGTTTCATACCATCTTCTCCTTTAGACATTAATATATGTCCTAATCAAATCATCATCATAGCGATTAATAAATCATGTAACGCAACTTTAGCATTAGCTAATCTTTGAGGATCAGTATTCTTTAAATCACCAGTAGCAAGAGCTCTAATAGTTAAACCTAATGAATACATTAAACCTTCACTAGGAGAACCAATTCAAGCATTAGCAGGAATAATAGGATCTTTAGAACCTAATTGATCTTTAGTTACTTCTTGCATTTCATAATTACCTTGTTCATCAATTACAGGTTTACCATTTTCATCAGTAGTCATTTTTTGATAATATAGAATTTTATTTCCATTATCATCAATTGTAAACTTTTGACCCATATAACCTCTAGGAGATTTTTGATCAGGTTTACCAAAATAATATTTAACTTTAGATGGTCAGAATGTTAAGAATTGTCCAAAAATAATACCCATTGCAGTATGTTTAATCAAAGGTGACATATCTTGATCATAAAATCCATAAGCCATATCAGAAAAATTCTTAATACTACCACGTTCTTTAGATGTGTATGCTGATGGAATATTATCTTTTTCAGTTAAAAGTTTTTCACCAAACGAAGAATTCTCACCATTAAACTCGTCAATTATAGTTAAATACAAACTACGTTGTTTATTGTATAATTCATCAGATGCATTATATTGATATCCATTAGCTTCGCGATTTTTAAAATAATGAGCATATCTTTTATCTTTAGAAGGATCATATTGTAGTTGTCCTTCTGAATTTAAACTATGTGCATCATAACAACCATCATGAATCATTTTTGCAAATAATAAGGATAGTCGATTTACATAATCTGGTGCAGTATTGAATCAATACATATTTTCACCCAAGAAGTTAAATCCGAATTTATCAACTTTCTTTCTATCAACAATGTGATTTAAATCTTGATTAGCAAAACGCATTTCTAAGTTGATAGCTTCATTTAAGGCATATGTTTCTTTATTAGGATCTAATACTAATTTATAAGCTTTTGCAAGATGATCTCCATTAAAACTATCATCTCCATAAATTTTACTTCATGCATAAGATGTATTCTTAACTGTTCCAACAAGTAACTCTTTAATTAATAATGCAGGTCTTAATGAAATTGCCATTAAACTCGATATTTTTTGTACCTTTTTAATAACAGCTAATGCTTCTGCACCTTCTTTATCAGCTACTAACGATTGACCATATACAGCAGTTTTCATTTGATTAAAGAAATCTTCAAGAGCTTCTGTAAGTTCTTTAGTCTTTCCTGAACTTCATCCGTGAAACTTCATTACTGTTAATGCAGAATGTATATTAGGAAGTACTGTATTAAAGTGTTTTTCTCTAATATTTTCAAAAGCATATTTTAAACCAATAACATCTAAGTTTACTTCAAAAGCATTTACTCCATATTTTTCAATTAAACTTAATCTATAATTGTCATTAGTATTTTTAAATTGATTATACATACGTTTAAATCCATTAACTGATTCATAAGATTCAACACGTTGTTCTTCTGTAATATCTCTAGGATCTAATAAACCTTTAGTATCATCTCAGAATTTACCAACAGTTTTTCTAAAACCATCTGTAGTAATTGATTTTCATTTACTTAAACTCATTTTCTTAACAAGTGGAGCTTTAAATAAATCAGATCCAATAGATGTTCATTCACTAAAGTTTTCGTGCTTTTTAAATTCTTCTAATGTTTCAATATTGTATTTATTTATAGGACTATATTTAAACATATTGAATACTACTGTTTCTAAATAAGCTCTTTGAGGATTATCAAGATTAGATTTAAGATCTCATGGATTTTTAAATCTAAAATCATTATCAATAACACCATTATGTTGTTCAAAGAAAACTTTGTGATATTGATCAGCATCTCCAATAATTATTTTTTGAAGAGTAGAACGACCTATTGCTTCATAGTATTTATTAGTTGCACTTACAATTGAAGCAGATTCTTTATTAAATTCAGAAGCAATTTTGTTATGTGCAATGGTAATCATACCGTGTAAACGAGTCATAGCTTGTGATTGTAGAGCATCGGCAGTATTGAAATGTTGACCTTGAAATAAACCTACAATCTTATTACCATTCTTATCATATTCTGGAGATGTTCCCATAACCATAGTTCTAATTCAATCAGTAGCATCACCAATTCTAATTCCATATCTAGGAGTTGCATAATCAAATGTATCATTTAAATTAGTGTAATATGATACACCTAATGATACAAGATAGTATATATAATTCAAAGGGTCTGAGAAATCTTGAATTTCAGTTTGGTCTTTATTTTGAAGACTGTTTCCATATTTATCAAGAAGTTCATTTCTAAACTTTAAAAACCATTGTAATTTATCATTAGCTGTAGACATTTCTTCATCATCTTGACGATATGAAGCAATTGTTGTTTTTAACGCAGAATTATCAATATTACCAGCTTTAGATAAAATTTCACCTCATATGGTTTTCATCATATCAGATGCTTTTAAATTTCCTGTTTTAAAATTGTTTTTAAAATCAGATTTAACTTTTACAATTTCATCACCTAATAAATTAAAATTATGAATAGCTTTATCAATTGGAATAAAATCCGCTTTATCACTGAATCAGTTATATACAGATACATTATTAATTGTTGAACCTTTTAAGTTATCAGTTAAAGCATTTAATACTGTCAAAGCTTTCATTATTTCAATATTAGCTGTACTTGCTGTAAGTATTCTACTATCATTAGCTAATGATTTATTAGGTTTAAATTTACCTAAAATAGTATTACCTCTAGTAAATTCATTAACTTGATCTAAAGCATTAATAGTAATTGCAATAGCTTCTACACTTCGAGTATTAATGTTTCTAAATAATAATACACCAGCATGAGATAATTCAGGAATTGAATTTTCATCATTTACTATTTCCCATTCAGGTGTTAAATATTTATTAAGTACTCTTTGCATTTGAATTGGAGCTTCCTTACCATTAATAAGAATTCCATGTTCTTTATTTTTAGCAGCTTTAAATGACTTAACAAGGTCATTCATTTTACTATCTTTAGCATTAGTCCATTTTGTTACATAATCTTCAACTTTAGCTTGAAATCTTTCTTCCCAACCTAGTTTAGTTTTATCTTCTTCAATCCTTTCAGTATTTAAATTATTTACAATATAAATCTTAGCTTGACCTTCTGAACGAGCAATAGCCTCTTTAACTAAATTTTCAACAGATTTACCTTTTGTTTTAGTTTTATAATCATAAGCAGGAAATGCAATCTTACAAGTATCAACAATTTCAGAATCTAAATCAGTAGTAGATAAATGATCCCTTTTGATTTTAGAAGGAATAAGAGTTCTTAAATCATTACTCATATTACCTGAATTATATTCTAATCCTGATGATGAATTTGATCTGTCTGAAATTTCTTCTAATGTAATAGCGTTAGGATTTATTTCAATATTATTACCTTTTTTAGGAACAATTAATTGTAGTATATTTAAAGAAGATTGAGCTGTATCAACATAACTATCTAACAACTGACGTTTTATTCCTAAAATATAATCAGTTTCTAATTTCTTAGATGAATCCCAATCAGAATATTTATTTCTTGAAACTTTAATTTCATATAAATTAGGAATTCCTTTATCATCAATTTCTAATACATGAATATTTCCATTCATATGATTAGCAGTACTGTTTACAGATTGACCTATTTTAATAATACTATTAGACGATTGCATTTTTCTACCTCAAACAATTAAATCATTTTTAAGTGTAGCAATCGCTATTTTGTAATTGTCTAAATTAAATTCTTTTTTCTCAAAGTTAGACGTTCCATCTAATTTATCAAATTCTTTAGATGCAAATTGATTATAATTATGAATCTCTTTCATAAGATTCTCTAAATACATATCAATATCTTTATCCTTATATAATTTACCAGCATCAGATAAAGCCAATCTTACAAGATTAGAACCAATTTTACTCATTTCCATCATTCTATTATCAAGAGATAAATTTAAATTAACTCTTGCCATTAGAACAGCAGCAGATTCATTAGGATATTTAACTTTTAATAAAGCTAATTGATTCTTTTTAAAATTTGCTTCAATAAATTCGGGGGAGAGTAATTTCTCTTCCCCGTTTATATTATGTGTAAGTTTTATAAAACTATAAGGTGTTAATCCATCAGATACTTTAGGATCGATATTTGATTTTGCTGTATTATCTTCTAACACATTTAAAGTTAAGTCTTGTAAAGATTGGGTTAGTGTATCTTCAGATCTACTGTGTTTTACACCCACTTCTTTATCCAGATTGTTCTTAACAAAATCTGTTAGTTCTTTATCCGAATTAAAAGTTGCATTAAATCCGTCTATATTTAAATAGTATTTACATTTATCCATTTTATTTTATTTTAATAACTGCAATCTTGTATCAGTTGATCATTTTTTATTAATTGTTTTATCTTTCCTGATACATTAAACATTTCAAATGCGTTTGTAGTATCAATTAATCCATCTTCTGCACCTATTAATTTAGAACCAAACTGAGTCATTATACTATCAATTGGTTGACCTAATAAATCTATTGAATCTTCTCATTTTAAATCAGCATCTAAATTTAATAAATCAGATATTGATTTTTTAATAGATTCATTAAATACTTTCTCAGTAAATAATTCATCAGGTTTAATATTGCTTTTAACTGTCATTGTTAATAATTTAACAAAAGTTTCCTCTAATTTATCAGCATTTATATCTCCATTATAACTCTTAGATATTTCTGAAAACATAGGATGATATTGTACTGAATTCACAATTCTATAATAAGAATCAGAATCATTACTTTTCATTGTAGCTAATACTAAATGTAGAATCTCGTGTAATGGTTCTTCCATTCCAGCTTTATCAACATTTACATAAACTCCACCTTCATAAACAAATGCCGCAGAATTATTTACATCTAAATGTGTAAAGTCTTTTAAATCATCATTTGTAATAATATTGATCGGAACTCCGAATTTATTTTGAAGAACATCAATCATAGCGTTAACTATTTCAACTGAATCAGATTTACTGTAAGCAGTAACATATGAACTCTTAGAAGGATTACTTTGAGTAACAACATCTTTAACTTTTTCAAAATTATCGGTTGCTCATTTTGGTAAAAACAATTGTTTTATATTAGTAGCATCTACTCCAATAAAAAATCGTTCTGCTTTAACATGATTTATTTTACTATCGTCTCCAACATTAGGAATATTTGAATAATGATATGCAGAAACTAATAGTTTATCTCCAATCATTTTCTCAACAATAAAAGGTTTAGCGTTTCCTTCTACAAGTAAATAAGAACCTGGAACTATATATTGAAATACTTTATCAAAACTTGTATTATCCAATGCAATTTTTACTGTATTAAAATCATCTTTTAATATACCTTTTTGTCCATTAATAGGATTACCTTCATACATATAAAGTTTATCGGGAATTGAATTTCATTTATAGCGTTCAGCTAAAGACTCTTTATATTTCTGTGTAATATCTATATCAGATGATTCGTATTTAGATTCAGATATAGGTCTACTATAAACATAACCTGTTTTACTTTGATAAACTTTAACTTCTTGACTATTAGTATTAGTTATATTAGGAGTGTTTCCAAGTTTAAATCTGTTTTTAATTATTCAACCTTGAGCAAAAGATTCATTTTGTGATTTATTACTCAATAATAAATATCTTGATAAATTTAAATCTGATGTAGCTACATCAATATAACGATTAACTCCTCCAAACTCAGATGATGTTTTAATATGATCATAAGCTGATTCAAGTACTTTTAATACATTACCAGTTGAAGTATCATATATAAAATCATCTTTATTAATTGTAGATTGACTATTAATTTGCTCTATAGAAAATTCTGAATTTTTAAAAGCTCCATGATTATTTTTCTTTGGACTAAGAAATATTTCTTGCATGTTATCTAATATCTTACCATTTGAATCTGTTTTAAACACATCACTAATTGATTGTTTAACACTAACCTTTTCAGTAGCTGATATAACATGATCAATACTTGGAGAAGTTACATATTTAATACTATTTTCCATAACATATTTTACAGTATTGTTCTTAGTTAAATAATATACAATTTTCTTATCTCCTGCATCAGATTGACTAGTACCATGAGCTAATACAATAGCATCAACAAGTTTATCATCTTCTTTAACAAGAACGTGTGCACCATTCATTACTCCAAATTGTACAGGTTGTCAAGCATCATTATTTTCAATTTCTGAAATCGTATGACTTTTAAATGTATTTGTATCAACATCTGTTCCGATTGAAAAGTTTTTAATATCACTTACTGGAACTTGTTCTCCATTAACAGTTAACATAGAACCATTTATTTCAGAAATTTCTCTATACGTTTTACTTCTTCCAACTTTTACTTTAACTCTACCAGATTTAATTAAATCAAGCATAGTACCTCACTTAACTTTACTAAATTTATTTATAGATAATTCAGATTCAGTTTTACTTGATTTGTATACAGGTTTAATTGTAGTATCATCAACTTTTCTAGAATATATATAATCTGATTTAAGTAATGATTTACGTGTTGTTAATCCATCCCCACCTGAAATTGTAGTAATAACTTTATTACCATCAGTATCTACTTTATAATCAAAAAAGATTTCATAAATAGTTTTATCTCCAAATTTAACTCCAATTAAATCACCTTGTCTAAGATTTTTAATTAGAGTTTTTTCAGCAGGTTGATAATAATAATCACGATTTTCTTTTAATACTTTAGTTTCAAAGTTAGATTTTATAGTGTAAGCTGAATCTCTTGTATTTATTAAATCTGATACACCGTTAACATCTATAGTATTTTTATAAGATGCTTCATTATAAACAAATAATAATTTACTAAGTAATTTAGATTTATCTCCAAATCCTGGATTAATTATATTATTTAATATCTCAGTTCTTTGTGCATCAGTACCAGTTCTAAGAGTTTCAGAGTTTTTAATGTAATTATCATTATCGTATAAATTTAATGCCAACTCAGTTAAAGCCATTATCTTATTTTGTTCATCATAAGCATAATTTAGATTTAAAAATATATGACCTTTATGAAATTGAGTTTTTACGTTTTCATTTGCAATTCCAGCAATAACCATTTTAGAGGTCCATGATGGTTTAGGAATATTAAGTCCTTGCATTAATTTAATTACATTCTTATCTTTAATCAACTCCGCAGGGCTGTAAAGCCCCACGGAATTTTCATTAATGTTTGTAAGTTCAATATTCTCAATTGAATCAAATTGTGGAAGCATTTCCATAATTGATTTAAGTTCATCCAAACTTCTACCTGATAATAATTTTTTAATTTCATTAATATCAGTAACAGGTTTTTCAACTGAACCTAAATTATATTTCTTACCTCCAACGTTAAGTATTATTTCACAACTCATTATTTATTACATTTAGTTTCTAATACACCATTTATAGATGTTAGACTATTTAAAATTTGTTTTTCTAAATTCTTTCTTTCCTCACTAGCAATTTCAGATTCATCTAAAGAGTCTAATAAAGTATAATATCTATTCTTAACAGAATCAACAATATCAACTGGATTTTCAATATCAGACATATCTTGAGATCTAGCTACAGATTTTTGTTCTAAATCTCTCTTTCCAAATATCTGTAAATATAATACATGTCTAAAATCTTTATCAGTTTTAATTCTATCCATTAATTTTGGGATTAGATTTTTATCTAAGTCCATCATCCTTTGGAATTCTACGAATTTTCTTGAGAAAGTGTTAGGATTTTCCATATCTTGTGAGAAAAATATAGTTGCTCTATTTCCACCAAATCGTCCTTCGTTGACTAAATGATTATACAAATATAGTAAATCTAAAGCTCTAATATTCTCAGAATTGTACTTATTTGATCCAGGATCAGTCTGAGATACTTTGATATTTAAATTATATTTATCATCACGATTTTCATTAAATAAATTGAGACCATGTTGAATCTTAGTCATTATTTTATGATTTGATTTATCATCATAGAATTTAATCTGACGTTGCATATTGAATATTTTATTGTTTCCAAACTTATAATCTTTTAAGAAGTTATTACTCTTAAATTTAGATTTAAGTGAATTAATTAAATAATTCTCCATAATATATTTGTATTGTGCTAATCCAAATTCAGTTCCAAGATCAATAATTCTATAAGGAGTATTTAAAGATTCTTCTTTAGTATCAGGATCTGTACTTAATTTAATTTCAGAAGTACTAATCCTTTGTTTATCAGGATCGAGTATATTCATCTCTTTTATATTTAAGTATTTCATGATTTGAACAATGTCTAATTGTAAATTTAAATTTTTAAGCCATTCTTGTGATACATAATTATCATAAGCATCACCTGCTCCAGATAGTACTTTTTCTCTAAGTTGTACAGAATTATCGATATTTGACATTGCTCTTGTTTGTTTAACAATATCTTTATGGTCTAATTCACCATTATCTCTACCTATATCAACTAAAGCATGAGTAAAATCAGTAACGAAAGCATATTTATTAATATCAGTTCTCATTGTTTTTTCACTATAATTAAATGATTTCAACATTCCATTAAAGTGAGGTAACTTATTTACAACATCTAATACATTGAATGTATATTTCAATAAATTATAATAACCTGTAACAGCTTCAAAATATCTTGGTTCTGTTGTAATAGGATGATCCATACTTTCGTAATAACGATTGATATCAACTCCACCAAATACAATTCCAGCTAATACAGCATCAGATAATCTTCCTTTAATATAACCTTCTGATAAATGAGGTTTGTCAGTTTTAATTATTCTAACTAACTCAGGTAATAAAGTTTTATTAAATTCTTTAAGTATTAAAGTTTGTTCAGATGAAGATGCTTCATTTCATTGTTTTTTAACATTATTTAAATCCGTTTTAACTTCTTCAAATATTGTATTTTGTTGAGATGTAACAACTGAATTAATTTTTCTAACAATATTATATATATCAATTTCAGAAGCTTTAATACCTTGATTAGCAGATAGTAATCCACCCAAAGTTTTAAGTTCTTTAGAATAGTTATAAATTTTAATAAACTCATCAAAATAAGCTTTATTAATTCCAGCTTTAGCAGGATTAAGTTTTCCTAATTGTGCATCAATTGATGAACTTTTACCAGATTTAAAGAAGTCTTCTTGTAAAGCAGCTTTAATTTTTAACGCATCATCACTAGTCATAAATTTACCAATAAGTGCTTCATCCATTCCTAATACTAACATATAAATATGCATTGAAGCAAAATCTATACCAGCATTAATTTTAGCTAACATTAACTCTTTAGCATTATCAGTTGCAAGAGATAATAAAGCAGATATATTTAAAGCCGGATCATTTTCATCAAGAACTTTAGATAACTCTAATTTCTCTTCATCGTTAAATAAAGATCCATCTTTCTTAGTTAGATTAACTTCTTTAAGATTTTTATATACAATATCTTCTAAAGTTTTAGTTGCTTTTTCTGTTAAGTTTAATCCTCCAATCTTTTTAAGATTGTAGTTCTTACCTAAAATATGAAAGTTTCTACTAAAGAATTCATTATCTTCTGATGTTACTTCACCATTATAATAATTAGAATAATATGTAACTAAAGCAAAATAATCTTTAAGTCCTGTAGCAGCAGCTCCAATTACTTTTTTACCTACAGCATTTTGTTCTTGTTGTAAGAATGTTGTATGACCATCATAATTACTTAAAGCATAAGAACCATCAATTTTCTTACCAATTTCTGTATACTTACCAAATGAGATTGGAGAATAAGATGCAACTTGATTTCTAGGACTAGTACTTAATGCAATTAACTTATTAACTACAAAGTTTTTAAATCCATTTTCATTATTGTATTTATTATGTTTAGATAATTGTTTAATAAATTTATCAGCAATTAAATCATTTTCACTATCAATATATTTAATTTCAGGATGATCTTTCAAATAGTTATAAATATCAGCTCTTTCTTTTAATCTAAATGGATTCATGGTTGTAGGAATAACAAATGTTTCGCCTTCAAACTTTCCTCTAGTATATTCCTTTCCATTAGGTGCAGGAAGTCTTAAAGAATCTCTAACGTTATCATCAGATGAGAAATCAAAGAATGGTGATCATTTTTCAAAAGAACCATTTCTATAATCATACATCATCATATAAACTTTATCAATATCAAAGTCAGAACCTTGTAACCATAATTGTCAGTGAGATACAAATGCATTATTCAAGTGTTCTTGAGTATATGCTACAGTATTCATAGACATAAATGATTGATAAGCTTGTGCAGGAATACGAGCACTTAATGATAGATTAGACATTTTCCATGAATTAAACATAGTATTTTTCAAGTTAAACACATAACTGTCTTTAGCTCTACTTTCTCTTAATTTATCACGATATCCACCAGTATCTCAAAGATAACTACTAATATCTTTTGTTTTAGAATCTTGAGATAAACCTGCTGTTTTAGCAGCATTTTTCATTTCAAGATAATACTTTTGTTTATTTTTCAAATAAGTTCTTGATGCAGCATCATTTGTATTATCAACTAAAAGTTTATATACATCTAATAAAGAATCAAGATTATCATCAGATACAATATTTTTATTAATGTTCATAAAATCATTTACATCAATTAGATCAAATTTGTTTTTACTACCACTAATAAATGATTTTAAATCTTCTAAAGAATTAACAACTAACATTTCATTATTTGATTTATCTTTAAATAATTTACTACCTTCTGGAAGATTATACATCTTTTTACCTTGCATATCTTTACGAACTCTTACATCCTTTCCATTAAAATTTTCAGTAGATTCGTTAACAAAAAATGATTCTCCAATTTGAGTATCTTTTCTTTTTAAAACATCATTGTCAATTGTATATCTATTATCAGAATTTATAATAATACCTAATTTCTTTCCAGTCTTTGAGTCAGATAAAAATACATCACGTTCTAATTTTCTAGGAACATTTAATGCATTATTGATAATATTTCCAAAGAAATTCGGAGTTATATCAGCATGTTTAAATTCTTCTAATGAAAATTCAGATTGATAAACTTTAGGAATAATATTTTCAGCATGTTTATGTACATAATCACTAATTATATCTGTACTAAGATATTCAGCTTCTGGATCAATACCATAAGCAAATGTATCATTCTTTTCAGAACCACCTGATTTATATTTAAATATTTCATCAAAAGGATTAGCTGTTGTAGCGTCAGATGTTCTTTTAAAAATAACACCTTTTTCTAATAAAGTATATGATCTATTAACTCATTTTTGCAAATATTTACCAATAAATTCATAATAATCTCTCATGTAATCTTTATGAGTTTCATGAGTATCTAATGGCATCATACTATGTATTGATTTAAAACGTTCATCATTCTTTGATAAATAATCAATGAAATTCAATACTTGTGGATGTGGAGCAAATACTCCAGTTTTCTTCCAAACCTTTATAGCTTGTTCAAAATTTCATTTAAGTTGAACTGCTTCTAAATCAAATGAGTTTTGACGTAGTCCATTAACATTATAAGTAATTTCAACAGGTTTTAAATCTCTAGTAAGTCCATATATTTTTTCAAATTCATATTGACTATTTTCAAATAAATTCTTAAAGTTATAATAATTTTCAATTCTATCAAGATTAATTATATTGTTAGATTTATTATATTCAACTCCTCCAATTTCAACAGCATTATTATCTGTAAAAATAATTCGTATTGTATCTAAAGGATTGATTTCATTTAATAATACAGGTTTAGGTTTGAATTCATCAGAAAAATTTAAAACATGATCAATCTTAGATTTTAATTTATCATATTCAGTATCACCAATTGGAACAAATGATGCTTTAAGTTCATCAGAAAGTTTATCAAATTTACTAAGGATATCATCCATTATATATGTCTTGCCAACATTGTTCTCATAAATCTTCATAATGCCCTGAGATGGATTTAAAACCATCGCAGCACCCCTAAATTTACGACGAATATAATCCGTATTTATTTTAGAAATTATTGATGAAACAAATTGTTTATAAATTGTTTTATTACCATAAGGTATAAAATCAGAATCAGCAGGATTTAAAGTAGCTTCAACATTTTTATATAAAGAATCAACAATAATTTTACTGTTATTTATTTGTGAACTATTCTCTAAACTTTTTACAAATAATTTAGTCAGTTGTTTCAGTTTATCTTCTCCACCTAACTTTTGGAATTGTTTTAAAGTATTATCAATTATTGATCCAATTCCATTATATAAATCATTAAATAACTCAGGAGCTGCATTGTTTTCAGATGCAGCAGAAAGTACTTGTGTAATTTCAGATACAGATGATTCATCAGAAGTGTGACCAGCATCTAATTGAATTCCAAAAAATGATGTATCAAAGTTAAACCAATTAGGTTTTGACTTATTAGTATGATGTAAAACATCAGTATGATTGATATTAGTTGCACCATTTTTAACAGCAGATTCAGGTAAAAACATTGCAATCATTTTATCTTTTAATTTCAATCCTCCATTTAAAGCATGCTTTTTAATGATTTCATTTACTATTTGAATTGATTGTTCAGTTTGAACAATTTTTTCAATCGTTCTACCATTTAAAAGTTTAGTAATCTTTTTAGATGAAAATGCTCCACCAAAGGCTTCTCATAAATCAAATAAGTTTTTAATTTTTAATGGTTGAATTTCAATATCTCCATTTGCATTAGCGTAACTTAATTCATAACTTGTTTTACCTTTACCATCAGCTTTTTTAATAGAAATAACTTGTCTAAATTCTCCGTTAATTGGAATATATAAATTATCAAGATCAATACTTAAAGCTTCTCCTGTAAGAGATGTAAATATATTATCATGATCAGAATCTTTGAATATATCAAAATGATTCATTTTCTTCATCCATTCTCTTTGATTATAAGGAGAATTGATACTAGTTCTAATATTTTCATTAGTCATTCCAAATGTAGCACATTTCAAAAAAGTACTATGTCCATTGTGAATAGAAGTACCAATTGGTTTTTGAGTTCCGTTTAAACCTTTACCAGGTTGAGCAGATATAGATTGAGCAACAAAGAAAGGGTTAGCAGGAATACCACCATCAAATACTTTTTGATCATCTGATGCACCAACTTGATTAAATACTTGAGCTTCTGGATCTTTAAATATTGCTAATTTAATTTGAGGTTCAATTCCTTGAGGACCTTTATTAAATATTGTCATACTAGCTCCAGTAATTACCATACGTTTTGTAAAACCTGTAGTTCTTTCTTTTTCTTCTAATCTCCAATCATTAAATCATCCTGATTCTTTAGTATTGATTTCAATAAAACTCTTTTTAAATGGGTGAATATATGCACCTTTAGTAGAAAGATTTTCATATTGACTTAATATTAAATTTCTAGACCACATATATTTTCTACCTAATTCAGATAGTTCAGTACCATCAGCATTATTCAATTTAAGATTACTAACTGATATTCTTTTACCATCTTCCATATTATAATCAAAAATATCATCAACATCTATATTAAAATGTTTAGCTATTTGTTCAGCAATGTGTTCAGATTTAACATGATAAGTTCCTTCGAATTTAGTATTTAATTTGATTTCTTTTGGAGAAATATGTGTATTTTCTAATGTTCAAGAAGCTAAACTTCCTTCCATATTTTTACTCCATTCATTAAATAATGATTGATCATTAAATATCATGAAATTAGTTTTAAGAGCTTGATTAATTTTCAAAGCCTTTTTACCATCAACTGAATATTCAGAATAATGTAAATCTCTAACTATTTCAGGATTTCTAAAATTATCATCATTACTATGATTATGTGTATAAGATCTTGTTAATTTTTCAATAGCTTTAACACTAGTATTTTTTTCAAAGAATTCTTCAATTTGACTAATTTTATCTTTAGGATCACGTACTGTAGATAATGAAGATGAATTATCAATCAATAATAAATCAGCATGAATATTATTTATAACAGATGTATAA